>ENA-ORSG01000385-ORSG01000385.1-human-gut-metagenome-genome-assembly--contig:-NODE-385-length-42798-cov-8.371359_pt1 | contig 42798 bp, 36 predicted proteins | sample MGYA00242189_ERZ509156 | MGnify/ENA primary metagenome ERZ509156 (study PRJEB26280, sample SAMEA2338666) | human gut metagenome | biome: human gut; feature: human-associated habitat; material: faeces...
CCGGATCAGAGCGGGTGGAAAAGTCAGTACTTGGTCGAAGGAAACCTTCCCTCTTTAGAGGGGAGTTGTTTAGTTGCCAAGACCGACAACGATTACAACAGCATGATGCAGCTCTTATACGCATACATGGTTGTCGGCGGGATGCCCCAGTGTGTCAGCACCTATATTGCCACGCACGACATCGGGCAGATCCTTGCCATCCAGAACGATATCCTTGCGCTTTACCGCCTCGACATTGCACGCTACGCTGACAGAGATAAAGAAAAGACTAGGGAAATTTTTGATGCAATTCCTTCCCAGTTGGAAGCCAAAAATCGTCGTTTCGTTCTTTCCGACATTGCGAAGTCAGCCCGGCTTCTGCGTTATGAGAATTCATTTGTTTGGCTTTCCGACGCAGGTGTGTCCTTGCCATGCTTCAACGTCGCACAGCCAACACCGCCCCTGGGTTTAAGCGAAAAGCGAAATCTCTTCAAGCTTTTCTTGTGCGACACGGGTTTGCTTGCCGCAGCAAGCATGCAGAACATTCAGTTCGATATTCTGCAAGGCAACGTCGAAGTCAATCTTGGTAGCGTACTGGAGAATCTGTTTGCGCAACAACTGCATGCCAACGGTTTTGCACTGCGTTACTACAACTCCAAACGCCTGGGAGAAGTTGATTTCGTCATCCAAAACGGACGAGACATCACTCCGATAGAGATCAAATCCGGTAAAGACTACAAAAAGCATTCTGCGCTTTCAAATGTGCTTGCGGTCGACGAATGGAATCTGAAGCGAGCCATAGTCTTTTGTCGTGGCAACATTGAAAGAGACAAAGCCGTAACCTACCTGCCTTGGTATATGGTGCCGTTCGTTGTACCGGAGGAGGCTGCATCCGGAAAAATGCCTGTCATCGATTTGTCAGCGTTAAGCGATGCAATAAAAGCCTGAAACTTGAGTGAAAGTTTTCAGCGATTCTGAGAAAGCTGTTTCTGACGGCGTTCGTTGATATTTCAAGGGAAATTTTTCCGGCCCCAAAAAAATTTGTTTGAGCTCTTGGCAAATGCCTATTTTTCTGTAGAATGCGCAGTCGTTGTGCAGAACACAGCCAAGTTTTGAAAAGCAAGGAACTCATTGAGGACTTGCAATTTTCAAAAGAGTCTGTAAAATGCGCTTCTCTTCAGACGAAAGTTTGAAGAACAAATTGATCCGAACGGAGTGGTAGTTCAGTTGGTTAGAATACCGGCCTGTCACGTCGGGGGTCGCGGGTTCGAGTCCCGTCCACTCCGCCATAGCACCAAATGCCCTGTAGATTTGCATCTTCAGGGTTTTTTGTTGTCTGCAAATTCTCGTTTCAAAACAAGCGAAACGGATGAGGATGTTTGGTATCCTGCCTGTTCGCCGAGACGGTCGAAACTGAACAACATTGCTTTTAAGGACTCTTTTTCTTCCCGGCACGGTTGATGTGTTAAGAAAAAAAAGAGGCGATAACAGCTTATTTGCAATATATTAGTTTCTGACCGCTACACAAGAGAATTCAAGGATGAGAAGCAGACAATGGAACCGATAGCCGAAAAAAACGCCTGCCTGGACTTTGCCGTCAGATCGCTGGAACGCGTGCCGACTCGGGAAGAGACTCTGAAACTGAGCGCGTATTCCACGCAGACGCTCGTGGCAGCCGCCAAAGAGGCAACGATCAAGTTCGCAGATCGGGTCTTTAACTTCTGCGGCATCATCAATGCCAAATCGGGCCGTTGTTCGGAAGACTGCGCCTGGTGCTCCCAGTCGCGGCGTTTTGTCACAGGCATTCCCATCTATCCGCTCATCAATGCCGACAAGGCGCTCGAAGCTGCAAAACAAGCACAGGCAAACGGTCTCACGCGGTTTTCGCTTGTGACGAGCGGTCGAAAGCTCTCTGCGCGTGAAGTGCGCGAAACAATTGAACTCGTGCGGGTCATTCGCAAGGAAACGAATCTTCAGATGTGCTTGAGCGCGGGTCTGTTGACTGAGAAGGAACTGCAAAGTCTCTTTGAAGCAGGCGTCGTGCGCTATCACTGCAATCTTGAGTCGAGCCAATCACATTTCGGAAAGCTCTGCTCGACACATACAACCGCTGACAAAGTCAAAACGCTCATGAACGCACGCGCGGTCGGTATGGACGTCTGCTCGGGCGGCATCATCGGGATGGGGGAGAGCGAAAGCGATCGCATCGATTTGGCACTTCAATTGCGTGCGCTCAACGTGCTTTCGATTCCCGTCAACATTCTCTCGCCCATTGCCGGCACGGCGCTCGAGCATCAGCCGCTCCTGTCCGACGAAGAGATTCTGAGGTCTGTCGCTCTGTTTCGACTGATCAATCCCAAGGCGCAACTGCGATTTGCCGGCGGACGGGCCCGTTTGTCGCGTGAAGTCCAGAAGGCCGCTCTTGAGTGCGGTATCAATGCAGCTATTGCCGGAGACATGCTTACGACGAAGGGCAGTGCAATTGATGCCGACCGCGAGCTTGTTTCCGAGGTCAGATATCAGACGCAAGATATCAAAACCTTTGACGAAGCGCATTTGTGGCATCCGTATGCGTCGGCCACCTTACCGCCTCCCGTCAATGTCGCTGCGGGAGGTCATGGTGCGCGCATTGTTTTGGAAGACGGCAGAGAACTTATCGACGGTACTTCGAGTTGGTGGTGCGCGGCCTTCGGATACAACCGTTCTGAAATCGTCGAGGCGATTCAAAAACAGGCAAGCAAACTCACTCACGTCATGTTTGCAGGGTTTACACATCAACCTGCGGTGGAACTGGGCAAACGATTGACTCGTCTGCTGCCTGAGAAGCTCACGAAGATTTTTTATGCGGATTCCGGATCGGTTGCCGTTGAGGTGGCCATGAAGCTTGCCGTGCAGTATCAATTGGCCAAAGGCCGAAAGACGCGCACGAACTTCGCGACGATCCGCAAGGGTTATCACGGCGACACCTGGAACGCGATGGGGGTGTGCGATCCGGTTGCGGGAATGCACGGCTTTTTTGCCGGAGCGCTTCAGCAGCGCATCTTTATTGATGAACCGTCTTCCGTTTTCGGAGGTCAATGGAACCCGGGCGACATTGAGGAACTTGAGCGAGTCTTCGAAGTGCGACAGGACGAAATATGCGCGCTGATTCTCGAGCCGATCGTACAGGGTGCCAGCGCTATGCGGTTCTACCATCCGCAGTTTCTGCGTGAAGCTCGCCGCTTGTGTGACAAGTACGACATTCTTTTGATCGCTGACGAAATTGCTACGGGGTTCGGTCGAACCGGCAAGCGATTTGCCTGCGATTGGGCCGAGATCGTTCCCGACATTATGACGCTCGGGAAAGCTCTCACGGGCGGTGCCGTGACGTTAAGCGCCGTGTGCACCTCCAATGCGGTGGCCGATACGGTGAGCAGTCATGCGCCGAACGCCTTGATGCACGGGCCGACTTTCATGGCCAATCCGATTGCCTGTGCGGCTGCGGCTGCGGCCTTGGATGTCTATATGGCTGAAGATTGGGAAGCCAAGGTTCGCAGAATCGAAACCGAACTGAAGAAAGGACTGGAAACCTTACGCGGGGTGCCGGGGGTTAAGGATGTGCGCGCGCTCGGCGCCATCGGTGTGGTCGAAACGGAGCGTGTCGCCAACAACCGAATCTTGGCTGCCGCTTTCGTCAAAGAAGGGATTTGGGTGCGTCCCTTCGGAAACATCTTCTACGTGATGCCGCCCTTTGTGATTGAACCCGAAGAACTGCAGATTTTGATTGACGGATTCGTCAGGGTGACGCGTAAATGGGTGGAAAAGAAAATCTAAGGCTTAAATATGAGCTGTTAGCTTTGTCCTAAGCAGAACGGTTTAAACCGTATAGTTTGGGTTGTCAACCGGCACCGGCTAAGCCTCAAAAACCGAAAAACTTAAAAAGCTTGAGACTTCGATCCAAAAATTGATCAATTTCGAAGTGACAGATCGATTGGTTCAACAGATCAAATATAAACTGTTAATTAAAGAATGACGATAGAGACGACGGACAATGTAGCGAAGCTTTCTTCGGGAATTCATTTCGTGAGCGGCATTGATACGGATGCGGGAAAGACCGTCTGCACGGGGTGGCTTGCGCGTGAACTGTTGTGCCGCGGACGTCGTGTGGCCACCATGAAATTGGTGCAGACCGGTTGCGGGGACTACAGTCCGGACATTCGTCTGCACCGGCGTCTGATGGGGGTGACGCTGCCCGAAGACGAGGAAGGGATCACCGCGCCCGAACTTTTCACCTACCCGGCGTCACCTCATCTGGCGGCCAAAATCGATGGCCGACCGATCGATCTCGCGCATCTGATTGACTGCGCGAACAAACTGGCCGAAAGCTACGATGTGGTGCTTGTCGAAGGCGCCGGAGGTTTGGCCGTGCCCCTGACGGAAAATTTACTGACGGTTGATTTTGCGTGCGCGCAGAACTGGCCTTTTGTTTTCGTGACTTCGGGGAAGTTAGGCTCCATCAATCACGCCGTGTTGTCTCTTGAGGCGCTGCAGCGACGCGGGGCCGAACTTTCGGCCGTGATCTTCAATCAATGCAACCCGATGCCCGACGAGACGATTGAAGAGGATACGCGGGAATATATGAAGCGGTATTGTTTCAGTCGATTCCCGCAGGCGCTGTGGTTGGAGTGCCCGGACTTTGCCCCCGACGAGATCGGCTGATTTCAGAGTTACGAAAAAAACGTTTTGCAACGCGGCTGATGCGCGAAATTAAGCGAGCCGACAGCTTGCTTTTGTTAGAATGCACGGCTATTGAGTAGAAAAGTGCGCTCAGTGTTTTTCGTGGGCGCACAGCGGCCCTGCGGCTTGATGCGGCAGTCCGCATTTTTGTTTAATCCAAAGGCTAATTTCATGCTTCTTGAGTTGTTCCGCAATCACAAGCGCTGGCTGATGTTCATCGCCATGGTGCTCGTGATTCCCAGCTTTGTGGTCACAGGTATCTATTCCTATAACCGAATGATCAGCGACGACGGCGCCATCGCCAAGGTCGACGACGTTTCGATCCTTCCGCAGCAGTTTGACGAGGCCAAGCGCCAGCGTTTGGAAAACCTGCGTGTGCGTCTCGGTGAAGAATTCCGTTCCAATATGCTCGACAGCCAGGAGGCCAAGGTCGCGCTGCTCGAAGCGATCATGAACGAACGCAGTCTCATCGGTGAGACGTCTCTTGAAGACATTCATGTCAGCGAACAGGTCGCCATCGAAATGATTAAGACCTTCCCGCGCTTTCTCACCGACGGCAAGTTCGACGCCGAGAAGTACACCAACTATCTGGCTGCTTCCGGCATGAGCGATGAATACTTCGTGCACATGATCCGCGGTGAAATCAGCCGCAATCTGCTCACCGAAGGCATCACCCGTACGACGTTGGTTCCCGATACCGCCTCGCGCAGCATCTTCAACCTTCTCACGGAAAAGCGTGAAGCCGCCGTACACAACCTGAGCGTCGGCGAATACATGGTCAAGGTGAAGGTCTCCGATGAAGACGCCAAGAAGTACTGGACGGACAATCAGAAGCAGTTTGAACGTCCCGACGCCGTCAATGTCGAGTACGTTGTGTTCTCTCCGGATCTCTTTAAGAACGTTGAACCCAGCGAAGAAGACATCAAGACCTTCTACGAACAGAACAAGGGCCGCTTCCAGGCTCCGGAAGAACGGCGAGCCTCCCACATCCTGATTGACTTCGGTCAGGGCAAGGACAAGGCTAAGGCCAAGGCCGAAGAAATCTTCAAGCAGGTCAAGGCCGATCCCAAGGCATTTGCCGAAGTGGCCAAGAAGGAATCGGCTGATCCGGGCAGCGCCAAGGAAGGCGGCGATCTGGGCTGGTTCACGAAGGGCATGATGGTGCCTGCGTTTGAAGACGCGGTCTTTAACGCCAAGGAAGGCGACATTGTCGGTCCGGTGGAATCCGAATTCGGTTTCCATATCATTTCGGTCACCGGCGTCAAGGCGACGGCCGCCAAGCCCCTGGCCGACGTTCGTGCCGAAATCGTGAAGCTCTATCAGGATCAGGAAAGCCAGAAGCGCTTTGCCGAAGAAGCCGACAACTTCACCAACATGGTTTACGAACAGAGCGATTCGCTCAAGAGCGTGATCGAAAAGTACAATCTCAAGCCCGTGACGCTCAACAACGTGACGGCTGAAGGCCCGAGCGATGCGGCTCAGAAGAAGTTCCTCAACCAGCACGTCATGGAAAGCCTCTTCGGTGAAGAATGTCTGGTTGAAAAGCGCAACACGCAGGCCATCGAAGTTGCTTCCAACACGCTCGTTGCCGCTCGCGTGACGGCTTATCAGCCGGCTCACATCGCCAAATTTGAAGACGTTCGCGCCGACATTCTTTCGCTTTTGACAACCGAACGCGCTCTTGACGCCGCCGAAAAGGACGGTCAGGCTCTGCTTGCCAAGATCAAGTCCGGTGAAGCCAAGGACGTGAAGTTCGACAAAGCCGTGACCGTGTCTCGTTCTCAGCCTCTGGGTTGGGACTTCAACCTGATCAATTCGCTCATGCGAGTTCCCGCCAAGGAACTGCCCGCCTACATCGGCGTGCGCACTCCCACGGGCTACACGCTGGTGCATATCACCAAGTCCGAAACGGTTGAGCCCGACGCCTCCGCTCTGGAAGGCACACGCAACGAACTGGCCGGCATGTTCGGTCAGGCCGAAGAAAACGTCTATCTCGACAGCTTGCGCGCCAAGCACCACGCTGTGGTTCTGAGCAAGGACTACCTGCCGGGTGCTGAAGAAAAGAAGGCCGAATAAGCTTTAGCACTCAAGGTGCCGCTTTACGGCGGCACCAAAACGAAGAACCGGAAGATCGATGGCTGACCTTCCGGTTTTTTGTGTCCGTAAGCCTGAGGAAAATTATTCGAGAGTCGGCTCCTGCCCACAGAAACGAGCAAAGGCGAATTGTGACGAAACGTCGGTGGTTCGGACCAAATTCAGAATGTCAATCGGAGGATACGGTTTTCTGTCAGTGGCTCATGCGTCCTTCAAACAGGTGTTTGAAAAACGATCTCGGAAGCTGAGCCAGAATGACGGCGCTCAGCATCAGGCTGCAGCCCAGAAGTTCGCGGGAATTCATGGATTGCGACAGAATCAGCCAGCCTGCGATGACGCTCACAACGCTTTCAAGACTTAGGATCAGAGAAGCCACGGTCGGATTGACGCCGCGCTGGCCGATGATCTGAAGCGTGTAGGCGATGCCGTTGCTGCAGATGCCTGCGTAGAGAAAGGCGGGAGCGGCTGCCTTCATGGCCTCGAGCGTGGGCGGCTCGAAGATCATCATCAGGATGAAGCCCAAGATGCTTCCCACAAAGAACTGAATGCAGCTCATGCGCACGCCGTCGACGTGGTCGGTGTAGTGGTCGATTACGAGGATGTGAGCGGTGTAGCTAAACGCACAAGCCAGCACCAGGCCGTCGCCGAGGCTCAGGGAGAATTCTCCGGGAGGCATGCACAGGTAGTAGAGCCCAAGGCACGAAAGCACGACCGCAATCCACACCAGAAAGCCCGTCTTGCGACCGATGAACATGCCGACGACCGGAACGATGACGATGTACAGGCACGTCAAAAATCCCGCTTTGCCCACCGTGGTGTAGAGAAGTCCGAACTGCTGCAGCGATTCGGAAACAAAAAGCACGATGCCGCAGAGAATGCCGCCTGTCCAGACCTTGGGATTTCTCCAAGGGTTGGATTTTTCGCCTGTTGCCTCATCGATCTTCTTGCGCGTGATCCGATCCAAAATCGGCAGCACCGCCAACAAAAAAAGTCCGCCGATGATGGAGCGCGCAAACGTAAAGGCAAACGGTCCGATGTGAGTCATGCCGAGGGCCTGCGCGACGAAGGCGGAGCCCCAGATGACGGCGCACAAGAAAAGAATGAAACTGTTGCGGACTTGAAGCGGCATGACGATGAAAGACAAAACTGCAGACAAGAAACGTTGGCATTCTAAACGAGCGCACCTTGTTTTCAGAACCGTCCGAAAAGCCGAAGAGTGCCGTTTTGAGGCGTAGAATCAAGGCATTGCTGAATTCCTATTGTTGAGAAAACAATTTATAACAAGGAGGCGAATATGGCGATAGCAAGAACGCTATACGAGAAGATTGTGGAGAGCCACACGGTCAAGCGTATTGACGGGGAAACGGTGCTTCTTTACGTGGACGCTCACTTTGCCAACGAATACACGAGTCCGCAGGCTTTCAGCGGTGTGCGCGAGCGCGGCTGCGGCGTTTTTGCTCCCGACTCGCACCTGTGCGTGGTCGACCACATCATTCCGTCGGCCGATGCCAATCCGCGAGTGATTCACGATGAGGCGAGCGCGATTCAGGCGTCCAATCTCGCCAAAAACTGCCGCGATTTCGGCATTGATGCGTTTTATGGTCCCAACGATGCAGCTCAAGGCATCGAACATGTCTTGATGGACGAGCAGGGGCTCGTGCGACCTGGCATGGTCGTGATCTGCGGCGACAGTCACACGACGACGCACGGTGCGCTGGGAGCTCTGGCCTTTGGCATTGGCACTTCTGAAATCGAACACATTCTTGCCACGCAAACGCTCGTCTATCGTTTGGCCAAGCCCATGCTGATCCGTATCGACGGAAAATTAAAGCCGGGATCAACGGCCAAGGATCTGGCCCTTTATGTCCTGAGAACAATCACTGCCCGTGGCGCGCTCGGTTGCGTCGTCGAATACCAAGGCTCGGGCGTCGAGGCATTGAGCGTTGAAGAGCGCATGACGCTTTGCAATCTCACGGTGGAAGCCGGAGCGCGCGGGGCGATTATCGCCCCGGACGAAAAGACGCGCGAGTGGGTGCGCACGCACTGGCTCGACTTTGATCAGAATGAGTTTGAAGCGGCTTCGAGCTACTGGAAGACGCTTGCTTCCGACCCCGAGGCGGTCTTTTCCAAGACCGTTGTGATCAATGCGGGAGACGTCAAGCCCATGGTGACCTGGGGAACGAGTCCCGATCAGTGTGTGGCGTTCGATGAGTCTGTTCCGGCAGCGGACTCTTTCGAGGATCCCGTACAGCGTGCGGCGGCCGTCCGCGCATTGGAGTATCAGGGCATTGAAGCGGGAACGCTCATGACAGAACTTGCCGTGCAGCACGTCTTTATCGGGTCGTGCACCAATGCCCGGATTTCAGACCTGAGAGCTGCCGCTGCCGTGGTAAAGGGACGCAAGGTGGCGCCGGGGGTTCGCGCTCAGGTGGTGCCGGGCAGCATGCGCGTGAGAAAACAGGCCGAGGACGAAGGCTTGGCCGAGATCTTCAAGGAAGCACGATTTGAATGGCGCAAGAGCGGCTGCTCGCTGTGTTTGGCCATGAACGATGACATTTTGCAGTCGGGCGTGCGCTGTGCATCGACCACGAACCGAAATTTCGAGGGGCGCCAGGGAAGAGGTGCGCGCACGCATCTGGTGAGTCCGGCCGCTGCTGCCGCAGCTGCGATTACGGGCAAACTGACCGATCCCGCAATGCTGTAATACGAAAGGAGCTCAGAAATGGACAAATTTACGTCGCTCACGACCGGTGCTGTTGCCTTGGAAGCCGACAATATCGATACTGATCAGATTATGCCCAAGCAGTTCCTGCGCGGAATCGACAAGTCGGGACTCGACAAGGGGCTCTTCTACAACCTCAAGCACAAGGCGGACGGCTCGTTGGATCCGAAGTGCGTGCTCAATTCCCCTGCCGCGGCTAAGGCCGCCGTACTCCTGGCCGGTCCTAACTTCGGATGCGGTTCAAGCCGCGAACACGCCGTCTGGGGCCTTTTGCAAGGTGGTTTCCGAGTGGTTGTAGCGCCGAGCTTCGGAGAGATCTTTTACAGCAATTGTTTCAACAACGGTCTTTTGGCGTGCAAAGTTTCGGTCGAAGATTTGGAAAAGCTTTTTGATGTCCTGCGCAAGGACCCTCAAGCTGTCTTTACGGTTGATCTCGCCGCACGGACGATTTGTACCGGCGACAAGGTTGTCAGCTTTGCGATTGCACCGCGTCACAGCCGCATGCTCGAGCTGGGCCTTGACATGGTCGATGCGACGCTCTCCGAAATCGATGAGGTCAAGCGTTTTCGCGAGCAGCACGAACGGGAGTTTCCGTGGATGAGCGGGTTGCCCGGCAAGGCCAAGCGCGTGTTGGTGGCAAGAGGTGAGTCGTTGCCTTAATTCCGAAGTCGGGGAGGGGGCGAACGGTACCGATTACAATGGATCTATCTGTGTTGACGCTCCCTATTCCGGAGGACGAACGCAAATGAGAAAGCTAATTGTCATTTTGAGCTTCGCAACCCTGTTGACAGGTTGCGAAACAATGCCTCAGTCCCAATCTCAATCGCTTGCCGTGCCCTATGACCCGGAGGTGACTACCGTAACTTCAAACACGGATTCGGAAGCCTTGATGAAGCGGCAGATTGCCGAACTTGAGGCTCAGCTTGCCGAAGCAAAAAAAGTATCAATGCAGGAGCGTGAGGCAGAAGCACCTGAAGTTAGGTACTACAAAGTGTTCCAGACTCTGGACGATGGGGCACTTGCAGAAAGCTGTGACAGACCGGATGCTTTGGTTTGTTTGGGAAAAATCGTATTCATTCCCAAATCTGTGGACGGAATGTTGTACGACGACAAGATGGTCCGGATTAACAACCCGCAAGTCATTGATGTACTGAAGTACGAAAATCGAATGGGCGTTCAAAAGACCGTCCCCGTTGTTGTCGAGAAGAAAAAATGACAGGGAACCGATAGTCTTTCATGGGCAGACAAAAACAGCGCGATATTCGCGCTGTTTTTGTCTGAAAAGTGAACCGCAATCAGTTATCTGCGGGGTCCTGTGAAGAAATTCATCAGAGCGGGTCGCCCGAACGTAACAACAGACGTGCGATTTCGGCGGCGTTGTGCAGATCGAGCTTGCGATAGGCCGAACCGCGATGCACCTGAACCGTCTTTTCGCTGATGCCGAGGTTTTCGGCAACCTGCTTGTTGCTCATGCCGTGGGCGACCATACGGATCACTTCGCGTTCGCGCTGCGTGAGCTGCATCAGGCGGCTGCGGAAGGAGGAGAGTTCCATTTCCGTGCGGCGATGGTTGAGGTTGTTCATCACGGCGCTGCCGATGGCGGTGAGCAGACGCTGATCGTCGACGGGCTTTTGCAGGAAGTCAACGGCGCCGAGCTTTAACGTGCGCACGGCCATATCAATGTCACCGTGGCCGGAAATGAAAATGATCGGCAGATCAATGCCGAGTTCACGCATCTTGTCCTGGAGTTCCAGGCCGCTCATGCGGGGCATGCGAACGTCGAGAACGAGGCAGCCGGGACGCTGGAAGTCGCCGGAGCTGATGAAGTCCAGGGCATCGGAATAGACTGCCACATCCCAGCCTTCACCCTCGATCAGAAAGGCCCATGAACGACGCATTGCGTCATCGTCGTCAATCACGCGCACCAGCGGCTTCAGCGACTCCACTTTGATTTCTCCGGTCATATAACCCTGTCTGTCGGCAAGGTTGACAATATTACACGTAGTGTCGAAACATTGGTTCAGACACCTACCCACTCTGCCGCGCATTTTAGCAACAGGCAAAGCTTCCGTTACAAAAATTCAGAAACTGGAGAGAACGCCGAGTTTCTGAAGTGCTTGACATGCCTTAATTGCATCCGGATTACTCAATTGCCCGTATAACAAGCTTTCCTTCAGTGTTGTCAAAGGTATTTGTGACAATTTTGAGCAACGTGCTACCGACGGTTTCGGTAGGCCTGTCTCGGCCCAATCGTTCAGGAAAACTACACCTGGAAAATCGGTCCTCGGTGCATGGGCTCTAGACAACGCCCCTCTTCAGAGGGGCGTTGTCTAGACTCATAAGCTTGAGGGATCAACAAAAAGGCGCCACAACGGCGCCTTCAGAGCGATCAGGACAAAAGCAGGATGCCTGCGAGCACCCAGACAAAGAGAAAGATGGTGTTGGCTGTCATCAGAATGATCGGCGCCCAGCCTACGGCCTTGAGCTTGCCGAGGCTCGTCTTGATGCCGAGCGCGCCCATTGCTACGAGAATGAGAAGCTGCGAGGCCTGAGCAAGCGTGTCGCTTACCGACGTCGGGATGACTCCGGCAACATTGAGTGCGGCGAGCGCCACGAAGCCGATCAGAAAGAGGGGAATTTGCGCAAAGGGATTGACGGTCTTGGGGCCGTTAGGTTCTCCGTGTTCGCCCTTGGCGGCGAACAACGCAGTAAATACGAACATCATCGGAATGAGCATCGCCACACGCAGCATCTTAGTCATGGTTGCGGTTTGAAGCGCGTCGTTGCCGAGCATTGCGCCCGCGCCCACCACCTGGGCTACGTCGTGGATGGTGCCGCCCAGAAGCAATCCGGCGCGAGACGATTCAAACCCGAGAAGTTCGCAGAGGATCGGGTAGAGGATCATCGAAATCGTGGACAAGGCCGTCACGGTCACGATGATGGCCAAAAGAGCCTGCTCTCTTAATGCCTTTTTGTCGATCACGAGCGCTAAGGCGGCTGCGGCACTGGCGCCGCAAACGGCAACCGAGGCGCCAGCCAGAGCACCTTCCGCACGCGGCCATTTAATCCAGCGGTTCAAAAGCATGGAAAAGGCCACGGTTGCAAAAACACCCGTGATGAGGACGGTGATGGAGCCCAGGGAGAGCTGCGCGAGTTCTTCGGCGGTGATGCGCGCGCCGAGAAGTCCCACGCCGATGCGCAGGAAATTCTTGGCGCACAGCTCAATGCCCGCCACAGCGCGATCGTCCTCGGAGATGAAATGAAACGCCATGCCGAGAAGCAGGGCGTAGAGAACGGTCGGGCCGCCGTACGTGTTGGAGACAAACAGTGCGGCGGCGCCGATCACGACGGAAGATAGTACGCCGCGCCAGCGGCACTCAATCCAAGATTTCATAGGAACCGGGATCCTTGTCGGACCGAAGGAGAGAGAAACAGAAAGACGTAGATGCGCCGGAAGAAAGAGTGCCGCCGACAGGAAGAATCTTACGGATCAAGATTCCGGAAAGGCGAAAAAATCGTTAAAAATGAAGGGTTTATTGACAGGATCGGAAAGGGGCTTCCCATAGCCCCGGGTTTGATCTGACTGAGAGTGTAAGTGCAAAATCAGAAATTTGATTTGAATCAAACCCGTAACTGTGACCGGTAACAAAACGTAGCTTTGACAGAAGTAGCAAAAAGGCGTTGATCGCGGTATGAGAACCAAACGATTATCATGAAAACTTCCCCTGCTCTCTGGTAAACGTCATCTCGGTAAGGAATCTAAATTTGTAGTGCGGAATCGATAAAAGACGGGCTAAAAAGATTTTCGATGACTAAAAGGCGGTCTTGAGGTGGTAAACGCAACAGAGACAGTGGAAGGTGACGTATTGTTCTTCATCTGTATTCTTGTGACATTGCCCAGGTTTTTCCTAAGGAGTAATCATGGCTTCCAACAATTCAAGCGTTTTCCAAGTCTTTGAAGAAGGGATGGTCATTAACAGGCTATGCCGCATCTGTTATAACGACCGCGGATATGTTGAACCGAGTGGACGAAGGGGGAAATCTTCCAACAAGACGTATCACAATGAGTTGGGAGAAGACTCTTCAGGCGCCTATGAAGCTAGGAAAGGGTTTGGGCACGAGGAGTGGCTTGCTAACGAGGCGGTTATAACCTCGGCTCGCAAGGGTTGGTGTCAGGGCTTTATTCAGCAAAAGGGACAACCTGCAGATGTAGAGTTCAATGCGGCCCTCTGGACGAGATTTTCAGACAAGGGAGATAAAGACCACGGGAAATGCTGGCTCGTGGGGTTTGTCGTACACCTTAACTACGTTGGCTGTGGCGGGGAGGGGACAAAGTCTGTTCAAATGGCACTGCCGAAGGGCATCGTTGATGATGAAGGAAGCGTAGTTGATCAATGCGTGATTAAACCCAATATCCTCTACCCTAAGGGATGTCTAAAGATCCTGCCCCGGAAATTCTGGGTTGAAATCCCCCGTAAACTTATTGCGTCCTATCACTATGTTTGGCTTAAGCGAGAGAAATCGAAGAATCAAGCAATTTTTGACTGGGTGCAGACACAGTATCAGGAGTTTCTAGAGTCCAAAGAGGTGCTTGACTCAACAGAGGGACATGAGTTTGAAGCAGGTGGTCAGGTCGAGCATCGCCTGCAAGAGGATAGCGCAGCAATCCAGTTAAACAGCAGAAATGATCCCGCGACAATCAAATGCATGGCGAAGGTACGTACCCGGCAGGCGAAGTTCCGGGGGTTGCTCATGAACGAGGCACGAGGAAAATGCATGGTCACCGGAGTTGCCCGTGAGGAGCTTTTAGTGGCCTCGCACATTTTGCCTTTTAGCTACTGTCTTAAAAATAAAAACGCCCTGAAATTGGTATACGACAAGGACAACGGTTTGTTGCTTGCGGCTCATGTGGACGCATTTTTTGATGCGTTTTTGATTTCCTTTGATGCGGAGACAGGTGAGTTAGTGCGAGCTCCAGGGGTTGATGAAGCGCTTTTGAAGACCTTTGGCATTAATCCAGCCTCAACAAGGATTGCCGAGAAGTTTCTAACCAAAACACGGCGTAGGAACCTTCAATGGCACAACAAGCAACTTGCCGTAAAAAAACGGTGATGGAGTTGGTTGCGTCCATTTGTCGACGATGTATATCGCGCGAGCCAGCATGCGTGCGAACGCTACGAGCATAAGCGTCTGATCGGCGTACTCGGCAGCAGGCTAGGTCTACCTGGCCGGATGGGGAGGGATTTTTGATATTCTGTCGACAGGTTGCTGGATTGGCGTGCAAGTGAAACGTGCATGAAAAAAGCAATTGCTTGAGATTGAAGCCGGGTAACGAAACGCCGCTTTGCCTGAAAAAGCAAAGCGGCGTTGATGTCGACGTAGCCGAGGTGTCTCAATCGTTAGGCGCGCACGATACGGGAATTGACGATCGCGGCGGCTTCGCCCACCGGCAGCATTTCCTTCTTGTCGAGGCTGCGGCGGCAGACGTATTCGACTTCACCGGTCTTCAAGCCGCGGTCACCGATCACGATGCGGTGCGGCACGCCGATGAGTTCCCAGTCGGCAAACATGGGGCCTGCGCGCATGTCGCGGTCGTCGAGTATGACGTCGGCGCCCAGGTCCTTCAATTCGGCGTAGAGCTTGTCGGCGGCTTCGCGAACGGCTTCGCTCTTGGCGTAGTTCATCGGGCAGATGACGACTTCAAACGGAGCGATCTGATCCGGCCAGATGATGCCCTTGTCGTCGTGGCACTGTTCGATGGCAGCGCCCGCAACACGGGACACGCCGATGCCGTAGCAGCCCATTTCGAGAACCTGAGGCTTGCCGTTTTCATCAAGATAGGTTGCCTTCATGGCTTCGGAGTACTTCGTGCCGAGATAGAACACATGACCGACTTCGATGCCGCGCTGCAGACGGATCTGCCCCTTGCCGTCCGGGCTCTTGTCGCCTTCGACGACGTTGCGCAGGTCGGCAACCTTGGGTTCGGGAAGGTCGCGCCCGAAGTTGGCGCCCGTGTAGTGAAAGCCTGTTTCGTTGGCGCCGCAGCAGAAGTCGCTCATGTTGGCGACGGTGCGATCGGCGTACACCACGACATCTTCGGAAATGCCGATGGGGCCCAGAGAACCCGGATCGGCGCCGTTAAAGTGGGTGCGGATTTCTTCTTCGGTGGCAAAGCGCAGAGCGCCCTTCATTTCGGGCAGTTTGCCGGCCTTGACTTCGTTGAGCTCGTGATCGGCTCGCAGCAGCACGAGCACAATCTTGGCGGGCAACGGATTGCCGTTTTCATCTTCTTCGTCGTGCGCAAGAACGATGCTCTTGACGCAGTCGGTGAGTGCAATGCCGAGGAAAGGCGCGACGTCTTCGCACTTTTCCTTGCCCGGGGTGGCGTGCTTGACGAGTTCCTGAGCGGGAGCCTTGCGTTCGTCAATGAGCGAGAAGGCTTCGGCCAGTTCAATGTTGGCCGCGTAGTCTGAATCGGGGCAGTAGGCGATCACGTCTTCGCCCACGTCGGCGATCACCTGGAATTCCTGAGAACGCGAGCCGCCGATGGCGCCGCTGTCGGCACGAACGGCGCGGAACACGAGGCCCAGACGCGTGAAGATGCGCATGTAGGCGTCAAACATCACTTCATAGGACTTGCCGGCTTCTTCGGCGTTGCGATCGAAGCTGTAGGCGTCCTTCATCATGAATTCGCGGGCGCGCATCACGCCGAAGCGCGGACGGCGTTCGTCGCGGAACTTCGTGCGAATTTGATAGAAGTTGACGGGAAGCTGACGCCAGCTCGTGATTTCCTGACGTGCCAGATCGGTGATGACTTCTTCACTCGTGGGCTGAATCACGAAGTCGCGCTGATGACGGTCCTTAAAGCGCAGAAGTTCGGGGCCGTACTTGGCCCAGCGGCCGGATTCCTGCCAGAGTTCGGCGGGCTGAACGATCGGCATGGAAAGTTCGATGGCGCCCGCGCGGTCCATTTCCTCGCGGATGATGGCGGAAATCTTGCGCATGACGCGCATGCCCATCGGCATGAACGTGAACACACCTGCAGCAAGCTTTTTGATGAGGCCGGCACGGGCCGAGTAGATCTGGCTGGGAATTTCGGCGTCGGCCGGAGCTTCCTTGAGCGTCTTGATGAAAAATTGACTGGCGCGCATGAATGTCGAATTGCAAAAAGAGACTTCGGAAAGTTCGTCTCGTGTCAAAATGAAGCGTGTTATTTTACTGCGCTCTGTCCTCGCTTGAAAAGGCGGCTGTCGTAGCGTTTGATTGAGGCGGCGGCTCGTTGTGCATTTGCTGCTTTTCGTCTCTTTGCCGGCAGCCTGCGATAATTAGCGGATAGTCGGCTATTTACCTATTCATGAACGATTTTTCAAACACTCAAGGGCGACCGGCGTCCAAGGACACCGCATCACGGCGTCTCGGGCTTCGTCATCGGTTGACGCTGCGGGAAAAACTGCGCAAAAAGGGGCTTATTTCGAGCATACGCACGCTGCTGCGCTTTGCTGCCGATCGCGCCAGCGAAAACGACCTCACGGAAGTCACCTCCACGATGGCTCTGGCCACTCTGACGGCCATTGTGCCGGTGCTTGCCCTGTCGCTTGCGGCTTTCTCCGCTTTCCCCGGATTTGCCAACGCCCGTCAGGCGCTCGAAGACCTGATCGTGATGAGTCTGCTGCCCGAGCAGTACAGCGAGCAGCTGCTGGGATACATCAGTCAGTTCACGACGCACGCTGCGGGACTTACAACCTTCGGTTTGCTCGGCTTGGCCGTAACGGCTTTTCTTCTGATCGACAAGCTTTTCGTGACGCTCAACCGCATTTTTAAGGTGACTGCGCCGCGTCCGTGGTTTCAAAGGGTGCTCATCTATTGGGCCCTGATGACCGTCGGACCTCTGGCGGTGGCCGTGAGCCTCACCATGACCGGCCACTACGCGGCGATGGCTTTGGAAGGGGTTGATCCCGGTCTTTCAAAGACGCTCTACAACGTCGGACAGGTGATCCTGCAGGCATTGGGCTTTGCCGTGATATACAAGTTCGTGCCGTCGTGTCGGGTGCATTTCAGCCACGCGCTCGTGGGCGGCGCTGTGGTAAGCATCTGCGGCTTGGTCGTCAAGCAGCTTTTCGGCATGTGGGTGACGGCCGGAACGCTCACCAACATCTACGGCGCCTTCGTGGCGATCCCCGTGTTCGTGCTCTGGGTGTACGTTGCCTGGTACCTCTTTTTTGCAGGCGCCGCGATTGCCGCGACGATTCCAAAACTCACCGCTGGGCGCTTCCTTGACTACTATCGTCCGGGCAATGATTTTTTGACGGCCTTGGCCATGCTGCGCGAACTCGTGCATCTGCGTCTGCGCCACAAGCGTCCAATTCTTGACGTCGAGGAATTGTGCGATGCGGCCGATACCTATCCGGAAGCGGCCGAGCGCATTCTCTCGCGCCTGGCCGATGCCGGTTACGTCGCTCCCGTCACGACGGAGGCGGGCGGGCGCACACAGGAGTGGGTGCTCGTGGCCGACAGTCAGAAGACAACCCTTTTGCGCGCCTTCGAATTTTTTGCGGTAAGCGGCGGCAATTCACTCGTTTCGAGTAAGATGCAGCGCTTGGCCGGCAAAGAAGGCGCCGGCGGAATTTTGGCCGATTGGTGGAAGGAATTTTCTACAACCGAAGCTTTGAACCGTCCGATGGCGCAGCTTTTTGCGCTCAACGACGCCGAGCAGGACTTCTCTTCGGAAGAAGCCATCGAAAACAACTCAAGCACAACACAAAAGCCGTGACTCGAATTCTTGCTGTTGAAACGAGCGGCGACTACGCGAGCGCCGCATTGCTGGCCGACGGCGAAGTCGTCTGCAACATTTTTAAGGAAAAAAATCGCCATACCGAAAGCCTGATCTCGCTTGCCGACGAAGTGCTTTGCGGTAAAAACCTCAAGGTGGCCGACATGGACGCCGTGGCGTTCGGAGCGGGCCCCGGAGCGTTTACGGGGCTTCGCGTGGCCTGTGGGGTGGCGCAGGGCCTGGCCTGGGCGATCGGCAAGCCCACGGTGCAGGTGGGCAATCTTGCCGCCGCCGCGTATGCCCTGTTTGAGTCGCACCCCGAAGTCAAGCGGGTCTGCGTTGTGAACGATGCGCGCATGCACGAGTGCTATACGGCAAGCTTTGAACGAGATCCCGAAGGCGGCATGCCCGATGAAGTGCGTGCCCCTGAACTTGTCAAACCCGAAGACGTCGTGCAGATCCTGAGGCAAGACAACGTGCAGGCGGTTATCGGCACGGCTCTTGCTGCGTACGCCGAGGAAATCCTTGTTCCGGAAGGCGTCGTCGCGATCGAAACCGAACAGGTGAGCGCCAGGCAAATCGTGGAATTGGCCGCCGTGATGATGAAGGCGGGGCTGGTGACCGATCCGCATCTTGCTGCACCGCTTTACGTGCGCAATCGCGTGGCTCTCACCATTGAACAGCGCCGAGCAGGAGAAAAGCTTTGAGCGAGGTTGCGTTTCGCGCGATGACGCCCGCAGACCTCGAGGCGGTGGCCGACCTCACGCACCGAGCCGATCCCTTCGGCTGGACGCTGAGAAACTTTTCCGACGCACACTCCTCGGGAAATACGCTCACGGTTTTAACCGTAGACGGGGTGACGTCGGGCATTGCCGCCGTGATGCACGTGCTCGACGAGTCGGAACTTCTGGAAATTGCGGTGCAGCCTGCCATGCAGGGAAGAGGCTACGGCAAGGCGCTGTTGGCGCAGGCCATTGCGCTGGCTCGCCGCAACGGCGCCGTGCGTATGTTTCTCGAAGTTCGGGAGAGCAACGCGCGTGCGCGTAAAATGTACACTTCGTTCGGATTTGAGGAAACCGGACGCCGCAAGAACTACTATCCGACCGAAGACGGGCGGGAGGATGCGATTCTGATGACGGCGCAGTTTTCCCGGTCCGTGCCCCACGATTAAGAAGATTGAGAAAGTAACGCATCAATGGCGCTAACGCGGGAACAAAGTCAAATTTGGCAGGCAATGAATGTCGGCGTGCAGTGGGTGCTGCGCGACGGCATTGATCCGCTTGCGCCGGAACCCAAGCCTGCAGCTTCTGCCGCGCCGGCAGAGGTTAAGTCTTCGGCTGTCTCGCCTTCGGCTACGATCCCCGCAGGTTCCGCACCGGCCGCTCCCGCGATGGTGCGCCGCGGTCCGATGGCCACTCGCCTGCGTCGACAGCAGGCCGCCGCCGGCATCCAAGCGGCTCCCGCCGCAACGACAGCGAATCCCGCAACTTCTGCGGCTGTCGTTCAAAGTCTCAAGCCTGCCGCAGCTACATCGATTGCGACGCGCCCCGCACTGCGTCCCGTTGCGCCGCCCCGGCCTCAGTCCGCTGCTGCCTCTCTGGTGCAGGCCGACGCTCAGCTCGTTGCCGAACTACGCACCGCACGCTGGGAAGACATCAAGGGAATTGCCGATCGCTGCCGCGTCTGCCCGATGGCGGCTGAGCGCACCAACACCGTGGTGGCCGACGGCGCACCGGGCTGCCCCATCGTGATGGTGGGTGAAGCGCCGGGCCGCGAAGAAGACCTTTCGGGCATTCCTTTTGTCGGCAACAGCGGCAAGCTTTTAACTGAAATTCTCAAGGCGTGTTCTCTCGAGCGCGGCAAGGACGTTGCCATCTGCAACGTTCTCAAGTGCCGTCCGCCCGGAAACCGCGACCCCAAGCCCGATGAAGTGGCCGCTTGCGCGGCCTTCCTCGATCGACAGTTGGACCTCCTGCAGCCCAAGCTTTTGATTCTGATGGGCAAGCATGCGGTCTGGCGGCTTTTGGGCGAGGCAAAGCCGATTTCGCAGATGCGAGGTCACCTTTATGAGGTGCAAATTGCGGGCCGTAAGGTGCCCGCGGTGGTTACCTATCATCCGTCCTATCTGCTGCGCAACCCCGTTGCCAAGGAACTCGGCTGGCACGATATCCTTTTTGCCAAGAAGAACGTGCCGCAGGATTGAACTGATTTTTGACTGACTAGTGAAGTAAATGGAATTCGAACTCTGGTATCTGATTGCGGTCCCGATTCTTTTTGCCGCCGGCTGGTGGTTGCGCGGGGTGGATTTCAAACAGCACAAGAAGGCGACGGAAGGCATTGACGAGCACTACGCCAAGGGCCTGTCGCTTTTGTTGAGCGACGATCCCGTGAAGGCCGACAAGGCGATTGATCTTTTCATCGAGGTCGTGCGCCTGGATCCTGAGACGATTGAGCTGCACCATGCCCTCGGCAACCTCTTTCGCCGTCGCGGACAGTTTGATCGCGCTATTCGCCTGCACAGCTTCCTCGTCAACCGCGCCGAGCTGCCCGAAAAGGAACGTGCTCTGGCGATGGCCGAGCTTGCGCTCGATTATCTGAAGTCCGGCATGTACGACCGCGCGGAATCGGCATACGAACAGCTTGCCGGCTTCAAGGGGCGCGAAGTCGAGGCGCTTGAGGCTCTGATGCACATCTATTGCACCGAACGCGAATGGAAGAAGGCCGTGGAGACGGCCGAGCGCCTGCAAAAGAGCGGCAAGGATTTGCATGTCGAAATCAGTCATTACTACTGCGAACTTGCCAACCTCGCGCGCTGCACCAAGGATGCGGCTCGTGCGTCCGAATTCGTGACGAGTGCTCTGAAGGCCAATCCCGACAATCCGCGTGCGCTTTCCTTGGCCGCCGATCTCGCGCTTGATGCGGGCAAGCCGCAGGACGCGCTTGCCGCCTGGGGCCAAATTGAAAAGGCCAAGCCCGCCTATGCGCCCCTCATTGCCGCCAAGAAGGCCGACGTTATGGCCGAAACCGACAAGGCCGCCGCCATGAAGTATCTCAAGGACGTGTTTGCGCAGTCTGGATCTGTGGATGTGCTGACTGCCGCCGTCGCTCGCATGTCCGTGTGGGCCGATGCGCCTACGGCGGCTGCATTTGCCGGTGAAGCCCTTAAGAACCGTCCGTCGCTGTCGGCCTTCTCGGTTCTGTGCAACTTGCGCGCCAAGGCCGATCCCGATGATGAACAGGCAAAACTTCTGGCGGAGGTTACCACCAAGCAGAGCAAGCACTTTGCGCGTTATCAGTGCACGCATTGCGGCTTTTTGGCGCACACTTTCGCCTGGCAGTGCCCGGGGTGCGAACGTTGGGACAGCTTCCCGCCGCTGCGCGTGGACGAAGCCAAGAAGGCTTCCTACCATTAAGAGTCAAAATTGAGCATTTTTGAAAGCCTTCTTTTTGGCAAAAAAGGCTTTGATCATCAATTCGGAGAGACGAGACATGCAGATTGAAGTTGAAAACAAGCTTACGGAATTGCAGGCCGACACCCTCGTGGTGGGTGTCTGGTGCGGCGGCGAAAACGGCAAGCCCGAACTCACGCCCTCGGCGGTGGCCGTTGACAAGGCCGGCGGCTTGATTTCCGCCCAGATCGAAGCGGGCGACTTCAAGGGCAAGCCCTCCGAAGTCGCCGTTTTCTACGGCGTTGCCGGACTGGACTTCAAGCGCGTGATCGTCGTGGGTCTGGGCATGAAGGACGCCTTCAGCGAAAAGACCTTCATCAACGTGCACCGCAAGGTGGCGCGTTTTGCAAAGAGCGGATCCGTTGCTTTGACTTCCGCAGAATGGACGCTGCCCGAACGCGACGAAGCCTGGGCCGCCCGCAGCGCCGTGCGCGAACTTCTCTTTGCCTCGCACAAGTCCCGCGGGCTGAAGACCAAGGGCAAGGGGCCGCAGGCCGTTGAAAAGATTCTCTGGGTTTCTGAAACGGATGTGGCCTCAAGCCTTCAGGTGGGCTGCGTGTCCGCCGGCGCCATGATCTGGGCGAAGGAACTTCAGGACCTGCCGCCCAACATCTGCGATCCGCAGTTCCTGGCCGAAGCCGCAGAAAGTGTGGTGCGCGAATTCGAAAAGACCGCAGGCAAATCCGCCAAGGGCAAGCTCACCGTCAAGGTGCTCGACAAGGACGCCATCGACGAGGCCGGCATGGGCGGCGTGATCGGCGTTAGCAAGGGCAGTCAAACCGATCCTGTCTTCATTGAACTCGCCTGGCAGGGCGCGGATGCCTCCAAGGCTCCCGTCGTGCTCGTCGGCAAGGGCGTGACGTTTGACGCGGGCGGCATTTCCCTCAAGCCGAGCCGCACGATGGATCAGATGAAGTTCGACATGTCGGGCGCCGCCGTCGTCATGGCCGCCGTCAAGGCCGCCGCCGAAATGGAACTCAAGGAAAACGTGGTGGCTCTCGTGCCCGCCGTGGAAAACCTGCCTTCGGGCAGCGCCCTGAAACCGGCCGACGTCATCACGACTTTAAGCGGTCTTACGGTTGAAGTGCTCAACACCGACGCCGAAGGCCGACTGATTCTGGCTGACGCCCTGGCCCGCGCCGCCGAACTCGAACCCGAGGTCTGCATCGACGTGGCAACGCTCACCGGTGCCTGCATCGTGGCGCTCGGCACGGACGTCTCCGGTCTTTTCTGCGAGGACGAGCCGCTTACGGCCGCTCTGGCCTGCGCTGCCGACAGCGCGCACGACCCGGTCTGGCCGATGCCGATGGGCGGAACCTACAAGAAGGCCTTGGAGAGCTCTGTTGCAGACCTTGCCAACATCAGCTGGACGGCGGGTGCCGGCGCCTGCACGGCCGCTACGTTCCTTGCCGCATTCGCGCCGAAGTGCCCCTGGGCTCACCTTGACGTGGCAGGCACCGCTCAGGCCGCAAGCGGCAAGAGCGGCGGCACTGCGCGTCCCTTGCCGCTCATTCTTGAGTGGTTGCTTTCCCGTGCTCCGGCACCCAAGGCAAACAAGGTAAAGACCGTGAAGGCTAAGGCAGCCGCAAAGACGAAGACGGCTGCAGCGACGGTGAAAAAGGCTGCCGCCAAGACCGTCCGCAAGGCCGCCGCCAAGTAAGTTTTTCGACAGACAGAGGTTGAGACACCGCTCGAGACGCCCGCATGCAGCAAATCGATTTTCACTTCAATGTCGCGCAACGTACCATCTATGCCTGCCGCCTGATCAAGAAGGTGCGCAAGATGGGGCTTACCGTTGCCGTCTGGAGCAGCAACGAGGTGCTGTTGCGGCGCGCCTATGACGATCTGTGGCGCTTTGAGGATTTGACCTTCATCGCGCACGCCTGGGCGGGTTCGGCTTTTGAAGCCGATGCGCCCGTGATTTTCGCAAGCGACATCACTCAGTTGAAACCGTCCGACGTCATCATTCTTCTGGACGAATTGGTGCCGCCCGACTGGCAGCATACGCTGGCGCCGTTTAACCGTGTTGTTGACATCGTCTCCACCAATCAGACGGAACTTCTCAATTCCCGCGCCCGCTATCGGCTGTACAAAACCGCCGGCGTGACGCTCAACGCCTACGACCGCAGCGCAGGTTAATCAAATGAATTCCTATCATTCTCCGCTTTTGAAAGAACGTGTTCCCTACGACTGGGAGGAGCTCAAGCGCGCGGCGCAGGAGCTCAAGAACGGACCGATTCCGGGACAGTCCGAAGAGCAGGTGACGCCTCCGATTGCTCCGCAGCCCGAAGAGCCTCGTATGCCGAACCCCGAACCCATCCGCCGGCAGGAAGCTGCGCCCGTGACGCCCCAGGCCCGTTCTCAGCAGCAAGCCGGAGCTTCCGGCCCCGTTACCGCCGGTTTGTCCGAAGAAGAGTTCGTTGCCCGTATCGTTCCGAAGGTGCTGGAACGCCTCAATTCGCAGATTGAGATCATCGTGGACGTGACGCTTAAGACCGCTGCCACGCGCATCCGATCGGACCTGCAGAAGGCCGTTGAAAACACGGTGCGCATGACTGTGAAGGAAGAACTCAGAAAACGCTGAGGATTTTCTGTCGTTTGCCGATCAAGTCGCCGCTGTCGGGAGTGCCGGGAGCGGCATTTTTTTTGTTTGCCTGATGTTGTTAAAGTGGAAGCCGTCGGTTAGCAGCCCGTTGAATTGAGCGAATCAAGACGACGTTTCCCATTGACAGGAAAGTCGGTCAAACGAAAAGCCGCGCCCCCGACGAATCGAGAACGCGGCTGTTATGCTTCACTGCGGGCGATCAATCAACCCCGACTTAAAGCTCTGATCAGAATGCGTAGCGGGCGCCGAAGTTGATGCGCCACTTCTGGTCGATGTCGCCACCGAAACCGGTGCCGACGTCCAGGAACGTGTTGAGCGTTTCGGTCACGCTGTAGGACACGCCCAGAGAGACTTCGGCCCAGTTGTCGTCAAGCTCGTCGCTGATCTTGGCGGAGTTGCCCGAGCCGTTGACAGCGTACATTGCTGCGTCCACGTTACCCAGGAAGTCGTGGTTGTAGGAGGCCTTCAGGTAGGCCGCACCGCGGTTTTCGGCAAACTTCATGCCGCCCATGACGCCCACGCGAGCGACCAAGCTTTCGATCGTTTCGAAATCAACGCTGCGGATGTTGGTCGCATAGTCCGTGGCGCGCAGCCAGCTGTAGGAGAGCTGAACCTGCGGTTCGACGAACATGTTGTGAGCGAGATCGAAGCGGTGGCCGGCTTCGATACCGACGATGGCGCCGGTCATCATGTAGTCGCCCTTTTCGAGACCGGCAGTGTTGGAGACCGTGTACTCATTGTCGATGCGGCCGATCTTGGCCATCAAGTCGACAAAGCCGCCGTTGTCACCGTAGTAGGTGCCGTACAGACCCACGGTGTAGACGTCGTTGTCGGCGGAACCGGCATTGAGGTCGGTGTCGCCGATCGTGTAGTCAAAGCTCACGCCAACGAGGAAGTTGCTGCTCACGGGAGCGTCAAAGCCCACTTCGATCGTGCTGTAGTCGTATTCGAGGCCGCGACCGTCAAGTCGACCGTTGTTGTAGCGAGCCCAAGCGCCGGCAGCCTGAGGCATGGTGCGCAGCGTGCCCATACGATCGGAAAGGTTGGTGAGCTGGGAGCGCCACACCAGACCGTTCATCAAGGCGAGATCGGTGGTGGAGGTAATCAGACTGCTCGGGCCGGAGTAGGTGCTCGTGATTTCGTCACCTTTCTTTTCGTGAACGGAAGCGCTTGCCCACAGACCGTCGGACGTAGTGATGAGTTTGGGTGTTTCACCGTTATCGCCCAGGCTGATGCCATTGAAGAGCTCTTCGGCCTTGACCGAGCCGTTTGCCAGCTTATCGGTGACTGTACCGGTGTAGTTGAACTTGACAGCAGCATCCTCGCCAACTTTGTCTACATCAAGAAGAAGCTTGTCTTTCGAACCGACAGAATCGAATTCAAATGTCGTCGAACCGTTATTCTGTGTCTCAATGAGTCCGATTTTGAGCGTCTGGGACTCATCGGAAGAGCGAATGGTCAGGTTGCTGTTGTCCACAGTGACGCTACCCACATTGCAGCCTTCGCATGTAGCGTCATTTAAAGCGTTTACCTTTTCCGGGGTACCGGAAGACAACACGATGGTTTCAGCGCGAGCCAGGTCTTCTACGGTCAGCTCAGATCCCTTACCGAGCTCAATGACACCTTCAACATGCGAATTGCCCTTAAGAATCAGGCTGAAGTCGATATCCTTATTCCAGCGGCCCGAGGAAATGGCGATGGCGCCGTCGGTGGCAATGATGGTGCCTTCATTGGTCACTGTACCGTCCGTGGCGTCGGAAGCCGTGATGCCATAGGCGTTCTTGCCGCTGGCGATGATAGTGCCCTTGTTGGTCATCTCAACGCCGCTGGCATTGTTGCCGCCAAGCGACATGCCGAAACCGCTGTTGATGACGTGAATCGTGCCTTCGTTGGTGATGACGGAAACTTTTTCTGAAGACGGAGCGCTAGCCGTCTTAGGGTTGGAAGTCGCCAACATGCCGGTGCCGCCTTCGACGTAGATCGTGCCGCTGTTGGTGATGGAGGTTTTTGTGCCGGTGCTGGCATCAGCTGCCATGCCTTTGGCCGCTTCGTAGTTGGTTTCTATACCGTTATTGTTGGAATGGACGTAGATGATTCCATCTTTGGCATTGATGCCCGTTTTGCCGCCGCTTGCGACGATGCCGGCGGCGTACTGACCGAGGTCGGTATCTTCAATGCGATCGGCGAGAACCCAAATGTTTCCGTTGTTGGTGACCTTGTCATAGTCGCGGGTACTCAGGAAGGCGGGGGCGTTGCCGCCGGTGATCGTTTTGCCGGATGCGACCATTCCGTTGCCCTCCCAAGACTCCTTACCGGAACTCACGGGGCCGTTAGAGACGTCGGAACGATAGACGATGTCTTTACCCTCAATAACAGGGAAAGCGGGAAATTCGGCGGCGTTAACCGTTGCGGCCATCACAGCTGCGGCCACGGCGGTCAAATAAAAGCGGGGCATGTGTTACTCCGTTTGTGGGTTGCGAAAGTCGCGAGTTTGCATGACTTGGTTTTGAGCGTCAAGCGAATACGGACGGTTTGGCTCAATTCGATAACAAACTAAAGGAAATTTAGCTTGCTACGCGCTCTTATATTGAAGTCAAATTGAGCTGTGACCAATATGTCCGTTGTAGACAATTGAGAAAGTGTCGGAGTGCTGATGCTTTTGAATGGCCGATGGGGCAGTGGTTTTGATTTTGCGATACTAATTCTATCCAGCTACTCTGGAAGGCAACGTTTTGAAGGAGATAGTGTTGGATTTCTTGTAGTTAAGTCTCTGATGTTTTTAAGAATATTTGATTTTGTGTGACAGAATGATATGGATATATTCGAATGCTCCGCAGTTTGGATGATTATCGGGAGAATTTGCAATTTCGTCGGTTTTGCAGGAACCGGGAGAAGTGGAAAGTAGGTCAGAGGATGGGCAGCGGGACAGACAAAAAGACAGCGGACGGAGTGTCGCCCGTCTGCCCAGCTGAGCACACGCAGACACCTTTGATGTGCTCGCGATGAATAAGTGTCATCAGGTGTGCGGTAGGTTCGGTGTCTTTTGATACACGAACTCGGATTGTGTCCGGGTACGCCCTGAGAAGGCGATCTCACAGCAACCTTGTGTGGTTTTAGGTTGTGCGCAAACAAAAACAGGACGAGAACCGAAATCCTCGCCCTGTTGTTGCCCTTAGCGGTCAGCTGGAGCTATTAACGATCTGCTCCGAAAACCGTGCCGTTTTTGTCGCCCACGGGCTTGGCGTTGCGAGGCGCCTTCACCAACAGGTTGGGCTTGGTGACGGACGGATCGGGCAGCGGTGCAATGTGCTTGCGATCCGAGTGCTTCTTTAAAAGCTCGCTCATTTCACCGAACTCGATGGCGCGCTGCGGGCAGGAGTCCACGCAGACGGGGTTGAGTCCCTTGGCGAGACGATCCTGACAGGCGTCGCACTTGGTCATCTTCTTTGCGACCGTATCGAGCTGCGGCGCGCCGTACGGGCAAGCCTTGGCGCACATTCCGCAGCCGATGCACTTGTCGCGATCAATCAGAACCAGACCGTCTTCCTTGCGCTTGAAGTGAGCCTTGGTGGGGCAGACCTTGACGCAGGCGGGATCTTCGCAGTGGTTGCAGCTTACCGAGACGTAATACGCAAACGTATCCGTGCGCCAGGCGCCGGTGGCGCGGTCCTGTCTCCAGCCGCCTCCCTCAAAGCAAAGGACATGTCGGAAGTTGCGACCGACCGGAAGATTGTTCTTATCTTTGCAGGCGACCTCGCACGTTCTGCAGCCGGTGCAGCGGGAGGCGTCAATCAGAAAGCCGTATTGTTTTGCCATGATGTGCCTCCTTTAGATCTTGCGGACTTCGACGAGATTGGTGTGCTGCGGGTTGGCCTTGGCCAACGGGCTCTTCTTGAGAGATGTAAGCGTGTTGATGGAAGGACCTTTGTCCACTCCCTTGGCGTCGGGCGTGTACCAACCGCCCTGCGGGAACGCCACCACGCCCGGGAAAATGCGAGGCGTGACGTGTACCGGCAGCTGCACGCGGCCGCGGTCGTTGAAGACTTCCACCATGTCGCCGGTCTTGAGCGCACGACCTCTGGCGTCGATCGGATTCATCAGGAGTTCGTCGGGCTGCACTTCTCGCAGCCACGGCACGTTGTGATACGTGGAATGGGTGCGGCCGTGTCCGTGATAGCCGAAGCACTGCAGCGGATACTTCTTTTGCAGCGGATCGCCCGGCATTTCCCACGTGCGGCAGAACTTGGGCAGAGCCGAAATGACGTCGCCCTTAGGCAAAGTCCAGTCCTTGGCAAGCTTGGCCAGACGTTCGGAATAGATTTCGATCTTGCCCGAGGGGGTCTTCAGGGGGTTCTTCACCGGATCGTCGCGGAAGGCCTTCATGACAACGGTTTTACCCTTGCCCAGACCCGGCACTTTGACGATGCCTTGCTTCCAGAAGGTGTCGAAGTCGGGCATGACGTCCGGATGTTTCTTCCGAGTTTCTTCGTAGCACCAGCGTACCCATTCTTCCTGCGTGCGACCTTCGGTGTACTTGTCTTCAATGCCGAAGCGCTTGGCGATCTGAGAGCAGATCCAGTAGCCGCTGCGCTGTTCCCACTGCGGCTCAACGCATTTCTGCAGAGCGGCCATGAAGTTGCTCGTTCCCGTGGCGTAGCCGTCGGCGGCGATGTCGTTGAGTTCCTGCTGCATCACGTCGGGCAGGATGAGGTCAGCCCAGCGGGCGGTGGAGGTCATCTGGTTGTCGACGACGAGGATGAACTCGCACTTCTTTTCGTCAGCCAGAATCTTGGCCGTGCCGTTGTGATCCGAATGCTGGTTCATGTTGACGTTCGAGCACTGCGTCCACAGGAACTTGATGCCCACGTCGAGCTTATCCTTGCCGCGCACGCCGTCGGCCGTGGCGGTCATCTTTTCGCCGTGATCGATCGCGTCGGTCCAAGTAAAGAACGAAATGAGCGTCTTAACCGGATTCTTTCCGGACGGCAGACCCACGTCGCCCAGGCCGATGTCGCCCTCGCGGCCGCCGTGGCTCGTACCGGGCAGACCGATGTTGCCGGTCAGAATCGGCAGCATGGCAATGGCGCGGCAGGTCTGTTCACCGTTGGCCTGACGTTGCGGGCCATAGCCTTGAGCAAAGAAAACAGGCTTGGTCTTTGCCATTTCACGAGCCAGACGAATGATGGTTTCGGTCGGGATGCCCGTGATGCGGGAGGCGTATTCCGGAGTCTTTGGCGTCTTGTCTTCGCCTTCGCCCAGAATGTAGCTCTTGTAGTCGCTCTTGGCGGGGGCGCCCTTGGGCAGCGTCTTTTCGTCGTAGCCCACGCAGTATTTGTCGAGGAAGGCCTGATCGACCAGGTTTTCCTTGATCATGACGTAGGCCATGCCTTCAACGAAAGCCGCATCGGTACCCGGACGGATCGGCACCCATTCGTCTTCCTTGCCCAGACACGTGTCCGTATAGATCGGATCGACAATGATCATGCGCGGACGATCCTTGCCCTGACGAGCGCAATCGAGCTCCCAGGCTTGGCCGCCGCCCGACTGGCGCGTGACCATCGTGTTGTTGCCAAAGGACACGTAGAGCTTGGCGTTGCCGACTTCGGTCATCTGAGAGCCGCCGGCGCCGAGCCCGTAGGTGTAGGGGAAGGCGCCGTTGATCTGAGCCGAAGAGTAGGTGCCGTAGCAGCCCAGAGAACCGCCCAACATATTGAGAAGACGATCGGCCGTGCGGCGCGTGGAAACGAGCTGGTAGGAACCGGAGCCGTACTGCAGGTAGATGGCTTCGTTGCCGTATTTCTCGATGGTGTATTTGAGCTGCTTGGCAACGATGTCCAGCGCTTCGTCCCAGGAGATGCGCTCGAACTTGTTTTCGCCGCGCTTGCCCACGCGCTTCATCGGGTACTTGAGGCGTTCGGGAGAGTACAAGCGCTGACGCATGGAGCGGCCTCGCAAGCAGGCTCGGACATGCGGGACAGCCAGAGGCATCTTGGTGGAGTCGGCGCCGGTGTTTTCCGGTTCAATGCGGATCACCTGACCGTTTTTGACGATGGCTTTCAACGGGCAGCGGCTGCCGCAATTGACAACGCACGAAGTCCAGCGAACGGTTTCCATATCATCCATGGCCGCTGCAACGGCTTGACTGAGCGGTGTGATTGAAAAATTAGCCAGTAGACCGGCGGCTGCAACCGATTTCATCAAGCTGCGCCGCGATACGGCTGGGTACTGAAATGTCATTTTTTTCTCCTGTGAGCGAGCTGCTTTTGGGGAGACAAAATAATCGGGGTCGTGATCGATTGTTTTGTCGGCAGCGGTCTCTGGGGTGCATCGCACCTCACTTCTAAGGTTAATCCTTTTCGGATTCGAGCCAAGCAGAGAGCTCAACCGATCTCACTCATGAAAACACCCATTCGCAAGCAAAAACTGAAAGGCACCGATTGCAGATTCTGAAAAATGGTTAATAATCGCACTCGATCTATTTTTATGACTGAGGAAAATTTTCACTGATGTTGTCTCGACGCGATTATCTGAAAGCCTTTTGCGCAGCGTATCTTCTTCCCATCGGAGGCTCCTTTGCCGCAGACCCCAAGGAGGCTTGGAGCCGGAAAGCTTTTGCAGCTGCAGGTTCAAGTCTGCAAGCTGTCAAGCGGCATGCCTTCTTGCGTGGAGTATTTGACGGTACCTTATCCAAAAGAACGTTTGCGGCTTATCTCTGCCAGAACATCAGTTATCTGGACAACTACGCATCTTGTCTGGATTTGTTCGCTGCTCGCTTGTCTCAAATTCAAGGCTTTGAACAGGAGGCTCGGGAGCTCAAACAATGGGCTCAGGAAACACGCGATATGCGAGTCTGGACCATCGACTATGTGAAGTCATTTACGGGTCAATCGGTCAACCCGTCTGAAATTGTTCCTTTGCCGGAATTGCTGGCCTATCAGGATTTCGAAGCGCGAGCCGTACGGTCTGCCGATCTCGGAGTTGCAATGGCGGCTCTGTTGCCGTGTTTCTGGATTTGGAACGAATTCGGAAAGGCATTGCGTCCCACAGCCAAGCTTCAGGATAATCCGTTCCGAGATTGGGTTGAGGGTATGGGGTCGCAGGCGTCTGATGTTTCTGCACGAAAGGCAGTGTCAATTGCGGATAAACTGGCCCAAAATGGCTCGGACGCTTTGCGTGTGCGCATGACAGACGTCTTTGCAGCTGGTTGCTGGCTCGAATGGCAACTTTTTGACGCCGTCATGCGGTGACCGGACAATCCGAGATTACTGATCCGTTTTGGACAAGTCCACGGCTTGTCCCAAAGACGGGCGCTTTGAGAGTTTCCCTGTGGCGTGCAGCACGCCATACCACACGATACACAGCGCAACAACAACGGCGTTGAGGCCGTAGATGCCGTCGTAACCTACAAAAGGTGCGGCATGGCCGGCCAAATACGGCGCAAGACCCAGTCCCAAATCGAAGAAAATGTAGAAAGTGCTGGTGGCTTGCGCGTAACGCTCGCGCGTCACCATGCTGATGGCGGAGACTTGAGCGACCGATTGGAAATTTCCGAAGCCGAGCCCGGCCAGAGCTCCGGCCAACAAAACGGACCAGCCTTCATGGACTCCCCACAGAAGCGCCAAACTGGCCGTCAGCAGAATAAGGGAAGGATAGAGGATGATCGGTGCTCCGTGAGCATCGTAGATTTTTCCGGAAAACGGGCGAGAAAGAAGTATCGCGATGGCGTAGACCAGGAAGAATGAAGAGGCGGCCGCAACGACATCAAAGGCTCGCGCATAGGCTGCCATAAACGCCTGAATGTTGCCCCAGGCCAAACACACGACACAGATAAAAAGACTGAACGGAATGAGCTTGGGTTCGATAAAGTCGGCAAGCGTGAGTTTGTGATGGTCAAGCTTGCGTTGGGCTGTAACCTTGACGAACGGAACGAGCAGCAAATTGACGCACGCCATGGCGGTACCGATTGCGAAGATACCTTCGTAGCCGAGCGAGTCAACAAGAGCGATGCCGAAGAACGGACCGAAGCACAGTGCCAAAGCTGTGCTCATGGAGAAATACGCAATTCCGCGGCCATGAAACTGGGACGGAACAACAACTGCCACGATAGTGCCGGTGACTGTGCCTACGATGCCGACGGCCACACCGGAGACGAAACGCACCAGGAAAATCAACGCAAGCGTGTCGGCAAAAAAGTAGGCTGCGTTTGTCAATAGGTACAGCACGACACCACAGAAAAGCACACGCCGATAGCCTGCCGAGTGGACAATGCTGCCCGTGAAAAATCGTCCGACAAGACAGCCGATCACAATGATGCCTGTTGCGAGTCCCGCGACAGCGGTAGAGGCATGAAACACTTCCGACAAAAACTGTGTGCTGACTACGAAAATGGCGTAGTAGCCCGCCAAACCGAGCATGTTGATGAGTGAGATGGCGACAAAAGTTTTTGTGAAAATTGCTTTGATGGCAGAAGATGGCATGGCGGGAAGAGCAAATGATTCTGTTGCGCGAGGTCCTATTGCACTGATGGTCGGCCAGGTGAGTGGTAATCAACACTCACGCGGGGCGCAACTCTACTCTTGTTGCAAGACGCATAACAAATCCGTGGGAGTTGTAACGCACGCGAGGAATCTCGTTTCATGCGTTATGTTCGTTTCCTGAAAAATGCGTTTATAGCTGTTGACAGTTTGCGTTCTACGGACTGATAGAAGTGAAGCAAAAGGCGTCCAACCTGCCCACGTACCTCGTTGCCAAGGGAAACAAGGGCGGCGACGGCTTTGCCAACATTGCTCAGTCCATGTCCGGCCTCTACGCCGAAGCCATGGCTCTTACCAACAACGTGATGGGCTGCGGCGTTCCGACTTCCATCGGCTTCGAAGAGACGTTTAGCAACGTCAACGTGGCAGCTGACCGTCTGAGCAAGATGGCTGATATCGCCTACGAGCTCTATGGATATGAAGTGTTGCACACCACGCAGGCCATGAACATGCGCATGCAGGACGGCAAGAAGGTGGGCGAAGGTACGACGAAGTTCCTCAACGCCTACCGTAAGACCGTTTCGTTCGTGACGAAGGATCGCATCTACACAAACGACATCAAGTTCCTGCGCACGCTCGATCCGGCTACGCTGAAGTAATTCGTTCATAATTCACATCCTTTGTTTCTCCTGATCTTCCTTGCGGGCTTCGTTTTGGGACGAGGCTCGCAGGCGAAGAACAACTCCACGGATCAAAACTTCATGAAAAAGACACTCACCGCAGTTGCGGTTTTGGGCGCGCTTTCCGGTGCAGCAATGGCAACGGAAGTGACGCTTTATGGTGTTGTGGATACGGGCTTTACGTATCAGCACACCGAAGGCGGCGACGATTCGTTTGCCATGACGAGCGGCAACTACGCCGGTCCTCGTTTCGGGTTTAAGGGCACCGAAGATCTGGGCGACAATTTGACGCTCGGTTTTGTTTTGGAAGCCGGTTTCAACAGCGACACCGGTGCGCAGGGGGAGGACGGCAAGATCCTCAACCGTGAATCGCAGATTTATCTCTCGGGCGACTGGGGTACGCTCGGTTTCGGTCGTGTCGGCGGCTTTTCGTCCGGTATGAGCTCTCTGTCCTGGTATTGGGATTTCGAGCCGTTTGAAACCGGTTACGTCGATGCCGGTATCCAGGCCTCTCAGGTCAACGTCTGGAACGTGCACAGCAACACGATCTACTACGTGTCTCCGACGTTTGCGGGTGCCAAGCTCGGCGTGCAGTATTCGCTTACGAACGAAGCCGACGACGAAGACGATCGCTGGGTCAACAACAGCAAGTGGCTCAATGTGGCGCTGCGCTGGGACGGCAGCAACGTCAAGGTAATCGGTGCGGTTGAAGCCGAGTTCTACGGTGACAGTTCCGAGTACTACGGAACCGATTACGATACGAAGAACTGGGAAGATGCCTTCAGCTATAAGCTTGCTGCCACATGGACGCCGGGGGGCGGTGCCACGACGCTCTATGCGGGCTTGAACTACTTCACCAACAACCGCCGCATGAGCGACGCCAACTGGAACGAAGACGACTTCGATTCGGATCTCCTGAAGACGAGCTCGGACGCGTACGATGCGATTTCCGGATTCTTGGGTGTCCGCTACACCGTGGGTTCGGCCAATTGGCTTGCTCAGGTGCAGTATCAGGACGGCGAGTTCGAGGGGGCACCGTCAGGTCAGGACGGCGACTTCAAGCGTTATGCCGTGGGTCTGGGCTGCCACTACTATTTCAGCAACCGCACGATGGGCTACGCTGTCGTCTCTTGGGCTAAGGGAGAAGGCTGGCTCAACAAAGATGAAAACACCACGAACCGTACGGCTGCCTCGATTGGTTTGACGCACTCATTTTGATTGTCAGTGACGGCGGCAGTTGCCGCATTTGACATGGTTTCATGCCGAAGGTGTATCCGGCGCTAAAACGCTGGGGTTGCGCCTTCGGTTTTTTGTTTGCGGCAAATGCCTTTTGCTCGCGTTCGAATTCGGGCGTAGCATCAGTAAGAGAAGCCTTTATGTCGGTGTTATGCCGGCTGAATCCATATGGTGACGGCGTAATGTACGGAAAGCTCGCTCGAGTTCTGTTCATATTGCTGATCTTGCATTCATGCACGACCGGCATGCGCTTTTGCGTGACGCTCGATGCACTTGAGCACGGGGCGAGTTCCTTTGAAGTGGGCGCGATGCTCGCAAGCGTCGCCTTGTTTCCTGCATTCGGCGCCATTGCCGCCGGCCGCTGGCTGGATCGCTCGGGGCCGAGACCGTCGCTAGCTTTAGCCATCTTCTGTGCGGCTTCAGCCGGTGCCGCGACGCTCATTTTTCCCACCAAGACAGCGGGTCTCTGGCCGCTCTTTTCGGCCTGCATTCTTGTAGGCACGGCCTTTATGCTCACCAACACCGTCGTTCAGCGCCTGACCGGTGACGTTTCGACCAACGAGACGAGAGCGCTGGCCTTTACGCTTCTCTCGATTGTGACGGCTTTAAGCGGCTTGCTCACGCCGATCATCACAGGCTACATGATTGAGCACTTCGGCTTTGCCAGTTTCTATTGTTGGGTGGCGGGCGCTCCGATCTTCGTGGGACTGATGTGTTTGTTGCCGTTCATGCGGCATGTGCTACCGGCAGTCGGCAACGGCGCCCGAAAAGCGGCAGGTACTCATCCTCAAAAGGTGATGGACTTTTTCCGGGACCCGCCCATGCGAGCGGTCTTGGTCTGCTCCGTCGTTGTTTCAGTCGCCTGGGAAGTGGGTAACCTACTGATTCCTGTCTACTGCGCATCCGTCAAGCTTTCGCCTTCGGACATCGGCTGGGTGCTCGGAAGCTTCTCTGCGGCGTCCTTTGCCGTGCGACTTTTGATGCCTTACCTGATGCGGCACATGAGAGAGTGGATCATGATTGCGCTTACGCTTCTGATTTCGGCCTTGGCTTTCGTTCTCTTTCCGTTCTTTGAAAGTCAACTGCCGCTCATGGCCTGCGCCTTCCTGTTGGGTTTGGGATTGGGGGCATCGCTTCCGAACATGATGTCGCTTGTCTACCGTTTGGCTCCGAAGGGACGCACGGGGGAGGCGATCGGACTTCGGCTGATGCTGATCAATTCAAGCAAGGCGACCTTCCCGGTGGCCATGGGTGCGCTGGGGGCCGTGATTGGTGCCGGAGCGTCCCTGTGGGGACTTGCCATCTTTGTCTTTCTGGGCTTTCTTTTTGCGATGCGATCGGCGCCAACGGTTATCGGTGCGGTGGCAGGCAGTCACACCGAACATTAGTCAAGCACGGATCTTCCGATTGAGTTTTCAATCAAAGGCTGATTTTTGGCGATGTTCTGTCAAAGACATTGCTGCGACCATTTTCGCTTTGCAGACGATGTTTTTGGCAGAGAAGCTTCCGGCATGGCAAAACAAGATCATTAAGCGTGTGGCAACGACACCAAAACTTATGCTTTGCGATAGCGGGCTTATGGCATACCTGACCAATTTCGGTTCTGTTGATTTGGTTCTTGGTGTTGAAGACAAGGCAAGAACAGATTTGGTCGGAAACCTGATCAAAACATGGGTTTTTCAGCAACTGGTGCCGATTACGGATCTGGGTCGCAAGTGGAAGCTGTGTCATTTCAGGAACACTTCGGGAAAAGAAATTGACTTTATTTTGGAAAGCCGCGTCGGAGAGCTGATTTGTTTGGAGGTGAAGGCCAGTGAGGGAGTGAAAGCCGAACACTTCAAAAACCTGCGGTGGTTTAAGGAACAGTTCGGCAAAGAACGTCGCATCTGGTCAATCGTTCTTTATACGGGACAGGATGTGCTTCGGTACGGAGAGAACGAGTATGCGTTGCCGATGGCTTACTTGTGGCTATAGAGAGCAAAGAAAAAGCCTTTCCGGGAAGGAGTTCCCCGGAAAGGCTAAAAAGATCAATCGAAAAATTTTCTGGTTAGTGGTTGAGAATCTTCGATAGGAACTTTTGCGCACGTTCCGTGTGCGGCTTATTGAAAAATTCGTCCGAAGGAAGATTTTCAATGACTTCGCCGGCATCCATAAAGATCACGTGATCGGCCACTTTCTTGGCAAAGCCCATTTCGTGCGTCACCACCATCATGGTCATGCCTTCGTGAGCAAGTTCCACCATGACGTCAAGCACTTCGTTGATCATCTCGGGGTCAAGCGCCGAGGTGGGTTCGTCAAAGAGCATGCAGATCGGATCCATGGCCAAGGCGCGGGCAATGGCCACACGCTGCTGCTGACCGCCCGAAAGCTGCCCCGGAAACTTTTCCGAATGCTTCAAAAGGCCCACGCGATCGAGAAGCTTTAAGCCGCGTTCTTCGGCTTCGGCCTTGTCGCGTCCGAGCACCTTGATCTGGGCAAGTGCCAGGTTGTCGCGGATGCTCATGTGGGGAAAGAGCTCGAAATGCTGAAAGACCATGCCGACGTGGCTGCGCAGTTTCGCGAGATCCGTCTTGGGGTCGCCCACGGAAATGCCGTTGATGCGGATTTCGCCCTGCTGGAAGGGTTCAAGTGCGTTGACGGTCTTAATGAGCGTGGACTTGCCCGAACCGGAAGGCCCGCAGACAACCACCACTTCGCCTTTTTCGACGTTCACCGAGCAGTTCTTGAGAACCTGAAAGTCTCCGTACCACTTGCTCACGTTCTTGATTTCAATCATCGACATTTTTCTTTTAATCCTGTAAATCCGGTTTTGTGCGATGTCCTTGTGCTCTTAGCGGGCGGCCACGGCGATCTTGCGCTGCAGGCGACGCACGAGCATCGAAAGCGACACGGAAACGGTGAGGTAGCAGACGGCGGCAAAGGAGTACATCAAGACGAGCTGACCGTCGCGCTGAGCGATCTTGCTTACGGCGCCCATGAAGTCGTTGCCGCTGATCACGTACACCAGACTGGTGTCCTGGAAGAGAATGATGGTCTGAGTGAGCAGCACCGGCAGCATGTTGCGAACGGCCTGCGGCAGGATGACGTAGCGCATCGTCTGACCGTAGCGAAGGCCGAGCGCCATGGCCGCGGACATCTGCCCCTTGCTCACGGACTGGATGCCGGCACGCATGATTTCTGCAAAGTAGGCCGCTTCAAAGAGTACGAAGGTGATGATGGCCGTCATTTCCGCGCCGATCATGACCGGATGATCGAGCCTGAGCAGAACCTTGAGAACTTCCGGCATCAGCAGGAAGAACCAGAAGATCACGAGCACGAGCGGCACGGCTCGCATCAGGTTGGTGTAGAGCTTGGAAAACTCGGAAAGAATCTTGGAAGTCGACAGACGGCAAAGTGCGAGACCCGTACCGAGAATCAGACCGCCCACGGCCGTGATGATCGTCAGTTCGATCGTGTACTTGACGCCTTCGAGAATGTAGGCCCAGGAATTCGTAATCGAGGAAAAATCAAACATCGCTTATCTCCTCTCTTACTTGGCAAGGATGAGGCCGGGAACGGCGCTCTTTTTCTCGACGACGCGCATGACGTTGTTGACGATCAGTGCGATGACGATGTAGATGACGGTGGCCCAGATGTATGCGGCGAAGAACTGGAACGTGTTTTCGCCCATTTCGTTGGCGCGCATTGTGAGTTCAGGCAGACCGATCGTAAGAGCCACGGCGGTGTTCTTCACGAGGTTCATGGCTTCGCTCGTGAGCGGCGGAACGATCAGGCGCATCGCCAGCGGCAGAATCACATAGACGTAGGTCTGAATCGGCGTAAAGCCCAGAGCCTTGGCGGCATTGGGAAGGCCCTTCGGAACGGAGGCGATGCCGGCGCGAACCTGTTCGGCAACGCGTGAGGAAGTGAAAAAGCCCATGCAGATGAAAGCCGTCAGGAACTGCGAGTAGACGGGATCGACCGTGTTCATCCAGTCCTTGTACCAGGGAATGAATTCCGGAACGACGAAGAACCAGACGAAAATCTGAACGATGAGCGGAATGTTGCGGAAGGTCTCGATCCACACTTCGCAGATCGTGCTTAGGAATTTGTTCTGGGAGGTGCGCAGCGTGCCCACGATGATGCCCAGCACGAGAGCCAGCGCAAAGGAGGTGAGCATCAGAGCCACCGTCCAGCCGGCGCCGCCCAAAATGTACGACCACCAGGGCTCGTCGGAGAGCAGCGCAGGCTCAAACAGAGAGTTCAGATCAAAATTGAGAGCCATTTTCAACTTTCCTCTTTTTATGTGCGGCAGCCCGTGTGAAGGGCAAGGACTGCCGCAGCCGCGGGAAATGAATTTTCAAAAAGACCGGGGCATCTCAACGTTGGCGCCACTGAGACCGGCCCCGGCATAAAACTTCCCTATCAGATGCCCTTGTCCGAAGGATTGGCAAAGAGTTCCTTCGTGTAGTTGTTCATCTTGAAGTTCAGGTTGACGTTCTTGGGCGGAATGGGAGATTCGAACCAGGTCTTGTAGAGCTTTTCGAGTTCTCCGGTCTTGATCATGTTCGTGACCGTCTTGTCAACGAGAGCCTTGAACTGCGGATCGTCCTTGCGGAACATGGCGCCATAGGGTTCGACCGAAAGAGCGGCGTCGAGAATCTTGAAGTCGGCGGAGTTCTTCAGGTTCGCAATCTGACCTGCGAGCAGAACGTCGTCAAGCACGAATGCGTCGGCGCGTTTGTTGGCAACGAGCTGCATGGCTTCGGCAAAGTCCTTCGTCATCATGTAGCGCACGCGAATGCCGTTTTCTTTTTCAAACTTCTTCATGAGCGCCACGGAAGTCGTGCCGGACGTCACGGCAATCGTCTTGCCGTTCAAGTCCTTCATCGAATTGATGCCGCTGCTCTTCCAGACGGCGGCCGAAACCTGGATGCCGAAGTAGCTCACGGAGAAGGCCGCTTCGCGCTGGCGAACCAGAGAGTTGGTGGTCGAGCCACATTCGATGTCAACCGTACCGTTCTGGATGAGCGGAATGCGGTTGGCCGAAGTCACGGCCTGATACTTCACATCAAGCTTGGCCAGGCCGAGTTCCTTCTGAGCGGATTCGGCAACCTTGCGGCAGACCTCAAAGGCGTAGCCAACGGGCTTGCCGTCGGCGCCGAGGTAGGAAAACGGCACGGAGCTTTCACGATAGCCGAGCGTGATCGAGCCGGTTTCCTGAATCTTCTTGAGCGTTCCGGTGAGCTCTGCGGCGGTGGCTGCGTTCATGGCGAGAACAGCGGCGGCGACGGCTGCGAGGGCAAAGCGGGAAGTGTGCTTCATATCAGGCTCCTATTTGAGTGTGTGATCGTTCTCGGTGCGCGTGAATGAGTGCGCGCCTTTTGTCTTTTACTGTTGCAAGGAGCGTGCCAGTTTTGGACGCAATAGGGAGAACCCTCGGTCTTTTCTTAAATCGTTAAGGTTTAGTGATTAAGAAAGCTAATCGGTAATGATTAGTTTTGTCTTGAAAAGCCCGATGATTAGGTCGAAGGAACTAGAGAAACAACAAAGCTTAAGACGGGGCTAAATGGTAGCGAAAAGCACCGTTTGGGTGCGCTATAGGCAGTTGTGATGCATCAAATTGGTGCATGCACTCAGTGCGATCTTTAGTAAGTAGTCAAAAGTTAAGCTTTGATCGTGTTGTTGACGATTAGAGTGTTAGACGACACGGTATCGTACCCATGAAACGACATAAAAACTGACCCACCTCAGAGCGGGTAGTTTTTGGCGGCAAGGATGGGTCATGTCTAAAAAAAAGAGGATTATTGGTACCTTCAAAAGACAAAATGGAGGTCCAAAATCCATGCTCAGCAAACAAGAGCGTGCCTTGATTATTCATTTGCACGAGGAGAAAAAAGCGTCTATACGCACCATCTCACGGCGATTGGGAGTAAGCCGCAACACTGTCCGTCACTGGCTGAGAGCCGAGTCCAAAACAGAAGAGCCCAAGGCGAGCAGCCAGTTAGGCAAGTTTCTTCAGGAACACGCTGCCGACGTTCGCGAGATGTACGTCAACTGTGAGCTGCACTGCCCTCCGCTGCGTCGTTGTATTAAGGATCGCTACCAAGTAGATGTTCCCCTGCGGATGCTGCAGCGTTACTGCGCGCCGCTTCGCAAAGAACTCAAGCGTCTGACATACCTCGAAGATACGGTTTGCCGGTTTGAAACTGCGCCCGGGCAACACTTGCAAGTGGACTTTGGCGAGAAAGACGTTCTGGTTAACGGTCAGCCGGTGCATCTGCACCTTTTCACCTGCAAGTTGGGCTACTCACGGGGCGTCTTTGTAAAGGCGTACCTGCGTGAGACGCAGGAAGCTTGGCTCGACGGGATGGAGTCGGCGTTTAGGTACTTCGGAGGATTGCCTTACTGCATCGTGTGCGATAACGCCTCGAGTCTGGTCCGCAATCACAATGCCGGCAGCGACGCTGCGCGATTTACGCAACGCTTCTATTACTTCCTGTCTTACTACAACATCAAAGGCATAGCGACAGCTATCCAACACCCACAATCCAAAGGCAAGGTCGAATCGGGCGTCAAGTACGTCAAGAACAATGCGGTGGTCGGTGTAGACAAACCAGATCTTGCTTCTTGGAATATTTGGCTTGAAACCTGGTGCCGAACGGAATCCGACCAGCGAAAAATCAATACTCTGTTTAGCGGTCCGGATACACCGGCAGAACGTTGGATATTGGAAAAACAAGCGCTGCGCAGCAACAACAAGCACAGCATTGCAGGCGTGTTTTTTGAGACTCGAAAGGTTGGCCGAGATGGTCTTATCCGAGTCGACAACCAGTACTTCCGTCTTGATGACGCACTCATCGGGCTGGAGGTCCAAATCCAATACGATGAAAAGAACATCAGTGTCAGTCGGGCCGGTAAGCAAATCGCAACTCTGGATAAGACCAAAGACGCATTTAACCCCAAAGCACAAGAAGCGTCAAGCCAAGATCATTGGCAGAGTGCAAACCAAAAGCAATTTGAACGACTCTTGAAAGATCCGCATTGGAGGTCTTTGCAAAACAGCTCGACAGAACTGGCTCGTTCGGGTGCCGATTACGACGCCGTGATCAATTGGCCACAACATCAGGGTTTAAACCGGGAGGTTGCGTAAATGCAAAGGCAAACTGACATTGAGCTTCAGCAGAAAGCGGCTCGATTGAAACTTTCGTTTATCCGTGATCATCTTCCAGAGCTGCTTGACGCAGCAGAACAAACCAAGATGACGCCACGCGAGCAGCTTGATTATTTGTTTACCAAAGAAATCGAGCAACGCAACGCGAATCGATACAAGCAGGGTTTGATGGCAGCGCACTTTCCGGCTGTCAAAACTCTTGAAAGCTTTGACTTTTCAAAACAACCCGGCATCAATCCCGGCGTCATCCGAGAGCTCAAGAAATTGGAGTGGATTGGCGCCGGAGAAAACGTGACACTGTTTGGTCCTCCCGGGGTTGGTAAAACACATCTGGCCATTGCCTTTGGAAGACTGGCTGTTGAGCATGGCTATTCGGTGAGGTTCTACTCTGCAGCCAATTTGCTAGGACAGTTGGAGAAAGCGGCACGGGAAGATACGTTGGAAGCCAAGTTGAAAGAACTTGCAAAGCCGCAGTTGCTGATCATCGACGAAATTGGTTATCTGCCGTACACGCCGGAGGCGGCAAGACTGTTCTTTCTGGTTGTATCAAAGCGATATGAGAAGAAGAGTGTGCTGACGACCAGCAATAGGCCGCCGTCGGAATGGGGATTAATTTTTGCAGACTCCACCACTGCGGGGGCCATTTTGGATCGGCTGCTGCATCACTGTACAGCCATGACGATTCTTGGGGAAAGTTACCGGTTATTGGAACAGAAAAGGGCCGGTATGAAATTCAAACAAATTAACCGAGGAGAACCGACACTGAAAAAAGATTAACGACATAAGGAGAGACTCGCGCCTGTGCCTGCTGCCTAAATCTTCGTCAATAACTCCTAAGCGGGTGGGTCAGTTTTTATGTCGTTTTTGAACTGACCCCCACAAATGCGACACACTGAGACTCTCGCGAGGTGTGTTTATGA
>ENA-ORSG01000404-ORSG01000404.1-human-gut-metagenome-genome-assembly--contig:-NODE-404-length-41804-cov-3.941627_pt1 | contig 41804 bp, 67 predicted proteins | sample MGYA00242189_ERZ509156 | MGnify/ENA primary metagenome ERZ509156 (study PRJEB26280, sample SAMEA2338666) | human gut metagenome | biome: human gut; feature: human-associated habitat; material: faeces...
AAAAAACGCCGTATTCCCAATGGGATGCTTCTGCTTGGCGGCCTGTTGTTTCTTTGGATTCGGTTTGGTCTGGGGATGAAGATGGGATATACGGCCGGATGGGACGGGCGGCTGCCGGGATATGGGGCGGCGCTTATGATGGGGATTGGCGAGACTTGTGGATATTTGATTCGTATCGGGAGTTTACTGATTGTCCTGTTCCCTCTGTATCTGTTTCGCATGATAGGTGCGGGGGACATCAAAATGGCAGCCGTCCTGTTTGGTGCCGCCGGGCTGCGGCAGGGCGGGCGGATTTTCCTGTGCGGGCTGGCAGCTGCCGGAATATGGTCGCTCGTATTACTTATCCGGCGTGGGATTGCCAGGCAGCGGCTTACATATCTTGTGTTTTATTTGTACCGATTCGCGCTTGGGGGAAGCGTCGAGCCGTACTATCTGGAAGCGCGGGATGGAAAAGAGGCATCTTTTTGTCTGGCACCGTGCCTGTTTTTGGGAGTGATTGGGGCGGAGCTGATTCGGTATCTGTAAGGAAAATGGCTTGTGATTAGGGAGGTGGCGGTGCGATGAAGCATATTCTGGCGGTGTATGATGTGGATCCGGTCTATGCGGCGCGGTTTGCAGAGGTAGTTAACCAGAAGGAAAAAATACCGTTTGAGGTGGTGGCGTTCAGCTCGATCGAGCGGCTGCGGGCATTTGCGGCGGAACATCCGGTAAAGCTTCTGTTGTTGGGCGAGCATGTTCCGGCGGAAGAAAAGGAGTCCATCCGGACGGAAAAGGTTATTCTTTTATCGGATAATGGGGGAAAACCGGTCAGTCCGTCAGTTCCCTGTGTCTACAAATACCAGTCCAGCGATGCGATTGTGCGCGACGTGATGACCTGGTATGGGGAAAGCCCGGGGGAGCTGCCGGAGGTGTCCGGGCGGGGGCTGGCGAAGGTCTTGGGAGTGTATTCGCCGGTTGGACGGTGTTTAAAGACCTCGTTTGCCCTGACAATGGGAAAACTTTTGGCACAGGAGGAGCGGGTGCTGTATTTGAATCTGGAGGAATTTTCCGGTCTGTCGGTTTTGATGAAAGAAGAATATAAGAGTGATTTGTCGGATCTGTTGTATTTTTACAACGGTGGAAGCTATAATTCGCTTCGTTTGAGCAGCGTTGTCCACACGATGGGGGAGCTGGATTATATTCCGCCGGTGCGCTATCCGGAGGATCTGGATCAGGCGGGAGAGGAGGCAATCGCGGGGCTTATACGGGCAATTGCCGGGGAGAGTGCGTATGATACGCTGGTAGTGGATATAGGAAGCGGGCGCAGGACGGCGCTTTCGGTAATGAAGCTGTGCCGGGTAATTTATATGCCGATCCGGGAAGATCTGGTGTCTTTGGCAAAGCTTAAGGAGCTGGAGCAGTATTTTTCACAGACAGGAAATGGCATGCTAAGGGAACGTATTAAACGCCTGAAGCTTCCGTATCACGGCAGTTTTGGACGGGGCGATTATATTGACCAGCTCTTATGGGGAGAACTGGGTGATTATGTACGGCAGCTGCTGCGGGGAAGCAGTGTGGGCGGATAATGTTCATTGTGGGTTAAATTAGAAGGGGCAAAGTCTTTTGACAGGGATAAATTGAGCGGGATTTTGCCAGTCATTCTAAAGAGTAAACGGTTGTGAGAGAAACAACTGGCAGGGGGAAGTATGCAGGAGCAGAAAATGGTTTTGAGGCAGCGTCTGATGGAGCAGATGGAGAGCCGTATGCAGGTGGAGGATGAGGAGCTGCGCGACCTGATTGACATGGCGATTCTGGAAGCGGCAGAAGGGGCGTATCTGCCGTTAAAAGAGCGGCTTTGTTTGAGAAAAGAGCTGTTTGATTCATTCAGACGGCTGGATATTTTGCAGGAGCTGGTCGATGATCCGACGATCACGGAGATCATGGTAAATGGCACGGAGCACATTTTTGTCGAGCGGCAGGGGCGTGTGGAAGAGTTAGAAAAGCACTTTGATTCGGTAGGGCAGCTAGAGGATCTGATTCAGCAGATTGTAAGCCGTGTCAACCGGACGGTCAATCTGGCATCTCCGATTGCGGATGCGAGACTGGAAGATGGTTCTCGTGTCCACGTGGTGCTGGCACCGGTGGCGTTAAATGGGCCGATTTTAACGATCCGGAAGTTCCCGGAACCGATCACGATGGAACGTCTGATTGAGTTAAAAAGTATCAGCCGGGAGGCAGCGGCATTTTTGCAGAAAGCGGTCGAGCGGGGACTCAATATTTTTATCAGCGGCGGAACCGGATCGGGAAAAACGACGATCTTAAACGCCATGTCCGGCTATATTCCACAGGAGGACCGCGTCATTACGATCGAGGATTCGGCAGAACTTCAAATCCGCCATGTGACGAATCTTGTCAGCCTGGAAACAAGGGTAGAAAACCGGGATGGTTCGCAGGAGATTTCCATGCGCGATCTGATCCGGGCGAGTCTCCGAATGCGTCCGGAGGGTATCAAAATAAAAAAGGGAAAATTAAAGCGTAAGAAAAAGCGTATCCCCATCCCACACACATTCCTTCAGCACATCCTTGGCAATCTCATTCCGCTCATTAGGTGTGAAGTTGTCAAAATCATTGAGGAGGCGGATGATCTCCTCTCTTTTTTCCATAGCATTCTTCATGTTGAGAGCATTCTTCCGATCAACGGCATTTGCACTCAGCATTCTTTTCCTGAGTGAATTATACTCAATATCCAATTTCTCAATTTCACTCACAATATACTTTGCAGCAGCAGATTCAGAGTTGAGGCTCAGGGTGGCGGTGAGCTTGCCTATTTTGGCCTGGCATTTCTCCATGGCGGCCCGGAGAGCGGCGGCGTTATCCTGCGGTTGTTTCTTTTCTTCTTTCAGATACTTTTTCAGGGCAGCAGGATCATGTTCAATCTCCTGAAAGATACTGATCACCCTATTATCCAGGAGATCCGATTTGACTTGGCTCATATCACAAGCCTCAACGCCGCTCCGCATCCGGCGGGGGCAATAGTACCAGGTGGAAATAGAGCCATCAGCTTTCTTTTTCCGGCTCATGGACATAAGGCGGCCACATTTGCACCGGAGGGAGCCTTTGAGCAGCGGGAGATCATACTTGGCCTGCTTGCTGAACACGTTGTGCCCAAACTGAGCCTGAATAGCAAAGAAACGCTCATCAGTCATATAGGGCTCATGGTATCCGATACTCACACGCCAGTTCTCAGGAGGGGCCTGGATGTGCTTCTTTTTGCCGCTCACCTTCTTCTCCATAGTGCGGCCATACACAATGATCCCATGCTTTCCATCCCAGGCATCCCTTGGGCTTCCCTCACTCATCTGGCATCCTTTATCCGCAAAATAATCATACATAGCAGGAGTGTTGGCCACGCACATGGGAGAGCCAAACATACTATAGAGCTGAGTGGTGGAGAGGAAACTTCCTTTGAGGGAGGTGATCCCATGGTTTTTGCAGTAGGTCTCCATACCCTGAAGGGAGAAATGGTTTTCCAGGAAAATATCAATGAGAGTGTTTTTATATCGGATTTCATCCTCATTGAAAACAAGGGTTTTATGAGATTTTGCACCCAGGGAGATCTCCTGAATATCATAACCAATGGGCGGCTTGCCTCCACACCAGAAGCCCTCCGCTGCCAGGTGGTTCATGTTATCGGTGATCCGGAGGGAGTCGGTTTGCACTTCCAGGCCGGAGAAGATAACAGCCAGGTACATCATGGCCTCTCCAATAGGCGTGGTGGTATCAATGCCATCTTTGATGGTGATGAATTTAACACCATGATCCTTCAGGAAGGCATAGAACGGTACAAAGTCGGCCATATCACAGCACAGACGGTCTATTTTATAAATAACCACCACATTGATGAGTCCTGCAAGTATATCATCCTTCAGGCGGTTCAGATCCGGCCTATCCATATCAGAACGGATCCAACCATCATCCTCATAGTATGTGACGGATTCAATCTCATCCGGGGAAAAGTGTTCAGCTATATATTTATCACCTTCAGAAAACTGCATCTGTGTACTGTCTGAGGTATCCTTAAAATATGATTTTCTTCCATAAATTCCAAAATGCACAGCAAAACCTCCTAAAAAGGGCATAAAAATGCCCGGAATACTTCAAAATATCCCGGAGCAGTGCTATACTATAATTTGCGAGATTACATGAGCACAACTCATGGGATGCCCCGGTGAAAGCCGGGGCTTTTTCTTTTATCTAAAATAGAACCATAAGCCTGGCATACAACATTCTTTATTTCTTGCCGGCCTTCCATCTGTACCCACAATTCATACAAGTACAATACACTTTTTTTGAGAAGAGGATGCCGGTGAAAAAGGTCTCACCCTTGCGGTTGCCGCTGATGGAAGTAGATCCACATTTTGGGCACTTCTTGATGGTACTGTAATATGCCGCCTGCATATCCATGGAAGATTGCTGCATCTTCATGGCTTCCTGGTGCATTGCGGCACTCCGATCAATTTCCTGCTTCTTCAGCTCCACCATCTGCTCCTCAGGAGATAACGCATTCCAACGTGCCTGCTCCTTTGCAGCAGCCTCAGCGGCGGCAATCTGAGCAGCTCTCTGAGCCTCAGCAGCGGCAGCAGCCTTCTTTTTCTTACTGGAAATGATGAAGTACACAATGAGGATAAAAACCTCAGCGGATACAAACGCCTGGAACACATTGAGGCCGGAGCTCTCATCAGAAGCAACCGCAATGCTGAGAATGAGGCCAACAGCAGAGGCAATCAACAGTGATTTGTATTTCTTGACAAATTCCATATAGAAATCCTCCTATTCATGCAAGTTCGATTGCCCAAACGGCAGAAAATGGAAAAACATAGTATCAAAACCACAAAGAAAGGGTGATGATATGAGAAAAAAGTACATCAAATACCATAGGGGTGATGTATACGCCATTTACTACCGGGCAAACAAAACTATGTACTACAATCTGGCTTTTCAAGCCAAAACAAAGCTGATATTGCTTTTGTGATCATCCAACATCCTCATGATCTTCATGTGGATTGATGGGTGGGTATTTCTTTTCCAACTCTTCAGGAGTGGAAGGGGCTTCAGAAATTGGATCTGAAGCCTCATCCGCCAGAAAAATCTCACGGATCTTATTCTTCAGAGCGTTTCTGTACCTTGCATCCAGTTTCATGTACTCCGTTATCAGGGCCACATCCACGGCATCCAGGTTGTACTCCTGGGCAACCTCAGAAAGTGCCGAGGCGGGAACCTGGCCAGATTGGAACATATCACCGGTTCCGGATCGGAGCCACTCTTCTCTCACACCATACTCTCTGCATATAGCAAGGATGGTTGCATCACTCACACTCCGGGATCCGCTCTCATAGTTTCCTATGGTTGACTGTTTAAGACCGAGCGGAACAGCAAAATCAGCCTGATTCATGCCGAGCTCCCTTCTGATGAGCTTAATTCTTTCATAAATCTCCACGGTATCACCTCCTTTATGGACACTATAACACGAAAATTAACACAACGCAATAATTTTATATAAAAAACTATTGCCAACACAATCACAATGTGTTATGCTATAAACACAATGAAATAAACGTATAACACAAAGGAGGTACAGAATGGAAGAGAAAGAGAAAATCATCCAGGCTCTTGCAGATCAGTTATATGAAACCTATAAACTGGCTGACAATTATGCAGCATCAACCAAAAGAACACCGGAAGCCCTGGAAAAAATCAAGGCTCAGATGATCGTGATCAATGATATGGTGCTGAAAATTTCAGAGTAAAGAAGAGGGATAAGCAATGACAAGAGAAGAATTTGAGGCCCATGTGGCCAAAGCATTGCCGGAAGGCAAAACTGCACCGGAGCCAACGGATGCAGAGTACAAGCTGATTGAATATGTATACAATTTTCACCCCGCAATCAGCGCAACAGATGGAAAAGGGCAAATTGCTGAACTGTATGTGAAGTTTGGAATGTGCCTCATCAATGATATGAAGCCGAGAGCAACCCTGATGGAACAGAAAGAGCGGGAACTCAGAGAAGCCATGGCGGCCCTGAATAAGGTGAAGGAAGAAATTGAGGAGATCCAGAGAGGAGGGATGCCAGATGGCAGCAGCGAAAATTGAGGCAATGTGGGATCAGGATGCCTTTGGAAACCACCTTCTGATCATTTCAAAGAAGAGAGGGAAGCTGAACCTGGAAGAGGTCGGAGACTTTCTCAGATATTCAACGAGCGGGCGGCTTCAAGGGCATTATGTAGTGGTTATCAATGCAACAGAGGCAACTTGCGGAGCTCAGTGGGAATTTGATGAGGCACCTCAGGGAGACACATGGGAGCTCTACCAGGTAGAAGAGGGCGAAAGATGCCCAGTATGTTCAAAGATAACACCTCCATACCAATATTGCCCGGAATGCGGTGCGGAGCTCAGCGATCATGGAAAGAAGAATGAGCAGGCACTAAAGAGGGCCGAGAAAGTTCTGAAAGCCATGGAGGATGAAGCCTTGCGGATGATACATACCACGGAACCGCCTGAAACAAGGAAAGCCTGGTATCAGTCACATTTGGGCTCCATTGATTTTGCAAGACAGATGGGGCTCATCACAGAGGAACGGCGGCAGCAGTTATACAAGGAGTTTGAGAAGGCCGCCAGATAGGAAAGGAGCTGAGAAGTATGCTGAAGGAAAGAAAGAATGTAAGAAACACGGAAATTGAGGATGCAAAGGAATTTGCAGCACTGTACTCCAAACTGGATCCTAACGAGAAAATGCAGGTGAAGAGCATCATCATTGGGATCCAGATTGCAAAGGACAACAAGCCGGAGGTGGCCGCTGTATGAAGAAAGAGGTGAAGGTTCAGATCACCCTCTCAGATGGATACCGGGAGCGGTTCACAAGAGCCTGCATCAAGGTAGCAAAGAGAAGGGTTGAGAACGGCGAGAAGCAGGCAGCCGACAGAGAGCGGGCTGCAAAAGCCGGGTAGGAGGAACTATGAGAAGGGCAAAAAATGGAGGCAGATCTGAGCAATCCGCCTCCGAAGTCCTCAAAAACAAGGACATACTAAACCGTATAAATAGTATATCACTTTGAGGGCTTAAAGTCAACCGAAAACGGCGGAAAAACAAGGGTTTTAAGCCCTTTTTAACCGCTTGATAAGGATATTAAAGTTAGGGGTGATATGCAATTTGTATATAAAGAGAGTATATGACCTTGGGTGGCTGAAGGAAGTGGCCAAATACTATCCGGGTAACTATGGAGCACCGGGGGTGAAGAGAGGGCCAAAGAGAAAGAGAACACCTGAGGACATAGAGAGGCAGAATAAGACCAACCGGGAGAAGAAAGTGCAGAGGTTGATCCTGGCCAACTTCAAGGAGGGTGATTGGCACCTGATTCTGAAGTACAAGAAAGACCTGAGGCCGGAGAGCTTCCGGGAGGCAAAGAAACAGATCCAGAAATTCCTTGCAGATATGAGAGGAGCTTATAAGAAAGCCGGGAGGCAATTCAAATACATATATGTGACAGAGAGGGGCAAGCAGGGAGCCTGCCACCACCATCTGATCATTGAGGACATATCAGAGCCAGGGCTGAACACCACAAAGATGGTGCAGAAATACTGGAAATACGGATCAAAGGCATTCATCCCGCTGTATGAGGATGGAGAGTTTGAGAACCTGGCTGAGTACATAGTGAAGAAAGAAACCAAAGAGGAGCAGGATGGTTGCACATATTCCCGGAGCAGGAATTTGATTGTACCGGAGCCTCAGCGGGAGAAGATCCACAGAAACAGATGGCAGAGAGAACCAAAGCCGGAAAAAGGATGGTACATCATCAAGGATTCCATTGTGAACGGCATCAACCCGGTGACTGGATACCCATATCAGCATTACACCATGAGGAAAGTGGAGCCGGGAGGTGATTCAGGATGAAATTTGATGTGAATATCTATGTGGAGACCACCTGGAAGGGACCGGCCAGGAGAAAAGGCGTTGCCATGTGGCTTGTGGAGTACAAAAGGGCCGGAGAGTCCATCACCAGGCAGGGAATGATCCATCTGGATGATGGTACAGAGAACCAGGCATCTCTCATGGCCATCACGGCGGCTGCAAAGATACTCACAAAAGAGTGCTCAATCCGGGTATTTACTCAATGTGAGCATATTTTGAACACGGTGGGGAACTTCTGGCATATACAGTGGCAGAAAAATGACTGGCACAACGCCAAAGGAAAGCCGGTGAAGAATGCGGAGCTCTGGCAGCAGATGTTGGAAGCCCTGGGAAAGCATTCATATTCATTTCACGGCGGGCACCATGAATTTCAGAATGTGATGCAGATTGAGATCAGGAAGGAGATGGAGAAGAAATGACAGAGCAGCAGTGCCATGATGCGGCGGCCAGAAGAGAATACCTGGACGGATACCGGCAGGAACCATGCCAGAGGATGCAGGAGAACAATGCGGTGAGAGATACTATCCTGGCAGCAGTACAGAAGCGGATCCCTGGAAAGAAGGGCATTGAGGCATCCAGGGAGATTACAGATGAGGTGATGGATGCCATTGCCGAGAACTACAGAACCATCACGGAGGTGCATGAGATCGTTGAGGCGGTACGCCTGGGAATGGATGTGCAGATTGCGTATGCAGATCCTTCAGAGGATGAGCCGGATCCATACATTGTGAGGCCGTGTTGGTAGGAAGGAGAAGAGAATGGAAAAGGTGTATGTGTGCTCACAATATGGCACCAGAGGAGACCGGGTGGCCAACCTGGAAGCAGCAAAGTTTTATTGCATAAAGGTGATTGAAGAGGGGAAGGTTCCGATCTGCCCACATCTGTTCTATGCCGGAGTGCTGAATGATGAGGTGAAGAGCCAAAGGGCAGCAGGCATGGAGATGGGAATGGAGCTCCTGAAGGAATGCGGGGAGCTGCGGATCTTCAGCCACCTCTCAGAGGGTATGAAGGCGGAGATCCTGAAGGCAAAAGAAATGGGCCTGCCGGTGACACTGGCAACCGATATGAGCCGGGAGAAGCGGAAAGAGATACTGAGAGAATTGGAGGAGCTGATGAATGGCAAAAAGCATCATACAGAAGAGAACTGATCCTCTGAACCGTGAGTGCTTCCTTTGCAGGGAAGAGGCCGAGAGGAATGGATACTATGGAGAGTTAAGACATACCGGCCTTCATAGACACCATTTCATATATGGCCGGTTCGGATGCTTCAGGAGAAAAGCGGAGCACTATGGGCTGTGGGGCTATGTATGCGAAGAACGGCACCACGAACACGGCCCGGAAGCTCCACATGATAACAAAGAGGTGGACAAGCACCTCAAAGAGGTGGCTCAGAGAGCCTTTGAGGAGAAATACAGCCATGAGCTGTGGATGCAGGAATTTGGCAAGAACTACCTGAAAGGTGATGAAGAGTGATGAATGGAGACCGTTTTCCGTACATAGTCGGACAGAGAGCAGAGATTTTCCATGAAGGAAGATGGCAGCAGGGCTGCATAGTGGCCGGGTATCGGTTCAGAGATGGAATTGTGACCATACAGACAGACACCGGGCAGAGGATCTGGTGCGGAGAGAGCCGGAAAGAGCTCTACAGAAAAATTTGAGAAAGAAGGGATAAGCAATGAAGAGAACCATGAAAATTGGCAGCGGGAGATCCATCACGTTTGAGGATGGAGACGGAAACAAGGTGTATGAGAGCCTGGATGCCTGGAAAACTGAAGGAGAGAGACGATTTGGGGCGGATGTTCGCAAATGGAAATTCAAGTGCCCTATGTGTGGCCATGTGGCAGCAGTCGAGGATTTTATAAAGCTGAAGGTGGAAGATCCGGCCAACAGTGCCTATGAGGAGTGCATTGGCAGATACACCGGGAAGGGAAGCCCAAAAGAGGGAGATGCCTCTGGATGTAACTGGGCGGCCTATGGCTTGCTTGGAATACCAAAGGGCGGCGTGTTCGTATTTACCGGCCCGGAGCAGGGGGCACACATATTTGACTTTGCAGAGGAGGATGAGTGATGGCCAATTTGGATGTGATGTATAGCAGCAAAACAGATCAGTGGGCCACACCTCAGGAGTTCTTCAATGAGCTCAATGCGGAATTTGCCTTTGATCTGGATCCGTGCGCTGATGAGAAAAACCATAAATGTGAGACATTTTTTACCAAAGAAGAGAACGGCCTTTTGAAGGATTGGGGGGGGGGCACCGGGTATTCTGCAATCCTCCATACGGCAGAGAAATTGGTGATTGGGTGCAGAAAAGCTATGAGGAAGGCCATAAGGAGAATACCCTGGTGGTTATGCTCATACCGGCCCGGACGGATACAAAGTATTTCCATGATTACATCCTGCACCGGGCAGAGGTGAGATTTGTGAGAGGCCGCTTGAAATTTGGCCAGGCGGCAGCAGGAGCCCCATTCCCATCAATGGTGGTGGTATTCAGAGGGCCGAAAATGTAGAGGTGAGAAATGATTCAGATTTTGGAACTATTTGGAGGGGTAGGATCCCCAAGAGTAGCACTCAGAAACCTGGGAATTGATGTGAAGGCCATTGATTATGTGGAAATTGATGAGAAAGCAGTGAGATCATACAATGCCATGTTTGCAGATGAACTGAAATATAAAACTCAATCAGTGGTTGGGTGGAACCTAAAGCCGGATATTTTGATACATGGAAGCCCATGCCAGGATATGAGCATAGCAGGGCACCAGGGGAAGGCAAAAGCGGAAGATGGCAGGATAAATCATGGCAAAGGAGCTGATGAAGGCAGCGGAACAAGATCAAGCCTCATGTGGGAAACGATTCACATAATTGAGCAGATGGGTGTGTGGAAACCGAGAGTGGTGATTTGGGAGAATGTGAAGAATGTAAGAAGCAAGCACATGATCCACAATTATAACCGATACCTCAGCGAAATGGAGAGGATGGGATACACAAACAGTTTTGAGCTACTGGATGCCAGAGAGTTTGGTCTGCCTCAGGCCAGGGAGAGGGTGATCACAATTTCTCTCCTGAGCGGTGAGAAATTTGATTTTGCCAAACTAATCAGAACACCAATGAGGAACATCAATGAATTTTTAGAGCAGGATGCGCCAGAAGTTTACAATGTGACACAACCGAGTGTACTGAGCGTGATTGGCCATACCGGGATCAGAAGGGCAACAGTGATCCGAGAATATGCATATACGATCACTTGCCGCCAGGACAGAACACCGGCCCAAGTGCTTGAAAGAGGTGAAGGAGTATACAGATACCTCACAGAGAGGGAATGTTGGAGGCTCCAAGGATACTCAGATCAGGATTTTGATGCAGCGGCAGCAGTGCAACAGAGGGTTGGAAGATACTGCATGGCACTGTATAAGCAGGCAGGAAACAGTATACCGGTGCCAATATTTGAGAGCATATTCAGGTATCTTCTCCTGAATGAAAAAGCAGAGGAGGGATAGTGATGGCTCAATACTGTAGATATTGCAGTGCTCTGGTGGTTGGAGATGCGGCCTATTGCACCACCAAAGAGAAAGAGATCCCGGAGCACCTGGCAAAAACAACAAATTACTGCCCACACTATGATCTCAACCCTATAGATGCCTTTGGAGAGAATGAGAAGGGATACCAACCCAGGAATGCAAAGGTGACAGCACAGCAATGTGATGGGCAGATGGATCTATCAGAATTTATCAAGGAGGACAAGAATGGCCAGAAAGAAGAATAAGGCAATTACAATCAACCGGAACCGATACAACGATATAAAACGGATGGATCACGGCTCCATGGAGGAATATGTAAATGAAGTGTATGAAAAAGGCGTTGAGGCCGGGCAGAAAGCGGCAGCAGGCTCATTTGATACAGCACTGGCCATGGAGGCAATCAGCCAGATCAAGGGCATTGGCCCGGTGAAGGTGCAGCAGATCAAGTTGGCTCTCATTGCAGCGGGAGCCAAAGACACTGAGAAGGCAGCAGGCGGCCAGAACGCCTGAGGACATAGAAGGAGGATAAGAAAATGAATTTGACAACCAGAAGAACAGAAGGAACCACATGGAAGGACATTGCAGCCCTGGCGGCAGCAGGAAGCCTGAAGGTAGGAGATCAGATTGAGGATGAGCTCCTCACCGGAGAAAAGATGGTGTATGAGGTGGCTCATATCACGGAGGACAGAATGGACTTCATCAGCCGTGACACCATGGCGGAGAGATTTACATGGAATGAGAACGGAAGAAACACCGGAGGCTTCAAGAAGAGTGACCTCTGCAAGGCTTTGAATGAAAAGGTATGGCAGCAGCTCACGGAAGAACTGAAAGCTGTGATCTGTGAAAGAGAGTGCATCCAGGTTGTGGACGGCGAAGAGGAGAAATTCATGCTGAAGCTGTGGCTCCCTTCAGAATATGAGGTGTTTGGAGAAGAATGGTTCTCTGATGCAAAGGAAGGGGAGCAGTTAGAGATCTTCAAGGATCCGAGAAACAGAATAAAGATGGGAGGACACGGAGGAAGCCGGGCCAACTGGTGGCTTCTGTCCGTGAATGGTGGCAATTCTACCAGTGCCTGCCTTGTCAGCAACGGCGGCCTTGCCTACTACCACAACTGCACCAATGACTTCCGGGTGCCGCTCTGCTTCTCAATCAAGAGATAATCAAAAACAATCCTGCCGCTGTAACCGGCGGCAGGGTAACTGGTAGGGATACGCTAATGAATTTTCTTTCCAGGGGCAACAAAGGAAAGAAGGAAAGCGAGGAAAAACATGGGATTGAGAGAAGATGATCCGGTTTACTACAAAGTGCAGATGCAGAAATTATTAAATAAGGCAAGGAAGAACGGCCTGAAAGTAGATGCGAGTGTATATGATGGGCCGAAAGAAAGAAGCGTGAAGGTACTTTTTAAGGATCCGGCATCAGAGGAGTGTGCAGGGGCCGTGATAGTGAAGAAAAGGAGGTACTGAGATGGAACAGTGCTATACATACGGAAGAGTGAGGAAGGAACGTAAAAGCCGAGAACAGCTAAAAATTGAGAGCCAGGAGAAAATGCTTGCAGCAGCCAAAGAGACAACAGAAGGCCTGAGGAATGAGCTCACGATTTCAAAGAGGTTCAACAAAGTGGCGGCCGTTCTGATCATTCTGATGATGTGTCTCATGGTGAGTATGCTTCTTTGCATAAAAAGGCAGGAGGAGAGCTTCAGACACCTGGAAACCAGGTATGAAGAACTGAGAGAGGAGCTGATGGGCACAGATTATGGAGAATAAGACACGAACAAGAAGGAAAAGAAGGAGAAGAAAACGGATAAACCTGAAGCTCCTGGGGATCATGCTCATAATTATTTCCGTGTCCTGCATCTGCATGGCAGCAGTGAAGAAAGAGGATGAGCCGAAACCGCTCACTGAAGCCGCTGAGACGGCCACAGAGGAGCCTGAGAAGGTTCAGGTGGTATTTATCCGGGAAGAACGGCCAACGGCAACAGAAGAGCACTCAACGGACTGGGATGCATATGAAAGCTATTTACTGGCCAGGATTGCAATGGCAGAGGCGGAAGGAGAAAGCACTGAAGGAAAGGCCATGGTGATCAGAACGGTTCTCAATAGGGTGTGGGATGATGATTTCCCAGGAACCATTGAGGATGTGATATTTGAAATAAAAGACGGAGTTTTTCAGTTCAGCTCCGTTATGCCAGGGGAAAGATATTGGAATGTAGAACCGAATGAGGACTGCTACAAAGCACTCTATATGGTGATGGTGGATCACTGGGATGAAAGTGAAGGAGCCCTATATTTTGAGGCAGTATCCAATGGAGAAGGAACCTGGCACTCAAAGAACCTGGAATACATAAAAACAGTGGGAAACCACAATTTCTATAAGTGATAGGAGGATAAGCAATGCAGATTTTCATGGGAGGAAGAGGAAACGGCAAGACCGTTAAGCAGACAATAGCGGCAATATCAGAAGGCAATCCCGGATGTATGCAGTTTTGCTGTGAATTACTTTCAAAAGGAGGGTATGAGGCCCTCCTCATGCTCACAGAGGCAGGACTAAAAGGCAGCAGGGCATATCAGCTCTGGAATGATTGCTGCGGAAGAGACACAGAGAAAGCCATCAAGGTGCTTCAGTACAGAAAAGATGGCCGGATCACAGAGGAAGAGATGAAAGACCACGTTTTTCAACCGTGGGGCAAGCCGTTCAACCTGGAAGAAATTGAAAAGAGAGAAACTGCAAAGCCTGAGGGAGGGTTCCTGAAGGCAAGGTATGGGATGGTATTGGCCGGAAGAACGCCGGAGGGCACTTGCCTCATGTGTGCGGTGAAACATGATCCGGATCAACCTCACAACCTTCAGAGCCTTGCATATCAGTATAAATTCTATGATGAGCATGGGAGGTGGCCAACCTGGAAGGATGCAATGGAACATTGCACAAAAGAGGTGCAGCAGTTCTGGATCCATGCATTGAAAGAGAAAGGAGTGAAGATTGATGGGTAAGGATGAAGTGAAGGCAATACTGCACACCGGAGGCAAGAGTGACAGAATACTCATGGAAGAGGGCGGAATGGTATCAATCAAGGATCTTCCATGGCTCAGAGCGGTTGCAAATGCCTGGGATGGCGTTGAGGTAAGGGTAAAGAAGAGCCAGGGCAAAAGCTACAGCCTGGTAGGTTGGGATGAGTACGATTGTGAAATAGATGCCAGAGTAAAAGAAGCAATCTGGCAGATGGAGCAGGATCCGATCTTTGGAACCTATTGCGGAAACCGGGAAGATTTTGAAGAGGCATGGAGAGAAGGAAAATATGAACCGGCGGGCGGAATTTCCTTCCTGCCTAAAAACGTGGAGATCCTGGATGAGACTGAAGAGGAGCACCTGATCAGATTGATCACGGCACATCCGGGAATGAAGATCCTCCACATGGTAGATGCTGAAGTATGCTGCGGAGAGGATAGCGGGTACTGGGCAGGCACTATTGGATGGTGCCGGGTATCAGAATACATATTAACGGACAAGAACAGCCTGGGCGGTGGAAGAATATGGGAAAGATATGAAGCCAGTGAATTGGTGGATCTCATTTCCGAGGATGCAGAAGAGAAAGCGGCAGCGGGAAAGGCACTCAGCCAGAAGGAAAGAGACCGGATATACCAGGAGGCCCGCCGCAAAGCCTGGGAGAAAGTGGCACAGATGCCATGGGAGAGGGCAATCATTGTGGATGTGACCACACTGGATGAAGATATGGAGGAGGTAAATGTCTGAGGAAGAATTTGAAGAGATATGCAATGAAGTCCTGGACGGGCGGCCAATATACAAGAGCCTCAAATTCATAGAGAGCGGCATTCCGAGATGGAGGCTGCACATATTGGAACACAATACGGCACCAAACGGAGGAGATAGAGAGCTCCTCTGCATTGAGAGGCCAACAAAAGAGGCCGCCCTGGCAGCAGGCGGGAAAATATTGAGGGAGAGGATGCTAAAGTGAACAGACGGCAGAAAAGGAAGCAGTTCAAGAAAATCTATGGAATGACACCGGAACAGTATGAGAAATGGTATAGAGAGCACTGGCCGGAACTGATCCGGGAAGGTATGAACAATTTCTCAAAGGCACTGAAGCAAATGGGAGCAGAGGTGTCCGAGGCAATCAGAGAGATTGGAGAAAGTTGGAGAGAATACGGAAAAGAACTCAACCAGGCAATGAAGTATACGGAAACTGAGAATATGCTCAGAAAAGCCAACCAGATGCCGGAAGGCGTGGATAAAAGCCTCCTGAAGCATATTGGGATCCGGACGGATAGAGCGGGATGGGTATATGATTTCTGGTTTGATGAGGCAAACAATGAGTATTTTGTGGAATTATTGCAGGAAGGGGTGAGTGAGTAATGGCAGGAGCATGGATGTTGCTGAAATTCTTGGGAGTGTGCTGCCTGATTGTGTTGGCTGCACTGGCACTGATGATTTTGATAGCCTGCTTTGTAGCAGTATGGAAAGCAATCGCTGAGAAGAAATAAGGAGGAGAAGAGCATGGAGAAAGATATTCAGGCAAAGATGGAAGAACGCCAGGAAGTAATAGACGGCATGAGAAGCCTTCAGGCAGAGGTAGGAAAGAATGCCAGAGAGCATGGATGGTGGGATGGAGAGGAGAGAACCTTTGGAGAGCTGATTGCACTGGCTCACAGTGAACTCTCAGAGGCCCTGGAAGAGTACAGAGCAGGCCATAAGCCGACAGAGACCTACTACAGAGAGCAGGATGGAAAAATGGAAGGCATACCGGCGGAACTTGCGGATGTTGTGATCCGCCTCATGGATATGTGTGATCATTATGGAATTGACCTGGCAGCAGCCGTTATGGAAAAGCATGAATTTAACAAGAGCAGACCATACAGACACGGAGGGAAGGTGATATAGTGGCAAGTTTAACACTGGAAACAAAGAAAGACATTTTGAGAGATTTTCTCCTGGAAGCTGCGGATGATGATTTCCTGAAATGGCTTGAAGGAAATGGATATTTCACGGCTCCGGCATCAAAGAGCCATCATGGATCAGAGGAGGGCGCCCTTTATGAGCACTCTCTTCAGGTGGCGTATGAGCTCATCAACCTCACAGAGAAATTTGGGCTGAAGTGGCAGAGGAAGAACAGCCCACAAATTATAGGAATGCTGCATGATGTGTGCAAAATGGATGATTACCTGATCAGGGAGGAAGTAATTGGTGCAACGATAGACGGCGGCAAAATCTACGGCAATCCTCAGGTGGAATGGAACAAAGAAAGAATATGGCCAGGACACGGAGAAAAAAGCCTGATCATGCTGATGGGGCACATCAACCTAACGGAAGAGGAGAAAATGTGCATCAGGTATCACATGGGATCATTCACGGATAGCAAAGAGTGGGAGTTTTATTCCAGGGCCGTGAAAATATATCCGAATGTGCTTTATACGCACATGGCAGATATGATTGCATCACAGATAAAAGGAGTTTGAACAGATGAAGAAAACAGTGGCATTTGATTTTGACGGAGTGATCCACAGCTATGAGAGCGGATGGCAGGGAGCAGCAGTTGTGCCGGATCCGCCGGTGCCGGGCATAAAGGAAAGCATTGAGGCACTGAGGGCAGCAGGCTATGAGGTGGTTATTGTATCATCCAGAGCAAACACAGAGGAAGGCTTCCATGCAATCCACAATTTCCTTCAGAAAAATGAGATTGAGGTGGATATGGTGACAAACAATAAACCGGCTGCGGTGTGCATTGTGGATGATAGAGCTATCTGTTTTGACGGAAATGCAAAGAGCCTGGTTGAGAAGATTGTGAACTTCAGACCATGGAACGCAAAGGAGGCAAAAGTGTGAATAACTGTAATTTTATAGGCAGGCTCACCAGGGATCCGGAGGTGAGATATACCCAGGGAGAGAAACCGCTGTGCGTGGCAAGGTTCACCCTGGCAGTAGACAGAGCAACAAAAAACCAGGGAGCAGACTTCCTGGCATTCAAGGCGTTAGGGGCGAGAGGAGAATTTGCTGAGAAGTACCTGAAGAAAGGTATGAAGATAGGTGTATCTTCCAGGGCAGAGGCAGGCTCCTATACAGACAAGAATGGAAACAAGGTGTATTATACAGAATTTATCTGTGAAAACTTTACATTCTGCGACAGTAAACAGAGCGGCCAGGCGGCAGCAGGAGATGGCTTCATGGATATTCCTGAGGGGTATGATACCGGCCTTCCGTTCAATTAGGAGGTGTGATGGGTGACAAAGGAAGATTTGCAGCAGCTTTGCGATCTGAGGGAAGAGATCGCTGAGATTGAAACGAAAATAGCGAAACTGAGCAGCCGAGGCAGCAGGATTGTTTCCGACAAGGTGCAGGCATCAATGAAAGATTTTCCGTACACGCCAACCTCAGTGAAGATCACCGGTTTTGATGTGGTGACGGATAAAAACACCAGAGCACAGATCATGAATAAGAGAATGCTATTGGAGAAAAGGAGGAACCAGGCAGCAGAACTGGAAACCAGAATCACAGCATTCATCAATTCCATACCACAGAGCAAGATCCGGAGAATGGTGGAATACAGATACATAGATGGATACACCTGGGAGAAGATAGGGCAGATCTTCCATTGTGACCGAACAACGGCAGAGAAAGCCGTGTCAAAGTATCTGAGAGAAAATGGCGGGGAAAATTAAACTTTCCCACAATTCCCATTTTTTTATGTTATGATTGTATCAGGTGAAAATTTGTTAGCTTATCCCTATCATAATTGAATCCTGAAAAAGGGCATCTCATAGCGAGGTGCCTTTTTGTTGTGCAAAGGAGGGATAAAGATGCAAAATATTCAGACCAAAATCAACAAACTACTGCTTGCCCTGAGCATGAAGGGGATTGTATACAAAATCAACACTCAGCAATATTATTCAGAAAAGCAGGAGAGAATATGCACAAGGTTGATATTATGGGAAGAACACCCAAACAGAGACGGCGAAGCATTTTATAGCAAGGTGAAGTTGCTGAAATACTTGGCGGAGCGGTGGAAGGAAGTGAATGAGGATGGATCCACAGCAGAAGGAGAGAATGGATGAGCTTGCCGCACAGATGAGTGAAAAGCAGAAAGCATTCTGTGATTTTTATGTGGAGACACTCAATCAGACGGAGGCCGCAATTCTGGCCGGTTATTCAAAAAAGACCGCAAGAACAACCGGAAGCGAAAACATGACAAAACCATACATAAAAGAATATATAGATCTGAGGCTTGCAGAATTGGAAGAGGCGAGGATTGCAGACGCTTCCGAGGTACTGAGGTATCTCACTTCCGTGATGAGGGGAGAGGTAAAGGATCAATTTGATCTGGATCCGTCACTTCAGGACAGAACGAAGGCAGCAGAGCTCCTGGGGAAAAGATACCGGCTATTTGTGGATAAGCAGGAGATTTCCGGCAAAGTCGAGGGAGTAACAATCATAAACGATATTCCGAGGGAGAAGAAAGATGGAGGTTAGGCTCTCTGAGCTGATTGCACCTCAGTTCTATGATATTCATTGGGATATTATAGAGGGCAGACACACCCACTATAAACTGTATGGAGGAAGAGGATCAACAAAAAGCTCATTTGTGAGCATAGAGATCATCATGGGGATGATGGAGGATCCGGATGCCAATGCGGCCTGCTTCAGGCGGGTAGGAAACACATTGGCAGAGAGCGTGTTTGAACAGCTCTTATGGGCCATAGATGCCCTGGGAGTTGCACACCTATGGAAGCCGAGCATATCACCTCTGAGGCTGACCTATAAGCCGACAGGGCAGAGAATCGTGTTCAGAGGATGTGATGATCCAAACAAGTCAAAATCAATCAAACTGAGGCATGGCTATTTCAAATACATCTGGTATGAGGAAAGAGCAGAATTTGAGGGAGATGAGGATGAGAGAAAGATCAACCAATCCCTCATGCGTGGCGGTGATAAATATGTGGTATTTTACACCTGGAACCCGCCAAAGAGCCTGAACTCATGGGTGAACCAGGATGTGCTTCAGGAGAGAGAGGATACATTGTGCAGCCACTCCACCTATTTGACGGTGCCGAGGGAGTGGCTTGGAGAGCAGTTCTTCATAGAGGCAGAGGAACTGAAGAAAAGAAAGAGGCTTGCATACCGGCATGAATACCTGGGCGAGGCAATAGGCACCGGCGGCAAGGTATTTGATAATGTGATTCTGAGAGAGATCACGGATGAGGAGATTGCAATATTTGACAAAATCAAGCAGGGGCTTGACTTTGGATTTGCTGCGGATCCTCTGGCATTTGAGAGAATGCACCTGAATAAAAAACAAAGGCGGCTGTATATTTTTGCTGAGATTTACCAGGTAAACCTCAAAACCAGGAAGGCAGTGGAGGAGATCCGGAAGCTGAACCCTGAGAACCGCATAATAACAGCCGATAGTGAAGAGCCCCGCTCCATTGCAGCAATGAATGAGTTGGGGCTCAGAGTATATGGAGCAAAGAAAGGCCCTGGTTCAGTAGATTTTGGAATGGCCTATCTGAGTGATGATCTGGATGAGATCATCATTGATCCGGTACGCTGTCCGAATGCGGCCAGGGAATTTTCAACCTATGAGCTTGAAAGGGATAAAAACGGCAATTTCAAAGGATCGTACCCGGACAAGGACAACCACAGCATAGATGCAACCAGATATGCCTTGGAGGATGAGATGGTAAACAAGAAAGCAAAGATCAGGAACAAAGCAAAGAGGGGCCTGAGGTAAAGGAGGGAGAAAAGTGTATAGGTTTTCATACCCGGCAGAGAAATTTGACGAGCGGAACCTGGACAAGAATGTGATCCTCACTCTGGTGAGAAAGCATGAGGGAATGGTTGACCGACTTATCAAGAATAAAGCCTATTATGATGGCCACCACGCCATAGAGAACAGACAGAGAGACAAAGACGCACCGAACAACAAAATGAGCTGCAACCATGCAAAGGATATTTCCGACACGGCCACCGGATACTTCATGGGAAATACTATCACGTTCTCCAACACCGGAGATGCAGACATAGAGCCGCTGCTCACGGCATTTGATGAGGCGAATGTGGATGATGTAGATGCAGATAACGCTCTGGATATGAGTATTTATGGCCTGGCCTATGAATATGTGTATGTGAAAGAGGGAGAAACAAAACCCATCTCAAAGAATATTTCCCCGGTGTCCACCTTCATTGTGGTAGATGATACGATTGAGGAGAATGAGCTCTGTGGGATCTACTACTACAGAAAAAAGAATGATGCGAATGAAACCTATATCTATGTGGCCACAGTGAGCACTGCTCATTATACCTATGTGCTCAACATAGAGAACACGGATGCAACTCAGAGGGTGACAGAAGAACCGAAAAAGCATTATTTTGGAGAGCCTCAGATCATTGAGTTTCTGAACAACAAGGAAGGCATAGGAGACTTTGAGCAGCAGATTTCTCTCATAGATGCCTATGATACCCTGATGAGTGACCGAATCAATGACAAAGAACAGTTCATAGATGCGGTTCTGGTTCTGTATGGAGCACTCATGGGGGATGATGAGGAAGAAACCACGGAGGCCCAAAAGCAACTGAGAGAGAATAAGCTCCTGGAACTTCCGGCAGACGCAAAAGCGGAGTATTTATCAAGGCAGATGGACGAGAGCGGGGCAGAAGTTCTGAGAAAAGCCATCAAAGAGGATATATACAACTTCAGCCATGTGCCAAACTTCATGGATGAGAATTTTGCCGGGAATGTGAGCGGCGTGGCCATGGAGTACAAGCTCCTGGGCCTGGAAATGATAACGAAAGTAAAGGAACGCCAGTACAAGAAGGGCCTGAGAAAGAGGATCCGCCTCTATTGCAATTTCCTCAAAATGAAAGCAATTCTGATGGAAGCAGGATCCATTGTGGCAACATTTAGCAGGGCACTTCCTAAAAATCTTCAGGAATTATCTCAGATTGTTCAAAGTCTGAAGGATTCCGTATCAGCCAGAACACTTCTGAAGCTGCTTCCGTTTGTGGAAGATCCTGATTATGAAATTGAAGAGGTTGAGAAGCAGAAAGAGGAAGATGTGAGACGGCAGCAGGAACTTTTCAGCCAGGGAGCCAACACTCCTCCTGATGAAACAGAGGAAGAGGAGGATGTGATCCCGGATGATGAGGAGGAAGAGCAGAACGAACCTCCGAGGGAAGAGGACAAAGAAAAGGGCAAGGATAAAGACAAGAGGTGATATGAATGGGATACTGGGAAAACCGGCAGGCTCAGATGATGTATGAATACATGAAAGATGCTGAGGCAGTATCCCAGGAGCTTGCCGATCTGTACGCAAAGGCTTCCAGGAGCCTGAACTACAGAATTGATGAGATTTATGATAAATTCAAAGACAGACACAACCTGAGTGATGATGAGGCCGTAAAGCTCCTGAATACGCTCCGAGATAAAACAGACATTGAGGAGCTGAAGAAAGCCCTGGCCAAAGATCCAAAGAATGCGGGGCTTTTGGCGGAGATGGAGAGCGGGGCATACAGAGCGAGGATTGAGAGGTTGGAACAGCTTCAGGCAGAAATAGACAGAATGATGCAGGAAGTGTATAACCAGGAAAAGAAAATCACAACCAGGCATTATGCAGATTTGGCCAGTAACTCATATTACCGTGAGATCTACAATGTGCAGAGGCAAGTTGGTTTTCAGTTTTCCTTCTCAGCCGTGGATCCAAAAGCCGTGAGCATGGTGCTCAATTCAAAATGGAGCGGTGCAAACTACTCAGAGAGAATATGGAAAAACACCCAGGGAGTTGCTGATAATGTGAAGGAGCAGATGCTTCTCGGCCTGCTTACCGGAAAGACAGAGGGTGAGATGGCCAGGGAGATTGCAAATAAATATGCAACCGGGGCATTTGAGGCCAGGAGACTGGTGAGGACAGAAAGCAACTTTGTTTCTGGACAGATGCAGCTCTCAGCCTATGAGGAATGCGGTGCGGAGCAATATGAGTTTGTGGCAGTCCTGGATCTGAGAACCTCAGAGATATGCAGGAGCCTGGATGGAAAAGTGTTCTACACAAAGGATGCACAGCAGGGAGTGAACATGAACCCTATGCACCCATTTTGCCGATCAACCACCATCATACACCTTGGGCCGGATGTGGCAGCAGGATTGAAGAGAAGAGCCAGGGATCCGGTAAGCGGAGAAAATAAACTGGTTCCGGCAGATATGAACTATAGGCAGTGGTATGAGAAGAATGTGGCCAACAACCCAAAGGCTCAGGCCGCTGAGAAGATGATCCTGAATAAGAGCTCAGATCGGAGGCAATGGGAAAAATACAAGAATGTGATAGGCCAGAAGGCGGGCAAAAGCCTTGCGGCATTTCAGGATATAAAGTATAATGAACCTGAGAAGTGGCAGCAGATCACAACAAGGTACAAAGATACCAAACTGAGTGAAAAGCTGAGATCTGATAAAACCAACAAAACAATCCTCTCAGGTAAGCAGGGAAAGCACCTGATGAACCATAACAACTATACAGAAGGCAGGAGCTATCTCTATATCACGGAGCAGCAGGCCCAGGAACTTGTGAACCAATATGCAGGAACCGGAAGGATCATCCGTTCCAACAGTGATGGGAAGTGGCAAAACAAAGAGAAGATTGTGGTAGATCATAATATAGGGCGGTACATCAATAAATTTGATGGAACCGAGGAGGACACAAACGCCTTTATGATTTCATACTCAAAGGGAGGCGTACATATTATACCGGCAAGGAGGGAATAGGCCATGATAATCAAAAGTGAATATATGGGCAAGAGGGTGAAGATCCTCACAGCGGATGGCCAGGAATACTCCGGGAAGGTTGTGGAGATGGAAGGGCCTGAAACTACAGAAAGCGGTGAGCCTGAAATTGGGATCAACTATGCAGGAGGGATCCGGATGTTTGCGGAGAGCGAACTGGACGGAATAGAACTCCTGAAGAAATAACTGAATAATATAAACGGCAGCAAGAGCTATGTGGAAACACATGGCTCTTTTTATATGCAAATTTTAAGAGAGGAGGATCAGAGCATGAATTTTGGAGAGGCACTGGAAGCCCTGAAGGGTGGAAAGAAAGTGGCAAGAGCAGGATGGAATGGCAGAGGAATGTTTGTGGTGTATCAGAAAGGATACCCTCAGGGGATTCCTTGCAACAAACAGACAGCGGAAGCCTGGGGAATGAACGAAGGTGAGCCATTTGTGTGCAACCCATATCTTCAGATCAAGAATGTTGATGGCTCTCATTCCATGTGGGTGCCGTCTATCGGAGATTGCCTTGCTGAAGATTGGAAAGTGGTGGAATAGAAAGGCGGTGATCCTTTTATCTCCCCGGCTGAGGGTTAGAAAGTCGGCCAGAAGGCAGCAGGATGGCCTAAAGCAATACCGGCTGCATAAATCAACCAGAAAGTGAATCTGTGGGGCCTATGGGGCAATGCAGGGGCATAGAGGAGGACAATATGAAGTATATGAACAACCATTATGGTGTAAGCAGAGTATTTGGAAACGCTCATTTCAAGATGCCGGTAGATATTGACGGCGGAGAAGGAGGAGCGGGCGGCGGTGGAGCCAGTGGCAGCGGTGCCTCAGGAGATGCCGGAGCTGATGGAAAAGACGGAGCAGGAGATGGAGGAAAGACCGGAGAAGGAGATCAGGGCGTGAGCTTTGATGATTTTCTGAAAAATCCGAAAAATCAGGCTGAGTTTGACCGAAGAATAGCAAAGGCTCTGGAAACCAACAAAACCAAACTTCAGGCGGATTTTGCCGTTCAGTTAGAGAATGAGAGAACTGAGGCTGAGAAAATGGCAAAAATGAACGCCGATCAGAAAGCCCAGTATGCAAGGGAAAAGAAGGAGAAGGAATTGACCGACAGAGAGACGGCAATTACCAAAAGAGAACTGAAAGCAACGGCCATTGAGCAGCTTGCAGAGAAAAACCTTCCTACTTCTCTGGCAGAGGTGCTGAACTATGCAAGTGCTGAGGAATGCAAGGCCTCCATTGAGGCTGTAGGAAAGGCATTCCAGGAAGCGGTAGAAAAGGCAGTGGAAACACGCCTTGCAGGCGGAAAACCGCCGAAGAAAGCTCCGGATGGCAATGAGGCCACATTGGAGCAGCAGATCATGAAAGCAATGAAAGGAGAATAACGAACAATGGCTATTAACACATTAGCAACAGCAACAATTTTTCAGACCACCTTGGATCAGATTGCGGTTCAGGAGGCTAAAACCGGATGGATGGATGCAAATTCCGGCCAGGTAGTATATAACGGCGGTGCGGAGGTAAAGGTTCCGAAGATCTCCCTGGATGGCCTGGCAGATTATGACAGAGACAATGGATACACTCAGGGAAGCGTAACATTGGAGTATGAAACCCTGAAAATGACACAGGACAGAGGCAGAAAGTTCCAGTTAGATGCCATGGATGTGAATGAAAATAATTTTGTGACCACAGCGGCAACTACCATGGGAGAGTTCCAGAGAGTTCATGTGATCCCGGAGATTGATGCGTACCGCCTGAGCAAACTTGGCACCCTGGCCATTGCAAAGGGAAATGTAGAGTATGGATACACTCCGGCAAAGGGCACCATGCTTCAGAAGATCAAGAAGGCCAGAGCAGCACTCAGAAAGAAGGGCTTTGTAGGCCAGATCATGATCCACATCACATCTGATGCCCTTATGGAGTTAGAGCTTGAACTGGCAGCTCAGCTCAGAGCAGCAACATTTAAGCAGGGAGGAATTGATACAACGGTTCCGGCAATCGACACAGACACCCTGCTCATTGAGACTGCGGATGATCGTATGCACACTGCCATCACAATGTATGATGGAAAAACAAGCACCCAGGAAAAAGGCGGCTTTGTACCGGCAGGAAAGCAGATGAATTTCATTGCCATTGGCCGCACTGTGCCGATTGCAGTAACTAAGCAGGACAAGATGAAGATCTTCACACCTGATCAGAACCAGGATGCAGACGCATGGAAGATGAACTATAGAAGATTCCATGATGTGTGGACAATGGACAACAAGCAGGAATTTGTATATGCAAATGTGAAGGATGCAGAGTAAAAAAAGGAGGGCATGACACATGAGAACCATGATCAAGGATAATGTGATCCGAAACGTGCCGGATGGCATGGTGGCAAAAAGAACTGCCGAAGGATACAAATTCATAGATGAACCTTCTCAGGTGCCTCAGAATGCTTCAGAAACAGCACAGCCTCAGAATGATACCAATGGAGCCGTGAAAGCGGTTCCTGAGGGCACTGAGGAGCCTCAGGAAGGCACTGGCGAAGTGCAGCAGGAAAAGAAATATGACTGGCAGGAACTTCCCTCTGAAAAAGAGAAGAAAGCAGCCCTGAGCAAACTGAAGGTTGAGGAACTGAGAGAGATTGCAAAAGAAATGAAGATCCAGGGGTACAACAACATGAACAAAGATACCCTTGTAGCAACCATCCTGAACCATTAAGCCGGAGGTGATATAGTGACAGATCTGGAAATGCTGAAGAAACTGACAGGAGAAGATGATGAGGAACTGCTCACTCTTCTGCTTCAGATGTCGGAAGAGAAAACCCTGGCACTGGCAAATAGAACCAGGATGATCTACCCACTGCGGCCTGCGGTGCGTGACTGGGCTGTAGTAGCATATAACCGCCTGGGAACCGAGGGAGAAACAAGCAGGAGTGAGGGAGGAATTTCTTCGGCTTTTGCGGATATTCCTGAAGATATTAGCCAGGCAATCAAGAACTATAGACTGGGGAGGGTGAGAGGCCATGCGTATGAGAAGAAGCCTGATGAAGAAATACCATCTGAGAAAGAGGGTTCCTAAGAAGGACAAAGAAGGCGGAAGCATAACAGAATATGCAGAGGCAGTGGAGATCAATGCAACGATCTGGCCCGCAAGCGGAAGAGTGCAGGCTGAAATGTACGGAGAAAGGCTCACATACATCAAAAACATGGAGTATGAGGGCAATGAGACCATGCAGGAAGGTGATGGCATTTGTGTATTTGTGGGGCCGGAAAGTACGCCGGACTATAAGATTATCTCAATCAAACCTGAATACAGCCCAAAGTTGATGGAATTGGAGAAGATTTAAAATGGCAGTAAACGGTGTGGAAAGCCTGATGAGAAAATTCAATGAGCTTGGCACCATGGAACCGGTTGTGAAAAGTGCCGTGAGGAAGCAGGCGGAGGTTGTGCGGGGCGTGGCCGTTAAGTTGTGCCCGGTGTACTCACCGAGAGGAGAACCCATTCCTGGAACATCACCAGGAGAGCTGAGGGGCAGCATTCACACGAAGGTAGAGCAGGATGCAGAGAAAACAGTGGGGTGCGTATATACGAACAAAGAATATGCAGCCTATGTGGAATTTGGAACTGGCCCGGTAGGGCAAGCGAACCATGCAGGAATATCACCGGCCATCCCGGTGGCGTACCGGCAGGATGGATGGGTATGGCGGGATGAAGATGGCGGATTCCATGCAACACAAGGGCAGCAGGCTCAGCCATTCATGTATCCGGCCCTAAAATCAATGGAGGGCAGGGTTGTGAGCGGTATTGCAGCGGATCTGCAAGCAGAAATCAAGAAAGTAGGTGGAAGCTCATGATCAATGTAAAAGATCAGGTATATGACGCAATTAAGGGGATCACAGAGAATGTGAGTGACGGATACCCAAAGGATTGGGGCATCCTCCCTGCAATACAGTATACGGAGGAAGATAATTCCGTGACTGAGTGGGTAGATGGAAAAGAAAGCAAGGCCCATCTGCTCTATAAAGTGGATATTTGGAACAATGGAAGCACTTCAGAAACCACGCTGAAGGTGGATGCAGAGATCTCAAAACTTGGCCTCAGGAGAATTGCCTGCGGTGATGTAGCGGATCCTTCCGGGCTGAAGCATAAGGTGATGCGATATGAGGGCATCATTGATGTGGATACTGAGATGGTTTACAACAACTAAAAAAGGAGGAAAAAAGTAGATGTTAGCGAATGGTGCAAAACTTGGCTATAAGAAAAAGGGTGCAAGTGAAGATTACACAGACCTCACCGGGCTGAAGGAGATCCCTGAGCTTGGAGAGGATCCTGAAAAGGTAGAGAACAGCGGCTTGGCAGATAAGGTTAAGCAGTATGAGTATGGAATTGGAGATGCAGGAGATCTCACATACAAATTTAAGTATGAGAACACCTCTGAAACCTCTCCATACAGAGTGATGAGAAAGGCAGCGGCCACAAAGGAAGTGCTCTCTTTCTGTGAGACGCTCCCGGACAATACAAAGTATGAGTATGATGCCCAGGTATCTGTAAAGAGATCCGGCGGCGGAGTAAACGGAGTTATGGAGTTTGATCTGAACATGGCTCTTCAGAGCGAGATCACAACCACGGATCCGGTATAAACGAGAACATGAAAAAGTAGGAGGATAAGAGAATGGGATTCTTTAACAACAGCAAAGATGCAGCCATGGAGGCAGCGGTAGAAGCGGCAAACACAGAGGAAAAGATGGAGCAGCAGGAAGAACAGAAAGAGGAGGCCACGGCAGAGGTGTCTCCGAAGAGAAAACCCTTTGCACTGTGGGAAGTAGGCGGGAAAAAGTACAAGCTGAAGTTGAAAACACCGGCCATTGTGGAACTGGAAAGCAAGTATAAAACCAACCTGATGAATATTATGGGATCCGGCCAGGGCGGAATGCCTGCTCTCTCTGTGATGTTGGATGTGGCTCACGCTGCAATGAAAGACTGGCAGCATGGAATCACCAAGCAGGAAGTACAGAGCCTTTTTGAGAAATACATTGAGGAAGGCGGTTCTCAGTTATCGTTCTATATGACGGTATACATGGAGATCTTCACGGTGAGCGGTTTTTTCTCCGTAAACCTCAGCAACCAGATGAGCGGAGCTCTTCAGGAGGCGAAGGAGGAAGCTCTGTAAAAGAGCCTGAAACAGTAACAGATCTATTATGGGGGTTGTACCCGGTATTTTTGGATGCCGGATACAGCCCTCAACTTTTTTGGGATCTGAGCCTGGGAGAGGTAAATGATGTTATTGAAAGCTATGCCAGAAGGAAAGAACATGAGCAGAAAGCCAGAGAGGCAGAGCTGAAGGATGAGATCATGCTCCTATTCAACCAGGCACTTCAGATGGGCAATGTGCTTGGCAGACTGATGAACAAAGAAACGCAACTCATCATGCCTGCGGCGTATTACCCGGAATTATACAGTAACAAGGAAACAGAGGAGGCAGCGGAAACAAATTTCACCGAGCAGGAGAGTAGGGATAAGCCCACGCTGAGCCCGGAAATGGAACTCCACAAGGCAAGAATGGATGATTACATTTTCCGGCACAACTTGGCATTCCGGGAACGGATGGCCAAAGAGCGAGGTGAAAGCAGTGGAAGGAATGACCTTGGAAAAACTGCAAGTGATCATAGAGGCACAGACTAAAGCCTACTATGAAGAGCTGAAAAAGGTGCAGCAGCAGACGAAATCAGCCACAAGTGCAGTGGAGAGGCAGACCGACAAAATAAAGAGCGCATTTGGCAAAATAGGAAAGGCAATAAGTATTGCACTGTCCGCCGCTGCGATCATTCGATTTGGAAAGAGCTGTATTGAATTAGGCTCTGACCTGGCCGAAGTTCAGAATGTGGTGGATGTAACATTTGGGGCAATGTCGGAGACGATAAACCGCTTTGCCAGGGATGCGCTTGAAGAGTTCGGCCTCTCAGAAACAAGTGCTAAAAAATACTCATCAACATTGGGAGCCATGCTGAAATCAATGGGCTTTACAACCCAGGCGGCGGCTGAAATGTCCATGCAAATGACTGGACTGGCAGCAGATATGGCTTCCTTCTATAACCTGGATACAGATGTGGCATTTGAGAAAATCCGCTCAGGTATCTCAGGAGAAACAGAGCCGCTGAAGCAGTTAGGTATAAACATGAGCGTGGCCAATTTGGAGGCTTACGCTTTAAGCCAGGGCATCACAAAAGCCTACAACTCCATGACACAGCAGGAGCAGGCTATGCTCAGATATAACTATCTTATGTCTGTGACAGCGGATGCTCAGGGAGATTTTGCAAGAACATCAGGCGGATGGGCCAACCAGGTGAGAGTGCTCACAGAGAGATTCAACGCTCTGAAGGCTACGATTGGCAAGGGGCTCATTGCAGTATTCACACCGGTGATCAGAGTGCTCAATGCACTACTGAGTAAGATCCTAACGGTAACAGACGCATTCAGCAATATGATTGCGAAAATTACCGGAAAGAACACAAAGACAACCACCACGGCGGTGGAAGGAATTGGGGGAGCTGCGGACACAGCAACCGGTTCCATGGAGAACCTGGGCGGTGCAACAGATAAAGCAGGATCTTCAGCCAAAAAGGCGGCAAAAGAATATGCAGGCCTGGCATCATTTGATGAGATCCATTCTCTGACAAAGAATGATGATTCAGGAAGCGGCGGATCCGGATCAGGCGGCGGAGCAGCGGGAGGCGGCCTGAGTGAGAGCATAGTTGACGCTGCAAATGAAACAGATGAAACCCTGAACCCGGCACTGGAAAAACTCATAGAGAGGCTGAAGGAATTGCAGCAGCTTTTCAAGGATGGATTCAAGGCAGGGCTTGGAGATGTAGACCTGAGCGGCATCACAAAGGCTGTGGACGGCATAAAGAAGAGCATCAGGGAAATATTCACGGCACCGGAAGTGGTTGCGGCGGCAAACGGCTTTGCAAATTCCCTGGCATATTCACTGGGGCAGCAGGCAGGAGCCATGGCAAGCGTTGGAATAACGATTGCAACCAATATCCTGGGCGGTATCAATAAATACCTGGATCAGAACAAAGAGAGGATCAAGAAGCATCTGGTGTCTATGTTTGATATAGGCTCCGAGATCGTGACGATTCAGGGAAATTTTGCTCAGGCAGCAGCAAATATCTTCTCTGCATTTGGAGGAGAGAACGCACAGCAGGCAACCGCCAATCTGATAGGCATTTTTGCAGATGCACAGATGGGCATAAACGAACTGGCCGGAAAGATTAGCCGGGATGTTCTGGATATGATAACGAGGCCTTTTATAGAAAATCAGGAAGGCTTCAAAAGCACTCTTGATGAGCTCCTGGGAGTGGCGGCAGACGCACTGGGGAATATCAAGAAAGTGGTGGATGATACATTCACAAAAGCGAATGAGGTATATGATCAGCATGTTGCTCCAATGTTCAACTCATTGGCAAGTGGCTTCAGCTCCATTGCCTCTGTATGTCTTGACGCATACAACACACACATACTGCCGGTGCTGAAGGGGCTTCAGGAAAAGGTTGGGCCGCTCATAGATGAGCATATACAGCCTGCAATCAATAAAGGATTGGAGCTCATAGGCAAAATTGCTGATGCGGTGAAAGATATATGGGAGCAGACGCTACAGCCATTCATAGAGTGGTTTATCACCAACATTGCTCCGGTGATCGCTGCAAAACTTGAAATAGTTGGAAATGTATTCCTGAAGGTGGCAGGGGTAGTTGCTGATGTAGTAGGCAACATCTTTGATGCCCTGGGAGGCCTCATTGACTTCATAGCCGGAGTTTTCACCGGTGACTGGGATAGAGCATGGGAGGGTATAAAAACCTTCTTCTCATCCATTTGGGAGGCCATGGAAACGATACTGAGCACAATATGGTCTGCTATGAAAACCATAGTATCCACGGCCATCAGTGCAGTATCCACAGTGATCAGCACAGTTCTGAATACAATCAAAACAATATTTGAGACAATTTGGAACGCCATCAAAACTACGGTAACAACCATCTGGAATGCTATCAAGTCGGTGATCACAACCACGATCAACACGATAAGCACCACCATCAGCACAGTTCTGAATACAATCAAAACGGTGTTCAGTACGGTATTTACAAGCGTGAAAACAACCGTTAGCACGATTTTTGGAAGTATCAAGAGCACCATCACAACCACCATGGGAACCATATCAAGTGGGATCAGCACTGCCCTGAATGGCATAAAAACCGTGTGGGCAAATGTGTGGGGAACCATGAAAACCACGGTTGTGACTATCTTCAACGGAATTTGGAGCTCCATCAAAGGTGTGATCAACAGCATCATAGGCGGAGTGGAGAAGATGGCCAACGGTGTGATCAGAGGGCTGAATGGAATGATCAGAGCTTTGAATAGGCTGAGCTTTGATGTACCAGACTGGGTGCCGGAGATCGGTGGTGAAACATTTGGCTTCAACATCTCAACCATTGGAGAAATCTCAATACCGAGACTTGCAACCGGCGGAGTGATCGACAAGGCCACACTGGCCATGGTAGGTGAAGCCGGGCAGGAGGCTGTGGTTCCACTGGAAAACAATACCGGATGGATGGATAAGATAGCCGGAAGGATCGGAGAGATCATCTCAGTGAACCTGAGGGCAATCATTGGAGATATGGACACCGGAAGCGAGTACCAGACCATTCAGACCATTGTGCAGCTTGACAGCAAGACACTGGTAGAACAGACGGACAAATACAGAAGGAGAAAAGGCTATCAGATGGCCAACGCATAAGGAGGGAGAAAAAACATGGCATCAAAATACAATAATATTCTGATTGTCGGCGGAGTATCCCTCCCCGATCCTTCAGAGATGAAAATTTCAGATTATGACATATCAGACAGTGAGAGAAACGCAAACGGAAAAATGATCTCCCAGGTTATCCGGGAGGACGTTCACAAAATTGAATGCAAGTGGAAGATCCTCAGGCCGGATGCCTATATGGAGATCAGAAGAGCTATAAAGAAAAAGTTTGGGCTTTCAGTTACTTTCTTCATTCCGGATCAGAACGAGGCGGGAACATTGGAGATGTACGCCGGAGACCGAACAACACCGATCTACACCTATGAAGATGGAAAACCGGTGTATAAAGATTTTGCAATGAATTTCATAGAAATGTAGGTGATGAATATGCAGTATGTGAGTACAGCATACAAAGAGGCCATGAAGCAGGCGGCCAGAAACAAATCATATATGAGAATTAGCCTGGGTTTAGTAAACCAGGCGGCACAGACGGCAGCGCAAGTGCAGGACGGCAGTTTCACCTATTTTTCGGATACTGTCAAGCCTCTGAGTGAGGAAACGGTGAAAAAGGTATATGCCACATTTGAGAATGATTTTTCAAAGGTGGATAGGAGTATGTACTTCCTACCGAGGCAGGGAAGCGGAAAGGAACTGTATAATGCCGGGATAGTAACAGAGGCCCTGCTTGGCCAGGGCAGCTCCCCGGCGGTTCTAATCCGGTTCAAAACAGCGGATCCTTTGGACATAAAGGGAATCACGTTGCAATTTGGGGATGCGTACCCGGTAAAACTGACAATAGAAACGGACACGGAAAAGAATGAGTATGAAAATACTGGGCCGGAGTTCAAAACAGAGGATACATTCAACAACACCACCTTTATGAGGATAACACCAACGGAGATGGTGAACGGCATAGGACGCTTCAGGATCTACAACATAGTTTTTGGCATAGGAATTGTGTTGGACAATGAAAAGATAGTGAGTGCAGAGCTGAAAAGCACTCTCTCACCAATTTCAGAGAGCCTTCCGAGTGTAGATTTTACAGTGACCATTGAAAACATGGATAAATACTACAATGTGGACAATGAGGACAGTGCGATCAACTACATGGAAACCGGCCAGGAGATGCAAGTGTACTATGGATACACCCTGAATGATGGAGAAATCGAATGGGTGAAAGGCGGCACACTGTATATGCAGGAATGGAGTGCTGATGATAAAACGGCAAAATTTGGAGCCGTGGATGTTTTTGAATATATGCAGGATGAATACAAGAGGGGTGAGTATCGGCCAAACGGTATCACCCTTTTTGATTTGGCCGTGGATGTATTTGAAGATGCCGGGATGAGTGAGGATAAATATTGGGTAGATCCATACCTGAAGAATATCACGGTATACAATCCGCTCCCAATGGTAAAACACAAGGAATGCCTTCAGCTCATAGCAAATGCAGGCCGCTCAGTGGTTATGCAGAACAGAGATGGGCTGATCCTCATAAAATCATCATTTGAGCCAGAAAAGGCCGTATCAGCCAACCAAGTGGCAGAGTATGGCAATGTGGAGTGCTTGCTGTCTGATGAACCATATTCAGAGTATGCAGCATTTGAAAAAGACTATGCCAGAGTAGATGGGCAGCAGTATTTCATGCCACGAAGCGGCAACTACATTCAGGTGGGATATGTGAGCGCATCCATCAGCGGAGAGGATGGAACATTTGAAGAAAATCCGGTGATAACACTCACCATGGAGAGTGCATATACCTTCCACAACCTGACGCTGCTTTTTGGAAGTATTCAGCCGGTGGAGTTCGTGATCACAACATACAACAACGGAAAGAAACTGAAGAGCTTCCTGAGCAAGAGCATAACGGAGAAAACCATAGTTTTCTATGATTTTGTTGATACCGACAAAATCACAATAGAGTTCACGAAGGCAAAGCCACACAACCGGATCCACCTGAAGAGGATAGAATTTGGATCTCAGACAGATTATGAGATCACCTATGATGAGCTGACGGCCACGCCAAACGGCACGAAGTTGGAAAAGGTGAAGGAACTGAGAGTGATCCGGACAATATACGCAAGAGGAACCGAGCTGAAGGATCTCACAGCAGATGAGATCACTCTGGCAGCAGGTGTGGAGGAAGAATTTGAGATTGATTTTGGCAATGCGGTTCATGATCTGAGTGTTGTGTGCGTTGTGGATGATGTGGAGCAGGATTTTGGGGCGAAAGTCACAGACAGTAGCTCCTATTGGTGCAAGGTTAGGATCACAAAGCCACCAAAGACAGCCACAAAGGTTGTGCTGACGGTGAGGGGATATGAATACAGCATCAGCACAGCCCAGGCGGTGACAAAGTTAAATAACACCGGAAGCATTCAGACCTGGAACAATCCTCTGATCAGTTCGGCGGAGGACGCTGCAAACCTGGTGAAGTGGGTTGGAGCCTATTATAAAGGCGGAAATCAATATGATTTGAAATACAGAGGAGATCCAATCCTGGATTGCAATGATCTGGCATACCTGGAAAGCCGGTATGTGGATGATTTAATGATCCGGTTGGAAGAGGTGAGCCTGAAGTTCTCAGGAAGCCTCAGCGGCACTCTGATGGCAAGGAGGAAGGTATAAATGGAGTGGATCACACCAAAAACAGACTGGGCAGCCTCCACAGATGAGAGCGGGAAGTATACCGGAGATTATTTCAACATCACGGACTACAACCGGATCAAGAACAATATTGAGTTCCTGGGAGCAGCGGCCCATCAGTTTTGGCCGGTATTTGTGAGAGCAATGCCGGATCGAAATTATCAGGAATATCCCTATGCGGATGAAATCAACGTATTATCAGAGAACCTGGAAGCCATCAACAAATATGTTGGCTGTGACATAGGAGAAAAGACAGAATATGCAGACAATGGGGCATTCATAGGATTTGCGGATCTGAACCGCATAGAATCAGCCTGCCTGAAGATGTATGAGGAAATGCGGTTTTTATACACCAGGCCCCATGCAATCCCATTCAGACTGGGAGGACGGTATTTCCCTTTGAAAGATCCGAGAATACCGGAGCCGGTGAAGCCTTCAAAACTGCGGCTGCCTTTTGCCTTTGGTTCCAGGTTTGGCGGGGCTTATCATCCATTCAAGAGCCCTGCACCATACCATAAACCGCCGGTTATTACACCTAAGAGGCGGCTGCCGTACAGATTGGGCGGACAGTATTTCCCATTTGAGGATCCTGAGATCCTGAAGGAGGAGAAAGAAGAAAGGAGGTTGCCATATCGTATGGGCCGGGAATACTTCCCATTCAAACTGCCACGGACAGAAAACAATGAATAACAAGGAGGAAAGAAATGTCAATCTTAAAAACAGATTACAAGGATGATGTGATCAATGAGGAGTTGGCCACGGATCGCAAATTTTCCCAGGCCACAAACTCTGACGGCACATTCAGCTACACAGACCAGACACCATACACCCAGGAGGGTGATGAGTACGGTGCAAAACAGATCAATGAGGAAAATGCTCACTGTAATTTTGCCATTGAGGAAGGAGATAAAAACTACCAGGGGGTAGATCTTACAGTGAGATTTGCAGAGGAGATTGCAAAATACTCTGACCCTTGGAGATGGATCAAGGCGAGACTGGCAGCACACAACCTGGATGGAATCCATGTGCATGACTTCATGACCATCACAGTGGGAAGCTACACTATGAAGCCGGAGATCCTGGGCATCAATACATACACTGGAACCACAGACCAGGAGCTTGGATGGCATATTGACTGGGGAACCAAAGACTGCTACCCGGAAACTGTGAAATGGTTCACAGAAAACAATAACAACGGAACCTCTGCAAATGCAGCACCTTATTTGAAATCAACAGTCAAGAGCTTTCTGGATGGCTTGGTGTCAAAGCTGCCTAAAGAATTGCAGAGCGTGATCAGCAGTAAAAGGTTCCTTCTGGAAAACAGATACTCCGGATCCGGAACTCTGACAGATTCAAACTCATGGGGATGGGCAGACCTTGGAAAGCTGTGGATCCCTTCAGAGTATGAAGTATTTGGATCTGTAGTATGGGGCACAAAGGGATGGAGCGCAGGCCAGGCGGTTCAGTATCCGGCATTTGCGAATAGCTTTAGAAGCCGCATCAAAGGGGCCGGTGACGGAGGAAGCCGGGCCGGCTGGTGGCTTCTGTCCGTGCGGGGTGGGAATTCTTCCGGTGCCTGCAGTGTCGACAGCAACGGCCTTGCCTACGGCTACTACTGCGCCAATGACTTCCGGGTGCCGCTCTGCTTCCGAATCACGGAATAATCAGGAACAATCCCGCCACTTTCCAGGTGGCGGGTATAACTTGCGAAAGAGGGAGGTGGCCGCATGAGCGTTTTGGCCAGGCTGAGAGGAAAATCTCAGTTAGATGTGCTTCAGCTTGCTGAAGAAATAAGAGCAGAGGCCACAAGGCTTGTATGGAACACCAATGTGGTTCCAAAGGGATGGAGAGATGTATTCTCAAAACCAATGTGTGCCCTATGCCAGAAATTATATGACGAGATCAGGATGGCCAATGGAATATGGACATACACGGAGGAAAAGGTTGCGGAGAGGAAGAGAAAAGCCCAGGAAGCAATAGACACACTCCGGGATATATACAACCTCATCAATTATCTGGCCACAACCCTTCCGGTAGACTGGAACAAATTTGATACTCTGCTAAACCTGATGCTGAAGGAAGATGAAAAACTGAGGAACTGGAAGGACAGAGTGAAACTCATAGAGAGAAAGAAGTAAAAACATAGGTTATTCACTGCACAATTACGCTCCGGGCCAACTGGTGGCTTCTGTCCGTGAATGGTGGCAATTCTACCAATGCCTGCAATGTCAACAACAACGGCAATGCCAACAACAACAACTGCACCAATGACTTCCGGGTGCCGCTCTGATTCACTGTCATAATGATTCGACAAAGTACGCCGTAAAAAGCAGAAATCAATATCAGACAGAGGAAGGAGTGAATGACCTTCATGCAAATGTAAATTATCTCATTCCGCTCTGGTGCCATGAGCGGGATCATGCTTGATATGGATGGGTGGACGCTGCTTGCATGGTGCAAAAATCGGAAGGGAGGTGAAGGCTGTGCAGAGGTGCATTTCATACCCATACCATTATGCGGTTAGGGATAGCACACAGAACCGCACAAGGGGGAACTGGGCACAATTACAATATGACAAGCGAAGAAAGACACGCACAGAGAGAACTCAGGAGGAAAGCTGAGCGGGAGAAAAACCGAAGAGAGAAGCTCTCAGAATATGATGATTTTGCCAGGGTGGCAGATTACAACTCTTTGTATCAGGCCTATAGGGAAGCGAGAAAAGGCGTGAACTGGAAGGCCAGTGTGCAGAGATATGGTTCTGAGCTTGGGAAAAATCTGTGCAGAACTCACAACGCACTAATCAATGGAGAGGATGTGCGGAAGGGCTTCATACCTTTTGACATTATGGAAAGAGGGAAGCTCAGGCATATCCAGAGTGTTCATTTTGCAGAAAGGGTGCCGCAAAAGAGCCTCTCAAAGAATGCTTTAATGCCAGTTCTAAGCAACAGCCTTATATATGACAATGGGGCATCAAGGCAGGGAATGGGCATAAGCCACGCAATCAACCGGGTATCTCAATTCCTTCAGGAATACTATGAGAAATACGGTACTGAGGGCTATGTGCTGCAAATAGATCTGAAGAACTATTTTGCAAGCATACCACATGAGCCACTCAAAGAAATGATCCGGAAGAAATTCACGGATGAAAAGATCATCAAACTCACAGAGAGCTTCATTGATGCCTTTGCTGATGAGAAGATGATGGAGGTGCAGAAACAAAAAGAGGAAGCAATGCTCTATGGAGATGAGTATGCCAGAGGCCTGGGCCTGGGGAGTGAAATCTGCCAGGGATGTGCCGTGGCGTATCCGGATCCGGTGGATCATTATGTGAAGGAAGTGCTGCGGATCAGGCCGTATGAGAGATATATGGATGATTCACTCATCATTCACCAGGATAAGGAATATCTGAAAATGGTGTGGGATGTACTCAGAGAGAAATATGCAGAATTAGGCATACAGCTCAATGAGAAGAAAACCAAAATTGTGAAGCTGAGCAGGGGCTTCACGTTCCTGAAAACCAGATTTATTCTGACGGATACCGGAAAAGTAGTGAAAAAGCTATGCCGGGAATCCATCACCAGGGAAAGAGCAAAGCTGAAGAAATTTGCCAAACTGACGGAGGAGGGATCAATGACCTATGCCCAGGTTAGGGAGGCATATCAATCATGGAGAGGATACGCCGGGCAGAAAGACGCATATAAAACCATCCGGCGGATGGATATTCTTTTCAACCGGCTATTCATAAAAGAATGGGTATATGTACCACAAATACCTGAATACTCAGAGGAAAGGAGGATAGCAGCATGAATGAGAATATGACAAGAGAGCAGATCGAGGCAGAGATCAGAGCCGTTGATCAGCTTATGAAGGCCAATGATTACATTGGCACGAAGATTGCCATGGGCAGAGCCACAAAGGAAGAGTATGCAAAGGAAATTGCAGAATCAGAGAAACTGGCTGAAAGAAAAAATGAGCTTGAGGCAATGTTGGAGAATCTGAATAATGAAGAGTGATAATTTTGTGTGCCTTCATGTGGCACTGAAACACTGCAAGCGTACTTTTGAGAAGTGCAACCCGGAGTGCAAGGATTTTGGTAACTGCGGGGAATGCGTGAACTATCACATCCCTTACAGCCAAAAGCCTTGCTGTGATTGCAAGAATTTGAAGGTTAGGAGGGAACCAGATGTATAGGATCATGCAGAAAATAACAAATTGGCTGCTTGGAGGGCAGCTTGACAAGTTGGCAAATGCTATTGCAGGGGGTGAAGGAACTGAATGAAATAGTAAAGATGATCCTCTCTGCCTTAATAGGAGGCAGCGGGCTGTGTGGGATCGCATTTTTGTTCATTAGGCACTACATAGAGAAACGGCTTGCGGGCAGAGAGGAGCAGGAAAAGAAGGATCAGGAGATCAGGCAGAGGAGAAGGATTGTGAATGATAAGATCCAACACGCAAATGGAAGGCTTCTGTTCTGGGTTGTGAAGGCAATAGAGACCGGAGAGCACAATGATGATCTCAGGAATGCCTTTGAGGAACTGGAAAAAGCAGAGGAAGAGGCAAAGATGTTGGACAGAGAGATCCTGGCCCTGCATGAGGATCCATAAGGAGGAAATGATGGACAAAGAGGAGCAGAGATACAAGAGAAGGCTCAGAGCCATCAGGGAACGTGGCAAGAAGGCCCAGAGGCGGCTTGAATTGATGGAAGCCAGGGAAAAGTATATGCCACGCAAGAAAAGGCTCACAACGGCCAAAACAGCCCTTTTATACATATTCATTTCATGCACTGCGGTTCAGATCTATGCCATGTTTGCTATGTGGCATTTTGCGGATCTGTCTGCTCTGTATAGCCTGATAGGAGCAACAGTGGGAGAAACCATTTCCTATTGTGCGTATGCGGCAAAATCAGCCAGGGAAAACTCCCAGGGTGGAATTGTCTATGATATGGCAGTAAAAGGGCAGGAAGGGGCACCTGAGGCCTCAGAGGAGGAATCAGGAGAAGCTAAAGGATAAGGAGGAAAAGGAAAATGAATTATGAGAGTGTAATGTGGGTTTTGACGGTGGTGGTGGCAGCGGTTCTGGTGCTGATTGCGCTCACCAATGTTTTTGCCCAGGTGGTGAAGAAACTGATCAACAGAGAGAAATATCCGGCCCAGGTGGTTGTGTTTGTGATTGCTGAAGCACTCACATATTTGACCATGGCCATCATGTGCAGCATTCTTGCGGTGCAGATCTTATGGTATTACTGGGTACTGGCATTTATTGTTGGCGTTCTGGTAACGTATGGGGCAATCTTTGGATATGATAACCTCTACAGCCAGATCGGAACCGCTGTGATGAACTTTATTCAGGCACTTTTCAACAGAAAAGAGGGATAGAATGTGGAAAACTGTTCTGATGGTTTATGTATTGGGTGGAATACTCATATACATTGCAACAATGATCTTCTGCTTCAAAGGATGGAAGCAGTGGGAGAGAGAAAGTGAAGAGATCAGATACCCGGAAGGTGCAGGACTTGGCATTGCGGCCGCCTGCACCTTTTTCCTTGGGTGTATGCTCTTTGCAATCTTCTGGCCTGCATTGCCTTTTATCATGATCGGCATCCTGATTTGTGATACCGTACAGAGCAGAAAAGAAAAAATGAGAGGAGATGATGAAGATGGCAGTGAAAATTGGCCATGCGAGCATTGATGAAAACGGAAAGATCACCGGGAAAAAGCAGGGTGATCAAACCGGAAAAGAGATCTGCACAAGATCCTGGTATCCTAAGAGCTTCACAGCATACTTGGAGCCTCTGGATCTGAATATGGCAGATAAAGCGGCAGCCTACATGGAGGAGATTGCTGCGAATGATGATTTTGGTTATTCACAGCCAAATAGGTGGACTGGATACCAGGCAATCATCAACAATGGCAGGAAGGTGAAAGGAGCAAAAGGTGATTTTGATTGCAGCTCCCTGATCTTATCCTGCTATATTTTTGCGGGTTTATCCATTGCAGCCAGTGGCTACACCGGAAATATGGTGAAGATCCTGGAAAACACCGGAAAATTCAAAGTACACAGAGATGCTGCACACCTGAACTCTGATGCCTATGCACAGAGAGGCGGTGTGTATGTCAATGAGGGATCCCATACGGTGATGAGCTTATCAAGCGGAGCGAAGGCTCCGGCGGGCTCCGGTAACGCTTCAGGGGCTTCCGGTGGTGCGAATAATACCACATACAGAGGCAAAGGTATCGGAACGGCAACCGCAAAGATGAACATGAATGTGAGATCTGGATCCAATAAAAATGCAGCCTCTATTGGGGGAGTAAACAAGGGAACCTCCGTGGAGGTACTGGAACAGCTCTCAAATGGATGGTTGAAAATCGTATGGCCGGGAGCTTCCTGCGGTTATGCGTATACATCAAATGCAAGCGGGAAGTATTACACATTCGTGGCCAACGGAGCGGCGGGGAATAAGAACCTGAAGCCGGTGGCGGCAAAGAGCCTGGATAAAAGCCTGGCCGGAAAGTACACCACAACAGCTCCGCTGAACCTGAGAGCAAAGCCTGGGGAGATTAAGAATGATAATATTATCATGGAGATCCCTAAGGGAGCAGAGGTGCAGAATTATGGCTATTACACCATGGTGAGTGGCGTGAAATGGCTGTATATTTCCTATGATGGGAAAATCGGATTTTCAAGCAAAGAGTATCTGAGAAAGAGAGGATAAGAAAATGGCAGAAACAAAGAAAAAGGCAAAGGTACTGGCCGGAACATTCCCGGCAGCAGCAACGGATCAGGCAAAGAAGCTCCTGAGTGGGATGCAGGCAGCAGGCTTGGAGGGATACAAGGTGGGAGCAGCTCCGGATCTTCCGGGCTACATCCAGGTGGCCCAGGAATGCAATTCCAAGGAAGAGGCAGAGGCAGCAGTAAAAGCAGCGGCAGATAAGAAAATCAATGTCTGCATCTGTGAATAAGCATGAAGAGAGGGAGACCGGTTGGCCTCCCTCTTATTCTTTCTCTTTTTCATTCTGAGGGGAGACCGCATCATCGTTGGGGAGGTCCGGGGCGGCGAGGCGCTGGAAATGCTGCAGGCGATTATATGTACTATATAATAATTATATATATAACGTATATAAGGATGGAAAATAT
>ENA-ORSG01000408-ORSG01000408.1-human-gut-metagenome-genome-assembly--contig:-NODE-408-length-41694-cov-115.388386_pt1 | contig 41694 bp, 38 predicted proteins | sample MGYA00242189_ERZ509156 | MGnify/ENA primary metagenome ERZ509156 (study PRJEB26280, sample SAMEA2338666) | human gut metagenome | biome: human gut; feature: human-associated habitat; material: faeces...
ACGACTATACACCCTTTAGTTGTACGACTATACACCCTTTAGTTGTACGACTATACACCCTTTAGTTGTACGACTATATACCTTTTAGTTGTACAACTATACATCTTTTGGTTGTACAACTATATACCTTTTAGCTGTACGACTATATACCTTTTAGATGTACAACTGTATATCAACTTTAGGGTCGAACCATGAAGCGAATAAGTTTACGGCAAGACTTCTGCTCCATCATTTCCTCAGCAAGGAGAATATGGAGTGGTTGGCGCAATATGCCGAGTTTGGTTTGGTGAATGAGCAAAAGTTGGCTCTAGTCTTCGTGAGAGAAGTGGGTGCGATAGATAATGCTACGTATCGCCAGCTGGATTCTTCGAGTACTCATGCCCGTGCACGTTTGGAGATTCATAAGCTTTGTGATCTTGGATTCCTAGAGAAAAAAAAAGGCAAGGTCGTAACACTTATTATATAAGAACCTCCAAGGTGGTATCCTTAGCCGAAAGGTTACCACCTCAGGACGAAAGGTTACTACCTCAGCATGGTATATTAGGCGAAAAGATACCACCTCAGCATGGTACATTAGGCGAAAAGATACCACCTCAGCATGGTACATTTGGCAAAAAGATACCACCTCAGCATGGTACATTGGGAGAAAAAATACAATCTTTACGCCTTGACGTTCTGGATAATAGCTATAAATCAAGTAACCATTTCCATACAGGTATCACTTCTATTTTCTTGTCTTTTACAACAATTTCTTCTTCCAACTCGTAAGTTAGGATTATGAGACGCTTGCAATCCAATACCTTGGAAAGTTTGATAAGAGCTGTAGATTCTCTTTCCCAAGTTTCTGTAGATTTTTTTGGATTGTAGCTTACTTGTATAGCCATTGCTGCATCAGGTATATAAAAATCTACTTCTATATTTTTATTATAGAAGAAAACTTGTTCGTCTAACCCATATCTTCGTAATAGTTCCATTGCAACCATATTCTCTAATAATGATGTGTCTATATCCATGGCAAGGATACTGATAATACCGTTATCTACAAAATAGTATTTAGGGTTGGTCTCACGTTGTGTGAGATTGTCTGCGATATTCTTGATAGGATAAATTAAGAAAGCATCTTTAGAATATTCAATATAATTGATGAGAGTTGGTTTGCTGAGTTTAGCACCAGTAGATGCTATTATATTGGCGAGTCGTGTGAAAGAAATTGGTTGCTTCACGCTCTCAGCAAGTTTTCTGAAAAGTATGCGAAGTGAGAACTGGTTCTCTATTTTGTTGCGAGAGGCTATGTCGCCAAGATAAATCTTTTGATATATACTATTGATATAATCTCTTTTTGATGCCAGTTTTGCACCTTCAGGAAAACCTCCAAAATGGAAATAGCTTTCAAAATATCTTTGTACTTTTGCTCTTCCTGATGTGGTTGCGATGATATCTGTGTCATAAGAAATCTCATTGGCATTCAGAAATTCAGAGAAACTATATGGCATAATGTGTTTAGTGATATAGCGACCTCCCAAGGTCGTTGCCACATCACTGCTAAGCATTTTGGCGTTGCTGCCTGTAATATAGACTCTGTACTTGTTGTCAGCTAAGCGTCGTGCAAATTTATCCCAACCATCTATATTTTGTATTTCATCAAGAAATAGAATTGGGCGTTTGTCTGACATCATACCATGAACTTCAAGGATAAGATTAAGTTCTTGTGCTGTCATACCCATCAAACGTTCATCCTCAAAATTGATGTATAGCATGGAGTCCCAGGTGATGCCCCGTTTTAAGTTTTGTTGAATCTGCTGATAGAGCATGAAAGATTTGCCGGCTCGTCTTACGCCTATCAAGACATAGTTGGCAAACTCTTCCATTTGGATGTCTCTTGGGACAATATGCTGTAATTCTATCTCTTTTCTATTTTCCAAGAGTATTTCTCTGATAACTTCTTTTTGTATCATAATCTCTTATTGTTTAATTGATTTTGCAAAAATACGATTATTTTGTTAAATCGACTAAACAATATGCATAATTTAACATAAAAAGTATCTATATATCCTAGTTAATGTCGTTTTAAAATATCGGATAGCTTATGTTCATTTCGATGCATGGATGATTGGGGAGAGCCAGGCTCTATGCTTCGCAATCCAAGATAAGAACCTCCAAGGTGGTATCCTTAGGAGAAAGGTTACGACCTCAAGACGAAAGGTTACTACCTCAGCATGGTACATTAGGCGAAAAGATACCACCTCAGCATGGTACATTGGGCGAAAAGATACCACCTCAGCATGGTACATTAGGCGAAAAGATACCACCTCAGCATGGTACATTAGGCGAAAAGATACCACCTCAGCATGGTACATTAGGCGAAAAGATACCACCTCAAGGCAAAATGTACCATGGTAAGCATGGTACATTAGGCGAAAGATACCAAGGTGAGAACGAAAGGTACCAAGCTTTTGAAGAAAGGTACCAAGGTGTAAATCGGGAAGAATTGTTGCTTCTGTTGCCTGATCATATAAAAAAGAGAATTGATGAGGTCGGGAAAAGGGTTCCTAAAGATGTTCTTAATAAGCTGGTGGTTGATATGTGTTCTATTGTTCCTTTAAGTATGGATGACCTTTCTGTATTGCTACATAGAAATTCGAAGTCATTCAAAAATAAGAATATTAAGGTTCTGTTGGAAAACAATCAGCTTTTCTATTGGATTCCAGAGATGACAAATCATCCTCTTCAAAAGTATGTTGCTGCCTCTTCGATGGCGAGAAGTAATAGCAGAAAATCATGTTAAGGGTAGATACTAACAACCTTTTGTTTGATGAGAATTTGCTCGTAATCTTTACTCCAACTATTATAGTATATCTTAACCTTGCCCAATCCAGCCTTTTGTATAGGCTTGAAATTCTTTCCTTTTATATTCCACATCATACCATGAATTTCTAACGGTTTGGCTACCATGCGCCAAGTATTTCCTCTTTGCATCCAAGCACCATAAGGATGCCAATCTGAAGAAAGCCAGTCGTACCATAGCCCTATGTCATCCCGCTTGTCACCATTCAAGTCACCCAAGTTTTGGAGTTTTCCACCCAAACAATCTTTTATCTTAATGAGAGGTATTGACTTTTTGGAAAACTTGATATAAGTATATGCAGGCTTTGGCATTCCTTCATAAACAAAGTCTCCATCCTTATTAATGTAAGTCTTAGGATAAACCAAATAAGCATACTCCTTCTTGCCATCACCATCAAAATCACCGTAGACTTTAGATTGAGCAAGAGAATAGCCGTAAGACAACATATAAATCATCATTAATATAATATATTTCATTTCAATGTCTTGTTTTTCTTTTGTTTCCAATCAAAATTGAAGATTAGACCTTGCACTGTCTCTACGAGAGTAATTAATACGGAAATCATAGCAAATAGGATAATACCGATAACAATAAGACCTATTTTTATGAAGAAGCGAACAAAACTTGTATCTTGATTTTTCCGATTAACCCAATCACCATTTACGTCCTTTTCCCATTTATAGTATTCTCTGCTAACTACTGAAAAAACAACACCTGTTCCAAAAGTGGCAGCAGCAATTCTTATACCCCAATATTTTAGGGTATTTAAAACTCCCTTCATGCCTTCAAACCTTTTGATTGTATATCCCATAGGATAACCAGTTACTATATAAAGAACAAGGAGTCCAACAAGAGTACAAGCAACAATCTTAAAAATCTTTGCTTTTTCAATATCTTGCATACTTACATGCTGTTGGTGCAAGTTCGTATAGTTACATAACAAACAAATACAAATAGCAAGAATCACTCCACCGACCATTAGCCATTCCCATTTACGGTGTCTAGTACCTGCATATTTCAAATTACTTTCCAACTTCGAAATACATTGAAGTAGAGCTGTGTCGCTCATATCTTCTATATGACCTTTACTGTCTTCTAGCAGACTCTGCATCTTACTACACTGCTCCTTTGTCTTTGGATAGATACTTTGCCATGACGAAGATGTTATAAAATGTGCATCACTATTAGCTTGACTCGTTGCTATAGATAGAGCTTCATTTAATTTGTTCCAAGAATAACTATTTCTTGTCATTTTGTTCTTGTTTTATGTTATTAAAAAAAATATTTATATAATTATTTGCAGCTACAATGTCTGATGACTTGACATTATCTACAGAAATTATTTCATTGGTATTTAGAGCATAGCTAATCTCCTTGAAATAACCACTTTTATCTCCAGCATAGGAAACAACTTGCTCTATAGAATATGCCTTGGTCTTACCTTTATTAATATAGTATATTTGAGAGTTTGTTATTATGATTCTCTTTCCTGTTAATTGTCTGACAGACTTAACGATATACTTAATTGGGAAATAAGCAAGAACTAAAAAGAACAATAACAAAAATACGCCTAAGAACATTTCTTGCCTCATCTCTGACCTCTTAGCTTCCGATGCAAATTGCCATGCAATATCCCTAGCCCATTGAGGCTTAGAATACCATTCATTATACATAGCGCCAACCAGTCCTAGTGCACAAAGAGAAAAGAATCCAGTTGCTGGAATTGCTAGCACAAGAGGCCAATAGCTTAGAATGGATGGTTTCAATGTAAACAAAACTTGCTCTTCAAATGGAGGAGTAGCTGTATATACAGGATTGAAAGTGATATTTTGATCCATAATATAAGTGTCGTTGATGACAAAGGCTCCATTGTCTTCATTTAAGTTTTTGCTTATTAGGTTGATGCATACGAAAAAAGCGCAGAGCCATTTTGTTGCTTGTTCCACGATAGAAAGATTCTTGCAAGAATCTCTAATCATCAAAACCAAAGCGTCCAAAAACGCCTTTTACCAATATGTATATGTCTACCCTGCTTTCATCGAACAAGGTCGATAAAAACAGGGTAACACACTCTTTTACAGCCTCAGAATTAGTCGACAATTATTTCATATTTATAGCTGAACGGCATATCTGTTTCATACTTTATCGTTACATATTTATTGTCATGACCTTCTCCATAGGTAAGCTTGAAAGATGTGTCATCTATTCTAGTTATACTCTTTATATAGCTTGTCCATTTTGAATTATCATGGTTTAGTTGCTGTATATAGCGATTGGCAGTTGACACATTAGCATTATCAACAGCAGGCATACTGTTAATCAATGCGGAAGCATTACTTGCAAGTTCAACTTGTGCAGCAAAAATAGCTTTTTGCAACTTGGCAGCAAGTGCCATCTCGTCAAGATTCTGATATTTCCTTTTTACAGCGACAGCCAACTTTTCTTTGGTCATTCCAGTTGTGTATGCCACCCCTAAGTGTCTGCACATTATCTTGATAGCCTGGGTCTCACCCCATTTCTTTTTAGCCTCAGTATCTCCTGATGACTTTATTTCAGGTTTTCTTATTCCCAATTGCTTTTCTATTTCGACACGAACTGCTTGCGATTCTTTATTAATGTTATATTTATTATTTTTATAATCGGCAATAGCCAATGCTATTTTGAGCGAATCGGTCGCTTCCTTTACCTCTTGTAGTTCAGTACTGGTTGGACCAACTAGACCGTTTAAATGTTCTTTCCACATGTCTTTCTTTAGTTGGCTATCATCAAATTGCAACTTGTCAACAACATTTGTACGTTTTCCTACTACAGCATAATCACCATTTTCACTCTCTTCTATAGAAAAAGTGCAGTTTTTGCTATCGGCGTTAAGTAAGTCGATATATTCATTAAGAGCCTTCAAGTCCTTTTCTTTCAACCTTATAGACTTTAGATAGCTAGGAATATCGCCCATTGATTTTGCATTTTTCTTAGCTATTCTGAAAACAGCAAAAAGAGGGAGAGGTTGCCCGCTGTTATAACGCTTAATATCCTCAATAGTCCACTGCTTTGTAATATTGAATTGGGAAGGCCCAAGTTCTTCACTACCTTGCGAGTACAAATTCATAATGAAACATCCCTCAGGAAATGATGTGGAATTTTGTATTTTATTGGTGATACCTTTCACCCACTCGTCGAACTCCTTACTTTCATACTCTTCTTGTTGTTTTTCGTGCTCAGAGGCCACTTCCCTATCGATTCTTTCTGATATACGGCTAGGATCTTCAAAATATTGTACATATCTTAAACAATATATGATGCCTTTCAGATTTCCGTCTTCAGCATAGACAGCCCTATTTTTTATTACTTTGTACTGTAGATGGGATGAGTAAGACGAATATTCTAGTGCAACAGGATAAGTAGTCGTAAGATTCTCCTTTTTTTCGCAAGCTACCCATTCCCAACCAGAAATCTGTTGCAAAAGGTCCTGACCATCTAAAATGGTGGAACTTTGAGCAAAGCTAGAAATACCTGCAAACAGAACAAATAATGCAGAGAGAACCGTTTTCTTCCAACCCTGCATAGAGATGGAATTCTCAAAAAATGTAGAGATTTCATTTTTGAGTTTTTCTAGTAAAGTATTATCCATATGAAAATCATTAAGCAAAGGCTCCGTTGCTTTCTTTTAGTCATTGTTTCTTTGGTCGATACATACGAAAAAAGCGTAGAGCCATTCTGTTGCTCGCATCATGATGTGAAGGCTCTCGCATTGCCCGACAAGTCTGAAACGAACAACGCTGAAAGCCCCTACGCCGATGTAAGTATATAGTATACCCTCCCTACCAACGAATGCTCTTTGCATCCGAAGCCAATGAGGGCTGTATATAATACATCCCTTGGGGCGTTCCCGTTGCTTTGTTCTTGACTTGTCGATGAACTTGCGAGATTCTCACACCATCAAAACCAAAGCGTACAAAAACGCCTTTTATCGATATGTATGTCTGCCCAACCTTTGCCCATTAAGGGCTTTTACCCGAGCTAGACATTGCAAATATAGTCATTTCTTTTTAAATAGCTTCATTTTAACAGCTAAATCTTTCTTTGATGCTTGTTTTTTAACGATAGTTTGTAATTTGTAGAAGAAATCTGCTTATAAAGTATATTTATGAGGTGTATATTTCTTTTGCTCCGATTGAGGTAGATGCTTGTTGCATTTTTTTGCAGAAAGTTCCTTTTAATCTTGTACTTTGCTGTACAAAACTTGATATTTTTGCTAATTCAATGAAAATGAGAAAGATAGATATGTGGTATCCGATTCCCCCGAAATTCTTACCCTAATAATATCCGATTCCCCCAAAATTTTTGGGAGTATATCAGGTAAGTGAAGAAGAAAGTTTGTAATTAAAAAAGTCCGTGAGCATTCATTGCCCACGGACTTTTTAGATTATCTTATTCTTATAAATGTCTTATGCCTTGAAGCTCTCCAAATCTTCTGCCTTGAAGTTCTGGATGTATGCTGAATGGCCGAGAACTTCCTCCTCTGCCATGCGAACATATACGTTGGCACTCTTGGCAAACATCTCTGGTGCCTTAGTAGCATCGTCGAGGATGAGGAGAGACATTACGATGTCGCCAGTCATATTGTAGAGACGGCGAGCCAGGAAGTCGTGAATTGCCTGATCGTTAGCTTCCTTCACCTTGTTGATGGCTGCCTCGTAAAGATCTACGAGCTTGGCTACACGCTCCTTCAATGCCTTCAAATCATCTGATACCTCGCTCTCCAACATCTCCTTGATGATGCTGAGATAAGTGCCGTTGGTGATGTAGCGGATGGCTGCAACAACCTGAAGCTGAGTAGTACCCTCGTAGATAGAGAAGATGCGGGCATCACGGAACAGGCGCTGGCACTTGTACTCCATGATGAAACCAGAACCACCGTGGATGCTGATGGCATCGTATGCATTCTGGTTAGCATACTCTGAGTTCATACCCTTAGCCAATGGTGTGAATGCATCAGCCAAGCGGGTGTATTTCTTCATCTCCTGACGCTCCTCTGGAGTGAGCTTAGTGTCGCGGGCGATGTCTTCCAAAGCCTTGTAGATATCTACGTAGCGGGCGCAGCAGTAAAGGAGTGAACGGCCTGCATCCAACTTAGCCTTCATTCTTGAAAGCATGTCGTATACAGCTGGGAAGTTGATGATCTTCTCACCAAACTGAGCACGCTCCTTGGCATAAGCCAAGCCCTCATTGTAAGCCTCCTGCTCAACACCTACACTCTGAGCTGCAATACCCAGACGGGCACCGTTCATCAAAGCCATCACGTACTTAATCAATCCGAGACGGGTGTTACCGCAAAGCTCTGCCTTGGCATTCTTGTAAACCAACTCGCAGGTAGGAGAACCGTGGATACCCAACTTGTGCTCGATGTGACGAACGGTTACGCCGCCATCACGCTTGTCGTAGATGAACATAGAAAGACCACGACCGTCCTTGGTGCCTTCCTCTGAACGAGCCAGAACCAGGTGGATGTCTGAGTCACCATTGGTGATGAAACGCTTCACACCATTCAGACGCCATGTGCCGTCCTCATCCTGAGTAGCCTTCAGCATTACGCGCTGCAAGTCAGAACCTGCATCAGGCTCAGTCAAGTCCATACTCATGGTCTCGCCTGCGCAGATGCGAGGGATGTACTTCTGGCGCTGCTCCTCTGAACCGAACTCATAGAGTGTATCGATACAGCTCTGGAGCGACCAGATGTTCTGGAAACCGGCATCGGCAGCAGCAATGATTTCAGAAGCCATAGAGAAGATGGCGTTAGGCAAGTTCAAACCGCCGTAACGACGAGGCATTGACAAGCCCCAGAGGCCAGCCTTGCGGGTAGCATCGAGGTTCTCGAATGTCTTGCTGGCATAGATCATGCGGCCGTTCTCCAAGTGTGGACCTTCGAGGTCAACATCCTCAGAGTTTGGTTCGATGATGTTAGCAGCTACATCGCCGGTAATATCCAGCAATCGCTTGTAGTTCTCGATGGCATCCTCGTAGTTGACAGGAGCATCTTCAAACTGGTCTTTTTCTGCGTAGTTGCGCTCCTTCAAGTCAACAACACGCTTCATCAATGGGTGATTGAGATGAAATTCAATCTCAGGGTGATCACTATAGTAATTAGCCATTTTGCTTTTCTTATTTAAATAATGTGTAATGCAGATTACTTTGAATTCTGCTTGTAGTACTTGATGAGCTTAGGAACCACATCCTCAACATTGCCGTTGATAACGTAGTCGGCAATCTTGTTGATTGGAGCATCTGGGTCGTTGTTTACAGAGATGATGATGCCTGAATCCTGCATACCGGCGATGTGCTGAATCTGACCAGAGATTCCGCAAGCGATATATACCTTAGGATGAACGGTAACACCAGTCTGACCAATCTGACGGTCGTGATCTACCCAACCTGCATCTACTGCAGCACGGGAAGCACCTACCTCACCATGGAGGAGATGAGCCAATTCGAAGAGCTGGTCGAAGCCTTCCTTGCTTCCTACGCCATAACCGCCGGCTACGACGATGGCAGAACCCTTCAGGTTGTGCTTGGCAGCCTCTACGTGGTGGTCGAGTACCTTTACTACGAAGTCCTCAGCAGGAACATACTTGCTTACCTCAGGGTAAACTACTTCCTTCTTGCACTCACCCTCGTAGATGCTCTTCTGCATCACGCCAGAGCGGACAGTAGCCATCTGTGGACGGTGGTCTGGGTTTACGATAGTAGCCACGATGTTACCACCGAAGGCAGGACGAATCTGATAGAGTAGACCCTCATAGTGCTTGCCGCTCTTCTTATCGTCGTAATCACCGATTTCAAGCTCAGTACAGTCGGCGGTAAGACCACTGGTCAATGAAGAAGAAACACGAGGACCGAGGTCGCGACCGATAACGGTAGCACCCATCAATGCAATCTGAGGCTTCTCCTCCTTGAAGAGGTTGACAAGAATGTCTGTATGAGGAGCTGAAGTATATGGGAACAATCCCTCAGCATCGAAAACAAATAATTTATCTACACCATAAGGGAGAATCTGATCCTCTACCTTGCCCTTGATGCCGGTACCAGCTACGATGGCATGGAGCTCCACGCCCTGCTGGTTAGCGAGCTTACGACCCTTGGTGAGCAATTCCTGAGATACTTCGGCAACGGTTGTGCCTTCTACCTCGCAATATACAAATACGTTGTTCATTGTCTTTTCAAAATTATCCGATAATACTTTCGTTCAACAATTCCTTCATCAGTCCGTCGATGTCTTCATCGCTGCTGGTCAAGGTCTTGCTTTCCTTAGCCTGGAACACGATGTTCTTCACGGCCTTCACCTTGGTAGGTGAACCGCTCAAACCGCACTGTGCAGGGTCGCCGTCAACATCGGCAACACTCCACTGGTTCAGAGTGAGGTAAGGGCGCTCTTCATAGAGGTTGGCCCAAGGCTCATCACCCTTGCGCTCCATAGGGCAGGTAGCGTATTTATATTTCATCACGAGCTTCACGTTGCATGGGCGACATGGAGCAGCACTTCCGTTTACGGTAATTACCAATGGCAATGGAGCCTCAACTGTCTCCACACCACCATCAATGAGGCGGCGTATAGTAGCCTTGCCATCCTCTACCTTGAGGATTTCCTCTGCGTAGGTTACCTGGTTCAATCCCAACTTCTGAGCCACCTGTGGACCTACCTGGGCTGTATCACCATCGATAGCCTGGCGACCACCGATTACGATGTCTACGTCACCAATTTTCTGGATACCAGTAGCAAGGGCATAGGAAGTAGCCAATGTATCAGCACCGGCAAAGAGGCGGTCGGTAAGCAACCAACCCGTATCAGCACCACGATAAAGACCCTGGCGGATGATTTCGCCAGCACGTGGAGGACCCATAGTCAAAATACCAACTGTAGAACCTGGATTCTGCTCTTTCAATCGGAGAGCCTGCTCCAATGCGTTCAAATCTTCAGGATTGAAGATTGCAGGAAGGGCAGCGCGATTTACTGTGCCTTCAGCGGTCATCGCATCCTTACCCACATTTCTTGTGTCAGGTACTTGCTTGGCAAGTACTACGATTTTTAAACTCATATTTTTAAAAATGGTTATTGTTATAATTTCCTAAGTTTGTTAGTGCTCAGTACTCAAGTTGTACGTCGTCTAGTGCGATTGTCAGACTTGCTATCGTCCAATAAGTTACTGTCCAATGTTCAATTTGGGACAAAACACGGGGGCAAAAGTAACACTTTTTTATGGCTTACGCAAATATTTTATTAAAAAAATGCACATTTAGTCTTGCTGTGTGCGCAAAACGCAAGAAATGTGCAAGTTTTTAGAACGTCCGTACTTAACTTTGCTGGCTTATTCAAAGCTCTTGAGTCGAGCGATATATTTGCCCAGAATGTCGAATTCGATATTCACTACCGTTCCCACTTCGATGTCGCAGAAGTTGGTATTCTCTCTGGTATAAGGAATGATGGCAACGGTAAATGTGTTGTCTGTAGGATCACAGACGGTGAGCGAAACGCCGTTAACGGTAACGCTGCCCTTGTCCACCGTGAAATAGCCTTTTCTTGCCATTTCCTTGTTGAGCTCATATTCGAAAGTAAAATAAGTAGAGCCATCAGCGTCTTTCATTGCAATACATTTGGCAGTCTCGTCCACGTGTCCCTGTACGATATGACCATCCAGACGGCCGTTCATCACCATCGAACGTTCCACGTTTACCTTGTCGCCAACCTTGAGCAGACCCAGGTTGCTGCGGTCCAGGGTTTCCTTCATGGCGGTAACGGTATACGTGCCATCTTTTATTTCCACTACGGTGAGGCACACACCATTATGGGCCACGCTCTGGTCGATGCCGAGTTCATCAACAAAAGAGCATCTCAATGTGAAGTCGATGTTCTCCTTATCATGCTTGATAGCTACTACGGTAGCCATTTCTTCTACGATTCCACTAAACATATATTCTATTTTTATTTGATTTCATTATTATTTAGAATGCAAAGATATTGCATTAGCTAGAAACAGCCAAATTATTTAAGTTCTTTTGATAAAATAAGCAAGATATATTTGTTTAATTGCCATATTTTTTATATTTTTGCAAATTATAATATATGCCCATGATAAATGTGATCTTTCTACGAGACGATGGCAATTCGTGGCACTTGGAGTATCAACTCAATGTGCCTTCAAAGGAACGAATGACAGAGTTCTTGCGTAAGGAAAATGAGGGACTATATAATAAGGTATAGGAGCAGCAAAATTAGATAACACAGTTTAGGTAACAATAAAAACATTTGAAGACAATGGAAATCAAGGAAGGATATATGCCCTTCATGGGCTATCAAACTTATTATCGTATCGTAGGTAAAACAGAGGAGGGCAAGAGCCCTATCATCCTCTTGCATGGTGGACCAGGCAGTACCCACAACTATTTCGAGCTATTGGATAGGGTAGCGGAATCAGGTAGAGCTGTCATCATGTACGACCAGTTGGGCTGTGGCAACTCATTTGTGGAGGGACATCCCGAACTCTGGACTCCTGAGACTTGGCTCAACGAACTCTGTGTGCTCATCGACTATCTCCACATCGACCATTTTCATCTCTTGGGACAGTCGTGGGGTGGCATGCTCGCCATCATCTATCTGATAGAGAAGCAAGCAAAGGGCGTGAAGTCTGCCATCCTCAGCAGCACTCTTTCGAGCAGCAAGCTTTGGGCAAGTGAGCAACATCGCATGATTAAGTTTATGTCGGAGGAAGACCAGCGTGCCATCGCTGAGGCTGAGGCGAAGGATGACTTTTCGAGCGAGGCGTATGCCAAGGCGAATGAACACTTCATGCTCCTGCATTGTGCCGGTGAGGTGACGGAGGATAGTCCAGAGTGTCTTCGCCGGAAGAAGCGTGCTGGTGCTGAGGCTTATCTCCATGGTTGGGGACCAAATGAATACACTCCTACTGGTACGCTCCGTGATTATGATTACACCGACTGTCTGGGCGAAATCCAAGTGCCTTGCTTGGTGATGAGTGGCACCAACGACCTCTGTACTCCATTGGTAGCAAAGACACTTTATGATGGTATCCAAGATTCCAAGTGGCATCTCTTCGTAGGAGCCCGACACATGCCATTTGTCGAGCAAAACGATGAATATTGCAAGGTGTTGGAAGAATGGATGGAGGAGAAAGAGGGAAAGTGATTTGGCACTTTCCCCTTTTATTTCATGATTCCATTGTCAGTATCAGAGAGGTTGACTCTCTTTTTGTCCAATTGATTGGATAAAATAAGCATAAAACCGTCCAATTGATTGGATGAAATCAATGGAAAAAGTGCTGATAGTGGTGCCAAAAGTCGATTTTTTTAGGACTTTTGGCACCACTATCGGCATTTTTTAGTAAACTGAATACGATACGAAAGCCTCTAATTGCTTCTCTATTTCAGCGAAAGGTACATTGAGGTCAAGAGTGCGGAAGTATATGGTATTGCCATCCGAAAGCTTCATACTTCCATTGGGTGTGATGTCTTCGTCTGTTTTAGCATAAAGCAACATGCCATCCACTTTGCCCGAATGCAGTTTGTCCTTATTCATGACATATGTATGAATTTGGTACAAGTTGTTAGAATGTATTGTCGCTTTGTCAAATTGCACTTGCATGGTATGTCCATAATACTTGGTGTCAATGATGAGCGTTCGGTCATTGAGAGTAAGTAATATGTCAGTTTGCATGATAGGAAGAACATGAGTGGAAGATACTTCTCGGTCGATATTCCAATCTATTTGTGCAGCTTGAGCCTTGTATTCAGGATGTTTAGCCCTATAGTATTCTAAGACAAACTTCTCGAAAAGGCGACAAAGGTGTTCATCCGTAAATGATTTCATCTTATATTTCCCCTTTTCTGTTGTCATCAGAATATCCTCGGTAAGGAAATAACAGATATAAAGTAGCATTTGATAGGATTTGTTGTTCCTGTCAAATGTCAGTATATTCCATTTTATCGTGCTTAGTTCGATGATGTCGATGCCTGAAAAGAACAGCATGAGATTCTTTAGCTTGGTCTTTTGATCTTTTTTGATGGCTCCGTGCTTGAGAAGTCCAAAGACTGTAGCTTTTATAATCTGATTGAAGATGTTGTTTTCCGATAACTCATCATATTCACAACCGAATTCTTGCTTTCTGCATAACTTGTTTTGTATGGTAACTTTCAAGTCAAGTTTTCCACGAAGGGTAGGGAGTGAGTCTTTGCGAATGATATATTGCTTGAGGATGCCTTGTTTCAATTGACATGAGATACCCTTGATGAGAATTTCGGCAAACAATTGTTGTATATTGTCGAAATCCTCACCAGCAATCTCTTCATAATTGTTCTGCTTTAGCTCACGAAAAGCATAAGTGAGCATAAAGTAGATGTTGAGTATGAATATGTTCTTGTCTTTCGTCATTTGAGTGAATCTAATAGTTTATCTACAGCCATTTGATACTTCGAATCGTTGTCAAACCAATATTCTCTAAGCATTGGCTTGAGGTCGTATTCCACAATATTTTCCAACCACAAGTTGTTGATGTCTTTTGGTTTGGAGGAGCAGAAGTAACTATGACCGATACAGAACCCTGAACCAAGAGAATCGTCATTGGTAATGTCTTGGTTGAGTGAAACTATGGCATTGACAACGTTATCAAACTTATCATTTCCTATGGACTCTTGGTACTTCTTGAAACCTTCAGTGTCAAATCCAGGAGTCATTTCATAGAAACTAAATCGACGGCGCAAGGCATAGTCTATCATGGCAAGACTTCGATCAGCCGTATTCATCATACCTATTATATATAGGTTGCTTGGCACACAGAACATTTCGCCATTATAAGCCAATTTAATTTCTGTGTCTCGATAGTCTTTTTCTATTAGCATTAACAATTCACCAAATATCTTGCTCAGGTTTCCACGATTTATTTCATCTATAATAAAGTAGTAATCTTTGTCCGGATTACTTTGGGCTCTTTTACAGAAGTTATAGAAAACTCCCTTTTTGAGTTCGAATCCACCATCTTCGTTAGGTCGATACCCCATCATGAAATCCTCATAGCTATAATTTTGGTGGAATTGGATGAATTCGATTCTCGATTCGTCTATATCCCCCATCATAGAGTAAGCTAATCTCTTAGCGGAGAATGTCTTACCTACGCCAGGTGCTCCTTGCAAGATGATGTTCTTCTTGTTTTGCAAGAGCAAGCGCAGCTTGGTATAGTCTTCTTCGCTCATATATACCTCATTGAGAAAATTCTCTTGTGTATAGGGTTTCAGCTGTTTGTTTTCTTCTTTTGGATTGGATTCTCTGATGAGATCAATCAGGTACTCATATTCGTCAGGGGCAACTTTGAATAGTGAGCCATTCTTGTTTTGAATGAATTCCATGCTTTTTAGCTCTGGTGCATCCTTGAATGAGGCGTAGTCGATAGGGTATTGCAGGGATTCAACTTTTTTGAAACAAATATGCTGCCCATCTGATGGCGTGTCGATTTCGGCAATGGCAACGATTTGTTTCACAGGGTTGGCCTCATATCCTATGACAATATCCCCTTTCTTGGCATTCACGAAGTTCTGAAAGATTCTTCGTGGATTGCCATTCTCATTATAAAGAGTATAGTCTTGGATTTCACCGACCTTCATCTTGGAGAAACTCCAAATCTTAGGACTGGCTACGAGCCACCAATATTGCTTGTTGATATTGTCTTCTGTCTCATTTGTAGCTTCTGTAGTCTGAACATAGTCTAATTCTTTCAAAATAGTAAGCAATTCTTCGTAATAGTCAAAGATGTCCTTGTCTCCTTTCTGCTGCATTAGGAAAGCTTGAAGTTTTGATATAGGCATAGCTTTAGCTCCTGCTAAACCAAAATGTGTTGCCAATTGTACAAGCATGTCTTTCTTGTAAATGGGGATAAGTTGGTTGTTGGAGTATAAGAATGCTATCTTCCATCTGTAGCCTTCTCCTAATTCTGTGATCGTATCTAAAACCTCAAAGTTTCCATTGCTGGCGTTTGTTGCAATTTTGATGATAGCGTTCTTTACTACGTTGAAAGCTTCTTGAGCTGTAGGCTTATTATATCTTGCATACCAAGCATATTTTTCATCGCTGATAAACTTTGTGTTGTGAATATTGGTCTTAATACGATATTCATAGATACCAAATTTATATGATGAGCCACCCCATATAGATCCCAACTCGTATGTGCGAGATTCTAGCCAATAGCAGAAAGAGTCATCTTTGTTCAAATTGGTATATTGCTCCAAAGTCATGCCTTGGAGCGAATCCAGAGGAAATGTGTGAAGAAAGTCTTTCAAAAGCTTTTGGCGTAGTTTCTTAACTTCTTTTTTCCCTATTTTATCTGATGTAAGTTTTATATCGTTCATAATTTTTCTTTTTTGAAAATAATTACTGACATAGTTACCGACATGGTTACTAACATAGTTACTAGCTCTGTTACTATTTCATGAAAAGTAGCAGAGCTTGAATTATCTGACTTTGTCGTTCTGTATCAAAACAAAACGACAGAGTCGGATTGTTTATATTGTCTCCAAGAACAACAAACCCTTTTTGGTCGTTCTGTATTGTTGCTTAGGACTTGTCGGCTTATCTGGTACCGTAAGTTCCAGATAATCATGAAGTAGCAAAGGTTCGATGAATGCCTTGAAGTTCCATTGTTGATACGTAACACCAATTAAATCGTATATTTCCTTTCTGTATTTTGGTTCTTTGCAGAAATTAAGAATGGATACAACTTTGTCTGTTGCATCTGTATATGTATTATCACCTTCAGCTCTGTTAGTAGCTCTGTTAGTAGCTCTGTTAGTAGCTCTGTTAGTAGCTCTGTCACTATCCAGCCAAAAAGTGACAGTGCTGGTGCAGATATCACTCTCAAAAGTCACGTCATTTCCTGTGATTTCCTTCCACTCATTCATCATGTCGAAACCATAACCGATAGTTTCTGATAGATTTACCAGTCTGAATATCTTGGCGATAATCGGGTTGCGAGGATTAGAATAGAGATGGTTGCCCAGTTGGGATATAGGCACAGGATAGCCACCTGCATTGAAGAACTCGACTCTGTCGGTGTAGATATGGATGCAGGAGTGAATGGTGCTGAAAGGGTCGAAGTGGGAGAGCATATTGACCAATGCCTCTCTCAGAATCTTGAATTGCGAGCGGTCTTCCACATTGAATCCCTCGTCGTTCATCATGAATGGAGTATCCACGATGAGGCGCAGTCTCCTAATCATAATCTGAAAATACTCCCAAAGGTTCTCTTGCTCTGGGATGCGATAGGTATATCGAGTTCGTGCTTCTCTCACGCTTCTGCCAGGAATCTCCACCAAATCCATCCAAAACGTAGGGACATAGCGGCGAACCCATTCTTCTTTGCCAAAGCACATCAAGCCGCCATAATTCAGATGTCCCTCATTATCGGCGATGCCGATGCGCTTGCAGAAGTCGGCGATGTCATTGCCTATCAGATTAGGTCGAGGACTGTATAGCTTGAAGTAATTGCGATAGTCGCGAATGGTATCCTCGTTGAGCATGGAGAGATTGGAGTCTAAGAGTATCTGCTCAGACTTGATGCCGAATGATTGGTTATGAAACATGGCGGTTATCTCACCATTGGTTGCTCGCTGGTCTCCACTGCCAAATCGGATGAATGTATTCTGTGGATTGTTATAGTAGATAGGCTTGTGGGGTGATGAGGCGATATGAAATGCCAAAACCTTATGTCCATCTATATGATAGAGCATGCTCTTGGCATCGACTGGCTCATTGAACTTTTGGGAACGCAAGGTGCCCAAGAAGTCTTGTTCCAACTTCTCTGCATTGTCAACTCCTGATATTTCAAACTTCTTGCCATTCTGCTTCACTCCAAGCACTATCCATCCGCCGGAAGTGTTGGCGAATGCACTTACGGTTTCCCATATATTCTTAGGGAGTTCGCTCTTGGCCTCCTTAGCCTCGAAGTCCTCCCATTCGATGTCGTTGATTCTGTCTATCAGCTCTTCCTTTGTCATAATAATGATGATTAAATTGAAATATAGAATTTCTTCCTCCCTTCACTTCAAGAAATAGATAGGAGCATGCTGGGTGCCTTCCTTCTCCATGATACCCTTCTCGCAGAAATGAGTGAGCCACTTCTGAGCCATGTATGGAGTCAAGCCAAAGAGGATGCGCAGGATGCGAGTGGTGATATAGCGATTCTTTTGAAGATACTCCTTGATTTTCTCCAACATCTTTTCTTCGGAGTATTTTGTAGATTGGTTGGAATAACGAGAGCGGACAAAGTGGACGTTGCGCTGTACTTCCTCCATTAGCTTACCTTCTGGTCGGAAGTTGATGCCGGTGATGCGTACTTCCTTGCCCGTAATCTTCTTGTCTGGATTCTCCTCTGGCATCTCTAGGCTAGCCGACATGGAGAAGTAGCCTATCTCTGGGATATAAAAGCGGCGTCCCATGGAGAATTCTTCCACCATAAGGTCGTGAAGCTCTGCCAACACCGCAGCCACATCTCCCTTGGTGAGTGAGCAGCGGTTCTGGATTTTCTCTTGCAATTGCTTCTCGGTCATAGGTTCATGTTGCACGATACGAACGTATTGGCGCTTTTCTCCTGTGCCCTGGGCATTGTTGAGAGTGTAAATATCGTATTTCAGTTCCATATTTCTTGTTGTTTGATGGTTCGTTGTTTTCTATATTCTTTGTCTTCTATGAAAGATGATGCAAATATATATAATAATGTGATAACTTGTATCTTTTGGTGTAAACTATTAGGTTTATTTAAACATTGGTATATGTCATGTGATTATACGGCATTTGTCATCCGACCGTATGATAAGTGTCGTATAATCACATGACAAATGTCACGCAATCTTTATAATAGCTTTCTTGCATCGTCATAATTGCTTCCTTGCATCGTCATAATTGCTTCCTTGCATCGTCATAATTGCTTCCTTGTATCGTCATAATTGCTTCCTTGCATCATATAAGTCACAACATTGTTATCATCCATCTCACCCTTGGCAATTCGCAGTGGGAGGTATGTGATGAGGCTGAGACTATCTATTTTTGCTCAGAATTACTCATTCTGAATGAGTAAAAATGATAGAAATTACTCATTCTGAATGAAAAAAAATGAAGATTTATTTGGTTGTTTACTTAAAAAATCGTATTTTTGCAAGTAAATAAATGATTGAATGCCACCGACAATATGGGAGTGAAGTTGGAAAACATCGTGTTCATCGAGTTGAAACGCCGCGGATATGATGTTTTTTATCATGCAGATAAGAAGGAGTGCGACTTTGTTGTTAGAGAGGGCATGAGAATCATGAAGGCTTATCAAGTAACGATAGTGATGAATGACGAGAAAACTCGCAAGCCAGAAATCGAGGGGCTGATGGAAGCCATGAATGCTTATGGCTTGGCTGAGGGATATATTCTTACGATGGAGGAGAAGGAAGAGCTTGAGATAGATGGCAAGCAGGTTCATGTTCTCCCTACGTGGGAATGGATGTTGAGAGAGAAGTGAAATATTATAAAAAAGGTAATTTATGGAAACATTCAATGATGTAATATCTGGCAATCAACTGGTATTGGTTGATTTCTTTGCCACATGGTGCCAACCTTGCAAGATGATGCACCCTGTGTTGGAAGACTTGAAGAAGACGGTGGGCGACAAGCTTCGCATCATCAAGGTAGATGTAGATGCTCACAATGATGTGGCGGCACAGTATGGCATTCGCTCAGTGCCAACCTTGATGCTCTTCCGCAATGGCGAGGTGCTGTATCGGGAGAGTGGTGCGATGTCGAAGGCTGACTTGATGGCATTGCTCGATCCTTTTATATAAAGGAAGCATGACTTGTTGGTTGCCCATTCCGAATTTACTGCAAATTTACAGTAAATTCGGAATGGAATAAGCTCTTATGGGTAGATCTTTCCTTTATGGTAAAAGATGGAAAGATACCTTATTTATCTGATTTTCAGTGCTTGTTTAGTTAATAAATATTATAAAAATCACTTTGTCTTATCAAAAAAATTGTCCTATTCGGAATTTATTGTAAATTTGCAGTAAAATCGGAATAAATGATTATGGCAACGTATGTAAATAGACAGATTTATCTGCAAAAGCTGATTCATCGGCGAGACAATGGTGAGGTGAAAATCATAACGGGGACTCGTCGATGTGGTAAGTCGTGGCTTCTGAAAAAGGTTTATCATGACTATTTGGTGAGTCAAGGTGTACCTAAGAAAAACATAATCATGGTGTCTTTTGATGTGGATGAGGATATTACAGGGGAGGATTTGACCAATCCGATGGTTCTGAAACGCTATCTCTATTCCAAGATAATAGATGAAGATGCCAGCTATTATGTATTTCTTGATGAGATACAAATGGTAGAGGGATTTGAGCGTATTGTGAATGGCTTGAATGCTCATGACAATGTTGATGTCTATATCACAGGCAGTAACTCCAAGTTTCTTTCAAGTGACATCAATACGATTTTTCGAGGTCGTGGTGATGAGGTGAGAGTTTATCCTTTCTCCTTTAAGGAGTTCTGCACAGATAGGTCTGATTCTATTAACGAACTTTGGAAGGAATATTATACATACGGAGGAATGCCTGCTCTTCGTAATCATCCTACTCCAGAGCAGAAGGTGAGTTATCTTCAAAGGTTATGGCAAAAGACATACTTTGATGATGTGGTAGAGCGAAATGGTATCAAGAATCGTGTGGCTTTGGAGTGCTTGGTGGATTCCTTATGTTCTTCCATTGGATCGCTGACCAATCCGAGCAAGATACGTAATACTTTGGAGAGTGTGCAGCATGTAAAGCTTGATGCGGATACTGTGTCTTCCTATATGCAATGCTTGGAGAATGCTTTCCTCTTCGAGGGTGCTCGCCGCTATAATGTAAAAGGCAGGAAGTATTATGAGAGTATCAAGAAATATTATGTGGTGGATGTCGGCTTGCGTAATGCCCGACTGAATTTCCAGCAACAGGAGGTTACCCACATCATGGAGAATGTCATCTACAATGAGTTGCGTATCCGTGGCTATGTGGTGGATGTCGGTGTGGTGGAGAGTCGGGTGATGCGTGATGGCAAGAGTACCTACCAACAGTATGAGATAGACTTCATTGCCACGAATGGTCTCAACAAGTACTACATCCAGTCGGCATATTCTTTGCCAACGGAAGAGAAGCGTGAGCAAGAGCTTGCCTCGCTGAAGAAGATAGACGATTCTTTCCGCAAGATAATCATTGTGGGCGATGACATTGCCACATATATGGATGCTAATGGTTATGTATTTATGGGGCTGTTCCAATTTCTTAAGAATGAGGATGTGATGGAGTGAAAAATCAATATAAATACATATATTTTGGAACAACTCCCTGTGGAATACAAAGAGTTGACCAAGGAGGTGGATGAGAAAAATCAGACTACATTGCTGCTGCGCCATCTTACAACTTATACGGAGAAAAATCGTTGTGACTATTTCATTCATAAGGATTTGAAAGGCTTCCTTTTAAGAGAAATGGACTTTTATATCAAGAATGAGATTCTTGTGATAGATGACATTGATACTACTGATACAAAGAAGTTCTCGTATGGGCAATTCTTCTTATTTCGGAGTTATAAATGTTGGCAATCCTGCTGATGTCGTTAAGGCATGTGCTTCTTTTGTTCATACAGACGTGAGAGACTATAACAGAAGTTCGCTGTTTGAGAATATCAACAAGAAAAAATCTACGATAAACATATTGATTGGTGCGAAGAAATGTTTAATAAAAGAGTACAAGATGAATAAAGACTAATTAAATATTCTAGACAGCGTCTGACAAATTCAAATATAATAATGTCTAAGCATAAGTCATACAAGAATATCATTTCTCTTACTTCCCTTAACTTTCCCACATGCGAAAGTTATGGATAAAAATGTTCATCTGACAGGAGAGTCTAATCCCCAGCCTGCTTGAGAAAAAAGGCTGGGGATTTCTGATCTTAATCACAGTAAAATTCCGGATAAATAGTTATTCAACGTATGTAAGCTGGCAGGTTTGTATGCAGCCAGCCTAAATCACCTTGACTCTCTTTTTTCCTTCTCTTCTATCAATCACGATTTTCTCGAAGACGATGGCTGGGTCGTTAGGAGTGAGGGTGAGGGTATGGATGCCATCGGATGAGGCTGGCAGCTCTAGCTCTATCACCTTGTCCACGATGCGAGTGGCTATCGTTGGATAATAGATATTGTAGATGTTCTCCGGCTTCTCGTTCAAATCTTTGTTGAAGTTAACCTCTACAGGAGAAGCGCCATCTAAACTTACACCATAGGTTAAGCCGCCCTTGTTGAGATAATCCAAGGTTGATTTGGTAATCACATGAATGCGAACCTTCTGCTTGCCATTAAATGCCTTGCCATCCGAAGTTTTGCTAACTTGCATCTTAAACTTGTAAGTGATGCTGGCTCCCTTTACACTCTTGGTATATGGCATCAGAGTCATTGCCGATACGCTTTTGCCCATGAATGGAATCTCTGTCCATTTTGCCTCGGCAGCATCCGTCTTGCTGCTATAGTAAGGAGCTTCGATTTCTACCACGCCGTTGTTTTCGCTGATAATCACTCCATCCTTGGAGGTTACCCGGAAGAGCTCCGGACAGGTATCCTTCTCGAAATCATCATTCCAACTCTTATAGCCGATATGCTTCTGGGTCATCATTCCGTTCCACTTGCCGCCAGCCATCTTATGATTGTAATAGTCGCAGATGAGTGAATCGCGCTTGAAGAGGCGCTCGCATTCATCAGCCCATACATTCGCCTTCGGATTGCCCTGTTTATAGAGGGCATGGTTCTGTGCCTGGGCAAAGTACATCTGATGCAGATTGCTCATCATCTCGATAGGGAAGAGGATAATCTGACGATAGGCGTCGTGATAGGATGCCGGCAGACTGTTGTACTGGCGCAGCGCATCGGCTTCGAGCTGGAGATACTGGTTTACCACCTCCTGCCATTCACCGTTTTCCAGATTGTAGGTGTTCTTGTCGAGCATCTCTGGGGTGCAGCGGCCGTTGTACTTGCAGATGAGGTTCAGAATGCGGGCAGCTTCATCGGCCTGCGATTCACCAAACTGCTGTGCGCACCAGTCGCGGGTATGACGGGTGATGTTGTTTACATCGTATTTACGTGGATTCCAAGCCATGTCCATAAACTGGCTGATAGGATATTCCATCGGCTTGAGGTCGCCCACATTGAGAATCCAGAGACGGTCGATGCCATTCTCGTAAGCAAGCGTCAACTGCTCCCAAGGATTCTGCACAGGAGTAACGTTGAGCATCTTTGAGTTTCTTGGAGCACCTACGTAATCTACGTGATAGTATAAGCCCCAACCGCCTTTATGCTTGCGTTCCTTGGCATTCGGCACACGGCGCACGTTACCCCAGTTGTCATCGCAGAGCAAGAGGGTAACGTCATCAGGCACCTTCATGCCCTTGTCGTAGTAATCCAATACCTCTTTATATAGTGCCCAAACCTGTGGGGTTTCGCTAGCCTTTTTGCCGGTTACGTCAGCGATAATCTTACGCTGGTCGTTGATGATGTTGGTCATCAGTTTCGTATCTGCCTCTTCGCTCATCGCTTCATCGCCGTCGCCGCGCATTCCGATGGTTACAATCTGTTCTGTTCCTTTCATTCGCTCAATGCCTTCACGGAAGAACTTCTGCAGGTTTGCCTTGTTTTTCTGATAGTTCCATGGTCCCCATCCCTTTCGGTTGCGGGCGTATTCCTGGTGGTTGCGGGCCATCGGCTCATGATGGGAAGTACTCATCACTACGCCCATTTCATCTGCCGTCTTCTCGTTTTCAGGGTCATCGGCATAGAAAGCCCAGCCCCACATGGCAGGCCACATCATGTTACCTCTCAGTCGCAATACCAGTTCGAAGACGCGCTGATAGAAACGGTGGTCGCCATATCCGGTGCCGTAGGTGTTCTTTACCCATGACGTTAGGCAAGGTGCCTCATCGTTGAGGAAGATGCCGCGATAACGTACGGCTGGTTCGCCATCTGTATAGAAACCCTTGTTTACGAAAATAGAATCGTGGTGCTCTACAGGCACGTCTGCCCAGTCATACCAAGGCGATACGCCCATCTGCTGCGAGAGTTCGTAGATGCCGTAGATGGTGCCTCGGCGGTCGCTGCCAGCAATGACGAGCTGACCATCTATGAGCGTGATGATAAACTTTTCACGTTTGCCCTTCAGTAGGTTTCCGTTGATGCGCTTCTGTTTCACCAGTTGGTCGATGGCTGCAGAATGGCCGATGGTGCCTACGAGGATAGCTGGTCGGGCTGTGTCGGCTTTTTTCTGAAAACCGGCATCCGAGGTGAGGGTGGCTGTGGCTCCACTCACACTTTTTATATCTTTTAGCAGGGCATGAGCAGCATAGCTCACTCCTTTGCAGTCGTTGGTATCCATGTAGATTTCTACCCGGTTATTGGCATTCAGCAGCAAGTCTCCTTGCTTGAAATTCACAAATCTGTCGGCTGCGCTCATGCTGATTGTTGAGAGCAGGGCAGCGCTTGCCAGGAATGTTTGCTTGATGTTGTTTAGTTTCATATTTATTTATTTTGTTGTTATTTTATCTGATTGTCAGCAATGTGTTTTTGCCGGTTGCAAAGGTAGCCAAAACTATCCGGATATACTTTATTTTATGTAATCTTTAGTTTTTAATATGTTTCATTTTTACTTTTCTGTCCGTTTCTCTTTGTGTTTTCAAAGAAAAATAGTAATTTTGCATAGTAAAAACAGAAAAAGAATATATATAATGATAGACAGACCGACGATAGCAAAAATTATGGATGCCACCAAGATAGAAGAGGTGGTATCTGAATTTGTTACGCTCAAGAAGCGAGGCATCAATTATGTCGGCTTGTGTCCTTTTCATAACGATTCCAATCCATCTTTCTCTGTATCTCCAACAAGAGGTATCTGTCATTGTTTTACCTGCGGAAAGGGAGGTAATGCAATCAACTTTCTGATGGAACTGGAACAGATGACCTATCCCGATGCTCTTCGCTGGCTCGCCAAGAAATATAAAATAGAGATTCAGGAACGGGAACTGACCAATGAAGAAAAACAGCGCGAGAGCGAAAGAGAATCCATGTTTATCGTCAACGATTGGGCGGCGAAATATTTCCAGGATATTCTCTTGCATGATGTGGATGGTATCGCTATCGGTATGGCTTATTTCCGAGGAAGAGGTTTCAGGGATGATATCATCAGAAAATTCCAGTTGGGTTTTGCGCTTCCTAAGCGTACTGCTCTTGCTGAAGCGGCTAAGGCGGCTGGCTATAATCCGAAATATCTGGTTGATACGGGACTCTGCTTCAAGGTGGATAAGGACGAAGCCGGCAATAAGTCGGGTGAGGATAAGATTCTTGACCGTTTCTCGGGCAGAGCCATCTTCCCTTGGTTCAGCGTGAGCGGCAAGGTGGTAGCTTTTGGCGGACGAGTTCTCGACAGCAGAACCAAGGGCGTCAGCCAGAAATATGTCAACTCGCCTGATAGTGTTATCTATCATAAGGAGCGCGAACTCTATGGACTCTATCAAGCCAAGAAGGCGATAGCCAAGGAGGATTGTGTCTTCATGGTGGAAGGATATACCGATGTTATCTCGATGCATCAGTGTGGCATCGAAAATGTGGTGGCTAACTCGGGTACGGCGCTGAGCGTGCATCAGATCAGATTGCTGCACCGCTTTACCAGTAATATCGTTCTTCTCTATGACGGCGATAATGCGGGTATTCATGCTGCGCTGCGAGGTACCGATATGTTGCTCGAAGAAGAGATGAACGTAAAGGTACTCTTCCTCCCTGATGGTAATGACCCTGACAGTTTCGCCCGCAGTCATTCGGCAGAGGAATTCAGAAGATATATTCAGGAGAATCAGACCGACTTCATACAGTTTAAGACCGATATTCTGCTACGCGGTGTGACAGACCCTGTAAAGCGAAGCCAGGCTATCAATTCGATTGTAGAGAGCATCTCGAAAATCAAGAATCAGATAACGCGCGCTTCTTATATCACCGACTGTTCTCACCGTTTGGGCGTGAACGAGGCAATTATCGTGAATGCCTTGAATAATTTTGTGCGCAACGGTATGAGTGAGCAGGTAAAGGCCGAGCGACGTGCTGCGGGATTGAAAGATTCGCCTGTAGCGGCAGCGCAGCAGGCGCAATCGGTGATGAGAGCGGTTACCCCACTGGATAAACTTCTGGAAGTAGAAGGACTTCTGGTACAGTTGATTATTCATCATGGCGACCAGCTCATCACAGTACAGGATGTAGACGGAAATGATGTGGAGGTAGCTGTGGCCCAGTATATCAGTCTTGATTTGGGTGGAGATGGCTTTAAGTTTCATAATGATTTATATAATCAGATTATGCAGGAGGCTGTGGAGCATCTCGAAAAAGAAGATGATTTTGTCGCTGAAACTTATTTTGCCAATCATCCGAATCCGGAAATCAGCAGGTTGGCAGGTTTGCCTACAGGTGACCAGGAGGTATCTACGGCTAGTCTGCAGATGAAGATGAACGCCGATAAGCTCCGTCAGTTTGTCTTTAAAGACATCTTGAGCTTCCGTACTCATTATATTGCTCAGCGTATTATTGAGGTACAGCAGGAGTTTGCCAGGAATCCGACCAATCGTGAACTGCTGCAGGAGTTTATGAAACTCAAGCAGATGAACACGCTTCTGGCGAGTCAGGCAAACAATATCTTCAATTAACCGGAACTCCTGTCCTGTGGGGAGGAACTCTGTAATGAAGTATTAGAGATTTAAAAGGAGAAATGCTATATGATTTATTTTCACTGGATATATCTGTTGCTTTATGTCGTGATAACCGTTCCGGCTATCATCACCGTCTTGATGGACAATCGTCAGCCCGCCAAGACGATGGCATGGATATTGGTCTTCTTCTTCATCCCCTTTGTGGGTATCATCTTCTATTTTTTCTTCGGACAGAATACCCGCAAGGAACGGCTTATCAGCGACCGCAGTATGGACCAGCTCACCAAGCGCTCCATGCTCGAGTTCGTAGAGCAGGAGAATCTTCACCTGCCAGACAGCAATAAACCGCTGATGAATCTCTTTGCCAACCAGAGTTGGGCGCTGCCTTTTAAAGATAATCAGGTGGATATTTATACTGATGGCTATGATTTCTTCCTTACCTTATTATATAATATAGGACAGGCAAAGCATCATATTCATCTCGATACCTATATCTTCGAAGCCGATGCCTTGGGATATCTGATAGCTGATGCCTTGATTGATAAGGCGGAGCAGGGAGTAGAGGTGCGACTGATTTATGATGATGTAGGCTGCTGGAAGGTGAAGGATGAATTCTTTGAACGTATGCGTGATGCAGGCATTGATGTACATTCGTTCATGCCAGTCCGCTTTCCGGCTTTTACGAGTAAGGTAAACTATCGTAACCACCGCAAACTCTGTGTCATAGATGGTAAAGTGGGCTTTATCGGCGGCATGAATATAGCTCTGCGCTATGTGAAGGGTGATAAGAAACAGGCTTGGCGCGATACGCATCTCCGTATAGAGGGCGGTGGCGTTTACGCCATTCAGAGAGCCTTTCTGGTAGACTGGTATTTCGTAGACCGTACGTTGGTTACCAGTCGCCAGTATTATCCGCCGGTCAGTGCGCATATCCACAACAATTGTCTCGTACAGATAGTTACGAGCAGTCCTATCAGTCCTTGGCCTGATATCATGCAGGGCTATGTCCGCATCCTGCTTCAGGCCCAGAAGTATGTGTATATGGAAACGCCTTATTTCTTGCCAACTGAACCTGTATTGTTTGCCATGAGAACAGCAGCTCTGGCGGGTGTGGATATCCGTCTGATGTTGCCCCGTCATGCTGATGCCAAACTGGTAGAGTGGGCATCGCGTTCGTATGTGATGGAGGCGATAGAGGCTGGCGTAAAGGTTTATCTCTATACGGCAGGCTTTAATCATAGTAAATTGCTGGTAAGTGATGATAATCTCTGTACGATAGGCAGTACGAATATCGACTTCCGAAGTTTTGAGAATAATTTCGAAGCGAATGCGTTCTTCTTTGATGAGGGGATGGCGCAGCGCGTGAAGGCTGTCTATCTGCGGGATGAGGCGAAGAGTATCCTGGTAGATGATGTATCTTATTTCGTAAAACGTCCGTTCCGGCAGCGTCTTTTCGAGAGTACGGTAAGATTACTCTCGCCGCTGCTGTGATTAGGCACGGATTTTTATTTAAGTATGGATTTATTTAGGCACGGATTACACGGATTACACGGAGTTATGAGCTAAAATTCAATATTCCGAATTTATAATCTCATAAAAAATCCGTGTAATCCGTGCCTAAAATTTGCTTTTATCTGAATATTGAGAAGTTTACGCTTCCGTAACTTCTGTGTTCCAGAAATCGTGGATGCTCGGAGAAATCATAGTCTTTGCCATGCTCAAAGACGAAGATGCCTCCTTCGTTGAGATAGTCGCCATTCAGAACGAGGTCAGGAATCTGCGGCAACTCCTTCAGGGCGTATGGAGGATCGGCAAAGATAAAGTCAAACTTCTGCTTGCAGGTCTTCAGAAAACGGAATACATCACCACGAATCAGAATATCCTTGTCTTCACCCAACTTCTGAAAACATTGGCGTATGAAGTTGGCATGATCGCGGTCGGCCTCTACGCTGATTACCCGGCTGCAGCCTCGTGATACCAGTTCGAGCGAAATGCTGCCCGTACCGGCAAAAAGGTCGAGGGCAGAGGTATCTTCAAAATCAATATATCCCTGCAGAACATTAAAGATGTTCTCCTTTGCAAAATCTGTTGTCGGACGCGCCTTAAACGAACGTGGAATATCGAAATGGCGTCCCTTATATTGTCCTGTTATGATTCTCATTTGTTTTAATGTTGAATATTAATGTTGAATGTTAAATGTTGAATGTTGAGTGGGGCTAGCGCCTTTTTGTCAACGCACTTTACTTACTTAGGTACAGCGCCATCAAATCGAATGGCAGACCTTTAATCTCTGTGATGGGCGCACGGTTGAATTCGGCGGCAGGATTCAGAATGAAGGTCTTCTTGATATAGAGTTTCGTGTTGTAGAGGAACCAATCCTTATCAGGAACATTGCCTGATACATGCAACTCATCCTGCATCTGGTTGAATCCTAACTGCTTCCATACATAGAGAATGAAATAGAGGGCATCCTTGGCATGCTCGGCATTGAACGAGTTGAAGAATTTGAAACGGTTCTTCTCGAAACCGAAAACGTCCAGCTTCTTGTCGTGGAAATAAACATAGAGCTTGCGGTGAATGCCGGTGAAACTGCGATGATGCAGATAGTGCCACATCGGTTGCATGATAGGTGTGAAGCGGACATCCTTGAAGTTGTCTTCTACCACCATCTTCAAATCCTTGTTGATAGGGAATACCGCTACCGCATTCAGTTCCGGCTGCACTCTGTAGAGAATGGCATCGCTGTTATGACTGTTGAAGGCATGCTGATAGAGCACATCGATATCCTCTTCATGAAATTCTTCGATAGGAACCAGCAGGATAGGCGAATCGAGATATACACGTACCTTCTGGTATCCCCGCTGCAGGAGAGTACTCTCCTTGAAAGCCTGACGCAAGTTGGCTGCCATCGAAACACCACTCTTTACTGTATAAGGTTCATAGATGAGCTGATGCTCAGCTTCACGGTCAACTACCGAAAAACTGAGGGTGTTTCTGCTCACGCGGATGGTGAGGCGTGCTTGCTGAATGTTGTTACCTTTTATTTGCATATCTGTTACCAATTACCTGCGTTGTTATTATCTGTCGTTAAATCGCCTATCTTGAGTCCGGGATAGTTGCCGGCATAGTTGGCCTCCTCTATCTTCTGCTGGATGGAACCTTCATCGAGTCCGTCGAGGAAGGTTTCATAACCGGCCCCACATTCCATCACTGGAATCTGCTTACCGCTTTTTCCTACGATAACCGTGGCAGCAAGTGTAAACTTCTTACCGTCGGCATAGGGAATGTATTGGGCATCTTCCTGTAAGAATTTGCCTTTTACGAGTGTCGTAAAATCGCCTGTATATACGCCGTGTTTCGCCTTGTATTTCTCTTCAGCCTGACGTATCAGCATCAGTTTCTCCTTCACCTCTGTTTCTCTGCTAGCCATGGCTTTCTGGAAGCGGATGGGCTGGCTTACACTCAGAATACAGAGTAGCATCATGATGATGACGCATGCTCCCAAAATATAATTATTCTTTATTCTTTTTCTCATTTCAAAAAGTATTATTACTTTTGCACAGCAAATAGGTGCAGTAAATTTTCTGCAAAGATACTAAAAGTTTTCGAAATATGAACATTGAAGAGTTAAAATATCAGATATTACAGCAATTTGGCTTTCCGCCAACCCCAGAACAGGCTCAGGCACTCGATGTTTTCGTGCAGTTTATGACGGATAGTAATCCTCATGCTGTGATGATTCTCCGGGGTAGTGCGGGTACCGGTAAGACATCGCTTTCGGGTGCTATCGTTCGTACGCTCCGTGCTGTTCGCCAGAAGGTGATGCTCCTTGCTCCTACGGGTAGGGCGGCTAAGGTCTTCTCTCTGAACAGCGGGATGCCTGCCTATACCATTCATCGCCGCATCTATCGTGAAAAGGCGTTTGCCGGAGTGGATGGACAGTTCAATCTCAATGATAATCTCTATACTGATACGCTTTTCATGGTGGATGAGGCTTCGATGATTGCCAATCTGGGATTGGGCGAAACCACCTTTGGCAGCGGTTGTCTGCTAGATGATCTGATTCATTTTGTGTATCAGGGACGTAATGACCGACTTTTGCTGATTGGCGATAAGGCACAGTTGCCTCCTGTTGGTGAGGAAGAATCACCAGCCCTTTCTGCTGCGATGCTCCAGGGATATGGACTGTCGGTTTATGAGTGTGATTTGAACGAAGTAGTCCGTCAGAGTCAGCAGTCGGGCATCCTCTTTAATGCTACCCGCATCCGTCAGATGATTACCCACGATGACATTACCCAGCTGCCTAAAATCCGTTTCTCCGGTTTCTCGGATATCAGGGAAATGCCGGGCGCAGAACTCATCGAGGCGCTTGGCGACAGTTATCATCATGTAGGACTGGACGATACCATTGTTGTGACTCGTAGCAACAAGCGCGCCAACATCTTCAACCAGGGCATCCGCAACATGGTGCTTGATAGGGAAGAGGAACTGGAGAGTGGCGACATGCTGATGATTGTGAAGAACAATTATTATTGGATGGAGGAAGAAAGAAAGAAGATAAAGGAAAGGCAATTAAGTGAAGAACGAAAAGTGAAGAGTGAAAAATTTAATACTTTAGCTAATCATACAGTTCAAAGTAACGAAGTTCCAAGTCATGAGATTCCTGCTTTTCTTGCGAATGGAGATAGGGCGAAGGTGATGAAGGTGAGCCGTCGCATCGACCTCTACGGCTTTCATTTTGCCACCCTTCTGTTGAAATTTCCCGATTATGATAATTATGAACTGGAGGCTACGGTATTGCTGGATACCTTGACGAGTGAGGCTCCTGCTTTGACCCATGATCAGCAAGAGCAGCTTTTCCATAAGATAGAGGAGGATTATCAGGACATACCCCTGAAGGCAGACCGTATGAAGGCAATCCGGCAAGACCCGTATTTCAATGCTCTGCAAGTGAAGTTTGCCTATGCCGTTACCTGTCATAAAGCGCAGGGCGGACAGTGGTCGCATGTCTATGTAGACCAGGGCTATATGACGGATGAAATGCTTACTCCCGATTATATCCACTGGCTCTATACTGCATTTACACGAGCCACAGAGATGCTCTATCTCGTGAACTGGCCAAAGACGCAGGTAGAAGGAGAGTAAATTACTCTTCTTCTTTTGTTCAGGATTTATATGAAAAGAAAAAAGTCCGGCTCTCTTTCGAAAGTCGGACTCTTAAATTTTTGAGTTATTTTTGGGAAAAGTGGGTAGTGATGGATTCGAACCACCGAAGGCATAGCCAGCAGATTTACAGTCTGCCCCATTTGGCCACTCTGGTAACTACCCAAAAGCTTTATATCTCAAAAGCGAGTGCAAAGGTAATGCTTTTATTTGATATTACCAAATTTTTTCGGTATTTTTTTCTCTTTTCCTTCAAAAAATGTTCTTTTTCCCCTATAAAATAGGTTTTTCCCCTCTCTTTTACCTTTTTACCCTTTTACTTTTTTACCTTTTTACCCTTTTTATCCTTTTACCTTTACCACATGTCTTCTGCGGTGTTTCCTCGACAGCCTTCTGTGCTTGTAATGCTCATACTTCTAGATGGCAACGAATACCGTGAGGGCAAGGACTACGGCTAGCAGGAAGAGCGAGATACCGATGATGATGAAGAAGATAGAGGAGTAGAGTAGCATATGTTGTGCTGTCTTGTTCATTTTTGTTGAAAATTGCGTGCAAAGTTACGCATTTTTCTATAAATATTAAAAGAAACAAAGAAAAAGTTGTATCTTTGCAAACGTTTTGTAGTATCTGATATACAGAACTGAATAATTATTGAATAAATATACATACATGATTGTTACAATAGAATGGATGGAGGAGTGGTTCAGGCGTTTCGACCAGGAATATTTCGGGGGAAAGCTGCCTGTTCCTGAACTCGGACTTACTCATGCCAAGACTCGCTTGGGGCAACTTGCCTATAAGCGGGCCTCCAGATGGGGACGCACCAAACTCTACGATTTCAAACTCTCCATGTCTACTTATTATGATATGACCGACAAGCAGGCAAAGAGTGTCTTGCTCCACGAGATGATACATTACATCATCGGTTATACAGGACTGAAAGATACCTCGGCTCACGGGGTTGTGTTCAAGGGACTGATGGATAAGCTCAACAGCCAGTATGGCTGGGATATCAGAGTATCGACATCCACCAAGGGTTGGAAGGTAAGCGAAACCGTAAAAAGCAGGAAAGAGAAGAAGGGACCGCAAATCTATCTGATGCTTGCCATCGAGATGAATGATGGAAGACATTATCTCTCGAGAGTGAATCCGAGTTTTGCCCGTCGCATCGAAAATCAACTGAAGACGGTCAGGGAAGTGGTTTCCCATCAGTGGTATACTACGATGGAGAACTATTTCGAAGACTATCCGCAGGTGCGCAGCTTGAGAGGAAGGCGCATCTCGAAGGCCGATTTCGGAAAGTTGCTCAATGTGCTCACTCCCTTTCAGCTGTAATGTCGGGCGAATGTATAAGAAAAAGAATAACCAAAACTCATTAAAGATATAAAATGAAAGAAACCTGGAAAATGATAGCCCTGCTGGCAATAGCCATTGGAGGACTGCTGGCTTATGCCTTCATTCCAGAGCAAGTGGCTGAAAACATTCCGCTGAAACAGATTGGAATGGATGCGCTCACCGGTAAAAGCGAGGCTGAGCTTGCTGAAGAGGAAAAGGCTGACAGCATGATAAAGGAACCCGTGGATACGGCGGCGCAGCGAGTACTGATCTTCGGCGACTCGATGTCGGAATATCTAGGTCTGCGACTGGCTGATTATGCCAACAAGAACGGTCATAAACTCACCTGTATTACCTGGGTGAGTTCGGGCACCAGAAACTGGGCTGCTACCGATACCCTGCAGCATTATATCCAACGTATCAAACCTACCCATGTCTTTGTATGTCTGGGCAGCAACGAACTGTATACGTCTGATATGAAGGGATGTGAAAAACGCATCCGTGCCATCCTGAGCAAGATTGGTAATATTCCGACGATATGGATCGGTCCGCCAAACTGGTGTGAGGATAATGGATATAACAAACTCCTCCGTGAGGTGATGGGACCACGAGGCTATTATCCTAGCTACAAACTTACCTTCGAACGCCAGAAAGACGGCCGGCATCCGACTATGGCTTCATCTGCCATGTGGATGGATAAGATTGTAGAGTGGATGAATAGCGGACATTGTGTGCATCCGTTCCGATTGGAAATGCCGGATAAGCGTGACCGCCGATACAGACAGATTACCATCTTGCCTCCTGGAACCAAACGTAGGGCAGACAACACGGCTATGAAGAAGGATTCTCTTTCTATGCCTGTTGAGGGAACTGTGCCTGAAGCCACAGAAAGTCCTGCTGCAACCAAGGTACCTGAAACTGCAGGAAAAACGGCTCCGGCTGCTGCTGACAAGACGGTTCCAGCGGTAAAGCATGTAAACCATAAAGACTCCATATAAGAAAGAGTTCAATAAATAATATCTTCAGAACAGACAAATGAATTATTCAACATTCGAAATAAGTGCCTTGTGGCATTGGATAGAGCGGCTGTTTGTTTATCAGGCAGATTCTCCGCTGATGATGGGCAGCATTCCGTTTGCGCTGCTCTTTATCTTCTTCCTTGCCATTTATACCCTGCTCAAGAGCTATTCGCGCACAGCCATGATGATGTATGTCATCTGCTTCAGCCTTTTCTTTGCCTATAAGGTGAACGGAATGGTGATGTGGATGCTGCCGCTTACGGCTTGCATCAATTATGCCGTAACCCAGGAAATGAGACTGCATGAGGGGAGGGCGCGCAAGGCGCTGCTCACCTTCGTAGTGCTTGTAGACCTGGCTCTGCTGTGCTATTTCAAATATACCAATTTCATCATTGGCGATGTAGTCAACGAGATGTTCAGCACCAACTTCTCCCTGCAGTCTATCGCTCTGCCTGTAGGTATCTCGTTCTATACCTTCCAGGCTATCAGCTATGCGGTAGATACCTATAAGCGTAAGTTTGACATGGAGGTAACGCTCCTGGAGTATTGTTTCTATCTCACCTTTTTTCCGCTGCTGATGGCGGGTCCTATCACCCGTGCCGCCAATCTGATACCCAGACTGAAACGAAACGAACAGGCTTCCAGCAGAATGCTTTGGACGGGACTCTTTCTCATCATGCTGGGACTGGTCAAGAAGAATATGCTGAGCGATTATATCGCACAGTTCAACAACTGGGTGTTTGATGCGCCGCAAACCTTTTCGGGTTTCGAGAATCTGGCAGCGCTCTTCGGCTATCCAGTCCAGATTTTTCTCGATTTCTCGGGATACAGCGATATGAGTATCGGTGTGGCAGCCATCCTGGGTTTCTATCTGCCCGACAACTTCTATTTCCCTTACCGCTCACTCTCGGTTACCGAGTTCTGGCGTCGCTGGCACATCTCGCTTTCCTTCTGGTTCCGCGATTATGTGTATATTCCGCTGGGTGGAAACCGGAAGGGAAAGGTGCGCATGTATTTCAACAACTTCCTCACCATGCTGGTGGCAGGCTTATGGCATGGCTCTTCCTGGATGTTCGTCATCTGGGGTGCTCTTCATGGTTTCGGACTTGTGGTGCATAAGTTCTTCAGCCGGCAGTTGGGCATAAGCATTCCCCGTACGCTGGCTGGCAATTCCCTCAGCTGGCTCATCACCTATTTATATATATGCTTTGCGTGGTCGTTCTTCCGTGCTAAGGATTTGGGTGTGTTGGGGAAGATGTATGATAAGGTGGCAAATGATTTCAGTATCGATTATCTGGTGCCTTTCTTTCATGCCCGTCCTGCCTGGACGCTTTGCATCATCGGTGTCATGCTGAGCTATCTCTTTACCGAGCGCCAGTATCACCGTCTTCAGGCGCGGTTCATCCTCCTGCCTTGGGTGGCTAAACTGCTGCTCTTCATCATCTGTCTGCAGATGGTAGTTGAGGTTTCTCAGGAGAGTGTGCAGCCGTTCATTTATTATCAGTTCTAGTTTCTATGGTTAATATTAATATATATATTTGAAGTAACAGACATAAACAGAAAAATTGTATGAAGAAACTATTATTCTTTTTGCTCCTGATGACGGCTGTCGTCGGTAGAGCACAGACTTCGCTTGACTTGCTGCCTGTAGGCACCGAGGCTCCCGACTTCACGATTACTGACAGTAAGACGGGTAAGAAAATCTTCCAGCTTTCAGATAAGAAGACTCAGAAGGATAAAGACGGAAAGACGGTTCCGGGTGTCTGGACCGTGCTCGATTTCTGGGCTTCCTGGTGTCCAGACTGCAGAAGAGACATGCCGATGGTGAAGGCTATCTATGACAAATACAATACCAAGATCCAGGTAGTGGGTGTTTCTTTTGATACCGATGAGGCTAAGATGAAGAAATATCTGGGCGATAATCAGTATACCTGGTTGCAATACTGTGAGTTTAAGAAATGGAAGGAAACTAAGATTTCCAAGGATTATCACATCTCATGGATTCCTACCTCTTATCTGATCAATCCGGAAGGTAAGGTTGCATTCTCTACCGTGAAGGCGGAGGAGATGATGAAGAAACTGGATTCGCTCGACCAGGCAGGAGCATTGAAACCTGCTCAGGTGCAGACTGCTCTCAAGAAGGTGTATAATGAAAGCATCGATCCGATGGCTCAGATTGATGAGGCTTTGGCTAAAGCCAAGAAGAATGGCAAGTTTGTTATCTGTCAGGTAGGTGGTAACTGGTGCCCATGGTGCTTGAAGTTTGCCGATTTTGTAGAGAAGAATGCTGCGGTCAACAAGATGGTGAATGATCATTTTGAATATATTCATGTGAACTACAATCGCAGAAAAACTGCCGGTGATGCGGCTGTGAAGAAGGCTGAGCAGCTGATGAAGCGACTGAGCAATCCTCAGCGTTTCGGATTCCCGGTCTTTGTGGTGCTCGATGAAACCGGAAAGGTTCTCCATATCCAGGATTCCAGCTTCCTGGAAGAAGGTAAGGGATATAACGAAGAAAAGGTGCTCAGATTCCTGAAGAGCTGGACACCTCAGGCTATTAAAGGATAAAGAAAGAGGGTGTGTCATTAACTTATGACACACCCTCTCTTTGTTGTTATTTGTAATTTACATCTCCGCTTTCAGCAGCTGTATCTCCTCTGCAGACAGTCCCGTTATCTCCAAGACAGTCGCTTCATTCATACCCTTTGCCAGCATCTTTCTTGCAATCTCAAAGTTTCGCTGGGTTATGCCTTTCTCCATGCCTTCTGCAATTCCTTCCCGCTTGGCGGTATCAACAGAATTTTTGATGTCGCGATAGGCCATCTTGCTGGCTTCATACTCACGCAACTCCTGCTGGGTAAACTTGGATATCTCGGCTTCTTCGAAAAGACGGTCAAAGACTTTGTCACATAACTCCTTAGGACGTTGGGTAAGTTTGTAGAGATTTTTCAGCGCGTAAAGCCATTTGTCGTAAAGTGTCTCTAGTTCCTCTAGGGATTTGTCAAATTTAGCAATCTCAACATAGATGAATTCCAACTTATCGTAGAACACCTTGTGAGTGGCGGTATCGCAAAGCTGCACGCTATGGCGAATCTTTTCCTTTTCGAAAGCATATTCATTCATGTCGAAGTTGAGCAAAGCAACTGTATAGACATGATTGAGTTTGAAATCCCAATCCTTTCCCTTGGGTGCTTGCTCACGGATAGGGAATGTGGAATAGAACAGAGAACGGTCCTTGAAGTAAGTCTGATAGGCATTCTGCATTTCAACGATAAACTTCTCTCCGTTTTCTCCTTCACAGTATACGTCAAAGATAGCCTTGCGGTCAGCATAGACATCGCCTACATGTTCAGGGTTCAGATACTTCACATCCTTAACAACCTGTTTGCCATCAAACAAGCTGTTGAGAAAACAAATCAGCAAATCCTTGTTCATTGCTGTTCCGAAAATTCGCTTGAAACCGAAGTCTGTAAGCAAACTGATATATCTTTCTTCTACCTGTTTCATAATCATCTGTTTTAAAATGCTACCGCAAAGTTACGACTTTATTTTCATATCAGCAAGAGTTTTCTGATAAAAGTTTTAAAAATGTTATGCCCACCAGTTGAAAAAGCGTAAGGCCTACTGCCAGTAGTGCCGTACGCTTTATCTTCAACATTGTTGTATAAAAGTTAGTCTGTTTCATATCGTAATTTTTTTTGCATTATAAACCTCTTGCTTTCAGGAATCCGGAAGCATCTGGCTTCTCCATACCTGTAAAGTCGGTAAACATTTCCATCTGGTCCTTGATGTTGCCACGGCTCAGAATCTTATCGCGGAATGCCTGACCAACGGCTGGGTCTAAGGCACCATGCTTTGCAAAGTAGTCGGCGATGTTCACAGCCAGCACCTCTGTCCAGAGATAGCTGTAATAGCCTGCAGCATAACCGCCGCCCCATACGTGGTTGAAGTATGATGTGCTGTAGCGAGGAGGAATCTGGGTGTTGAGCAAACCGATGTTGTGAAGCTCTTCCTTCTCGAAGGCGCCTGCCATATAAGGTGAAGGCACCTCTTCTTCGCTAATCTTGTGCCAGGCAAGGTCAAGACAGGTTGCAGCCAGATTCTCGCCCAGTGAATAAGCGGTCTGGAAGCTGATGCTCTTCAGCATGCGCTCTTTCAGATCGGCTGGCATCGCAGCACCGGTCTCGGTATGACGGGCGTAATGGTCGAATATCTCCGGAATAGATGCAAACGATTCGTTAAACTGGGATGGCATCTCTACGAAATCGCGGGCAACAGCTGTTCCTGACAGGGTATTGTACTTGCAGTCGGAAAGGATTCCGTGAAGTGCATGACCGAACTCATGGAACAGGGTAGTAACCTCATCCCATGTGATGAGAGATGGCTGACCCTCCGGTGCCTTGGCGTTGTTGCATACATTATATATGATAGGCAACTGGCCGCGCTGCTTGCTCTGCTTGGCAAAGGCGCTCATCCATGCACCGCCACGCTTGGTAGGACGGCGGAAGTAATCGCTGTAGAAGAGGGCGATTGGCTTGCCGTTCTTGTCGCTCACCTCGAATACCTTCATGTCTGGGTGATAGGTTGGGATATCCTTGCGCTGCTTGAAGTTCAGTCCGTATACACGATGGGCGGCATAGAACACACCGTTCACCTGTACGCTGTCGATGTTGAAGTATGGCTTAATCTCATCATCGGTAATGTTGAGCATCTCCTTCTTCATCTTCGCAGAATAATAGAATCGGTCGTATGGCTGCAGCTTGAAGTCCTTGCCCTCCGTCTTCTGGGCATACGCTTCTATCGCCTTGGTTTCAGCATCAGCCTTAGGAGCATATTCCTTGATGAGCTGCTTCAGGAAATCATCCACATTCTTGCTGTTCTTAGCCATCGTCTTTTCGAGCGAATAGTCGGCATAGTTGTCATATCCCATCAGCTTGCCCTTCTCGGCACGCAATTTGGCAATCTCGGTTACGATAGGGAAGGTGTTGAAATCAGGATTGGTTCCGTCGGCACGGTGGATGCTTGCCATATACACCTTCTTGCGCAGTTCGCGGTTCTGGAGATTGGTGAGGATAGGCTGCTGGGTGGTGTTGATGATGACGATGCAGTAAGGCGCCTTGCCTCCGCGGCTCTCAGCATCTTTCTTGCATTGTGCAATGTCAGCATCGCTCAATCCGGCGAGTTCTTCCTTGCTGTTCACCCAAACCACGGCGTTGTTGGTAGCGGCAGGAAGAAGATTGCCCCATTCCTGCTGTAACTCAGAGATGCGGGAGTTGATCTGCTTCATGCGCTCCATCTTCTCGGCAGAAAGGAGGGCACCTGAACGTACAAAACTCTTATAGATAACCTCAGTAAGGCGCTTGTCTTCGCCCTTGAGTTTCTTATATTCATTATCGTAAACATACTTGATGCGCTCGAAGAGTTTCTTGTTGAACGAAATTTCATTGTCGAGTTCGGTCAGCAATGGGGTAGCCTTCTTTTCTGTTTCGGCGATGCCCGGAGTCTTGTGGGCGCTGGTGAGACCGAAGAAGATGTTAGTCACCTTTTCGAGCAGCGTACCGCTCTCCTCATAGGCGAGGATGGTGTTCTGGAAGTTAGGCTTCTTCTTGTTGTTTACAATCTTCTGGATGTTGGCACGCTGCTCCCTGATAGCCGCTTCGATGGCTGGCAGGTAATCGCTCTCCTGAATCTTGCTGAAGTCAGGAGCACCGAATGGAAGACTGCTCTTTATTAAAAGAGGATTCTGACGGTTACCGCCCGCAGTCTGTGCGAACGATGAGGCTGGCATCTGCAGGAGTGTTGCGGCCAAGCCCAGGGTAAGGAAAGTCTTGTTAAGTTTCATCATGTTTCTTTGTTTATTTGAAATTCGTTTGCAAAGATAATCATTTATTTCGGATTATCGCATTTTTATTCATATTTCTTATGGAAAATCAGCAGACAGATGGCTCCTGCCAATGCCATCGGCACACCGATAAGGGCAGGGAAGTTGTATCCTAATCCCATCGCAACAGGAATACCACCCAGGAAAGCTCCCATGGCGTTACCCAGATTGAAGGCGCCCTGAATGCAGCAGCCGCCCAGCATTTCGCCACCCTTGGCATGCTTTACGATGAGGAATTGCTCAGGCGATCCGATGCCGAAAAGACAGGCGCAGCAGATGAACATCAGTACTACAGATACCCAGCCGAAAGGGGCGAGGAAGAAGGTGAGCAGAAGTGCCGCTGCTGCCAGAAACTGGAGATAACAGGTAAAGCGACCCGGCTTGAAGCGGTCGGCAAGCAAGGCACTCACCTGATTGCCTACTACCATTCCGCCGCCTGCAAGAATCATCAGCAGAGAGATGCTGGCTGCGCTGAATCCGCCCTCCATCTGAAGCAGCGGCGAGATATAACTGAACCAGCAGAGGATGCCGCCATTGCCCAGGAAGGTGGCGGCGATGATGAGCCACGGAGCCTTGTTGCGGAGGAAATGGAACTGTGCCTTCATACCGTTGTTGGGCAGCGCTTCTACATCTGGAACCCATCTGTGAATCATGTATAAGGTGATGAGTCCGAGCACGATACAACTGACAAAAGGTACTCGCCAGCTGAACATGTGACTCAGGAAGGTTCCCACCGGCACACCCAGCAGATTGGCCACCGGCATACCTGCACACATCATCGCCACGGCATTGGTTCCCTTACCCTCTTTGGCAATCTTTACCGCCACGATGGTACCCGTTCCGAAGTAGGCGCCATGAGGCAGACCTTCTATAAAGCGGGCGCAGAGCAAGAGCCAGTAGTTAGGTGCTACTGAGGCGATGACAGCTCCGAAGGTGATGAGCGAAGCCAGGAACATCAGGATATTCTTGGGTCTGTATTTATGCATGAGAATCAGCGAGAAAGCTCCGGCGCAGACGCCGAGTGCATAGATGGAGATGAGATGTCCTGCTTCCGGGATGGAAACGTTCATGTTGTTGGCGATGTCTGTGATGATGCCCTCGATGATGAATTCAGCGATGCCCAAGGTAAAGGTACCCAGCGCGAGTGCAAATAGTCCTTTTTTCATTTGTTCTTGTGAGTCAATATTATCCTTAAAAAATAGTTTCTCTCTTATTTTATGTCTTTGTAAGACAATAGTTTCTTCTATAATTTTACAGTTTCTTTTTGATGTTATTTTTCGAAACCGCTGTTTCGGAAATGGCGGTTTCGAATGCAAAGGTAATAAAAATGCCTGAATATCAGCCTGTTTGTTTGCTAATTTAAGTTTTTTTATTTGTTTGCGTGCTTCTTGTTCCGTCTCAATGTGGCAGGTTCTAAAGACAACAATGACTTGAATGGTATCGGTAACCTTCAGCAGCGTGATGGCTATAAGGCTCGCATCCTGAAAGATGGCGAGAAGGTTGAGAAGAACACTGGGGAGAAGTGTGACCTGATGTAATGTTCTACGTATGGCGCATCAGGTAATAAGTATAAATAGGGAACGCAGTGCGTTCCCTATCTGTTAGCCCCACTCCTTCTTCACATCAAAGCAGGGGCAGGCTT
>ENA-ORSG01000417-ORSG01000417.1-human-gut-metagenome-genome-assembly--contig:-NODE-417-length-40981-cov-10.188169_pt1 | contig 40981 bp, 59 predicted proteins | sample MGYA00242189_ERZ509156 | MGnify/ENA primary metagenome ERZ509156 (study PRJEB26280, sample SAMEA2338666) | human gut metagenome | biome: human gut; feature: human-associated habitat; material: faeces...
TAGAACCCAACTGGCTGTTGGGGTATCTAAACCCTACACTTATATATTAGGAGGAGAACAAGAAAATGCCATTATTTGAGAGAGGTTACAAGGCGGCGGCTACCGCAGAATTAGAGCGGAGCGTGCGCGACCTTGAAGAAAGGGATAAGACAGCACAGACGAAAGCCGCTTTTATGAAAGACGCGGCAAGCACAGAAAGCAATTTGAATTTTGCGGAAAGAATAAATCTTATTTCCGTAACACAGGCAGACGCATACAGAGAACGTATGCTGAAAGCACAGCTTGATTTTGAGCGTATGCAGAGAACAGAGACAAGAGACGATATTGTTGACAGCTTTGAAAACCCAAGAGAGCGGGCGGCGAGGTATCAAGATATGGATAGTTACAACGCGCAGATTGCACAGGAGAGAGCGAAAGCAAATGCAGATAAATCGGGCGGCGAACAGAGCCATATTATAGACCATGAAGCAGACGAGCGCACCCGATAAGGAGTAAGCCTATGGCAGAAGCAAGAAAGAAACAGAGACTTTTCGTGGATATAGACGGGACGCTTGCAGTATTCACACCCGTTGATACATTGGAAACCCTTTATGAGCAAGGGTATTTTCTTAATTTAGCACCCCATGAAAATGTTGTTGCGGCGGTAAAAGAAATCGTAGCAAACCACCCCGAAATTGAAGTAAATATTCTATCAGCGTATTTGACGGATAGCCAGTATGCGTTACAGGAAAAAAACGAGTGGTTAGACCGCTACTTGCCCGAAATAGACCAAGCGCACAGGGTATTTGTTCCTTGCGGAAGTGATAAAAAAGAGGGTATCAGCGGCGGCATACGGAGTGATGATTTTCTACTTGACGATTACACACATAATCTGAACGAATGGCAACCGCCCGCAAGAGGAATTAAGTTGCTTAATGCCATAAACCATACAAGGGGCAGTTGGGAACATGACCGTATCAGATATGACCGCACACCGACAGACCTTGCAGACGGAATATTATCTATCATGCGTGATGAAAAGCAGATATTTGATGAAAAAATAAATGAAAGTGGGGGAAGCCAAGTGAGAAATGCGCTTGAAAGCAGAGTAACAGGAGACGAGTTGCTTAACGCACAAGATTTGATTGAGGAATTAAGGGCGGTAGGTGCGGATATTGACGAGGACGGTTATGTTACCGTCTATCACCGAACAGACCACGCAAGCGAGGAAAATATTAAATCTTCTCATGTAATGGTTGCAAAAGAGGACGGACTGTTTTTTTCAACGGTTGAAAACGGGCAGAATGAGGGTTACGGAGACAGCGTTGTAAAACTTTCAATCCCAGTTGAAAAATTGGTGCTTGATGATATTTTTTCAGACGAAGCACATTTAAGATACCCGTTAGAAAACGGGATAAGACAGCTTGATATTTCAGATTATCTTGTAGAAGAAAGGGAAGAAAACATGGCACAGGAAAGACCGATAGGAGTAAAACCCGCACCGACAGACCTTGCGGAAAAAATCGTAAATTTTATGGAAAATTACGACCCCGCTTTTGGATATGCCGAGGGTGTGACAGGACAGGAGAACAAAGAACAATGGATTGATACCACAACGGAAAGTCTGTTACAGGAGAGTGGAGACAATTATATTTCATACTTGCGTGAGTTATCAGAGCAGACACCCGAAGCAAAAGAGGAAGCGGACGCAATCATTCTTGAAATTATGAATTATGAGGGGAAATTACCTAACCTTAATCAAATGCCTGTTTCAGAAGTTGCTACACTTGATTTTGTAAACAATCCCGACAGACAGGGTACGGGCGGCTTGAACAGGGACAGTCGTATGTTTGAAGCAATGCTTTTACATACTATGGAACAGGAACAGACAGAACTTTACAGACGTTATGATGAAGCATTTGCGGCGGCTAATCTTAAAGATGATTTTCAACCTAAAATTGCAATTTTGCAGTTGAGAGAGGGAGAGGAAAATCACAACAGACGTTTTACCAGTTTAGAGACATTAGACAGAATTTTGCATGAACAGCCGAATTGTGAAAATTACGAACTTGTATATTTACGCAATGCGGAAGCAAAAGCAGAAACAGAGCAGGAACGCGAAAGACTGAACAATCAGCTTTATGCGGAGTTTAATGCCAATACATTAAGACCACGCGATTACTACGGACACAGTTTGAGTGTTGGTGATGTTATCGTAATGACAAATGATTTTAGCGAACAGCACGCCTATTATGTTGATGATATGGGCTTTACGAAGCTACCCGACGATTTTTTGAGCCATGAAATGAGCGCAAAAATTCGCAATGACCTTGACATAAGACAAGAGGGTGCATTGTATGAGACTATCGGGCAGTTTGAAGCTGAAAATACATTGTCTATCATGGATAAAACAGCCACAGACAGGTATTTTCAGATAACAAGCGAATACAGCCGTATCTTTGAACTTGCAGACCGCAGAGGGGCTATTATGGATATGGACGCTTTGGGGTATGAACCCGCACAGGTTGACGGCTTTTCTGATGATTTTCTCATGTGGAAGCCGAAGAATGAGAATGAGGAAGAAAATACCTTTGGCTTTGACGGTTGGGACGCTGTAAGAGATTTTACACATGATGTTCAAACGCTGATGAATGATTACACGGTACAGCAGTTACGGGACAGGGCAAACGGAGATTACAGCGTGATTGAATATGGTTCGTTTGGAGACAGGGAAGTTGAAACGGCAATTAACAACCACCCGCAGGACGAATACAGACGACAGGTACAGGCTATTTATGAGTATGAGGTTGCGAACAATATCCCCGAAAATGACCGTATGACGAAATGGTATGATGAAATGAATATTTCCGTTGCAAAACCGTGGTACAAGGAAAATGACCCGTCTGTAATGGATAGAGCAGTAGGAGACAGACGCATACCGATAAGCGAAGCGGCTATTGCCGCCCGTTATGCTGAAATTTCACGGGAACAGCAGGAAAGAACTTCCTCTTTTATCGCTGAAAATGAGCCGTTGGTTGACATTAGTAATTTGGACTATGACGAGGACGGCTATTTACATTTTACCGTCACAGCAGATGATTATGAGTTAGAGGGCTTATATCGTATTTATGACCCCGCAAATGGTGACAGCATGACACTTGTAAGTATTGATTATGGCAATCAACACCCAATCATTGAAAGACAGTGGGACAGAATAGAAAATGCCCTTTATGACATTACGCTTGACCGCTACAATGCTATGGATAGACCGACGCTTGCCGAGGATATAACCAATATAAAGGGCGTTGACAGACAGTATAATGCGGGAATGAGGGAAATGACCTATACCTTTGAATGTGACGTGCGCGGCACACATGATATTCTCACTTATGAAGTGTCACAGCATGACGACGGAGAGGGTTATACAATTCATACCGAAAACAACGATATATGGGAAAGCATGAGCGAACCCGAATTAAGAAAACTGGAAGCTGTTTTAAGCCGTGAAGCAACATATTTTTTATGGCAACAAAGGATTGAAAATGCTGTTACCGTGGACGACTTGCGGGAAGTAAGGTACGGCTTTATGGAAGCGGAGAACCTTAATTTGTCGCAGGCACAGCGGGAACTTATTTGGGACGGAATAGACGCAAAGCAGATAGAAATAGAAAGGAGTGCGCAGGAAATGGCACAGGAAACTAATTATACACCAATACCAAACCGCTATTATGAACCCGACCTTGACCTTGACGGTACAGCCGAGGAACTTTTTACACAGGCAAGGAACGGGTATATTGAGAACCCCGACGCTTTACACCGCCTTACGGAAATTCTTGAACAGGAGAACAGAGCAGAGGAAGCAGAGCGCGTAAGATACATGGAAGAAAGGGAAAGAGAAGAAGATACAAGCCTTTATTCCGTTGCGCAGATGAAACTTGACTTCATGGACGGTATCGGCGGCATTGACGACGTTTCCATTGAGGACGGCTTGAATTTATCCGTTATGTATGAGCCAAGCAATGACAGTGTTGTTGTTTCCCTGTCCCGCATGGAGCAGGACGGAAACGAGGACGTTCTTTCCACAGGTGCGGCAAGCATGACGCTTGATGAATTTAAGCAAATGAGCCGCGCTGATTTTGAGCGATTTGTCGGAGAGGTAAACGCCTATAACATGGTGGAGCAGGAGCGTGTACCAAGTCCCGAAAGAGAGCAGGAGCATACTCACGGTGATAACATAAGAAACCCTTTCAACGAGACGAATTTCAAAATTCAACCCGTGGATAATGGGGGCTTTGTGGTTCGTTCAGACAGTGAGAGGTTCGGCAATAATGAAATTGTTTTTCAAGGAATTTCTTATGATGAATGTTTAGGTTACATTGCAGAAAGAACGGATAACATTACACCGCATTACTATGTAATTAAAGATTTGGCAAGTTGGAGACATGATGTTTGGGAGCAGGGAAAAGCACCCGAAAGAAGTGCAGTTGAGCGTTTTGATACCGTCGAAGAAGCCATTGCGAAATTCAATGAGTATAAGGGTATGGACTATCTGAAAGAAAGCGTTATAAACCCCGACAATAACGAGCCAATGCGCAGACTGGCACTGGGCGTAAGTTACGAGCCTGTTCAAATGGCAGAATTAGATTTGCTTCATACCGAAGCTGATAAGACATTGTTGTTGTCAGACGCTATCGGAGAGCGGGAAAATGGGTATGAGCGTTTTATGACAAACGATAAGTTTATTCGAGATTTGAATAAGATTACATCATCTATTGCAATAGATGAATACTCTTATTACCGCGATACCACTATTGAAGAACTGGCTACCGACCGTTTGGCTTTTTTGAATGAGAATTATCCCGAAGAAACTCACACAATGGAAGAAGCTATGCGCGTGGCAGAGGAATATGTAAGACAGCACCCTAATTATTTGAGAAGCAATAGTGTAAATGAAAGGGTTGCTTTTGCAGATTTTACACCGCCTTTTCTGAATAAAGGAGAAAACGAACTTAATCACGGTGATTACGAAAATATCACTTTGCACATAAGGTATCAAGAGCCTATCAGACTGAATGGCTTTGTGGCTGAAACCGATACAATCACTTTTGGCAGTCAAGAGGAATTGAACAAGTATGTAAACGGCGAAGCCGCTTATGATGTACTGGATAATTCAGTAATGAAAAGTGACAATGAAATCTTGCTTTATGCTGAAAATGAGAATGGGGACGTTGTTTGGGGTACTAAAGAAGAACAGCGGGAAACAGAAAGCATGACGTATGGCGGCTTTGATTATACAGTAATTGATAAATGGCAGGACGATAACGCAAGTTATGTTGTAGGGCAGTTGGAAGCTGATGACGGTACATGGTACGCCGCAAAGGTAACAGATACAACAGAGCAGTATCACGGCGAATATGAGTATGAATTTAGCACAGATAAGCCGACGCGAAGTGATGTTGAGGATATGCACCTTAATCATATTTCAGAGATTGCTATTGACCGTCACGAAGCCGAATACGGGGCAGACGGAAGCCGCAACTTTCCCAACTTAAACGACCCGTCGCCCGAAGAACAGGCAGAAGAATTAAGACAGATTGTTGCGGAAAAGTCCGCGCCCGTGGAAATTGACGAAACCTTACCGCCGAAAGACCAGTTAAAGCAGAGACTTGAAAACGGCGTAAGACAGGTGCTTGACAGCGAACAGTTTAAGAACTGGCTTACCACAGGCGGCAAGCTGTTCTATAACAATTACAGTTTCCGTAATGCTATGCTTGTGTGGTTGCAGAAACCCGACGCAAGCTACGTCATGGGCTATGAAAAATGGAAAGATTTTGGACGTAATGTAAAGCAGGGTGCGCAGGGCGCAAAAATCTTCATTCCGCTTATGGCAAGCGAGAAGTACAAGGGCGGCTTGTTCCGCAGTATCAAGAGCAATCTTACAGACCAACTTTCCAAAGACCCGTCTTTGACGGAAGCAAGCTACCGTTTGGGAACAAGCAACCTTGAATTTACCATGAACAGGGCGAACCACCTTATAGGCTTTAAGGTAAACGGCAAGGAACAGCAGATTTTCGGTTCAGATGATGAAGCAAAACGCTTCATTGACCGTGCAATTATCGGAAAAGTACCGACAGGCTTTACCGTTGGTACAGTCTTTGACGCAAAGGACGTTATTGTACCCGAATATTTATGGGTTAAGAGCGGCTACACCAAAGAGGAAATCGCACCCGACGAAAAGGGAAACCCTGTAAAGAACCGCCGCGGCGAAGTAAGGATATTCAATACGCCCGAAAGACAGGCGCGTTTTCAGACCGAACTTGACACAAGAATTGTTGCGAAAGACCCTGTAAAAATGCAGGCATTATTTGACGCTTGCGTAGCCGCAAGCGAGAGAAAGGGCGTTCCTGTAAGCCTTGCGGAAAAAGCCGACGACAGCACCCTTGACGGCGGCGCAAAAGGCTATTTCTCACGCCAGTTTACGGAAGATAAGCCTAACGGCTTTATCGTGATTGACAACAGCCTTGAAATTACGGAAAAATGCGCCGTCCTGTTTCACGAAATGGGACACGCGGACTTGCACAAGAACCTTGAAGCCCTTGCTAAATCAATGGGCGAGGATAAAATCACAAGGGAAATGCGCGAAGTACAGGCAGAAGCTACCGCTTATGCGGTTGCAAGCACTTTCGGCATTGAAACCGACACAAGCAGTTTTCAGTACCTTGCGGCTTATGCCCGCGGCTTTGAATTGCAGGACTTCCAAAAGTCGCTTGATGTGATTTACAGGGAAACACAGGCATTGACAAATGATATTAAGGCAGAACTTGATATAAGGGGACTTAACCTTGACCTTACGGAGAAGCCAAAGGAAATGCTGAACAAGGAAACACTTGAAACGCTGTCAACAAAGTACATGGACTTTGCGGCAGAGCAGGGAAGCAAGGTACAGGCGGCACTTAATGAGTTGCCAAGTCTTGTAAAGCAGAGTGCGGGCAATCCCGAACTTATGGACGTGCTGAAATATCAGAAAGCGAACCTTGACAGCCGCAAGGCAGACCTTGACACCATGCTTACCGCCATAGAGAACCTTAACACAGCCGACACAAGGGAGAAGCAGGACGAAATCATAAGCACCCTTGACGCGGCTATGAACCGTGTTAATGGCGACGCATACGCTTTTGAAAATCTTTCCGAGAATTATGTTGTAATTACGGAAAGAGCAAGGGGCGGCTTAAAGGTTGATTTTGAGCAGAACCCGCATAAAACGCTTGAAGCAATGAAGAAAGATTATCCCGCACTTGCGAAGCTGTCAGAGCCGCAGTTACAGTATCTTGCAACAAGCAAGTTTGTTGCCCGCGAGTTTACCAAGCTGTTACGCGACAATCCGCAGGAATTTGTTGACAAGGCTTGCGAGAGAGCCGCGCTTATATCGAAAGCCGCTTCCAAAAACGGTACATTCGTGGAAGTGAATTTTTGCGAACAGTGGACGGATAAGCCTTTCTTTGAAAAAGGTACGCTTTGCAGTCCGAAGATTGCAGACAAAACCGTGACAGGGTGCGAAGCACAGGCACGCGGCTTTAGTGCGGAAGCGGAAAAGAGGGGCGATTATTTCCCTTACACGAAATGCGATTTAACCATTTTCACGCCGAACAAGGACGGAAAACTCATTTCCCTTAATACCCGCGTTGATATTGGGGACGGAGCGCAGACGAGCCTTAAAGACCATTTAGAGCAGTTATGTAAGCGCGGTTCGGAGCGGAAAGAAGTGCTTGCAAATTTTACGGAAGCCTTGACGGAGAGGGCAGACAAGAGGAAACTGTTAGTACAAGACCTTTCCGCAAAACCGCAGTCCGCAGAACAGCCCGAAATGACGACAGAAAAAGAGGGCAACATGAGCCGCGAAGAATGGGACGGACAGATTAAGGACGCAAGAGAAAAGGCGGCGCAGGAACAGAGGGAAAAAGCGGCAGAGAAAGCGCAGAACAAAAGCAACCGCGACAGAGCGGAATAAGGGGGTTACGGCATGAGCATATTAAAAATTTTTCAGAAGAAACCCGCAACCGCACCCGCGGCAGAGCCACAGGACGAGGAAATAGAAGAATATGAGGTTGCAACCTTTGTACCGAAGAAACTTCCCATGACGGGCGAACTCTTACGCAGACAGCGGGAAGATGAAATCAGAAAGAAATATTGCAGACCTACGGTAAAGACAGGAATAATGATGTAAAGAGAGGGGCGGCACAAGACCGCCCCGTATCTTTCTATTGTTTCTATGGTACACTTGACAATCAATACACATTATGCTATAATGTGTTTAACACTTTTGAGAAAGGAGCAACCTATATGAGTTTCAATATTGGGGAAAAGAACAGTAAGTTTGTTGCTGTAAGCAATGTAACAATGCGATTTGCTTTTTCTGAAAAAGTGCTTTTTGCTGATTTACGCACTTCCCACAAGACGGGAAACCCGAAAATCAATAAGGAAACGGGCGAGATTATTACGGACGCACAGGGAAACCCTGTACCCGAAAGAATTTATACCCACTGGGAGGGGCGTTTTGTCGGAAATGCCTTTGAACCCGCAAAAGCACTGAAAAACGGACAGGCAATAAATATCTTAAACGGTTGGATTGAGAAAGAGGATAGCACGGGAAAGAACGGACAGAAATACACAAATGTATTTGCTGTCATTTCTGATTTTGAGTTGTCCGACGCTACCGAGGACGACGAGGACGGAGAAATCCCGCCAGTGGAAGCAGTAGGGAAACAGATTGACAGCGTGAGCAATGCTTTTCGCGCCTTGGACGGCGACGAAAATACGCCATTTACCGAGGGACGGGGATAATTTGAAAAAATATGTAAGAGCCACCGAAAATGAAATTCTTTCCTCTTTGACGAAAGAAGCAAGCAGTAAGGGCGTGGTGCTTACTTACGCGCACAAACTCTTTTTTCTACGTTTGCTTGATTATGCAGAAAAGGCAGGAGAAAATACCGAGAACGGGCTTTCCGAAGCCTTGAAAATTCCGTTAAGGACGGCTATTCAGAGCCTTAACCGACTTACCGCTTGCGGGGCGTTGATAAGAACCGAGGGGGAAAAGACGTTTCCGCGAAGTCCTACGATTACAGTTGTTTGCAGAAAATTTTATGAAAAGGAGAGATAATATATGCCACAGATGATTGATGTTGATGTATTTGACAATGACGAGAGAATTATCGTCAATAAGGCTTGTGAGGGTACGCCGATTGCAGATTTTACACGGGCGGGCTTTCTTACGAACCTTAATTTTTCCCGCAGTATCAGTACGGAGCAGGACGTTTTAAATCTGCTTGACGGGCTGATTGCCAAGACTGAACGCATTTCTGATGAAGAATGGGAAAGTCTGAAAACTAAAATTCCTTTTGACACTTACTACGACGCTGATAGCAACGTAGATGAAGTGCCACAGGACGAAGCTGTTTAGTTTTAATCACCGTGATAACATAAGAAAGGAGCATAGAGTTATGCTGAAAAGTGAATTTGTTACAAAAATTTCCGAAAAGACTGGGCTTACAAAAAAGGACGTTGTTGCCGCCATTGACGCGTACAATGAGACGGTAATTGAAGCATTAAAGAGCGGGGACAGTGTACCGCTGAAAGGTTTTGGTACGTTTACGACTTCTTCCCGCAAGGCAAGAACGGGACGCAACCCGCAGACTGGGGAAAAAATGGATATTCCCGCTTCTGTTGTTCCACGCTTCAATCCCTCAAAGACCGTTAAGGACGCGCTGAACGCCAAATAATGAAAGGAGCGTAGTCTTATGGGTGTTATGTTGAAGTTTGGTTTTCCTGCCATTCTGCTTGTTATCGGCGTGATTTGTCTGCTTGTTGGCAAGAGGAATGACAGCAAAGTACCGTCTCTTATCGGTGTTGTTTCTGCCCTTGTCGCTGTTGTATGGTTTGTTATCGGTACATTCTGATGTGAGAGGGCGGTATGATGTATGAGCAGTATTTTGATTGTTTTTTTGGGCGTGGTGTTGCCCTTTGTCATTATGTTTTCGGGTGTTGTTACAATGATTAAGTCACGCAATAATGATACTGTAAAAGGCATGGTTATCGGGGTTGTCATGGCGATTGTCGGCGGCTTGTGGCTTTTGCTTTTCTCTATTTTTCTTGTGCATGAGTTAATGACATACGCACCTTATTTTACAAATGACCTATGTATTTTTTAGGAGCAGAGCGGTGGAATTTATTTCTGCCGCTTTTGCTTTGCTTTTATGAGCGTCTTAACGGCTGTTAAGGCGTTTTTTACTTGCTTTGTGGTATGTTTTATCATTAAATGCGTATCGTGGCTTTATGGGGCTTTTATGAGGTTTTGCGAGGGGTGCGGCTTTTCCGTCTTGATGATTTTCCCTTTTACCGCTTGAAAGGGCAGAGTACAGCGCATACATCTATCCCCCGCCAGTATTTTGTAAGAGCCTATCCGACGGTAGGACGTGTCGGATATTTCTAACAAAATACGTCCACCCCCCTACATGACACAGGTGAGGGAGGGTGGAGAAAAGCGTTTGCTCCGCAGGTTCTCAACGCCCCCTTTGGAAAAAGGGTGCGGGCGAAGCCTACCCCCCTAAACCAATCTTGAGCGTTCCCCTCAAACTCCCCCTAGTCGCCCTAGTCGGCAGAGGGGCAAGCCGTTTGAGACTTGCCCCTTGCGGGGGAGACTATCACATAAGCCTATCCTTATCAAGCAGAAAAGAGTATTTTTTGTAAAAGGCACAAAAAATCTTCCTTTTCAACTTGACAAGTCTTTGCTTATGCGGCACAGTTGCGGCGGTTTTCTTATTATCACGGTGATTATCTTCTTTTGCAAAACACTTGACAATATATGTACATTGTGCTACAATAAGAGAGTAAAGAAAAGTACATATTTTATGAAAGCGAGGTTTTCAAAATGGCTAGTAAAGACAAGAATTATTACATAGGTTTGGCTGTAAAAAAGTGGAATGAGGTATTGCAAGATACTGTCAAAGAAATTGAAGAAATGGGTTATACAAAGGCTGATGATGATAAATGGGTAAATAAGAATGGTTCTACTGTTTATCCGAGTGATATTGCTACTTGTACTTATGATGAAGTAGTAAATGCAGATGAAGTCGTGGGATATTATTTATGGTTGCATGAAGAAAGTCCGTTGCGAGACTGGAAAGAGAATACAGAGGGAAAAGAACTTACGGAGCAAGACAGAAAAGTGACCGAAATTCTTGAACAATTATGTGTAGCGTAAGCCGTTAAGGAGTGTTGAACCATGAAAAATATGATATATACGTCAAAAAGAGGAAAGCAGATTGTGTTTGATGATTATGAGGATAACACGAAAGAATATCAATCTTACTGGACGGAAATGTGTCCGCATTGTCATAATAAATATAGGGGCATTTTAGGAAACAGAGCAAGTGACGGAGCAATGGGTACTTGTTCGGTTAAAGGGTGTGAAAATGAAGCGAGTTATTATGCAGACTTTAAACTGAATGAAGTCTGCTTTGCCGAATAAAAACAGAAAGGACTAAAACTTATGGTTAAGACGTTATTAAATACACTTAATGCCTATTCAAAGGAATATGCGGAAAGTGGCAATGCGGCAATATTGCCCGCAATCGGGAGAATTAAAGAGCGGATTGAAAAAGAAACTGGAAAGAAATTAAAGGTTGTGGTTGAAAAAGACATAGCAAAATACAGTTTATAAAAGGCGTAAACAGTACAGACAGTAATTGTTTGTACTGTTTTTTTTTATGGTTATGATTTTACAAAAACACTTGACAATATATGTACAAATTGCTATAATATAAGAGTAAAGAGAAATACATATTTTATGAAAGTGAGGTTTTCAAAATGAGTTATTTGGAACAGCAGACAAGCGAAATTGCACAGGCACAGGTAGTTGAAGCATTATTGAGAATGAAGAACTTGAAATTACATGAGAATGTAATTAAGGAGTTTAAGGAAACTGGAAAAATCAATCTTTCCGAAAACGGCGGCTTGTTGTATTGGCTTAATGAGGAAGAAAACAAAATGGTGCGTGATTGGGAAAAGGAGACTGGTAATATTGTATATCATGTTATCAAGAATAATATGGTGTTTGGCTTATGTTACAGTTTCTTATATGTTTCACCCCATGCCGACGAGTGGCAGTATGACAACGAAGATTTAAAAGAGGGTTATCCGCTTGTATATGTGAAAAATGCTACGGATAGCACTTGTAGCGAATACGGTTCAATCGGCATTAAGAGCAGTATCGGCGGTTTAGTCAGAGTTGCATAATATTTTAATCGGATAGTTTATATAAAGCGTCTTAACGGCTGTTAGGACGCTTTATTTTGTGCTGATTTTGTTATCACGGTGAGTACATTCTTTTATAAAAACACTTGACAATATATGTACAATATGCTACAATAAGAGAGTAAAGAAAAGTACATACTGTATATGAAAGTGAGGTTTTCAAAAATGAGTGATGATGAATTAAGAGAGTGGTGCATAACCAACTATGGAACACCCGAAGTAAGCGAGTGTGAAAAATGCCCTAATCAGAAAGAGTGTGACGATTTTATGGAAAGACATAATTTTAATACGCCTTTATTTGGCTGATTGCAAAAGCTGTCCTAGCGGCTTATCGGGGGAAAGGTTTTAGTGGTGGTATCTATGAAAAAAACTATGACGCATGAGGAAATCAAGTCTGCCTTTTCTGAAATATACAATTCTTTTTATTTGCACAACCGCATTACCGACAAGAGGAAAAGAACTGATGAAGAATGGGAGAAGATAGTCAAGGAAGCGGACGCTTTAAGTAAAAAGTATGACAGTTGCCTTGTTAAAAATATGATACTTGCACTTTTGGAAGAATTTGAAAACGAAGAAAAAGAGATAAATAACACCTGACAATATATGTACAGTTTGCTATAATATAAGAGTAAAGAGAAATACATATTACATGAAAGAGAGGTTCTGAATTATGTATGAAAAGTTATACAGATTATGCAATCAAAAGGGCTATTTTACTTGCGGTTCGTCCGAACAGTACAGTAAAATGTTTGATATGGCAGAGCATGGAGCAACCGCCCATGATGTAGCACTTGTTATTTGGATATGTAGCAATGACAAGGAATTGGAAACAATCGAAAATGAGGTAAGCGAAATTTACCGCGAACAGGCGGCTAATTCCTTGCCAAGTGACGTAATAGAATAATTGAAAAGGAGTGTTGAACAATGGTAGACGGTGTGGAAATGGTTTTCTCAAAAGAGAAGATGATTGAGCGTTTAAAGAAAGAGGGCAGAGCGGACGGTATCAACGAAGAAGTCCTTGCTATCATGGATAATCTTGACGGTCAGCCCGTCGGTACTAATTCGTGGCACAGACAGGTTTACGGCGAACCTGTTTATACTTGCCACGGCAAGGACGGCAAAGACCTTGACGTAAACGAGAACGATTGCGTTTACAAGAGCGAATATGAGAAGATGATGAAAGAAAGGAAGTGCTAAAAACATGAAAGTGATTGTGAAACAGGCGGGGAAACCCGCCGAAATCACAGAGGTTGATTTTAAATACCGTAATGAGGTTGGAAAGCTGATAAGTGATGATAAAATCACAAATGAGTACGTCCATATCAAAGCGAATGAACTTGCTATGGTGGTGGACGAGGACGGACTTGCGAAGCAGTTGCCGCTTAATTTCTTTTTAGAAACCACAAACCCGTATTATCCAGTACAGGCGATTGTTGGGACGGTTGTATTCTGCCGCTATCAGTACGAAAACCCGTATGAAAAGGAAATATGGGACTATGAATTAAGGGACGTGGACGAGGACGACGTAGCCGCCGTAAATAAAATTCTTGACGGGGCAACACAGATGAAATTGAGAAAGGAGTATGTAAGAATTTATGGAAAATAACCCACAGGAAACCCTGTTGACCGTTGGGAAGATTTACCCCGAATGGCAGACGAAACAGGACGGCTTTCGTCTTGAATGGGGCGACGCGGGCTTTACCCTTTGTGCCATGCTTAACGGTATAAGCGCAGAAGAAAAAGAACAGTTTGCACCGCAGAAGAAATTGACGGTGCGTTATACGGTTATCGGGGACGTATGCTACTTTACTTTCATGTTTGGAGATATGCCGTGGGCTGATTGCCCGTTTTCACCCGCCCTGTACCGTAATGTCGGGAAAAATACGACTTTCCCCGATATTGAGGACGGACAAGGACTGGCTTTGACTGTATTGCTTATAGACACAGGGACAGGGGAACTTTGCCGCGTGCGGCTTATCGGGTTGGGACACGATTTTTCCGTACAGTGGCAGAAATGGGCGAAGAAAGCCGCGGAAAAGCCGCTATCCTTTGAAGAATATAGCAGACAGATTGATGAAACGTACAGGGGATATGCAAGCGTTGACCTTGCCCTTAAAGGCGGTAATGAGGGCAACGAATACATTGTAAGAACATAATGCTTTTCAGAGCGTCTTAACGGCTGTTAGGACGCTTTTTTCTTGCGTATCGGGGAAATTGTCATATAAAGCAGTAAAAGGGGAAAATAAGGCGAATAAGAGCCTTGCGCACCGAGCGCGGGGCAGAGGACAGAAGCATTTTCCCTTTTGCCGCTGATAGCCGCTTTTCCGACTATCCGAATGTAATCACCGTGAGTATATTTTTCTTATATAACACTTGACAATATATGTACATTATGCTACAATGTATATATCAAATCAAAGGAGCATGAACAATGAATAAGGAAGAACAGTTAAAACGGGCAAAATCTTTATCAATTACATTTTTGCATATTCCAATAGCGACTACCGAATACAGTCCTATTGTGGTTAAGCACCCGTATTTTGAAAGTGCGTTCCTGTATGACTATGACAGCAAGGCAATGTTTAATGCCCTTGAAAATACTGAAAAATACAATGAATTTCTTTATACTTATGCCAAGAAGATAATAGAGCCTTGCAAAAGTATTAAGGAATTGCTTAATCTTATCTGTAAGCCTTACCGCGTGACGTATCTTTCTTTTCTGATGAAAGAAAAAATTATTACGAAAAAGGAGTGCGGCAATCTTTTGGCGGCACATTGGACGCTTATTGAAAATTTGAGTGTTGACGCGAATGTGCGGAAAGTCACTATTTTAAGTTGGATAAAGGCGGCTGATAAAGAGGTTCTTATGGACGAGAGCGAATTGCGGAAATATAACAGCTTTCCCGACGTGTTGACGATATATCGCGGTTGCCGTACAGAAAAAGCGGTAAAAGGAATGAGTTGGACGCTTTCAAAAAGTAAGGCGAGGTGGTTTGCAGGGCGTTATTCCCAAGACGGGGGCGTGACGTTCCGCGCCCATATCCGAAAAGAGGACGCTATCTGTTATCTTGCGGGCAGAGGGGAAGCGGAAGTTGTTGTTGATTATCGGAAATTATATGATATTGAGCAGATATAACACTTGACATTATATGTACATTATGCTATAATGTACATATAAACAAAGAACGGAAGCGAGGTTTTATTATGACACTAAAGGAATATGCGTATGCGGCAATAGATATTGTAATTGACCTTGCCGCAGAACAGGGTATTAAGTATCGCAGGGGTGATTTTAGAATTGAGGGAATAGATAAAGCAAAAGTTTTTGGACTTAACAATGTTTATTTTATCGGCGGCATAAATGAACCTAGCGGGGTAAGTGTTAATTTATGGTATGATTTTGCAAGAACGGGAAAGAAACTGAAAGCCGCAAAAAACGGCTTTTACAGTTATAAATATTGCCGCGTAAAAGAAAATTGCGTGTCATTTAACTTTTCCTTGAATGAGATAGAAATACAGAGCGTAAAAGAAACCACGGCAGACCAAAGCAAAATAGAAGAAGTTATCCGTAAGGTGCAGAAATTACTTGTACTTGCAGACCAAAGCCGTAACCCAAGTGAAGCGGAAGCGATTGCCGCAAGTATGCAGGCGCAGAAACTACTTGCAAAATACAATCTTGAAATTGCGGACATTACGGGAGAAGAAAAGAAAGAAAAGATTGAACAGGTTATTGCGGACGTTGGAACGGGTAACAAGTGGAAATATACCCTTGCAAATGCCGTGGCAGACAGTTATCAGTTATTGTTGCAAGTGCTATTATCACGGTGCGGAAATGATAGTATTTTACGGCTATCAGAGTGACGTACTGATAGCCCGCAGAGTATTTATGTATCTGTTCAAAGTAGGAAACAGCCTTGCGACAAAATATGTAAAAGCCCGCAGGGATAGCGGCGAATGGCAAACACAGGGCTTGTATAACAGTTTTTGTAGCGGCTTTTGTGCGGGGGTACGTTCCGAGTTACAGAAAAACTGTACCGCCCTTATGCTTGTCACACCGCAAGCGGTTATAGAGAGTTTTGATAAATATTCCAAAGACTTCAAAGCGGTAGACCACAGCATTAGCATGAATGATTATGACGCTTACACCACGGGCGAAGTTGAGGGAAAAAGAGCGTTGAACGCGCAGTATATAGAGGGAGAATAGACGCATGGAAATTGAAGTGACAAAGCAGATGATAGACGCTACTTTTGATTTTATCGAGGGACGGAGAACGAAAAAAGAGGGTAACGGCGTTGTGTTAAGGGGAGTTCGCGGTGCGAAATTCCCCGAAAGCCTTTTGCGTGAGCCAAACGAAGAAAGCCCATTGAGTTACTACATGGACGGCGAAAAACAGGCGGTAATTGCAACGAAATTTAATATGCCGAAAAATATGCCTGTTGTCTATGGCAGGGTGGGACAGCGTTATGCGCGGCAGATTGAATTGTACTGGACTTATACTGCTGTCATGGAGTTTATCAAGCCAGTTTGCGAGAAGCCGATAGAAAAGGTTTTTCCGACGGGAAAAGGCTTTGACCCGCTGATTGTGCGTTGCTATGAGCAGGAAATCGCAACGATAGGCGATTTTCTTAACACTTTTGTCCGCTATGAAGTGACGACAATAAGAAAACGCTTGATAAGGGCAGAAATAGAAATTTTCGACGCGGTTTTTGCAAATATACGCGCCGCCTGTTATGCGCTTTTATAACGGTAAAAGGGGAATGTAATCACCGTGATTATTTCCCTTTTTATTTTTTTGTATTTTACACTTGACAATATATGTACATTTTGCTATAATGTAAATATAGAAAAGCACAGACCGAAAGGAGCGTTTAATCATGGCAATTATCAATAGTGAAGTTGAAACACTTATTCATACAAGAAGCGTACAGGAAGAAGTTACGCTGAAATCTCTTATGGAGCAGAGCCGCGACATGGATAAGAAATGGGTAAACCACATTGTAAACAATGAGGTAAAGACAAATTTTGCGGTCAATAACGACTTACAGTTGGTTATCAATCCTGTACACGGCGGCACAAAAACAATGGATATTACGGACAACGCTTTTTCACAGCTTTGTACCCGTATGGGAGTACCCGCAAAATATATTAAGAAATGCTTTGCGGCGGGAAAATCAAACCTTGCCGTTGAGAACTTCCGAGCATGGGAAAATGAGCATACAGGAAATATGCTTGTGCGCGAGAGCGACGGCGTGGCAAGGGCGGTGTTATCAGACAGCTATTCGCCTTTTGACAATTTCAGAGTATTACGGGCATTAAATTACACAATGGATACCAAGCGTTTTATACCGACACAAGTTTATATGTCACAGGAAAAATTGCATATACGCTTTGTAGATTATCAGCCGTTGCCAGTAAGCGACGGGACGGGTTCGCCGCTTTACGCAGGTGTTATCCTTTCTTCTAACAGTGTGGGAGCGGGAAGCCTGTCTTTGAAATTCTTTATCTATCGTTCAGTATGTAAAAACGGCATGGCAATTTCCTCTATGGGCGGTACGCTGTTCCGTCAGAACCATATCGGAGAAAAAATGACAGACAGTAAGATTGCCGTATTTAACAGGGCATTTATGGATATAGACAGACTTGCAGATATGGCGGTTACTCTTGTGAAAGAGAACAACGGCAGACGTTTAAAAGATTATGAAATGCAGATGTATCTTGAAAAAGCCCGTAGAGAAATGAAGCTGTCTGAAAAGAGCATGGAAAAATTACAAATGCTTGTCGGAGACGGCGGGACTTATGAACCTACCAAGTGGGGCTTTATCAATGGCGTTACAGAGTTGGCACAGGACTTCACACTTGATACCCGTTACGATATGGAAAATTGGGCGGGAGAACTGTTTACCAAGACAGCGGCGTAAAAAACTGTTATACAGGGCGGGAAAACCGCCTTGTATATGCTGTATGCTGTTATATGCGTCTTAACGGCTGTTAAAGGGACTTTATGTTTGCGACGATTAAAATTCAAGCAAGTATCTAAAAATGTCTTACAGAGCCATTAACGAAGCCGATTTTTGCCGCAGAAACTTAAAAATTTGAAATTATAACCAAAAGGAGCAAAATATGAATAATATACATGACAAAGTGTTTGTCTGTCCGAAATGCACAAACAAAACTTTATATCCTGTAAATGGAAATGAGGATATTGTCGGAATTGGTTATCACGAATTATGTATTTGTGATGAATGTGGGGCAGAATTATTGTCCGAACCACAAGTTGATTTTTCGGTTAATTTTATTGAGGTTGAAAATTAGGATTTGTAGAGGTGAATAAAATGACTGATGAAAAAAGGTTGATGATACAAGGAATAGATATGTTATTGAGAAAAATCAATAAATATGATGATAATAAGTCTTTTACGGTAGCTGAAATTATAGAAATGTCGAATGAAGTATGCGCTGAAATTGAAAACCAAGATACATAAACTGAATTACTCACGGTGATTATGAAAGGAGTAGATATGGATATAAATAAAATGCCTAAAGGAGCATTAAAAGATTATGAAACTGATTTAGAATGTGCTTTGATAAGAGCAGAGGTTAATGAGGATATTGAGCGTTACGGGAAAATAAGCGATAAATTGAAAGCTGTAAGGAAAATATTGAACGCTGATATTATAGAGCGTGACGATAACGGTAATATTATTGGTTGTGGTAGCCATGCTGATTATGATTGCTATGCAACAGAGGTACAGAACGGACAAGGTTATTATGACAACGACGGACATTTTCACAGACGCGAATATAACCCCGAAGATTAAGAAAGGAGCGTGTGAGAGTGATTAAAATACTAGCCGCCCTGTTCATGCTGATAGACCATATCGGAATGATATTTTTTCCCGAAAATTATTTATTGCGCATAATAGGGCGTGTGTCAATGCCGCTGTTTGCCTATTGCATTGCGAGAGGGTTCTATTTTTCAGAGCAGAAAGGCACGACGGGGCGATATGCCCGCAACCTATTCCTTTTTGCCGCTGTTTCCCAAGTACCGTTTACGGTTCTTTCCCTTTGGATTGAGGGCGAATTTGCCCTTAATATCGGCTTTACATGGTTACTGTCTGTATGCTTTATGAAAGCATTGATAACCGAGAAAAAGCCGCTTGCACTAGGCTGTATGTGTGCATTGATATTTCTTACAGCCCTTGCCGTGCCAATGGATTATGGACTTTACGGTGTGCTTTATCCATGCGTATTTTACTTGTTTATGTATCGGGCAGAGAAACCGCAGTATGCTTTTGTCGGAATGACCGCCCTGTATGCCCTGTACGTTCTTACAGGCGGCAGTCAGATACAAGCATTTTCTATTGTTGCATTTCCTGTATTGATGATAGCCAAGCGATATGATGAAAAGCTGTCTTTGCCGCGTCGTTTTTTCTACTGGTTTTATCCATTACATATAGGTGCGCTGTTATTGCTGAAAGGAGTGATTTTATCATGCTAACTTTACCGATAAAGGGAAAGTATTTCAAGATGATAGAAAGCGGCGAAAAGCCCGAAGAATACAGGAATATAACACCTTATTACATGAGCCGTTTTAAGAATATCTTTGAAATGTACCCGTATTCCCATATTCCCAGTGGAACAGACCGCCACACAATACGTTTACGGAACGGTTACGCCGCTACGTCCCCGACACTGGAAGTAGTTTGTACTCTTGACATAGGGACGGGAAAAGAAAAATGGGGTGCTGTTCCAAACACGGAATATTACATACTGAAAATACATGAAAAGCGGCGTATTGTTTAAGCAATACACTTGACAATATAGTGACATTATGCTATAATAAATGGTAGTTAATATAATCAAAGAATTAGAGAAAAAGGTGACGGACTAATCACCGTGAGGAAGAAAGGAGTTTTACAATGGAAGATAACAAGAATATTATTCTTACAATGCAATATGAGGACGGAAAGACAGGCAAGAGAGAACTTTTATCCATTTTTAAGGCAGAAAACGGGCGTGATTATGCCGCACTTTTACCACTTAATGAGGACGAAACCGTGCAGGACGGCGCAAGCATTGAACTTGTGCGCGTAACACCGTATCAGAATGAGGATATGGAAGAAGATTATATGATTGAGGGTATCACTACGGAAGCCGAATTACAGACGGCAAAAGAAGCCTTTGAACAGCTTTCCGTTGTGGCGGCTGATGAAGCGGACGAAGCAAGCATTGACGACTTACCGACGCTTTCTTTCAAAAACGGGAACGGGCAGTTTGAGGACTGGAAAATCGTTGATGTGTTCGTCCACAACAACCGTAAGTATATTGCCCTTATCCCTGTATCAGACAATGCGGACGGCGAGAATATACATATTCATCTTATGCGCCTTGAACTAACTGTACAGGGCGGTATTGAGGGGTGCGAAGTTTCAACTATCCCGTCTGATATGGAATATGATGAAGTGGCGGGCGTGTTTGAAAAGCGCGTCAGCGAAGCAAACGAAACTTGACAAACACTACACATTATGCTATAATACAACCATAGAAAATACTTACTTTCAGTAAGGTACTTTCTCTTTACACAAAGGCACTTGCGAGAAATTGCAAGTGCCTTTTACTTTACCGCGGGAACGTGTTAAAAATTATTTGGTAAAATTATGTTAATGTATCTTGACTTTTGATATAAGTCTGTATATAATTGTTTTATGCAATTCAAAAAACGGGAAAAATGAAAAACGCCCCGTTTACCGAAGCGTTTTTCATTCTCTAGTCATATACAATTTCTTACCGTTATTTGAATTGCCGACGGTTTAGTGAACCACCACAGAACACAAAACCGTCAATTAAGCGGTTACACGTCACACGGCTTTTGTTTTTGACAGGACAACACCCGTACAACGTGCCTTAATGTATGTTCTAATTATAGCTTGCAGAAACACGATTGTCAACGGTGTAGAACGAAAAACACCTTGACAATGCAAGTACAAAGCATATATTATCAGATAAATTATCAGATTATCAGCCGCTTATTGTAGCTTAACAGCTTACAGTAAGCGGCTTTTTTTATTCTAAAGGAAAGGGGGTAAAGCCCATGTTAGGGACTTTTGGCACTTCTGCTTATAAGGCGGCAGAAGATTTTATATCACATAAAGATTATCTAAACTATATGTACGGCGACGTAAAGGGCTTTATTACCCGAAGCGTCATACCGCAGGAGCGCAAGGGCGCATATTATGAAACATTTGCTTTTTCAGACCGCATAATCAACCGTAACAGCTATTACGGCATAACCAATGTCTATACGTCTATGAATACGTTTTTGACAAAACGCAAGGACGGAGACGCACAGAGCGGGCGTAAAGTCGAAAATTTAAAGCGTCTTAATGCCTTATATTTAGACCTTGACTGTTACAAAATAGGCATGACGCAGGAACAGGTACTTTTCGCACTGGAAAATGACTATTTTGGAAGCAAAATACCTGTACCTACTTTCATCATTAACAGCGGGCGCGGACTTTATCTGATATGGAAAATCAGTGAGGACAGGAACGCATTGCCACGTTGGACGAATGTAGAAAAATATCTTTTTGAGCAATGCAAGGAATTTAATGCAGACCCACAGGCACTTGACGCGGCGCGTATCTTACGCGTCCCATACAGTGTAAACGGGAAGAACGGTGAAACTGTCCGTATCATGCGTTTCAATGACGTAAGATACACATTACATGAAATCATAAAGGAATACGACATAAAGCCGCAGAAACGGGAAAAGAAAGTAAAGAATGAGCCTACATATCCGTATGGAGAAGCTACCGCAAAGCAAAGACGCGTAGCGCAATGGCAAGCCGCCGAATTTGGTTTAGAATTACCCGATTTTGCAAATTATCAAGAAACTTTTGATTTTATCCAAAAAAATAGCAATCATCACCGTGAGGATAAGGAAGAAAACAAGGTTATTATCTTTGCCAAGCACAAGACAATAACCTCTATGCTTGACGGGCGCGTGAACGACCTTTTCAAGCTGTTTTCCATGAGAAAAGGCGGCGATTGTAGCCGCGAATATGCACTTTTCCTTTGCCGCTTATGGGTGGGAGAGCGCACTAACGATTTTGATTACGCTTTAGAGCAGACACAGGCACTTAACAGGACATTCGACGTGCCATTTGATGAAAGATACGTTGAAACCCGCACTAAAAGCGCGGAGACAAAACTTAAAACTGGAAAAACCTATCAATACAGCCTGTCAAAGCTGATTGATGTTTTAAATATAACAGACGAAGAACAAAAAGAACTTGAATATCTTTGCAAACAGCCGCAATCACAAGCCGCCCGCCGAAAAAAATCAAATCGCAGGGCGTATTTGTCACGCCTTGAAAAAGAGGGCAAGCAGACCAAGCGGGAAACATTAAAAGAACGCAGGGAAACCATCGCTATGATGATTGCCGAGGGCAAAGAGAAAGAGGAAATTTGCGCCCTTTTACAAATAAGCGCAAGAACTTATGACAGAGACAAAGCCGCCATTACCACAGACGGCTTGTTAAGCCGCGTTAAAGCGACTTTAAAAGAAAGCACGGAGAAGATTAAGGACAGAGCGGAAAAAGCCGCTGAAAGCCTTAAAACAGCGGCAGAAGCTACCGCACAGGCAATAGGAAAGGCGGTGGAAGCCGCTGAAAAGGTTGTTTCGCCATTTTTTCAGTCCACCAATTATAAGAGAACACCCGTAGGGTGTTCCGCACACTCTAGTCAGTATATAAATAAACAATATAAGCAGTTGACTATATGGGATATATGGGATATTCCTACAAAGGGAGAGCATGACGGGGGAGAGGACAGCCCACCTATGCCGTGTAATATCTCTTGTAATACATCATAGTGGGAGAGTGAACAGAAGTAAGTGAATGGGCGGGGGAGACTGTCAGCCCAGTAAAGGGACTTTCGCGGCATAACCGCTACGCTATTATTCCACGTTCCCTTGACAGGGCAGACTTCACGGGAACGCACAGGCTACGCCTATACGAAGCTGATTGAAGTATCAATCGCCCCTGTACAGGCAAGCCTTATCTTACCCCGTGAACCGTCAGAAAGACCAAAGACCGCGGGGCTACGCACCCCACACCCGCGACACCTGCCAAAGCTGATTGAAAGGACGTGGCGGCGGTAGGTTATGGTTTTTGTCGGGCGTTATCACCGTGATTAAATTTTGTGTGAAGAATAAAAGAAAACACTTGACAATATATGTACACTTTGCTATAATGTAAGAGTAAAGAGAAATACTTAATACTTGAAAGCGAGGTATTCAGAATGGTAAAGAATTTTGCAAAGTATATGAAATGGGGAAAGACAGTTGAAAGCAACTGGACGGGAGAGGTTTTTAAACTCATTGAAGATATGGGAGACGGCGATACCGTAAAAGCGGTTAGTCTTACCAACTGGAGAAGATACGATTTGCTGAAAGCATGGATAAGAAACTGGGAAAGTAATTCTTGTGGTTTCCGTGAAAGATTTGAAAAGGACGGAAAAAATATTGAGGATTGCAAGACCGAAAAACAGGGCTATGAGGAAGAATTGAAAATTTCAGAGATTACACCCCATGACAAAATTCGTTTTATCACGCCTAGTTATGAGACAAAATTTGAAGTAGCAGATTTAAGCCTTGTTTCTGTAAATGGAACAGCGGCGAGGGTGGCTTATATTGACGAGTGCCATTTTACTTTTGTTGACAAGATTAACGTAAACCTTTATGGCGGCTGTTTTCATATTTGCCAGTTTGCGGAGATATGCGAAAAAGAAAATATAGAAGTGAAGCCGATAGAAAAGGTTTTTCTTCCAGTAAAATAAATTTAATCACCGTGATTACGGGCGCGGGTTTATCCCGTTCCCGTTGGAGCGGTAAAAGGAGAAAGGAGTGCGGGAGAATGGCAGAGACGGGTGCTATTACAGCCTATTTGAAAGACATTGCGGTGCTTGAAGATGAAGCGGAGCGCAGAATGAAAGCGATTTACGGAGAGGATTGCGACGTAAGAGCGCACAGGACGGAGTTTTTGAAGTTCCGCAAAGATATTTTACATGAGATTATAAGCCGCAGTAAGTACGGACGGAAAAATAATTAAAAAAATTGCAAACAACACTTGACAATATATGTACAGTTTGCTATAATGTAAGTGTAAAGAGATAAGAACACAAAGAAAGCGAGGTATTTTCAGTATGATTAACAAAGTTGCGTTTATCAACGGAAAGGGCGGTTGCGGCAAGACGACTTCCATTTTCCATGTTTCGGGTGTTCTTGCAAAAGCGGGGGAGCGGGTGCTTGTTATCGACCTTGACAAACAGAGAAACACAACCGATACTCTGCTGATGAATACCGAAAAGCCCGAAAAAACAGTGTTTGACTTCATGCAGGGTACAGCAACAGCGCAGGAAGCAACAGCAGAAGCATTATTTCAGAGCAGGGGTAATGCAAACCCGAAGTATTACGGCGTTGACTGTATGACAGCAAGCGTAAGACTGGAAGATGAAGCGGCATTGAGAGAAATTGACAAAGAGCGGTTCGGGGCTGAACTTGAACAGTTTATAGAGGAAAAGGGCTATACATGGGTTCTTGTGGATATGCCACCCTCAAATAAAGAGTTAAACAATATTTGCTTTTCCTGTATCGTAGATTTTGTAATTGTCCCGTTTTCGTCAGATATTTACAGTGTCAGCGGTTACGGCGACATTATGAACACCGTAGAAGAAGCAAGAAGCGTCAATCCAAGCCTTAACATTTTGGGCGTGTATCTTTCAAGATATATGAAGAATTGTGCGGTTGACCGTTTTATTAAAGAACAGCTTGAAGATTTTGATACATTCATTCCCGTACAAATTCCACTTGCGGCAGACGTAAGGGAAGCGGTTATGTTTGGACGACCTATCAGCTACTATAAAATGTTTTCAGATAGCCGCACGGCTTATGAAAACCTCACAAGTGAAATGAAAAAGCGTATTGACGCTAACCGATAAAAGAAAGGAAAGGTAAAAGATTATGGCAAAGAATTTTGGAAACGCAGGAAGCGCGAAAACAATTAAGGAAGTTGCAAAGGCAAGCGCAGAAAAGGCACAGGTTATCGTCGTAAAGATGATTAACAATAATAACTTACATGATTATCCGAATAATCGTGAGGACGTGGACGACACGGCAGACCTTGAAAACAGCATTAAGGAAATCGGCTTTACAGACCCTATCGAAGTTACTGCTTTCGGACAGGACGAGGGCGAATACATGATTGTAAGCGGACACCGCCGCAGAAGCGCGGGTGTGAAATGCGGAATGGAAGCGTTTCCTTGTATCGTGAAGCCGTTTGAAAGTCAGCGCGAGGTTGAAAATTATGTTCTGCTTGCAAACAGTCAGAGAGACAGCGCAAAAGACCCGTTGCTTTTCTGTAAGAGATACAAAATGCACGAAGAATACTTGAAAGAAGCAGGGTTCAAAGGCAAAATGCGTGATGAAATCGCAAAGCGTTTGGGTATCAGCACACCACAGGCAGACCGTTACAACACCATGAACAAGATTATCTTGCCTGTATGGGATATGGTTCGTGATGAAATCGTCGGAATGTCAAGTGTATTGCCAATGGCAAGCCACAGCGAGGAAGAACAGGCAGAGATTTACAATATCATGCAGGAAGCCTTGAAAAAGGGCGTGACGCTTACCCGTGATACAGTAAAGATGATTGTTGAGAAGTACCGCGAGGGAAAGAAAACATGGGCTGAAATCGCTGATTTGCCAAGAGACAGCGGCTTGCCGCTTAACAGTTCAATCAATACCGAACCGAGCGAGACAAGAGAGCCTAAAGAGTATGACCGCAACGACGAGGTAAGACACGATTTTGACCCGATTGCCGCAGAAGCAGACAGGGCAGACGCAGACCGCGCCGCATGGGAAGCACAGCAGGCGGCAGAGCAGGACGGCAACGACGCGGACGAGGACGGCGAAGAAAAGAGCGGAGAGCCTAAAGAGAAAAAGCCACCTTTGACCGACGAGGAAAAGCGCGAGAAAAGAGCAAAGGATATTCTGAAAGACCTTGAAAAGCTGAACACTTGTCTTTCCGACCTTTACACCTTTGAGAACAAAGAGGAAGCCGAGGAAGCCTTACGCAACATGGCAAGTACATTTACGGTTGTTGTTGATGAAATGTACAACATTTCAAGAGAATACGACCTTAACGAAGTGTTTGACACTACTCTTTCAGATATGAAAACAAAGGTTAAGGAGTACGAAGAATAGGCACAACAAAGGGGCGGGCGAAAGCCCGTCCTGTTTTATAGGGTTATATAAATAACGCTTGACAACATATACACATAATGCTATAATAATATTATAGAAATAAGGAGTGAGCGGTTTATCCGTAATCACGGTGAGGACAAATTTATGGTTAAAAAAACTTTATGCACCACTTTGATATTATCTACAATGCTTCTTTTTTCGGGGTGTTCTTCCCTAACTGGAAGCGCAGAACCCACGGAAACAGAAGTTGCGAACGCCGTTCCAAACGGCGCGGTTGTGGCAGAGACAGGAAGTAAAATTGAATTGACTGATATAACATTGACATTGCCCGACGGCTTGCGCTATGGAAAGCAGGAAACAGAGGACGGCACTTCCTATTATGTTTGGAAAACCGACGACGAATACAACTTACCGTCAAGCGTTGATATTGTCTTTTATATCTATGAGGGCAATGATAAGAAAACGCCCGACGCGAATTTAGAGGAAGCGGAAGCCCGAAGCAGTATTTCGAATTATATACAAAGTTTTGTCGGGGAAGCTGATGAAGTCCGTACTGTTTTGGACGCAGGAATGACAAGTAATAAGGACTGGTACACACTTTGCTTTACAGGATATGGCGGCAGTACCAATGAGGTAACAAGTTATGGGACATATTGCTATCCGAAGTCTTATTACGGAGTATATATGTTACAGAAAGCCGTTGCTGATGATTACAGTAGGAACTATTACGGCTTTATATTTTCCAATGACGGGACAGGAGATATTTTGACGGAAAGTGAATACAATTCCCTTTTTAGTCAGATTAAGAATGGCTTTGCAATAGAGACATTCTTTACCATGCCGCAAATGACTTATGACGCGGCTACGGACTATTCAAATGGTTACAGCTACGAACAGTTAAAAACGCTGTTCAATGACACTACAAACTACTACATTATCACAGGCGGCAGAGCCGCGGAAACAGAGACAGAGGAAGCAACAGAAACCACAGAGGAAACAGAAAGCGCGGAAGCTGTAAACCTTAGTCCTTTATATGATGTTGTCCGTGTTGTTGACGGTGACACAATCGTTGTTTCCATTGAAGATAAAGAAGTGAAAGTAAGGCTTATCGGTGTTGATACACCCGAAAGCGTACATGAGGACGAGAGCAAGAATACAGCAGAGGGCAAGGAAGCGTCTGAATGGACGACAGACCTTTTGACAGGCGCACAGGTTTATCTTGAATATGATGTTGAACCCGAAGATAAATACGGACGCACCCTTGCTTATGTTTATCTTGACGACGGTAAGACAATGGTAAACCGCTTACTACTGGAAAATGGGCTTGCACAGATTATGACCGTACAGCCGAATAGCAAGTATGCTGATGAATTTTATAATTTACAGGTTGCCGCCCGTGAAGCTGGTAAAGGTTTTTGGGGTACGGGCTTTTTTGAACAGACAGAGGAAGCGCAAAATTAGATGAATGGAAAGCGAGGAAATTTATTATGACTGATTATTTTTCTTTAAGAGTGAACTCTAAACTGAAAGAAGATTTTTACGATTATTGCAAGAGCAAAGGGTTTACGGCAGGAAAGGCGATTAAGTTGCTTGCCCGCCAGTTTGCAAAGAGCGGGAAAATTCCGTTTTCACTTGACGGGACACGCAACTATCCCGACGATAATCTTATCCGTATCAGTATTCACATGGACGCGGAGACAAGACAGCACTTTGCCGCCGCTTGTGAAGAATACGGGTTGCCTATGAGTATCGTTGTACGCGGCTTTATGGACTATTGTGTTACTAATGACTGTTTCCCTTATGAGACAGGGGCTAAAAAGAAATAAGAGGGTTGCTATATCGACAGCAGAGGGCGCAAGAATTACCGTAAAAGAAGATGATTTTACCGCTATTGCAAATTATTTACACTTGAACAAATAACAATAATAAAGCTGTCCTAGCGGCTTATCGGGGGAAAGGAGATAAACCATGTACGCAAAGAATAACAACTATGTGACCTATTTTGTTGAGGAAGAAGCCAAGAACACCGATAAGGTTTTTTACGGCAGAGTAAGCGAAGCAATCAAAATCGGAGAGGAAAACGGAAAGAACAAATACGAGTTTGAAAGTTGGAACGCCCGCTTTGTCGGCAAGGCAAAGGAGAAAGCGGAAAAGTTGGCAGACAAGACAAGTATCAAGTTGACCGAATGGAACGCCCGCAATCCGTACAGTAAGGAACACAAACGTAATTATCCTTATCTTTTGATTATGGACTTTGAAGTTTCCGAACAGAAATAAAGATAATTGGCTTAACACTCTAGGAACACCAACCTAGAGTGTTTTTTGTTTATCTGATAAATACTATTGACATTAAAAGAATAATGTAGGCTATCGGGTAGCTTACTTTTGTAAGATAGTCATTAAGATTTATCTTTTTGGCGAGAAATTTTACAAATAGAGTAGTTAGTGCGATTGATATAAATAACATGATTATATTCAGTATTATTTCCATTTTGTTTCCCCCTGTCCCGTTCATTTATATATTATTTTTCGTCATGTTGGAAAATTAAGTTTACAAACAATTTTGACTGTTTGTTGAAATTTATTGACTATTTTCTCTATGTTGCTGATTGAACGGGTTGCAAAAAGCATACTTTTTCTTACCACTTATTTTTTACCTTGCGGGACAGTTTCAAAATGTATATAATTCACTTATTACAACTTGCAAAACAAAACAGATACATTTTGCATACAGGAGAGTGGAAGCGTGGGAAGATTTTACGGTTATAACAGAGTAAGCACAAAAGAACAGCACCTTGACAGAGGGAGAAAAAGCATAGAGGACTTTTGCACAGGGCGAGGGTATGACCTTGTAAAGATATTTGAGGATAAACAGACAGGGCGAAATTTTGACCGCCCCCGTTATATTGTACTCAAAGAGGACGTGATACAGGCAGGGGACACAATCATTATTCCCGAATATGACAGATTAGGCAGAGCAGATGAAACCAAGCGGGAACTGGAATATTTCAAGTCCCATAATGTACGCATTATTTTTCTTGACATTCCAACAACACAGATTGACCTATCCCTTATGACTGATGAAATGAGCGCGGCGGTTCTTTCCTGTATTAACGATATGCTTATATCGTTTTATGACCTTATGGCAAGGACGGAATTGCAGAGAAAGAAAAAGAGACAGCGAGAGGGCATAGAAAGAAAAAAAGAAAGGGGAGAATGGGGAGATTACGGCAGACCGCGGAAAATGCCCGCCACAGTCTTTGCGGAGCATTACAGCCGTGTTGTAAACGGAGAAATAGGAAGCCTTGCACTTATGCGGGAGTTAGGCTTGAATAAGGACACTTATTTCCGCTATGTCCGAGAATATAAGGCGACACATAAAATTTAATCACGGTGATTAAATTTCCTTACAAAACACTTGACATTATATGTACAGTTTGCTATAATGTAAGTGTAAAGAGAAGTCATAACATGAAAGGTTAAACAGGGTGAACTTATGGGACAGTTTAGTTGGATTTATTCAGACACAGAAAAACAGGTAGTAGACAATAAGACGGCAGACACATACTTACTTGTGCCGAAACCATTTCAAGAAAAATACGGCAAATCAATTTATGAAAGCTGTTATGACGGCTACGGCAGGTTCGGTAAATATGATGTATATGCTTTGATTGCGGAATGGAATAAGGGTATGATACCCGAAATTATCCGCAGGATAAAAAATGGAAACTGGAAGTGCAGTACAGGCGAAAAGGATATTACAGAACTTCAAAACTTTTACGAGGATAAGCCAATCAGTTGTGAATTGCGTTGGTTGGGAATTATAATGGCTTGCTATGATGAAGATAATTTTGCGTTGGAATATCCTATCAAGATTACTTCAAAGGAAATGGAGTACGAACATACATCACCTAGTAAAAGCGACCCAAATCAAGGTTGGGAAGAAAGCGAGGAAGATGATGAAGAAGATTACGAAGAAGATTACGAAGAATAAATGAATTAAAGCGTCTTAACGGCTGTTAGGACGCTTTTTTCTTGCGTATCGAGGAAATTATCGTTTACGGATAAAAAGACGCGCTACGGGGCAAATAAGAGCCTTGCGCACCGAGCGCAGGGCAGAGAACAGAAGCATTTTTCCTTTTGCCGCTGATAGCCGCTTTTCCGACTATCTGAATTTTATCACCGTGAGTAAATTTTTTATAAAAACACTTGACAATATATGTACAGTTTGCTATAATGTAATTGTTAAGAGAAATACATATCACATGAAAGTGAGGTTTTCAATATGGCTAGAAAATGGAAGCCGAGCAGAGCGGCGGCTAAAGAATTTGCTGAAAAAATGAGAGAGATTGAAGCGTTTTGCGCAGAGCATGATATTACAGCCAGTCTTTCAAATGACAGTTATTATTTCACTCTTAATGGCGTGAAATACAGAGTGAGCAACCACAGCGTTGAAGCGAGTAATGCGGCGGCTTACGATAGTTTAACAGGAGAGAAGCGCAGGGAACTTTACCATGAGGGCGGCAGAGAAGCAGACACGGTATATATTCATGCAGGAAAGGCGCGTATCATGGAAATTTACAATGACCTTGCGGCAGGGTATGAACTGGACGGGAGAGGGAATAGAAAATGAGTTTTCTTGATAATATAAAAGCCGTTCCGATTACAGATTATGCGCAACGGTGCGGCTTTACCCTTGTAAGAAAGGGAAACCGATATGTCAGCTTGAAAGAGCATGACAGCGTTATGATTGACGTGTATAAAAACTGTTTTTGGAGAAACAGCGTTTTTCAAAGAGGGGCGCATGGCGGCGCAGGAAGTATTATAGATTTTGCTATGGAGTTTATGGGCTATGAAAGAAACAAAGCAATGAGAGAAATAGCCCTTATGTATGGAATTGAGGGGGACAAAGAACCGTCTCAAAAGACATATAGGACAGCCCCGAAACCCATTGAACCGCCGAAGCGGGAAATTGGAGATTTGAAATTGCCGCCAAAAGCGGACAATTCAAGAGCCATTTTTCATTACCTGTTAAGGGAAAGAAAAATAGACCGTTCTGTAATACGTTACTTTTTGGCGAAGAAAATGTTATATCAAGACGCAGAACACAGTAATTGCGTTTTTGTATCACATAAATTCGCTTGTGTGAGAAGTACAGGGGGCAAAAGATTTGTAAGAGATTTGGACGGGTGCGATTATAACGAATGTTTCTTTTTCCGTCCGTCCAAAGCCGCTAAAACACTTATTGTGTCTGAAAGCGTAATTGATATTATGTCAATTATGACGCAGTTTGTAAGGGAAAATAAAAGATACACAGAATATGCTTATCTTGCCCTTGCGGGAACGAATAAGTTGCCAAGCCTGTTTTATCACTTATCACAGGAGAAAGACATAGACCACATCATGCTTGCCTTTGACAATGACGAAGCGGGACAGGCGGCGCAGGAAGCGGCACTTGTTGGCTTACAGGAAATGGAGTATGACGGTACAGTGGAAATTTTTACAGCACCGTCAGAGAAAGACTGGAACGCTTATATACAGGCTACGGCTGAAACTGAATAATTCAAGTAAAAAGTGTGCATACTAAAGGCAAAAAAGGAAAGCGGGATAGTATGCACACTTTAATTGCATATATATTTTTATTTGTCACTGGTGCAATTACAGGAAGAACAATAAAAATATATAAAGATACAAAGAAATAGCACACACAAGCGTCTTAACGGCTGTTAGGACGCTTTTTTCTTGCGTATCGAGGAAATTATTATTCACAAGTAAAAAGACGCGCTACGGGGCAAATAAGAGCCTTGCGCACCGAGCGCAGAGCAGAGAGCAGAAACATTTTTCCTTTTGCCGCTGATAGCCGCTTTTCCGACTATCCGAGACTGTCAGCCCAGTAAAGGGACTTTCGCGGCATAACCGCTACGCTATTATTCCACGTTCCCTTGACAGGGCAGACTTCACGGGAACGCACAGGCTACGCCTATACGAAGCTGATTGAAGTATCAATCGCCCCTGTACAGGCAAGCCTTATCTTACCCCGTGAACCGTCAGAAAGACCAAAGACCGCGGGGCTACGCACCCCACACCCGCGACACCTGCCAAAGCTGATTGAAAGGACGCGGCGGCGGTAGGCTACAACTTACTTTTGGCGTTATCACCGTGAGTAAAATTCCTTATAAAACACTTGACAATATATGTACATTTTGCTATAATATAAGAGTAAAGAGAAATCAGTAGCGTAGGGTTGAGCGACGGTTGTTGTGCTGATTTTTTGTATGATGAAAACGACAACATCATAGAAAGCCATGATGATATTTTGAGTGAGTATATGAGTTTGGGCGGCTATACTTGCCCTTATTTCTTGAAGATGAACGGCGGCAGGAAATATCCGAAAGATAATTTACCAAAATCGTACAGGGAATACAGAAAGAGGTTGAAAGCAATAAATGAACTTTACGGAATGATGTAAGTTATTGTTTAATACACTTGACATTATATGTACAATATGCTATAATATATAAAATGAACAAGGAGAGAGGTGTCAATATGATTAACTATGTGTTCAGTGAAGAAATTTACAAAAAAGAATACGGAAAGCCCAAAGGAAAAGGGGCGTGGACGTTTGGAGACAGGAACAAGACCTTTGTAATCACCGTAGGGAGTGATGAAGAACCTTTGACTTATGAGAAAGCAAAAAAGGCGGCTTGTCTTGAACTGGAAAAACAGCGTTATCCAATGTACAAAACAATTTATTTACACCCGTAAAAGGGTAGGGCGAAAGCCCTTTTTTTACAGCGTTATATCTTGACAATATATGTACATTATGCTATAATGTAGAAAAAGAAAGAGAGGTGTTTTTATGGCAGAAATGATTGCTGAAAATGAAGCCAAGTCAAAGATTGAAGCTATCAAACCGTTGCAGGAAAACGGGGCATTTTGTATGTGTCCGCGGTGTGGTGGGGCAATGAGAAAAAATGCGGTTGAAAATTCGCTGTCATGGTATGCGGACGTTTGGATATGTTCGGATTGTGGCGTAGATGAAGCAATGAGACACCATACAAAAGAAAAGCAATTACCATTCACGGAATGGGACGTTGTGAAACGCAATGACAAAATATTGGAAAGGAATTGATAAAATGACAGTTATTTCTTTGGTGTTGGGCGGAATTGTTTTTACATATACGGTAGCGTATGCAATTAAACGGCTTACACCTATTATTCATTTTTCCCGTTGCAGGGATAGCGGCGAAATGCAGACCACAGAGGGACATATTTTTGAAAAAAACGCAGAAGAAAATAAGGCATTTCAAGGTTCAATGGTAAATATTTGTTTACCGAAATTTGAGTATGTGGTTGGTGGCAAAAAAAGGTATTATCAAAGCACTGTAAGATACCAAAATGCCAGTATAGGGCAAACGGCTGAAATCGGTTTTTGCGAAAGGACAGGCGAAGCATGGGTAATAAAGGACATACCGTTGATGAAAAAAGACTTACTAATCAGAGTGACAACAATTCTTGCACTTCTGATAGTTCTAATTTTGACAGAAATAATGCTGTAAACGGATATAAAAAATTCTTATCAATAATGCTTGTATTCACTTTCATTTGCTGTTTCAGAGCATATATTTTTGACCGCGTTATTGTAAGCGGTAACAGCATGAAGCCGACATATTCAGACGGTGATGTAATGTGGGCGAGAAAATTCGATATATCTGAATTAAAACGCTATCAAGTTGTAGTTGCTGATATACAGGGAAAATTCGTTATAAAGCGAGTAATTGGATTGCCAAATGAAACATTACAAATTATTGACGGAAATGTATATATTAACGGCGAGATTTTGAAAGATGATTACGGCTATCCGACGGAAATATATGGTTGTGCCGCTGATGAAATTATGATTGGCGAAAATGAGTATTTTCTCATGGGAGACAATAGAGACGACAGTTTAGATTGCCGCGTATGGGGAAGTGTGAATGTTGAAAGTATTAAGGGAGTTATTGTATTTCAATTTTTCCCATTTTGGAAGATTGGTTTTGTGGAATAGGGAGAGGTGATAACGTGAAGATAATCTTCTATGAGGTTGAACAAAAACCAAAGGAAATGGACGTACCAAAAGAACAGTTATCGGGGCTTGTGGGCGGCACATTGGACGTTGAAGAAATGATTTGCGGAACGTGCGTTGTATGGTTCAAAAACGCCCCAATTCCTAAAGACCGTTCCAAGTACCACCGCAATGTTTATATTACAAAGCAAATTAACGGAGAAATCAAAGCGTTTCAGACACCTATTTATAGCAGTTTCTTTTTATGCGGATATAAGGACGGAAACTTAACAGATTTTCCGCAAAAATATAAGCGTGAAATAATGGCTATGTTTGGGTTTTAATCACGGTGATTATGAAAGGAGAAATGACACATGGGACAGTGTATCGGATATGGAAAATTTAAGGGTGCTTGCCCTAATTGCACAGCGGAAAATGGTAGTCCTGTATTTTGCCCGCGGTGTGCAGAATTGAGAAAAGAAGAACTTGAAAAAAAGAAAAAATTGCAGAACGAAGCGCAGAACAGAACGGAAAAAATTATCATGGAAAGAGAGTGATTATTTATGTTTGATTGGTTTAGAGAAATGAGTGAAGAACTGGGCGGCATAGATAGCGTTGCGGCGAAAAAAGAACGCATGGAAAAAAGAGAACAGAAAAAGTTAAATCGTTTCATTTTTTCAAGCGGTATGAAGATATTGATTATTGCTTTGGGCGTGCTTTATGTTGTAATGGCGGGAAGCATGATTGTAGCGTTGAGAGGAACAGCAGAAGCTACACCATATATTTTCAAATACGCTATAATGTCTATCGTTTCACTTGTTGTTATTTTTGCATTGATTTTCGGAAAGAAAAAGGGAGAAATTGTTGCGCTTGTAGGAAGTTTCATTTTTGTTGTAGGAATGTTCTTTTCAATCGTATTTGCGTAACAATAGAAAGGAGAAGTATGAGAGTAATAGAGCGTGAAGATTTTTCAACTATTCGCCAACTTGCGAAGAAATATAACATGAATGTAGCGGACTTTGGACGGGCTATTGTAAGACAGTCAGAGCGAAGCGTAGGGAGAGCAATTCGATTGACGGAAAGTGAGTATGAATATATTAAAAAGACCGCAGAGAAAAACAATATGTCAGCGGCGAGATTTTGCGCCCTTGCCTGTCATGCTTATCTTGAAGAAAAAGACAGAAATATTCCAGTTGAGTATCGCACTGATAATGAGAATAAAACAAAGAGACTTGAAGCAAGAATTTACAACAGTAATGATGAAGCGGAATTGCTTAAAATTGCAACAGAATACAGCATGAAAATTTCCGCACTAATTCGTTATTGTGCAGTCCATTTTGACGGTAAGAAAATTGAATTGAAAGGAGAGTAGTAGGCATGAAAAATAGAGGTACGGAAAGTTACAATGAAATTAAATATGTGAGCGAAAGAGAAAGACGTGAAATGCAAAATTACATTAACAATTACAACAAGAAATTGCATAAAAGAAACGAAGTGCTTTCCAGTATCGCCCATTATGTAAAATATGTTTTTTATACGCCACTTGCGATTGCAACAAATATTATTTCTGTAATATTTAAAGTTGGTGGGAGCGTTGCGTCTATCGGTATTCCATACGGCATTTATTGCGTATATAAAACGATAGTGCAGTTAAAAGCGGGAATTGCGTTTGGGGATATAAAGCAGACAACCTTTGTCTGCTTATTTGTCATTTTCCCTTTTATCGCTTTTGCCCTGTCCTTGTTGTTTGAAAAATTGTCCGATTATTTGACTTATCATAGATAGAAATTGCAAGGGGAGAAGATAGATGAAAGCGGAGCGTTGGTGCAAGTGTAGATACAGAAACGCGGCATACCGCGTTTGCAATTCACAGTCCTATACGAAGAAAAATGAAACGTGCGTAGCACTTGAATTTTTCGCAGTTTTGATATATCCTAATATGTGTGAATTGCATACTTAGCAAGCATAGGGAAATGTGACCCCACTCCGTGTTGTCCCATTGCCCGCTTGTTAGTCATTTTATGAACGGCAAGCCTTTCACAAAATTGGGGTTGCACCCCCTAATACCCCCGCTTAATTTTGCCGACGGCGCGGCAAAAATATTTTTACGATTGCACTAACGCCGTATTACAATTTAATCACCGTGATAATGAAAGGAGAAAAAATGAAAGGTTTTAAAAAAAGGATTATTACTTTATTTCTTACAATGCTTTGCGTGTTAAGCATGAGCATTACCGCTTTTGCGGCAGAAGTCACACCGACAGGAGAGACGGGTGCGGAAGATTGCCGCCTTACGTTTTCCCTTACGGATAAGACAAATGGTATTTTTATTGATGATATTACAATTACTCTTTTAAATACCGAAACCAATGTTGAATATACCTACACCATGACAAGCGCAGATTATCTTTTCGGTATCACGGTGGGGGGCAATGTAAAACAGGGTAATTACAATATTGCACTGAATTACGCAAGCAAAGGACAGTTTACCGTTCAAAATGCAGACGGCACGCCTATTTCCTCTTTTACCGCTGATAGCACCGCCCATACGTTTGATTGGGAAGTAATCAGCAATGAGAGTACAACAAAAAATGACACACAGGAAAATACGGCTACCGACAATACGGCGACAGAGACTTTTATTGTAGATACGGGAAATGAGGAAGCGGACAAATTATGGAGCGCATTTTTAGACAGTGTTTCCATTATTGAGACGGACAGCAAATATTCTCAAATTCTTAAAATTGTACAGGACACAGCAGATTTTAACGCAGGGTACTATGCAAATATAACCAACAGAAGCAAAGATGAATATTTGGAAATGACACCTTTTGAACAGTTTTTATGGTATTCAACCTATATCTTGCCTGTAAATGCCATTACATCAAGTGATTATGATACTTATTGCGGCACAGTTGCTAAATGGAACGCAAACGCAGTAGGTATTCCGTATAACTGGCTTACCACTTACGGAACTTCCGAAATGGCAGACGCATACCGCGCACTTATGGAATGGGACTATAAATACTTTACAGAGCATGGCGCAGTTATGAATTTCATAACTGGAAAAACGTCTCTTGAAAATGACGATTTGGACGTACTTACAACCGAGGACGCTAATGGAAATGACGGCGACCCGACAAAGGAAGAAATCGAGGAACTCATGGAAGAAGAAGAAAAAGCAACAGAAGAAGATAAGGGAATATGGGGAGATACAGTAAGCCTTATCAAAGATAATGCTATAACGATTGCAATATTACTTATCCTTGTTGGTGCAACAATCGGCGTAGTAATTTACCGTAAGCGCAAAGCTATTGACGACGACAAGAACGAATAATGGCTTTTAAAACGTCTTAACGACTGTTAGAGAGGTTTTATAATAGCAGACGAGGAAATTATCATTATTAACATTAAAGTGGCTTAAAGGGGGAAATAAGAGCCTTACAGAACAGCAGTAAGGCAACTTCCCTTTCCGCTTGTCACATAATAGGAAAAGGAGAGATTTTAACATGAGAGATAATAAAACACTTGACAGCATGATAGCGGCAGAACAGGAAAAACTGGATAAACTGGAAGAAAAGGCAAGCGAAATCGGAAAGAAAATAAAGGCTTGCAAGGCTAATATTGAAAGATATACGCTGATGAAAAATAATCAGCAGTTTAACGCCCTTTCCAATGCGTTAGACGGTAAAGGTATCAGCATTGAGGATATTCTTTCCGCAGTTGCGGCGGGTGATTTGCTTTCTTTACAGGATAAGATTGAAAATGCGGAAAATTCGAGCGCAGAAACAGGGGGCGGGGACAGCCCGATTGTAGGTGCAGGAAGTGAAGAATAATATTTGTAAGTAAACGGTAAAAGTAAAGATTGACAGCATTTTTATTTTGCTTTTTTGCCGTTAAACGGATATTATTTTAATTGAAATTGCAATATCCGAAAGTAAGGAGCAAAAGAAAGATGAAGAAAAAAGGGCAAAATGAGCCTTTTACCCCAAGTGCCAATATTTGGCTTGTGGTAAAGAGAGATATTGAAGCAAAAATAATAACAGGAGAGTACGCAGTAGGCACGAAAATTCCAACAATCGTTGAACTTGTCGAACAGTACAATATCGGTAAAACAACAGCACAAAAGATTATCAATGCGCTTTATGATGAGGGGACTATTGTTAAGAAAGTTGGTATCGGGTGCTTTGTAAAGCCGTTTGTCAAAGAAAGACTTTTGGAACAGCATGAAAAAGAACTTGAAAAACAGATAAAAAATGCCATAGCAGAAGCCGTTTTATTAGGCTTTGACAAAGAATATTTAATAAAGCTGATTGATGAAACATGGAAAAAATCAGTTGAGGAAAATGAGGACTGTCCGCATGAATAACGGGCAGTCCTTTTTCTTGTATTGCTTGCATAACACACTTGACAATATAGTGACATTGTGCTACAATATAAACAGAAAGTGAGGTGCAGATATGGAAAACAACAACAAGTACATAACTGGACGTTTAGGATATAATTCTGAAAACGGCAGGTATGGACTTCTTGTGTCCGACCTTTGGGAATATGAGGGCTTCCGTTGCGGCGAAAATTTACAAGTAATGGTTGAAGATAAATGGGTTGACACCTGTATGGAAATGGCATGGGAAAAAGGCGGGCAGAAATGGTATCTTGTTGGTACACCTTACAAGGGCAAATTGGAATATGTGAGAGCAAGAATTAAGAGGTAAAAAATAAATAAAGGAGTTGTATTAACATGATAGATATATCAAATGCAAAATGGGACTTTTCCAAAGAGGAAGAATTTGTTATTAAATGGTTTGAAGATAACGGATATGACGGAAGAATTGTAAAGCAGTATGTTAGTAAAACCATTTTTGAAATATCCAAAGACGGTATAACAGATAAATTTGAGTTGCCGCAGGGAATTGTATTCAAAAACATAAAAGGTTACATGGAGCAGTACCGAAAGAGTTGGAATATGACTTGTGAATTGCATAGATTGAGAAGTGAAGCTACTGCTTTGAAAAATACAAATTAAATTTAATCACCGTGATTAAGAAAGGAGACGGAACACAGATAAATGTGTATTGATTGTAATAATTTATGCGTTATTAAGGAATACATTGAACATGAATTGTCCCACACTTGCTTTTTCCAAATGAAAAGAAAAAAGTCTTTAACAGTGATATTAAATGAATTACAAACAATAAGTCAAAATAATATTATCTTTGACGAAGAAAAAATGTTTGCTTTTAACGAAAAACAAATTGAATTGTATTTAAGGCGTGTTACCTTGAAAAATATTAACTTTGAAATTGCTTTCAATGTAAATGCAATTTACGAATATTTGTTATCAAATAATTGCCCGATTACCCGTATTGATGTTGATATTTTTCGCAATTATTATTCAAAAAAGGACGTAGATGATTTATTAAATGAATATAAGAAAAATGAAATTGCAATGAGTTATTGTGGAAATTATTTTGCTTACAAAGAAATAAATCCGATTATTGCTTTAGGCTCATTATCTGATAATTATTTCAATGGTATGATAATAAACGGTAATCACAGAATAGCAAAAAAGATAGCTTCCAATGAAAAAATGGTTGATATATATATTATTGATTGTTTAGACCATATACCAAATGAATTTCTATTGAATGACGATTATAGAAAAATACTTTATATCACAAATAAAATAAGTGATTTGTAAAAAGGAGTGATTTTATGGGTTACAAATTATGCACGGCAGAAAAGCCAAGCGTTGCGAAAGATATTGCCCGCGTTGTAGGGGCAGATAAAAAGGAAAATGGGTATTTTATCGGGAATGGCTACATAGTTACATGGGCGGTAGGACACCTTGTAGGACTTGCTGAACCCGAAGCCTACGGGTTCGTAAAGCAAGAAGATATGTACAGCGACGATAAAGCAAAAGAACAGGCTTACGCTGAATTGCCGCTTTTGCCACAGGAATTTAAGTTGATTGTGTTAGAACCGACGAAAGAGCAGTTTGAAATTGTAAAAGACCTTATGCACCGTCCCGACGTGGACTACATCATAGATTGCGGCGATATGGGAGCAGAGGGGCATATATTACAATGGTTTATCCGAGAAAAAGCAGGAAATAAAAAGCCCGTAAAACGATTTTGTGCTACGTCCATGACGGACGAAGCTATCAAGGAAGCTATGAGCCACTTGCGGGACGCAAAGGAGTTTATACCTGTTATCCGCGGTGAATTTTGTAAGAAAAAAGAGGACTGGATATTAGGCATGAGCCTTTCCCGTGCATTGAGTATCAAGTATCATGCAGGAATTAACGTCGGACGTGTTCAATCTCCGACGTTGGGCTTGTGCGCCTAGCGGCGCACGTTTCTAACGGGTTAAAGTCCCGAATCCG
>ENA-ORSG01000493-ORSG01000493.1-human-gut-metagenome-genome-assembly--contig:-NODE-493-length-36788-cov-7.388180_pt1 | contig 36788 bp, 26 predicted proteins | sample MGYA00242189_ERZ509156 | MGnify/ENA primary metagenome ERZ509156 (study PRJEB26280, sample SAMEA2338666) | human gut metagenome | biome: human gut; feature: human-associated habitat; material: faeces...
CGAAGAACTGCTCAGCCTGCGGAATCAGGTGCGGTGTACATGGCTTCGCCATGAATCCCTACGTTTCGTGACAACTCTCAACCGCGCCTTACTATCGTGAGGCGCGAGTGACGTTACCTCGGCGGCAGACTGCCTGCGGAATGCGGCATTGCTGCGCTCGCCGCATTGATGAGTGCTCCGTTAGACGGTGATTAGGCTGCACTTCTACAAGACTGGCAGAGCGGCATCGAAGATAGGAGCAAATCAAATCGTATAGGAATACCAACCGCGGCAACGCCGCGCGCAGGCAGTCGATTCGGCAAGCGCCGCACCTCTTCGAACTGCTCGCTTGCAATGTGAATTTTCTCTGGGAGGGTGCAAGGGAGGGATATCTCTTTTCGAAAAAGAGATATCCCTCCCTTATCCGTTTCCCTGCCAGCAGGGAAACAACACGCTTCCCCCGCAGGGGGAAATTACTGTTTTTTCCTGATCAGAATAAACGGCGTGCACTGGTCATCCTGACCCGCGGGGTTATCGCGGATGATCTCACACAGCTGCTCGTCGGTGAGGGTCACGTTGTCGCCCTTGCCGAGGATGTCGCGCGTGAAGTCGTTCGCGTCGACGATCATCGCGCGCACGCCGGTCTTCTCATAGATCTCGTTGCACACGCCCGAGGGATTTTCCGGAATACGGATGCCGTAATCGCCGTAGACGGGGAACACGTCGGGGTAGAAGCCGTCGAGGCCCGTGACCTCCATGCCGACCATATCGTAGAAGATGCCGTGCTTGCCGACGAGCTTGCCAAAGCCCGCGCAGATGGCGGCCCAGAGGACCTTCCACGCGCCGCACTCGTCGATGGCGAACTGCATCTTGCACACCTCGCCCACGCCGATGCCGGCGCTGTTGTGCTGGATGGCAAAGCGGCTGAGGAATTTCGCCAGCCACGAAATTTTCATATCCTTGCGGTAGACCACTCGCTTCTGGCACAGGGCGATGATCTTTTCGCTGATGCTCAGCAGGTCGCCCTCCTCGTAGAGGGGCTTGACGTAGCGGTTGACGAGTTCGATGTAATCCTCGCCGATCTCGACAAAGTGCGTCTGGATGGCGTGGCGCAGATAGACGCCCGTGGACGTCTCAATTTCAACGTTTTTGGAGCCGTTTGCAACAAAATCCATGAAAAAAGCCTCTTTCGTGCAGTATTTAGATCGATAAAATATGAACCGATGGTATTGTACCACAAAATCTGCAAAATGCTACTGTAAATTGCAAAAATTCAGGAAAGAAAAAAGCGCGCCGTCCGCGGCGCGTGCTTGACGCGGCGGACGGCGTGGAATGACGAAAAACGAGAAGGCAGAGCGCTTACTTTTCGGTGATGACCTTGAGCACCTTTTCGTAGCTCTCCTGGGCGATGGGTACAGCGTGCGCGAGCAGCGCCTCGCCCTTCTGGCAGCACTCGTCGCGGAACGCCTTGTCCTTTAAGGACGAGAGGTTGATGAGCACGTTGAGCCACGCGCTCTGCATGGCCGTCTTGAGCGTGAGCGCGGCGATGCCGAGGTCGCTGACAACGTTCGGATTCGTCGTGCCGACAAGCTCGGCGCACAGGTCGATGGCCTCGGAGCAAATTTCCATCATTGTCAGCGGCACCTGCGTGCAGCTGCGGAAGCTTGCCTGCACCGCGCCGCGGCGGATGGCCTTGTGCGCGTCATCATCCTTGGGGAGGGCAAGAGACTCGATCAGACCGTCGAAAACCTCGCTGTCGCGGTTCATCACATCGATGAAGCGCTCCTTGAGCTCATTGCCCTTGGCAATGGCGTCCAAAAGGCGTTCGCGGTCGTTTTCAAAGCCCTTCTTGTCAAGCGTCAGGCCGTTGACCATCATCGTCAGCGCCACGCCGACGCCGCCGGCAAGGCCCGCCACCGCGCCGCCGCCGGGGGCGGGAGTGCCGGAACCGACTTCGTTGATGAGCTCGGTAACTTTCATATCTGCGATCTTCATAGCGTTCCTCCCCGGATCGGTAAAATCAGAATAAAAGGTTTCAGGAAGAGGCGGGTCATCCCGCCTCTTCCCAGTAAATCAAAAGGGTAAAATCTGCGATATATTGCAGGGTTTCTCTTAAAACAGGCCGGTGATCTTGCCGTTTTCATCGACGTCGATCTTCTCGGCGGACGGGACCTTGGGCAGGCCCGGCATCGTCATGATGTCGCCGGTCTTGGCGACCAGGAAGCCCGCACCGGCGTTGACCTTGAGGTCGCGGACGGTGATCTTGAAGCCGCGGGGCGCGCCGAGCTTGCTGGCGTCATCGGAGAAGGAGAACTGCGTCTTGGCCATGCAGATGGGCAGCTTGTCAAAGCCGAGCTCAGTGAGCTGCTTAAGCTGCTTCTTGGCGGAAGCGGCGATGACCACGCCGTCAGCGTGATAGACCTTGGTAGCGATGGCATTGAGCTTGTCCTCGATGCTGTCGTTGACGTCGTAGACGAACTGGAAGTGGTTGGGCTCGTCGCACAGGCGCACGACTTCCTCAGCCAGCGCAAGGCCGCCTTCGCCGCCCTTGGCCCACACTTCGCTCAGGCGGACGTTGACGCCCAGCTCGCGGCACTTGCTCTCGACGAGGTCGAGCTCGGCCTTGGTGTCGGTCGGGAACGCGTTGATGGCGACGACGCAGGGGAGACCGTAGACGTTCTTCACGTTGTCGACGTGCTGGAGGAGGTTGGGCAGGCCCTTTTCAAGCGCCTCAAGGTTCTCGCTGTTGAGCTCGGCCTTGGGCACGCCGCCGTGATACTTGAGTGCGCGGACGGTCGCAACGATGACGACAGCGTCGGGGTGGAAGCCCGCGGCGCGGCACTTGATGTCGAGGAACTTCTCGGCGCCGAGGTCGGCGGCGAAGCCGGCTTCCGTGACGGTGTAGTCGCTCAGGCGCATCGCGGTCTCAGTGGCCTGGATGGAGTTGCAGCCGTGGGCGATGTTTGCGAACGGGCCGCCGTGGATGAACGCGGGAGTGCCTTCGAGCGTCTGGACCATGTTGGGCTTGATGGCATCCTTTAAGAGCGCGGCCATCGCGCCCTCAGCCTTCAGGTCGTGCGCGGTGACGGGCTTGTCGTCATAGGTGTAGGCGACGACCATCTTGCCGAGGCGCTCCTTGAGGTCGGCGAGGCCGGTCGCAAGGCAGAGAACTGCCATGACTTCGCTCGCGACGGTGATCTCAAAGCCGTCCTCGCGGGGCACGCCGCTGGCCTTGCCGCCGAGGCCGTCGATGATGTGGCGGAGCTGGCGGTCGTTCATATCGACAGCGCGCTTCCACACGATCTTGCGAGGGTCGATGCCGAGCACGTTGCCCTGCTGGATGTGGTTGTCGAGAAGAGCGGCCAGCAGGTTGTTGGCAGCGCCGATGGCGTGGAAGTCGCCGGTGAAGTGCAGGTTGATATCCTCCATGGGGACGACCTGAGCGTAGCCGCCGCCGGCAGCGCCGCCCTTGACGCCGAACACGGGGCCGAGAGAGGGCTCGCGCAGGCAGACCATGGTGTTCTTGCCGAGCTTGTTGAGCGCGTCGGCAAGGCCGACGGACGTGGTGGTCTTGCCCTCGCCCGCAGGGGTGGGGCTGATAGCGGTGACGAGGATCAGCTTTGCCTTGCGGGGCAGCTTGCGGATCTCGCTTAAGTCGATCTTGGCCTTGTAGTTGCCGTAGAGCTCAAGGTGCTTTTCGTCAATGCCGGCCTTGGCGGCGACGTCGACGATTTTTTTCATTTCATGTGCCTGGGCGATCTCAATGTCGGTCATGGGGATACCTCCTAAATAATTATGTATTTAAAAGCGGAGAATTGTCTCTTATTGACAAAATCAATTATAGCCGAACGATAGAGAAAGGTAAACTGTTTTGCAAGCCTCTTTTTTCCAAAAACCTTAAAAAATTAAGCGTTGGTTCGCGTGCCTTAAAAAGAAAAAACGGGAGATTCTTGGACGAATTTTCAACGCTTGCGGCAAAGGTCAAAACAAGAAAAGCGAAAGTTGCCAGCGCCCGGCTTTCATTTCACTCTGCCGCGTCACAGCGTGATGCGCATGGGCTCATCCAGCGTGACCTCGCCGCCGATGCTCGCGGCGATGACGTTTCCGCCTTGGCGCTCGACGCTTGCGCGGACCGCGCCCGCGGGCTGCCGGTATTCGCACGAAAAACCGCCGTTTTCCATGCGTTCGCTCTGCGCGACGGCGCAGGCGACGCTGCCGCTGCCGCAGCTGCCCTCCCAGACGAGGGAGCCTGTCTCGATGACCTTGACGAGCGGGATCATGCTGCGCTTTTCCGCATCGAGGAAAATGACGCCGCAGGCGTCAAGCCCTGCAATTCCGGAAAAGATCGACTCCGCCGCGCGGAAGAACCCTTCGCTCGGCTCCACGCCCTCAACGACGAAGTGGGCGATGCCTGTTAAGTCGACGAGCGTGCCCTCGTGACCATTCACCGTGACACGCTTCACGCTGCGCGGACAGGGCATTTCAGCGCGCGCCGTGCCGGATTTCAGATCGACCTGCGCGGTGACGGCATGGTCGCAGCCGCTCACGCGCAGCCTGACCGAGGAAAGGCCGCCCTTTTGCTGGGCAATATACATGCCGTAGGCGCGCGTCGCGTTGCCGCAGAATTCGCCGCCCATCATCTCCATGTGGCCGTCGACGTCGTCTTCCGACGGGCAGGCGTAGCCGACCTGCTCGGCCTTGAGTGCGGGGATCGCCATGATCTTCTCCGCGATGGCCGCGCGCTGTGCCTTTTCGACCGGATCGAGCACGAACACCGTAATGTTCCCCGCCGGGTCCGCCCGTAAAATATTCAGTTCCATAGTAAGTTCCTCCTAAAAAAAGAAGGTGTAAAGCCAAAATAACTTTACACCTTCTTTTACATCCTGTCAATTCGTGTCAAAACACAAATCTTTCAGCATTATTGTCCCCAAATCGGTTGCAATAACCATTTTTGAGACGCATCACATTTGCGGCCGCGCACGCCGCAAACAAATTGGATACGTCCCGAAGGACGACCTGTGCGTCCGCAGGGACACTCTGCAAACTTTTTCACGGTGAGTGAAAAAGTTTGAGACCCCTCTCAAAAACGGGCTTGCCCGTTTTTGACTTACTCAAAGTCGGGGATATACTCCTTGACGATATCCAGCAGCTCGCCGGAGCGGATCATCGCTTCCACCGCACGGATGTCGGGCCAGATCTCACGGTCGATCTCATAGAAAGCGACCTTCTCGCGCACGTGCTGATAGAGAGCCTCATGCAGCGGGGTCATGCCCTGGCCGTGGGTGTTCAGGCGGCGACGGATGTCGATGGCCTGGCAGGCGGTCATCAGCTCGTCAGCGAGGACGTCCTGCGTGTTCTGCAGGATCATCTTGGCCTTACGGGCAGCGGTGGTACCCATGGAGACGATATCCTCCTGGTTGGCGGAGGAGGGGATGGAGTCGACGGAAGCGGGATGAGCGTAGATCTTGTTCTCGCTGACCATGGAGGCGGCAGCGTACTGAACGATCATGAAGCCGGAGTTGACGCCGGCCTGGGTGGTCAGGAACGCGGTCAGGCCGTTGGAGAGCGCAGGGTTGACCATACGCTCGGTGCGGCGCTCGGAAGCGTCGGCCAGCTCGCTCGCGGCGATGCCGAGGAAGTCGAACGGCAGGGCCATGGGCTCGCCATGGAAGTTACCGCCGGAGATGACGGCCTCGTCGTCGAGGAACATCAGCGGGTTATCGGTGACGGCGTTGAGCTCGATCTCGACCTTCTCGCGGACGTAATCGAGAGCGTCACGGCAGGCGCCGTGCAGCTGCGGGATGCAGCGCAGGGCGTAAGCGTCCTGAACGCGGTCCTTCTGGCAGTTGTCGAGGATCTCGGAGCCGTCGAGCAGCTTGCGCATGTTCGCGGCGACGAGCATCTGGCCCTTCTGGCCGCGCACCTGATGGATGCGGGGGTCGAAGGCGTTGCGAAGACCGGTCAGGCCCTCGAAGGACATGGACGCGATCACGTCGCCGAGCTGGGCGGCGCAGATGGTGTCGTACAGCGCGAGAGCGCCGACGGAGGTCATCGCGCAGGTGCCGTTCGTCATGCCGAGGCCTTCCTTGGAGACCAGGGTGTCGAGCGTCTTGATGCCAGCCTTGGCCATGGCCTCAGCACCGGGCATCTTCACGCCCTCGTACATGGCCTCGCCCTTGCCGAGCATGGGGAGCGTCATGTGAGCGAGAGGAGCCAGGTCGCCGGAGGAGCCGAGGGAGCCCTTCTGCGGGACGACCGGGGTCACGCCCTTGTTGAGCATCTCGAGCAGCATCTCGACGAGGATGGGACGAACGCCGCTCACGCCGCCGCACAGAGCGTTGGCACGCAGCAGCATCATGCCGCGGACGATCTCGTCAGCATACGGCTCGCCGGCGGCGGTGCAATGGCTGAGGATCAGGTTGGTGGAGAGCTGATTGCTCATCTCCTTGGGGACGGCGACCTTCTGGAACTCGCCGAAGCCCGTGGTGATGCCGTAAGCGACGCGGCCCTCAGCGGCGATCTTCTCGGCCAGGGCGCGGGACTTTTTCATGGCTTCCAGAGCGGAGGGAGCCAGCTCGACGGTCGCATTGTAGCGAGCGATGGCGACGAAGGATTCGAGCGTCAGGCTGTGGCCATCGACGACGACATGCTTGATCGCGGTAGGATTCATGATCATGGTAGTGTCCTCTCTTTTCTCAAAGTTCCGGTGTGACCCGGTCGGCGTGTCCGGTCGCCCGAACCGCCTCAGGTGCAAGAAACGTGTCGAAGCGTTCCCCTTACTTTCCGCGCATGCCCGTGCGTGGATGGCGCTCCGCCTGTGGAAAAGTCCCACAGGATTGTTCTGGAAACAGTATAGCACATTTTTGTGCAAAATCAATAGTTTTTTGCTGAAAAAAGTTTTCTTTGTTGTGCGTTATCACCGCATTTGGATAACACACTATCAGGGTACAGTGATAGAATTAGACAGAATAGATAAAAAAAGCGCCCCGCTTTTGCGGGGCGCCTTTGATTCTTTGTGGAAAGGTCACAGTTGTTCACTTCTTGTGCTTCTTGCTGGACTTCGGTTCGGGCGCGGCATAATCCATGATGCGGATCGCCGGATTCTTCTTTTTGATGAACGCGTAGATCTCGTCGAGATCCTCGCGCGGGAAGAAGAGAGCCTTTTCCGTGTTGCCGTGGCCGATGTGCAGGCGCACCATGTCGGCATGGCCGCGGTCCTCGCACACGATCGCGTTGATGTCCTCCCAGGGGAAGAACTCGTAGTTGGTGGTGAACTGCATATCGTAGAAGATCTCAAGTCCGCGGCTCGTGAGAGCGGCGTCCTTTTTGGTCATCAGCGTCAGCAGATACAGCACTGAGAATGCGAGCGAGACGAAGGCGAGCAGCGGATTTCTGCTGCGGGTCGAAATGCCGAACAGCAGCAGCACGACAACCAAGATCCATCCGCCGGTCTGCACCCACTTTTTACGTGGCTTGAGCGACGACTGTGCGGGGTAGATCGGAGGCGGGACGGATTCCCAGGGAAGCGAATGTTTCACAGCGGTGATTCCTTTCTAAGTAAGCGGGGAAGGGAGCTTACGCGTTGATCTTGGGGGCCTTACCGGCGGCACGGCGAGCCTCGAGGTTCGCAAGGGCCTTGGCGTGAGCCTCTTCGGGAGCGCCGGCGGGCTTGCCGGCCTTGGTCTTGCCGAAGATATTGGTGTAGGAACCGTCAGCCCAGAAGATGTTGCGGCCGAACAGAGCGGTCACATAGGCGTAAACGGGGTTGAGCAGGTTGACGAACGCATACGGGAAGAACACCAGCGGGCTCATGCCGAGAACACCAGTCTGGTAAGCGCCGCAGCCGGTCCAGGGGAACATAACGGCCCAGAGGGTACCGGCATCTTCCAGAGAACGGGAGAGCATATTGCGGCCGAGACCGAGCTCGTCGTACTTGTCAGCATAGATGGGGGCGGGAACGCCGATGCCGAGGAACTGGTCGCACATGGTGGCGTCGCAGAAGATGGAGGTCAGCAGGGTCGCGAGGATGAGGCTGCCGACGGAGTGGATCCTGTGCTTCAGGCCGCCGAACAGACGCTCGACGCAGCCGCAGCGCTCCAGAGCACCGCCGTAGGCGAGTGCGAGGAGGATGAGGTTGATGGTCCACATGGTGCCGTTCATACCGCCGGCCTTGCCGAGGATGGAGTCAGCGACTTCGTTGCCGGTCTCAACGACGATACCGTTGTGCAGCATGTTGAAGATGTCGCCCAAGGCGCGGGAGCCGTAGATGGAGGTGGGCTGGAAGATCATCATGAAGATGGTCGCGGTGGCAACGGAGATGGCGATACCGACGAGGCCGGGCACGCGCAGGATGCACATCACGATAACCACGATGATGGGGATGAGCAGAACGGGGGAGATCACGAAGGCCTCGCGGAACGCGTCCTGAATGGACTGGGCGACGGTCGGATCGTAGGCGCTGGCGTCGATGTTCAGGCCCATGATGGTGTAGAGGATGAGGGCGATGACCAAGGTCGGGCCGGTGGAGGAGACCATCGCGGTAACGTGGTCGAAAAGACCGGTCTCGGCAACAGCCGCGGCGAGGTTGGTGGTATCGGACAGGGGGGAGAACTTATCGCCGACATACGCGCCGGAGATGATCATACCGGCGGTGAGGGCGGGATTGATGCCAAGGCCCGCGCCGATGCCGAGGAACGCAAGACCGATGGTGGCGGTGGTGGTCCAGGAGGAGCCGCACGCCATACCGACGATCGCGCAGAGGATGCAGCCGATGGGCAGGAACAGCTTCGGGGTCAGCAGATCCAGACCGTAGACGATCAGGGAGGGGATCGCACCGGAGGCCATGAAGCTCGAGACCAGGAAACCGACGGTGCAGAGGATCAGGACCGCTTCCATGGAAGCGCTCAGGCGCTCGATCATACCGGCGAGCATATCCTTGAAGTCGTGACCGCAGAAGTGACCGACGATGCACGCGACGACGATGGACATGACCAGGGGCATATGGGCGTCATGGTAACCGGATTCGGAATGACCGAGGAAGCAGTAAAGCATGAACCCGATCATTGCCACAATGGGAATTAACGCCAGCAGAAAACTGGGCTCCCGTGCGACTTTCTTTTCGTTTGCCATTGATAAAATACCTCTCTCTTCATAAAAATACTTGCCCGTCAGGAAGCGGGAAGCCGCTCCTCCCCATGACGAACACGCTGCACACCGCACGCGGGGACGTGCGTTTTCTGTGGAGGGGTCCCACAGAAAAACAGACACAGAACTTAGGCAACAGCACCGTCGGGCAACGGTTTCTTGCACGCTGTTTCCCATGCCCTAATCTATTTGTGAACTAATTGTAACATACCTGTTCAGCAAAAGCAATAAAATTCGCGCAGATTCCAAAAAATATTTTAGTTAATTCTTCTATATCGGGATGACGTGATGTTATGCTGATATGCTTTTACGGCATCGCAATAAAGCAAAACAGACAAAAAGAAGCAGGCGCTTAGCGCCTGCTCTGATCAAAATGACGAATGGCTTACTTTTCTTCTTTGGCCCGCTCAAGCAGCAGCTTATAGCCGTCCGCCCCGTAGCAAAGGCACTTATTGACGCGCGTGATGGTCGTAGACGAGACGCCGATCTTCTGCGAGATCTGCGTGAAGGTCTTGCCATCGGCGAGAAGCGACGCCACCTCGAAGCGCTGGGACATCGCCTCGATCTCGCTGAAGGTGCAGAGATCGTCGAAGAAGCGGTAGCATTCTTCCTCCGTTTTCAAAGATAAGATCGCCTTGAACAGGTGATCGGTCTCTTCGCTTTTCATTTTGCTCTGGTACATCCAACGTTCCTCCTCAACGATCCGATCGGATCGACTCCTGCCCGCGCGGTGTGGCCGCGGCGGACGCCGAATGACGGCTGCCCGGAAGCTGCTTGCGGGCGAACCTCGGTTTTCGGAGCTTGCCCGTTGATATTGTCTCTATGGTAACAAAAAGCGGCAGTTCCGTCAAGCGCAATTCGTGCTTTTTGGCGGATATCTTCATTTTTCGTGAACACTGTCTGCGACGGAAAGAAAAATTTTTGCACCGCAGGCGGCGAAAGCTATGGCAATTCCGCGCGGAAAATGCTATACTGTCTCGAAAGTGGAAAAAACGGCCGCGGACGCTTGACAATCCCTGCGCCGTACCGTAAAATATCTGTCAACCACTCCGATACGCTGCTGTGCCACCACAGTGCAGTACGCTGTCCATGCATTCTATTAGGAAAGGACACACACTATCATGGCAACGATCAAAGCTCACACCTTATCCGGCTTTATGGAGCTGCTTCCCGCGCCGCAGACCCAGATGGAGCGCCTTATGGAGGTGCTGCGCTCGTCCTACGGCGTCTATGGCTTTACCCCGCTCGACACGCCCATCATCGAAGCGAGCGACGTGCTGCTCGCCAAGGGCGGCGGCGAGACCGAAAAGCAGATCTACCGTTTCTCCAAGGGCGACAGCGACCTGTCCCTTCGCTTCGACCTGACGGTGCCTCTGGCGAAATACGTTGCCCTGCATTATGCTGATCTCGCTTTCCCGTTCCGCCGTTTCCAGATCGGAAAGGTCTATCGCGGCGAGCGCGCGCAGCGCGGCCGCTTCCGCGAGTTCTATCAGGCAGATATCGACGTCATCGGCGACGGCGAGCTCGACATCACGAACGATGCCGAGATCCCCGCCATCATCTATACCGTCTTCTCCCGCCTCGGCCTGTCCCGTTTCCAGATCCGCATCAACAACCGCCGCATCTTAAACGGCTTCTACGCGATGCTGGGCCTTTCCGACAAGTCCGGCGATATCATGCGCACCGTCGACAAGATCGAAAAGATCGGCCCTGACCTCGTGCGCGCGATCTTGGTCGACGACTACGCCATCGAGGGCGAAAAGGCGGATGAGATCCTCGCCTTCATCGGCATCAAGGGCACGAACGAAGAGGTGCTCGCTTCTCTTGAAAAGTACCGCGGCCGCAACGAGATGTTCGACCAGGGCCTCGACGAGCTGACGACCGTCGCCAAGTACCTCGGCGCGTTCGGCGTGCCGCAGGAGAACTTCGCGGTCGACCTGACCATCGCGCGCGGCCTCGACTACTACACCGGCACGGTGTACGAGACGACGCTGCTCGACCACCCCGAGATCGGCTCGGTCTGCTCCGGCGGCCGCTACGATAACCTTGCGGAGTACTATACTGACCGCAAGCTCCCCGGCGTCGGCATTTCGATCGGCGTGACGCGCCTGTTCTATGTCCTCGGCGAGCAGGGCCTTCTGAATAGCGACATCTGCACCGCGCCGGCGGACGTGCTCATCCTGCCGATGACCGAGGATCTGAGCGAGGCCATCTCGCTCGCCACCGACCTTCGCGCCGCGGGCGTCAGCACGCAGATCTACACGGAAAAGAAGAAATTCAAGGCCAAGATGAACTACGCCGACAAGCTCAAGGTGCCCTACGTCTACTTCCTCGGCGAGGACGAGATCACCGCGGGCGTCGTGTCCTGCAAGGATATGCGCACCGGCGAGCAGGTCAAGCTTCCCCGCGCGGAGGCGGTCGAAAAGGCCAAGGCCTTTGTGGAGTCTGACCGCCAAAAGCCGGTCATTTGTGAAAAGTAAAAAAGTGGCAGCCCGAAAGGGCTGCTTCTTTTTTGCGCTCCCTCGGGGGAGCGGTTGCTTTCCGCGCAGAGCGCGGAGGGAAAATGCGGCGTGCGCGCCGCAGAGTCAAAGGGAATATTCTCTTTCGCGAAAGAGAATATCCCCTTTGGAACCCCAAGAGAAAGGCTTAGATTGGCAGTCTCAGGCTCGAATGACCTTGATGCCTCCGGAATGGAAATGCCTGCGTGCGGCGTTGCCGCGTTGAGAGTTGCTATACGATTTGACTTGCTTCTATTATCCGCAGCCGCTCTGCCCATCTTGTAGAAGTAGAGCCTAATTTCCGTCTACCGGAGCACTCCACAATGCGGCGAGCGTTAGCAATGCCGCATTCGGCAGGCAGTCTGCCGCCAGACTACCGTCGCACGCGCCTCACGATAGTAAGGCGCGGTTGCAACCAGTAACGAATAGCAGAAGATTCATGGCGAAGCCATGTACACCGCACCCGATTGCGCAGCGCGTGCAGCTCTTCGAGCCCTAAACTGCCAATGTGCGGGGTCGAGGGGGAAGGCCCCTCGTCCTTTCTCTTGGGGGTGTAAGGGGGATATTCTCTTTCGAGAAAGAGAATATCCCCCTTTGTCGCGTCCCCACACGGTGTGGGGAACAACGATGCAGCGCTGCCGCGCTGCGCTAAGATCCCCGCTGCGCAGGAGGCGCGAAAAAAGGGAGCCTTTCGGCTGCCTTTTTTAATCAACCGTGCGCATGAAGGACGTCGATCCCTTCTGGAATCTCACGTCCAGTTTCACGCGGTCCGCGCGCATATAGCTCGTGGTGTATTCATAGGTATGCCCGTTCTCGGTCGTGGTGCGGCGCTGATGGAAAAACGCCGCCGAGCCGGGCGCGCAGTGCAGAAGCTGCGCCTCGTGCGGCGCGAGCACGACGGCCTCATACGTGTCCGACGCGGAAAACGGGATGACGCCGACGTGGTAGAGCAGGCTGTAGAAGCTGTGCGTCTCCAAAAGCTCGCGCGTCAGGTTCGGGTAGATGTACTCTGGGTAGTACGACGTCTCTAAAATGAGCGGCTCGCCGTCGACATTTCGCACGCGCGTGAAGCGATAGACCTTCACGCCCGGCTCAAGGCCCATGAGCGTCACGATCTTGGGAGAGGGCGTGATGACCGCGAAGTCGACCAGCGTGGACGACGGCGTTTTGCCCAGCTGGGAAATTTCCGTCGTGAACGAATACTGCACGCCCTTGCGGCGCGTGTTCGGGTCAGTGACGAACGTGCCCTTGCCGCGCTTGCGCACGACAAAGCCCTCTTCTTCGAGCGCGCCGATGGCCTGACGGACCGTATTGCGGCTGATGTCGTAAACGCGGCAGAGCTCGGCCTCGCTCGGCAGCAGGTCGCCGACCTTGAGCGCGCCGGAGGTGATGCTGCGCTTGATGATGCCCATGAGCTGGGAATAGAGAGGAATTTCGCTGTCGAGCGACAGCGGATTTTTGAGGACCGGATTGTGTTCCATGATGGGAACCTCCCGAGAAATACGTTTTGGAATATTCCCATCATACCACATATCTTTGAGATGTTCCAGTACTTTTTCCCGCCCGCCGCTGAAAAACCGCAAAAAAAGGAGGGGGTAGCCCCTCCTTTTTAGGAATTGCGCATTACCAGCCGGTCCCGAGCTCTGTTCCGTACCAGCGGCCGTCGTCCCTGAGCTGGATGGTGCAGCAGCGGTAGAACTCATAGGCGTCCTTGGGCGCGGCGGGGTTCTCGCATTTGACGGTGTTGCCCGCCATGGCGCTTTGCAGCGCGTTGGCGCTCTCCGCCGTGAATTCCACCCTTACGGCAAAGCAGTAGGTGTTGTCGTCGATCTCGCCCGCCTTGCGCTTGGCCTGCGTGGTCTCCTCGGCGGGGTTTACCGTGACATTGAGCCATGTGAATTTATAGATGCTGCCGCTCGTCACCTCTTTCTGCGTCCCGTAATAGGCGTTCGCCCAGTTCTGCGCGGCCTCCTGCCACGAAAAGCTCTTCGACTGGGCGCGGACGTCGGAGGTGAGCATGTCGGAATACTCCGCCGTGTCGTACCACACGCGCATCAAGTCGTAAAGTGTGCGGCCATCATTGTCCACGATGCTGAAATCGCCGACCGCGCGGTAATAGCGTTCGCTTTTGCCCGACATATATTTGACGGTGTTCGTTCCCTTATAGAATATCAGGCACGTCGCCTGCGCGTTGTGCGGCCAGAGCTCGACAGAGTCCAGACCGTCTAGGTTTTTCGGCTTGTCGATGGGCTTGTATTCATAGCTGTCGAGCGCGACGGAATAGCCCGTCAAAAGGGGAGCATGGCTCCCGCTCTCGCCGCCGGCGGGGCAGAAGGCGAGAATGTCGACCGTGGCGGCATTCGACGCGAGCACAAGGTCGCTTTCAAATGTCGCTTCCTTGTCCGGCGTCTTGTTGTACCATGCGAGCATCGCGTCGAAGATCGTCGCATAGTCGCCGTAGCTGCTGACCTTGTAGTAGCGCGTATCGCCGTGCTGGTAGAGCATGAAATCCGAGCCCTCGTAGAAGGTAAAGCGCGCAGAATTGCTGAGGCTGAGGCAGAGGGCGAGGGGATTCCCGCCGTCGGGCGGAACAGCGCTGCCCGAGGGCGAGGACTCAGACGGATCGGACTCTTTATAATCGCACGTATCGAGCAGAACGGTCGGGGCGGCGTCCTTCGGATCGTGGCCGCCGACCGCCATGCCGTCGGTATTCAGACTGAGCCAGGACGCGCCGCCATTCGATGCAAGCTGAAGGTCGGCCTGAAATGCGGTATCGTCAGGCGCTGGATCGGCCGCCGCGTCGGCGTCCCAGTTCACCGTGAAGCTTCTGACCATCGCCCGGAGTACCTCGGCCTCGCCCTCAACGGCGCGGTCGCGGTTCCAGCCCCACTGATTCTCTTCCGTGCTGCCGTCGAACGTCCAGTGCGTTGTGACCTCGTAGCAGGTGCCGTCCGGCGCATCAAAGAGCGTGACAATTGTGTTGCTCATGCCCTCGTGCGTCACAAAGCGCCAGCCCGCGTCGGTCTTCTCGGCCTTTGCGCCGGTGCTTTCCCATTCCGCCTTCGCTTCGTCAAGGCTCTGCTCGAGCTTCTTTGCGTTGAAGTAAGAGCCGGTGTCGTAGCGGGAGTACCAGAACTCCGTCCCCGGATTGCACGCCCAGGCGGTGATCGGCGCATAGAAGTAGTAGCTGCCATCGCCCGAAATGAGCCGCGCCTCGCACTGGTTGGCGCGGCCGTAGCCGTCCGTTGCCGTGTCGTTCAGCAGGTTGGGAATGAACATCTTCGGCAGATCAAGCCCCGCGTAGTCGACATAGAAGTCGTGCAGGTAATACTTTTCCTCTCCGCTGTAGCTGCATCCGTTGTACCACAGCCCGTCGTTGCCGGTATAGGTGCCGATGATCTGATAGCCGGTCTTCTCGCCGCTGGTGTAGTGCAGGACGGTGAGATAGTGCGTCCAGTGTTCATTGAGATACCCGTCGTCCGTCACCTCCTGCCCGCCGATGGGGGCGAGTTCTGCGCCGTTCTCGTTCGTGGGCTTCATCTCATACTGGAAGTACCACAGCTCAAGCGCCGTGCCGTCGGGGGAGAGGTTGCCGAGCGAATCGGCGAACTCGAGCCGCGTCACGCGCACGTCGGCGACCGTATCCTCGGCCACCTGAGAGGCGTAATTGCCGTCTTCGGACGTGCAGTAGCTCATCGTACCCTTTTTGAGTTCCGCCACGCAAGCGGCGGCGTAATCGTCCATTGAGGCGTAGAGCGTGTCGTCCTCCTTTTCCAGCCGGTAGACCCAGCGGATGCGGTCGGTATCCTCGATGAAGGCGTCGCCGCCCTCGAAATGATAGCCGATGCACAGATACAGCGTGCCGTCGTTCTGCTCCAGCAGGAAGACGAGGTTCGGCGAGGCCTCGGGGTCATGGTCGCCGAAGTTATCCGGCAGCTGCACGCGCCACGCGGCCTTGTTGTCGCCGCGCAGTGCGTCCAGGTCGGGCAGCAGGGTGCCGTCAAAGTTTTCCTGTGTCAGCGTGACGGATTCCATCGGCGAGAAGGACATCTCTTCGCCGTCGTAGATCATCGTGACGGTGTTGACACCACCCTCACGGGAAAGGCGGAAGTAGGTGCCGCTTTCATCGGAGACATAGTAGAGGGGACGGAAATTCTTCCCGATCGTAAGCTCTGAGTTTCCCGTAACGAACACGGGATTATAGCGCGAGCCGTCGAACGGCGCGGTCGATGCGTCCCTGCTGCCCCAGCTGACGGCGCAGCCCGCCGTGAGCGTCAGCGCCAGCACAAGGGCGACAACGCCGAGGCCGCGCTTTTTCTGCGCGCCCAGCACGTTCGTGATGCGGCGCTTCAGGCGCTCGACCGTGCCGCCGAAGCACGTCGTCGCGGGCAGCGCCCGCACGCTGGACTGCACGGCGGCGAGCAGTGTCCGGCTGTAGGCCGCGCGCTCGGGGAGTTCGAGCCCGTCGGTCGCCGCGCTGTCACAGGCAAGCTCAATGTCCTCGTCCGCCTGACGCAGCATCAGATACACCACGGGGTTGAACCAGTGCATCGCATTGGCCGCGAGCAGCACGAGCTTTAAGAGCATGTCGCGCCGCTTCAAATGGCACAGCTCATGGCGCAGGATGTAGCGCAGCTCCTGCACGTCGTAGCGCTCGTGGGGAAGGAGCAGCCGCGGGCGCAGCAGACCTGTCACCGCGGGGGTGGAGATGGCCTCGCAGACGATCATCTCCGGCGCGCTCACGCCTAAGTCGCGCGCCGTGTCAGAGAGCATCGCGGCGTAGTCCGCGCGGGCGACGTCTCTCTTCCAGCGGCGCACCGTGCGGCGGAAGAGGGCGTAGGAGACACCCTGATACAGCAGGAACGCCGCCGCGCCCGCAAGATAGCCGTAGAATAAGATCGTCGTCACGGGGATGTAGCGCGTCGTCTTCTGCTCGGGATTCGTCACAGGGCGCTGGATGATCGTGTCGCGCACCTGTGCGGGGGACTGGCCGCTTTTTTCGGCCATGTCGCCAAACAGGTTGTCGGTCGATTGGATGGCTGTCTTATCCGTGCCGACAAAGAGGGCGTAGTCCTTCGGCGGCGCGGCCTGCACCGGCGCGTTTTTCACCGAAAAATCGACCGGCAGCAGCAAAAAGACCGCCAGCGCCAGCCACAGCCAGCAGCGCGTTTTCGCGCGGTAGCGCTCGCGCCAGAGAGGTTTGAGTACCAGCATCGCCAGAATGGCGAGGGAACCTAACAGGGAAGTTTTCAACAGATTCAGCAGAAATGTTTCCATGGTGCGTCCTCCTTTTTATCGCCGTTTACCGGCTCATATCGTCCAAAAACTGCCGCAGCTCGTCGATCTCGCTCTGCTCGAGCGGCTGCTCGGCGTTCAGCGCCGCGACAAAGCTGCCGAGCGACCCGCCGTAGAGCCGCTTCAGGACGCTGCGGCTCTCAAATTCGAGGTATCTGTCCTTTGAGACGAGCGGCGTGTACAAATTGTTCCGCCCCTCGCGGCGGCTCGAGAGGAATCCTTTTTCGCACAGGCGAGTAAGGTAGGTGTTGACGGTGTTGGCGCTCCAGCCGTGGCTCGCGAGCGCGCCGTCGAGATCGCCGCGGCTGACCTCGCCGCCGACGGCCCAGATGGCCTGCATCACGGCAAGCTCCGCATCGGGCAGTCTCTTCTTATCGTCCATGGGTTGACCTCCTTAGATGATCTACTACATTTGTCGTTGATAACTATATACTACATATGTAGTAGTTTGTCAAGCGCCTTTTATGTCCTTTTTTGTTTTGCAGCGAAAATTGCAGAAAACAGGGGAAAGACATGACGGCAAATCGTCATAATGAAAGATGTTGTTCAATTATTTGAATAAGTTCTTGCAAATCTTTCTGAAAATCGCTTGCTTTTGTGCAAAGCGCAAGGTATAATGAAGAAACCGTATGAAATCATTTGGCAATTCAATAAATAAAAATTTGAGAGGAGATCTGTATCATGGCAAAGTTCAAAGTTTACTACACCATCGAGCTCAACGAGGTGGCCACGCACATCTTCGAGTCCAACGACTTTGAAGTGAAGCTGTGCAGCCATAACGACGAGGAGACCTACGTCAAGGAGCTCGCCGAGTTCCAGCCCGACGCCATCATGTGCCGCACCGAGCCCATCACCGCCAAGATGATGGACACCTGCAAGAATCTCAAGGTCATCGGCAAGCAGGGCGCCGGCCTCGATAACATCGACATGGACCACGCCCACGCCGAGGACATCACCGTTGTCTACGCGCCTGCCGGCAACGCCAACGCCGTCGCCGAGCACGCCGTCATGCTGATGCTCATGTGCGCCAAGCGTTTCACCTATGTTGACCGTCAGTTCCGCGGCGGCAACTTCCTCGTCCGCATGGGCATGGAGCACACCTATGAGCTCGGCGGCAAGACCCTCGGTATGATTGGCTGCGGCCGTATCTCCCAGCTCGCCATGCAGAAGTGCAAGTACGGCTTCGGCATGAACGTCATCGGCTACGATCCGTACCTCACCCAGGACAAGATCGGCGATCTGTGCGAGCTGAAGGCCACCGCCAAGGAGGTCTGGGAGCAGGCCGACTTCGTGTCCGTGCATCTGCCCGTCGTTCCCTCCACCGAGCACTCCATCGGCCGTGAGCAGTTCAGCTGGATGAAGCCCACCGCTTCCTTCATCAACTGCGCGCGCGGCGCTCTGATCAAGGAGAACGAGCTTGTCGAGTGCCTGAAGGACGGCACGCTGTTCCAGGCCGGTCTCGACGTGTTCGAGCATGAGCCCATCCAGGAGTCCAGCCGCGAGCTGTTCAACCTCGACAACGTCATCATGACCCCGCACATGGCCGCCACCACCGAGCAGAGCGTTCTGAACTGCTGCACCTCCGTCGCCAACGACATCGTCGCCGTCTGCAACGGCCAGGAGCCCAAGGTCAAGGCCCAGAAGCCCAAGTTCTAAGTTATTTCTGTTTCGTAGAAACTACTTATTAAAAGGGACGCCTCGAAAGAGGCGTCCCTTTTTTGCGCCCTTGGGCGCGGGGGGACAGCCAGGCAGAGCTGCTGCTTTTTATTCCCACAGCGTGTGGAGACGCGGGAAAGGGGGCCGTTGTCTCATGCGAGACAATGGCCCCCTTATCCCATGCAGCGCCAGCGGCGCTGCTTTCCCTGCGCCTTTGGGTGCAAAAGGATCCCGTGGTGCAAGATATTCTTCATTCTTGTTAAATAGTTAACGAAATGAAAGAAAAAAATCAAAATTGCCTACATTTTTCGCAACTTTGCAGTTGATTTTTCATTTTCCTGTGTGTATAATCAAAACCGAAGAAAATCGGATCTCATTCCGGATTTACAAATTTTAAAGGAGAAGTCAAATGAAAGAATTGTACGTCGTCAACTGCTGCCGTACCGCTGTCGGTTCCTTCGGCGGTTCCCTGAAGAACACCCCCGCCGCTCAGCTCGGCTCCATCGTCGTGAAGGAAGCCCTCAAGCGCGCGAATGTCGCTCCCGAGAATGTCGATGAGCTGATGTTCGGCTGCATCCTGACCGCCGGTCTCGGTCAGAACGTCGCCCGTCAGGTCGGCGTGGGCGCCGGTCTCCCCTATTCCGTCCCCGCCTATACCGTCGGTATGGTCTGCGGCTCCGGTATGAAGTCCGTCATTGAGGCTGGCCGCGCCATCCTCGCCGGCGACGCCGATATCGTCGTCTGCGGCGGCACCGAGAACATGAGCGCCGCTCCCTTCGCCTCCTTCGATGAGCGCTGGGGCGCCCGCATGGGCGACAAGAAGCTTGTCGACACCATGATCAAGGACGGCCTGTGGGATGCGTTCAACAACTACCACATGGGCACCACCGCCGAGAACATCTGCGATGTTTGGGGCATCACCCGCGAAGAGCTCGACGCCTTCGGCGCTGCCTCCCAGCAGAAGACCGAGGCCGCGCAGAAGGCCGGCCGTTTCGACGACGAGATCGTCCCCGTCCCCGTGAAGGTCAAGAAGGAGATCGTCGAGTTCAAGAAGGATGAGTTCCCCCGCGCCGGTTCCACCGTCGAGGGTCTTGCTAAGCTGCGCGGCGCGTTCCCCGTCGGCCCCGAGGGCGTTGAGGACGAGATCGTCCACACCTTCGAGCCCACCGGCATCCACGAAGCCGATACCAAGAAGCACGTCCAGCGCGTCACCGCCGGTAACGCCTCCGGCATCAACGACGGCGCTGCCGCCATCGTCCTCGCTTCCGGCGAGGCCGTGAAGAAGTACAACCTCAAGCCCATGGCCAAGCTCGTCAGCTGGGGCCAGGGCGGCGTCGACCCGAAGATCATGGGCGTCGGCCCCGTGCCCGCTTCCCGTCAGGCCATGGAGAAGGCCGGCCTGACCATCGACGATATCGACCTCGTCGAGGCCAACGAAGCCTTCGCGGCCCAGTCCATCGCTGTTGCCCGTGAGCTCGGCTTCGACATGAGCAAGGTCAACGTCAACGGCGGCGCGATCTCCATCGGCCACCCCGTCGGCGCTTCCGGCGCTCGTATCATCGTCACCCTGCTGCACGAAATGCTCAAGCGCGACGACGCCAAGAAGGGTCTTGCCACCCTCTGCATCGGCGGCGGCCAGGGCGTTGCCACCATCTTCGAGAAGTGCTAAAGCACCGCTAACCCCTGAAAATAAAAGGAGACCTCGAAAGAGGTCTCCTTTTTATTTTGTCCTCTGCACGGTGCAGGGAAAAATGCAGTGCCCCTGCCGAGACGCAAAAAGGAAGCAGCCCTTTCGGGCTGCCCCTCACGCGCCCTCGCGGGCGCAAGCGCCGTACAGTGCGCCGCGCTGCGATTTAACCCTCCGCCTGCGCGGCGACGATCGCCTCGTAGATCGTCTGCGGGTCGAGCTTATCATAGTCCGCGCTCGTCGCCATCGCGGCGGCGTCGACCTGCTCGGCGATGAAGTTCGTGAAGTAATCGTCGCGCACCTCATCGGCGGCTGCGGCCTTGTCGAGCGGCAGGCGGAGCAGGATGTGATAGCCGAGGCTGGATTCGACGACTTCACTCACCTCGCCCTCGGAAAGCGCGTAGGCGGCGTCTTCAAACTCCTGCACCATCGAGCCGGTCGTGAAGGTGTAGCCCGTGGGATGGCTCTCGCGGCCGGGATCCTCGCTGTACTCGTCGGCGAGCTCGGCAAAGTAGGAGGCGATGTCGTCGCCGGTGTAGGAATTGAGCTTTTCGACGAGCTCCTCAGCGAGCGCTTTCTTTTCGGCCTTCTGCTCGTCGGTGAGGGCTTCGCCGGTCGTCATGTTCTTCGTCGCAAGCAGGATGTGGTCCGCCGTGATGTAGCCCTGCTCGGCGGCGTAGACGGCGAGGTCCTCGTCGGAGGCGTAGAGCGCGCTGCCCTTGGTATTGTAGAGCTCATAGAGATTCTGATACAGGTAGTTCGAGCGCGCGACGCGGTCATAGGTCTCGCGGCGCATGCCGAGCTTGGCGATCTCGGCCTCAAAAGCTTCCTCGCTGCCGTACTGGTCAATGTAGCCCTGGTCGCTCTCGGCCATGGCGGCCTCCTGCTCGTCGGTAAGCGTCACGCCGTACTTGCTGGCGAGATTTTCAAGCACCAAGTGCTGCTTGACGGACGAGAGCACGCTTGCTTTCACATAGTCGGCGACACTCATACCGTCGGAGAGGGTGTCGTCCCAGTTGATGGACGAGCCGGTGTAATACTGCATGTAGCTGTTGAGATACGACACGTCGTAGCCGATCCAGTATGCGACAAGGTCGGCGCTCGCGCCGTTGCCGTTCAGGCTTGCGACGATCGCGTCGGGCGCGACGCCGGTCGCTTCGTAGCAGAGACCCTCCTGCATCGTGCCGGAGGTGAAGCCGTTCGAGGGCGAGAGCGACACGACGGCAAAGGTGAGCGCCGCGGTGATGGCCGCCGCGCCAAGGAACGAAAGCAATCTCTTCTTGATCATAATGTTACCTCTTTTTCGTTTTCTTCCTTATTCACACGCAGGTCTCCGACCAGCGTCAAGGCTGTATCCAATGCGTCCTCGTTTGGCGTAAGACGCAGCAGGAGCTTCGGCTCCGTCCCCGTGGCGGAGAGCGTGAGCCGACGGCGGTTCTTCGGCAGTGAGCAGAGGGCCATCACGGCCTCCACGGGGACTGCCTCGGACGCGGCAAAGGTGAAGGTGATCTCGCTGCCGCGCTGCGAGATATCGCTCACACCGATCTGCACGGCCTCCGCGCGCAAAAGCGCGACGTCCATGAGCTTGAGGACCGGCTGGGGCGGCTCGCCGTAGCGGTCGATGAGCTCGTCGAGCAGCTCCTGCGACTGCTCGGCGGTGCGCAGCGCCGCGATGCGGCGGTAGATATCCATGCGCTGCTCGCCCGAGGGAATGTAGCTCTCCGGCAGGTTGGCCGAGACTGTGAGGTCTGCCGAGCATTCGGTGCGCTGCGGCGCCTTTTCACCGCGCTGCTCGAGTACGGCCTCTTCCAGGAGCTGCAAGTACATATCGTAGCCGACGCTCATCATGTAGCCCGACTGCTCGGGGCCGAGCAAATTGCCCGCGCCGCGAATCTCAAGGTCGCGCATCGCGATGCGGAAGCCCGAGCCGAACTCCGCGTATTCGCGGATGGCCGTCAGGCGCTTGGCCGCAACCTCGGTGAGGATCTTGCCCGCGCGGTAGGTCATATAGGCATACGCCCGGCGCGCGCTGCGGCCGATGCGGCCGCGTATCTGGTGCAGCTGAGCGAGGCCGAGGCGGTCGGCGTCCTCGATGATGAGGGTGTTGACATTCGGAATGTCGATGCCCGTCTCGATGATCGTCGTGCAGACGAGCACCTGAATTTCTCCGTCCGAGAGTTGCTGCATCACGGATGACAGGCCCTTTTCGTCCATCTTGCCGTGCGCGACGCCGATAGCGACGTCGTCGCCGAGGAGCTTTTTGAGCTGGGCGGCGCAGCGGTCGATGGTCTCGACGCGGTTGTGCATGTAGTAGACCTGCCCGCCGCGCGCGAGCTCGCGCCGGATGGCGTCGGCGATGACGCTCCAGTTATGCTCGAGCACATATGTCTGCACCGGCTGGCGGTCGACGGGCGGAACCTCGATGGTCGACATGTCGCGGATGCCCGAGAGCGCCATGTTGAGCGTTCTGGGGATGGGCGTTGCCGAGAGCGTCAGCGTGTCGACCTGACGCGAGAGCTCCTTGAGCTTTTCCTTGTGCGTTACGCCGAAGCGCTGCTCCTCGTCGATGATGAGAAGGCCAAGGTCCTTGAAGTGCAAACTCTTTTGCAGCAGCGAGTGCGTGCCGATCAAAAGGTCGATCTTTCCTGCGGCGGCGTCCTGTAAAATTTGTTTCTTCTGCGCCGGCGTTTTGAAGCGCGAGAGCACTTCGATGCGCACGGGGAACGAGCGGAAGCGGTTCAGCGCCGTCGCGTAGTGCTGCTGGGCGAGCACGGTGGTCGGCACTAAGATGGCCGCCTGCTTGCCGTCGAGCACGCACTTCATCACGGCGCGCAGCGCGACCTCAGTCTTGCCGTAGCCGACGTCGCCGCAGAGCAGGCGGTCCATCGGCGTACTGCGCTCCATGTCGGCCTTGATCTCGGCGATGGCGCGGAGCTGATCGTCGGTCTCTTCGTAGTCGAAGGCTTCTTCAAATTCCTTCTGCCACGGGGAGTCGGGCGAGAAGGCGAAGCCAGGACGGCGCTGGCGCTCGGCATAGAGCGCGATGAGCCCTTTGGCGAGGTCCTTTGCCGCGGCGCGCGCCTTCGTCTTCGCGCGCGACCAGTCCGTACCGCCGAGCTTTGAGAGCTTCGTACGTATTTGGCCGTCCTCGTCCTCGCCATGGCCGCCGATGTATTTCGACACCATGTCGAGCTGCGTCGCGGGGACGTATAAGCTGTCGTTGCCCGCGTAGCAGATCTTGATATAGTCCTTGTCCACGCCGTCGACGCGCATGCGCTCGATGCCCGCAAAGCGGCCGATGCCGTGGTGGACATGCACGACGAGATCGCCGGGGGAGAGGTCTTCATAGGAGCGCAGCGCGGCGCGGGCCGACGTCTCTTTCTTTGGCCGCGCCTTTGCGCGCTTGCCGGAGAGGGGAGCGGTCAGCTGGCCCTCGGTCAGGATGACGAGCTTTAATTGTGGATATTCGCTGCCCGCGCTCAGCGCGCCGAGGCCGATGACGGTCTCGTGCGGGGCGGGGAGGCGGTCGTTTTTCAAGTTGAGCTGCGCGCGGATGTTGCGCTCTTCCAAAAGGCGCCGGAAATTCTTCGCGCGCGTTTCGTTGCCGCAGAGAACGAGCACGCCGCAGCCTGCGCCAAGATAGCGCTCCATGTCGCCCGCGGCGGTCTCCAGGCTGCCGCCATACGACGGCAGCGAGCGCGCGTTCATGCTGAGGATGGCCCTCGGCGGCAGCAGATTGCGCGACGTGGGGAGCGAATCGAGCAGCAGCACGGGGAACGCGCTCATGCGGTGGCTCAATGCCTCCTGACTGAGCGCGAGCGCGGCAAATTCGCCGCACAAAATGCCCTCTTCAATGAGGGGCTTCACGTCCTCGGAGAGCTCCCAGTGGTAGTTCTTGCTGCGTTCCAAAACGCGCATGCCGTCGCTGACGGCAATCAGCGTGTCGGGCGAAAGATAGTCGAGCGCGCAGACTTCGTCGGGGTAGCACGCGGCGAGATACCGGTCCATGCCGCCGAGCGGCAGGTCGTTACGAAGCCTCTCGATGTCGCTGCGCAGCGTTTGGACGATGGGGCTGTCCTCGGCCTTTTTCGCAATTTTCTGCGCGGCGCGCCCAAGGCGCTCGAGCATTTTTTCGCGTCCGCCGTTCGAGAGGGCGGGCAGCACCTCTGCCGCGGGCAGGACGGTCAGGGATTTGACGTTCTGCGTGCGGCGCTGGGTCGTCACGTCGAATTCGCCCATCGCGTCGACCTCGTCGTCGAAAAACTCGACGCGCACGGGCGCGCTCAGCGGCGACCAGACGTCGAGAATGCCGCCGCGCAGCGCGAACTGGCCGGCGCCCTCGACCGTTTCCGCGCGCGTGTAGCCGCTTTCGACAAGCTTTTTCGAGAGCGCGTTCAGGTCAAAGCGGTCGCCGAGCGAAATGTCCGTCACCGCGCCGCGCAGCGCGTCGGGCGGGAGCGTTCGCTGCATCAGGCCGTCGACCGTCGCGACCAGGATCGGCGCTTTTCCGGCGGCAAGGCTGCACAGCGAGCCGATGCGCTGCTGCTCCCAGCCGTGGGAGGCGAACACGCGGTCGCGCAGCTGCCATTCGCGCGCGAACAGCAGGCTCACGTCCTCACCGAGTAGCTCGTGCAGGTCGCCTGCTATGCGGTTTGCCTCGTTTTCATCCGCGCAGACGATCAAAAGCGGGCGCTGTGTCTTGTGCCGCACGGCAGCGGTGAGCTGCGCGCGGTGCACACCCGAAAGGCCCGACACGGCGATGGGCGACGTGCCCGCGTCGAGCGAGAGCAGTAGCTCGCGCACCTCGGGAAGAGATGCGAGCGCTTCATTGAGTTTGTTCATCCCCTGCGCCATGCCGTATCCCTCCTCCCGCAGCGCGCAAAAGGGCAGATCCGCCGCAGCCGCGGCGGGTCATGCCCGTGGTCGTCAGTCATTTTATTATATAGGCTTTTGGCAAAAAGTCTATGTCGATTTTTTAAATTTTGGCGGCAAAAAGCGTTCAGCCGTTGTAGCGGTTCTGCGCGGCGCTCACGCCGTCGGTGATGATGCACTCCGCCGCGCCGAGCGCGCGGTCGAGCACACCGTCGATGACCTTGCGCTCGCTGGCCGTGAACGGGCCGATGACCCAGTCGACAATGTCGTGCTCCGGCGCGCCGACACCGACCTTGACGCGCGGGAAAGCGTCGGTGCCGAGGTGCGCGATGATGTTCTTGAGGCCGTTGTGTCCGCCCGCGCTGCCGCTGCCGCGCACGCGGAGCTTGCCGAGCGGGAGCGAAATATCGTCGGAGATGACGATGACGTGGTCGGCGGGAATTTTATAGAACCGCGCCGCCTCGCCCACAGCCTCGCCGGAGAGGTTCATGTAGGTCTGCGGCATCATCAAAAGCACATTCGCCCCGCCAAATTCGATGACTTCCGTCAGCGCGCGGAAGCGCAGGCGGTTGCAGCGCAGATCGCGCTTGTCGATCAGACGCTCCGCGGCCATGAAGCCGATGTTGTGGCGGGTGTTTTCATACTGCTTGCCGTAGTTGCCCAAACAGACGAGCAGCCATTCCGGCGGGCCGGATTTTTTGAAAATCATGAAAATGTTCCTCACTTTCCCCGTAAGGGGGAGTTTCTTGCGCGCCCCTGGGCGCGCGGGGTTATGCGGCGTGCGCGCCGCAAGATCACACCCCCCATTTTCTTTCCGTGGAAAGAAAACGGGCGGTGTGACCGTCCAAAAGAAAGGCGTTTCCCATTGCAAGCGAGCAGCTCGAAGAGCTGCAATGCTTGCCGATTGCACTGCCCATAGCGCGGCGTTGCCGCGTTAGCATTGCAAGACGATTTGGTTTGCTCCTATTATCCGCTGCCGCTCTGCCTACCTTGTAGAAGTGCGCAGTAATTCCCGTCTACTGCCAGTCTCCACAATGCGGCGAGCGCAGCAATGCCGCATTCCGCACGCAGTCTGCCGCCAGACAAACGTCACACGCGCCTCACGGTAGTAAGGCGCGGTTGCAAGACATAACGACTCGCAGAAGATTCATGGCGAAGCCATGTACACCGCACTTACATTGCGCAGCGCGTGCAGCTCTTCAAGATCGAGACTGCCAATGTGCGGGGTCGAGGGGCAGAGCCCCTCGCGTTCTCTTGGGGGTCAAAGGGGGCCATTCTCTCACGCGAGAGAATGGCCCCCTTTACTCGCTTCTTTGCGCGGCGCAAAGGACTTACGCCCCCACGCAGCGGGTCATACCAGCAAAGTTATTTAACTAATTCCTAAAGGAGTTTTAGTTAAAAAGTTTCGCGATAGAAATTTCCTGATATGTGCGCTCGATCGCTTCGGCGAACATCGGCGCGACGGTCAGGTACTTGATGCGGGACTTGGCAAGCTCGTCCTCGCCGGCAGGGGCGGGGATGGTGTCGAGCAGGGCGAGCTCTTCGATGCTGCTCGCGGCCAGGCGCTCGAGCGCGGGGCCGGAGAGAACGCCGTGAGACGCGCAGGCATAGACCTTCTTCGCGCCGCCGACCTCAACGATGGCCTTGGCCGCGTTGCAGAGAGAGCCCGCGGTGTCGACCATGTCGTCGAAGAGGATGCACTCCTTGCCCTCAACGTCGCCGATGACGTTCATGACCTCGCACTGGTTGGCCTTCTGGCGGCGCTTATCGACGATGGCGAGGTTCATGTGCAGCTTCTGGGCGAAGGTGCGGGCGCGGGCGACGGAGCCGACGTCGGGGGAGACGACGACCATGTCCTCGCACACGGAACCGAACTTCTTGGCGTAGTAGTCGACGAAGATGGGGTTGCCGAAGAGGTTATCCACGGGGATATCGAAGAAGCCCTGGATCTGGTTGGCGTGCAGGTCCATCGTCAGCACGCGGTCAACGCCTGCGGCGACGAGCATGTTGGCCACGAGCTTGGCGGAGATGGGGTCGCGGCTCTTGGCCTTGCGGTCCTGACGGGCATAGCCGAAGTAGGGCATGACGGCGGTGATGCGGCCGGCGGAAGCACGGCGGCAGGCGTCGACCATGATGAGAAGCTCCATCAGACTGTCGTTGACGGGCTTGCAGGTGGACTGAACGAGGAACACGTCGCTGCCGCGCACGGTCTCGTACAGGGAGACGGAGGCCTCGCCGTCTGCGAAGCTCTTGACCTCGCTCTCGCCGAGCTTGGTGCCGATGATCTTGCAGATGTCCGCTGCCAGTTTGGGGTTTGCGTTGCCGGTGAAAATCTTGATGTCCTTACCGTGAGAGATCATGTTGATGTACTCCTCTGTTTATAAAAATTTTTCTGAAGTTACTTTTTCTCGTGCGCCGCGCGCCACTGTTCCGCCCAGCCGGGCTTGTTGACCTGACGCTCGCGCGCGATGGCGAGGGAGTCGGCGGGCACCTCGTCGGTGATGGTGGAGCCGGCGGCGATGTAGCTGCCGTTTCCGACCGTGACGGGGGCGATGAGGTTCGTGTTGCAGCCGATGAAGGCGTCGTCGCCGATCGTGCAGCGGAACTTTTTAAAGCCGTCGTAGTTCGTCGTGACCGTGCCGCAGCCGAAGTTGATGCGCTCGCCGCAATCGCTGTCGCCGACGTAGGTGAGGTGCGAGATCTTCGTGCCGTTGCCGATGACGCTGTTTTTGATCTCGACAAAGTCGCCAACTTTGACATGATCGCCGATCTTCGAGTTCGGGCGGACGTAGGCAAAGGGACCGACGGTCGTGTGCGCGCCGACGGTGCTCTCATTGAGCTGCGAGGCGTTCACCTCGGTCTCGTCGCCGACCGTGCAGTCGCGGATCATGGCGTTCGGGCCGATGGTGCAGTTCTTGCCGATGACGGTCCGGCCGCGCAGGATCGTTCCCGGCAGGATGACCGTGCCGCTGCCGATCTTGACGCGCGGGTCAATGTAAGTGTTGTTCACGTCCATGATGGAAACGCCCGCGGCAAAGTGCTTGTCGGCGATCTTGCGGCGGCACATGTCCTGTGCGGCTCTGAGCTCCTCGTCGTCGCCGACGGGCAGAAAGCCCTTCGTGATCTCCGCCCCCTTGGGGAAGGCGGCGAAGGCGCCGTGCTCCTTGAGCACCTTGCAGCACTCCTTCGCGTCCGCGGAGTAGACCGCGCCGCCGGAGAACACGCCCACGGGCAGCACCGCGCCGTTGACGATGAGCACGCTGCCCTTTTCATCCTTGAGGAGCGTTAAAAGCTCTTCCCCGTGTCTGGCACCGTCGACGTAGACAACATCGGCGTTTTCAGGGACGTAGGGACGCATCATGTCGTGCGCCCGTTTGTCAGACACAATAAAAAACCGCTCAATGCCCCACCCCATCAGTTCTTCGACCATCCACGTGAGAATGGGGCAGAACAAAATGGGCCTCAGCATCAGCGGTGCTTGTTCTTTTGTCAGGGTCATATCGTCCGGCATAAAGAGAACTGCCAACTTCTGATCCATCGGAGCTCATCTCCTTTCAATTCTACTCTCTATTAACGACATTATAGCAAAGATGCCCGAAAAATCCACCGTTTCTCACAAAAAAAACAAAAAATTTTTGATTTGGCGGCTTTACTTTTGCATTTTCAAAATTTCGTTTCAAAAGACTGCATTTTAGGTTGAATTCGCAATATTTTTGCGGTACAATGATAAAACTTTCGCGTGGAGGAGGTGCTGTCATGCTGAATATCGTGCTCGTCGAGCCGGAGATCCCGCAAAACTGCGGCAATATCGCGCGCACCTGCGCGGCGACGGGGGCGCATCTGCACCTCATCAAGCCCCTCGGGTTCGATATTTCCGACCGCGCCGTCAAGCGCGCGGGGCTGGACTACTGGTACCTTGTGGATATCAGCGTGTACGAAAATTTAGCCGACCTTTTTGCAAAGCATCCCGAGGCGGAACGCGACTGCTGGCTCGCCACGACCAAGGCTCCGCAGGACTACTGCCAGGCGGAATTCAAGGACGGCTGCTGGCTCTTTTTCGGAAAGGAGACCGCGGGCCTGCCGGAGCCTTTCCGCGTGGCGCACTATGAGCGCTGCATCCGCCTTCCGATGCGGAAGGAGGCGCGCAGCCTGAATTTATCGAACTCCGTGGCGATCCTGACGTATGAAGCGCTGCGGCAGACGGGCTTTCCCGGTCTCAAGCACGAGGGGGAAATGCTGGAAAAGGAGTAAATCCTAAATTCGTTTTAACTGCGTAACCAAATCGTATGTGTATATTATGAGGAGGAAACAACATGAATTATAACAAGAAGACTGTTCTCGATGTGGACGTGAGCGGCAAGAAGGTGCTGCTGCGCTGCGATTTCAACGTGCCCCAGGACAAGGAGACCGGCGAGATCACCTCGGATAAGCGCATCGTGGCCGCGCTGCCGACCATCCGGTATCTGCTCGACCACGGCGCGGCGGTCATCGCCTGCTCCCACCTCGGCAAGCCCGAGGCGAAGTTTGACAAGTGGGTGAAAAAGCAGACCGAAAAGGGCAAGGACCCCGCGACGCTGACCGAGGAGAAGTGGAAAAAGTCCCTCGATAAGCTGACGCTTGCGCCCGTCGCCAAGCGCCTGTCCGAGCTTTTGGGCAAGGATGTCATCTTCGCGCACGACGTCATCGGTGAGGACGCCAAGGCCAAGGCCGCGGCGCTCAAGGGCGGCGAGATCATGCTGCTTGAAAACACCCGTTTTGAAGCGGGCGAGACCAAGAACGACCCCGAGCTCGCCAAGGCCCTTGCCTCGATGGCGGAGCTGTACGTCTCCGACGCGTTCGGCACGGTGCACCGCGCGCACGCGTCCACCGCGGGCGTGGCCGCCTATCTTCCCGCCGTGTCGGGCCTGCTCGTTGCCAAGGAGCTTGAGGTCATGGGCAAGGCGCTCGACGATCCCAAGCGCCCGTTCGTCGCCGTGCTCGGCGGCGCAAAGGTCAGCGACAAGATCGCCGTCATCAACAACCTTTTAGACAAGGCCGACACCGTCATCATCGGCGGCGGCATGGCCTACACGTTCGCCAAGGCGCAGGGCGGCGAGATCGGCAAGTCCCTGCTCGAGGAAGACAAGTGCGCCTACGCGCTCGAGATGATCGAAAAGGCCAAGCAGAAGGGCGTCAAGCTCCTGCTGCCGGTCGATACCGTCGCGGCGACGGAGTTTGCCGCCGACGCAGAGCCCCACGTCGTCGACGCGATGCACATCCCCGCGGATATGATGGGCATGGACATCGGCCCCAAGACCGTCGAGCTCTTCTGCGCGGCGACCAAGGGCGCGGGCACGATCGTGTGGAACGGCCCCATGGGCGTTTTTGAGTTCCCAACCTTTGCGACCGGCACGAAGGCCATGGCCAAGGCGCTCGCCGAGAGCGGCGCGGTCACGATCATCGGCGGCGGCGACAGCGCGGCGGCAGCCGAGCAGCTCGGCTTTGCCGACAAGATCACGCACATCTCCACCGGCGGCGGCGCGTCGCTCGAGTTCCTGGAAGGCAAGGAATTACCGGGCGTTGCGTGCCTTTTAGACAAGTGAGAAAAATCACTATTGATTTTCATATATTCGCATAGATTTTAGATTTAGACAGTAACAGGAGAAAAGACCCAACATGAATCGCAGATACCGTAAAACCATCATCGCAGGCAACTGGAAAATGAACAAGACCCCCAGTGAGACCAAGGCCTTTGCCGAACAGTTCAAGGCCATCCTTCCCAAAACCAAATGGTGCGACATCGTTGTGTGCGCGCCCACGGTCGACCTTTCTGCCGCCGTGCGCGCGTTCAAGGACAGCCGCATCGCCGTCGGCGCGGAGAACGTCTACTTTGAAAAGAGCGGCGCCTACACCGGCGAGATTTCCGCCGACATGCTCGCCGACCTCGGCGTGCGCTATGTCATCGTCGGCCACAGCGAGCGCCGCGCGCTCTTCGGCGAGACGGACGAGATCGTCAACAAAAAGGTCCTCGCCGCGCTCGAGGCGGGGCTGAACCCCATCATCTGCGTGGGCGAGAGCCTTGCCCAGCGCGAGATGGGCGTGACGATGGAGCTCATCGCGCTGCAGGTCAAGTCCGCCCTCGCGGGCGTGAGCGCCGAGCAGATGCGCCGCTGCGTCATCGCCTATGAGCCCATCTGGGCCATCGGCACCGGCAAGACCGCCACGGGCGAGCAGGCGGCCGAGGTCTGCACCTATATCCGCTCGCTCATCCGCGCGCAGTACGGCGCGCGCATCGCCCGCAGCGTGACCATTCAGTACGGCGGCTCGATGAAGGGCTCGAACGCCCACGAGCTGCTCTCGCACGAGGACATCGACGGCGGCCTGATCGGCGGCGCTTCGCTCGACCCCAAGGCGCTGATGGAGATCGTCCACGCTGCCAACCAGGAGTAAGGAGGAAAATCGATGAATAAGACTCCCACCACGCTGATCATCATGGACGGCTTCGGCCTGTCCAACGATACCGTCGGCAACGCGGTGCGCGCGGCCAACACCCCCGTGCTCGACGGCCTTTTTGCCGAGTATGCCCACGACGCTCCAGGCCTCCGGTCTTGACGTGGGCCTGCCCGCGGGCCAGATGGGCAACAGCGAGGTCGGCCATACCAACATCGGCGGCGGCCGCGTCGTGTTCCAGGACCTGCCGCGCATCACCCGCTCCATTGAGGACGGTACGTTCTTTGAAAATCCCGCCTACAACAAGGCGATGGACGACTGCCTTGAAAAGGGCTCTGCGCTGCACCTTTACGGTCTGCACTCCACCGGCGGCGTGCACTCCACGCTCGACCACCTCTACGCGCTCTTAAAGATGGCGCACATCAAGGGCTTAAAGCGCGTGTATATCCACGCCTTCCTCGACGGGCGCGACACGCCCCCGACCTCCGGCCGCGACTTTGTCGCAAAGACCATGGAAAAGTGCCGTGAGCTCGGCGTCGGCAAGATCGCGACCGTTATGGGCCGCTACTACGCGATGGACCGCGACAAGCGCTGGGACCGCTTAGAGAACGCCTATGATGCGCTCGTCTACGGCGAGGGCGTGCAGGATCCCGACCCCATTCACGCCATCGAGGAGAGCTACAAAAACGGCGTGACGGACGAATTTGTCGAGCCCATCGTCTGCGACAAGGACGGCATGATCTCCGACAACGACTCGGTCATCTTCTTCAACTACCGTCCCGACCGCGCCCGCGAGATCACGCGTGCGTTCGTCGATCCCGCGTTCGACGGCTTCAAGCGCGAGTTCTTCCCGCTCACCTACGTCTGCAACACCGAATATGACGCGACCATGCCGAACGTGCTCGTCGCCTTCCCGCGCATCAGCGTGAAAAACGGCCTTGGCGAGTATCTGAGCAAGATGGGCATGACCCAGCTGCGCATCGCCGAGACCGAGAAGTACGCACATGTCACGTTCTTCTTCAACGGCGGCGTCGAGGACCCGTATCCCGGCGAGGACCGCGTACTCGTCGCGTCCCCGAAGGTCGCGACCTACGACCTCCAGCCCGAGATGAGCGCCTACGAGGTCGCGAGCAAGTGCGTCGAGCGCATCGAGTCCGGCAAGTACGACGTCATCATTCTGAACTTTGCCAACTGCGACATGGTCGGCCACACCGGCGTGTTCGACGCCGCCGTCAAGGCCGTCGAAACGGTCGACGAGTGCGTCGGTCAGGTCGTGGAGGCGACGCTCAAGATGGGCGGCATCGCGATGATCACCGCCGACCACGGCAACGCCGAGCAGATGCTCCAGGCCGACGGCAAGAGCCCGATGACCGCGCACACGACGAATGTGGTGCCCTTCATCCTCTGCGGCGCGGGCACGGAGCTGCGCCCCGGCCGCCTCGCCGATATTGCGCCGACGATCCTCGACGTGATGGGCCTTGAGCAGCCCGCGGAAATGGACGGCAAGACGCTGATCGTCCGCTAAAAAATCGAATCTGCCATGTTTAGAAAAAGCTCTGACGGTACACACTACCGTCAGAGCTTTTTTGCTCGCAATTTTCGCACGAGCCGCAAAGCGGCGGAAAGGATGAAACATGGCAGGATCGAACGGCCGCGCAAAGCGGCACTTCTTCGGCGGGACGGGCTTATACATAGCCCTGTTCCTCGGTGTGACGGCGCTGGCCGTCGCGGGCTATTGGACGCTGCTGCCGAAAAATACGACGGACAAGGACGCGGAGAACGTCTCCTCACAGGTAGAACTCCCCGTACAGGACGAAACGCCGCAGATGCCGGAGGCGGAGCTGCCGCAGGAGGCGGCAAAGCCGGCAGAACCGGTGGAGGAGCCGCCCGAGGACCTCACCGTGATGGATGAGGCCACGGGCGTGGAGGACACTGTCCCCGCGATGGAGAGCGAGACGGACGCGCAGCCCGTCGCCCCGCGGCTCGTGGTCGCGCCGCTCGTGGGGGAGGAGGTCGCGGCGTTTTCGGTCGACGAGCTTAAGTATAACGAGACGCTTGGCGACTGGCGCACGCACGACGGCATCGACATCGCCGCCGAGGTCGGCACGCAGGTGCTCGCCGCGTGCAGCGGCGTTGTGACGGCGGTGCGCGACGACGATATGATGGGCACGCTCGTGACCATCGCGCACGACGACGGGTACGAGACGACGTACGCCAATCTCCGCAGCTCGCCGGGCGTCGGCGAGGGGCAGTATGTCTCCGCGGGCGAGGTCATCGGCGCGGTGGGCAGCAGCTCGATCGCAGAGTTCTCGATGCCGGCGCATCTGCATTTTTCGGTCAGCAAAGATGGGGTACCCTGCGACCCAGCAGAATTTCTAAATTAAAAATAGAGGCCGCTCAGTCATGGCTGAGCGGCCTCTATTTTTAGGGAGATCACAGCCCGCTGCGCGCATAAATCGCCCGCCAACGGCGGGCGATTTCCACACTTGCGGGCTGAGAGGTGTTTTTTGCCACGCACATGTCGCGACAAAAAACGATTTCAATTTATTTCGCGCCGTGCGCGGCGCGAAAATCTGCGATGCTTTTTAATATTTGTGGGCGCAAAGTCTGCGACGCGTTTTGGCGAGATTTGCGGGAGTTACTTCTTTTTTGCTTTGGGGGTGGGAGAGAGTTCGTTGAGCAGGGTGAAGCCTAAGATCAGGGCGCCGCCGATGACTTGCATTGCGGTCATGCTCTCGCCGAGCAGGGTGACGGAGACGAGGACGGCGACGAGGGGGTCGATGTAGCTTAAAATCGCGGCCTCCTGTCCGGGCAGCTCCTTGAGCGACGAGAAGTACAGGCAATACGTGATGCCCGTGTGGACAAGGCCGACGATGAGAAGGTTCACCCAGCCGACGGCGTTCAGCGAGCTGAGTGTGATGCCATTTGTCGAGAGCACGTAGGGGATGAGCACGACGATGGCGGACAAAAACTGCAAAAATGTGCGGTGGATGCCCTCGACCTGATGGATGGACTTGTTGAGCAGGATGACGGTCGCGTAAAACACCGCCGCGCCGAGGCCGAAGAGAATGCCCCTGAGGTCGTTCGCACCGCGCGTGTCGCCGATGCCGGTGATGAGCACAAGGCCGAGTGTGGACATCACAAAGCAGAGAAATTTCTTCCCTGTCAGCTTTTCATGGAAGAGGATGGGGCAGACGAGCGTGACGATGACGGGCGCGAAGTAATAGCTCAGTGTGGCGACGGAAACGCTCGTATAGCGGTAGGCCTCAAATAAAAGGATCCAGTTGACGCCCATCGCCGCACCGGAGAGAAGCAGCAGCGGCACCTCCTTTTTGATGCGCGCGAAGGGAATCTTCTGCCTGCTGACAAGTAAGTATACGCCGATCAGCAGCGCGGCCAGCACGGCACGGTACAGCGCCAGCTCGCCGGACGAGACGGGAATATTGCGCACAAAAAGCCCCAGCGTGCCGAAGACGGTCATCGACATAATGAGCAGGAGACGGGGGTCGGCCTTTTTCATAAAAATTCCTCGCGATCTGACAGAACATGCAAACGGTAGTTGCCGACTATCATAGCACGCGGACTTCCCGCCGTCAATCGGGAAAGTAAAAAGAGAGGGGCCGCCCAAAAGAAAACCTTTCGGACGGCCCGGAGGAGAGAGATGGGAGCGCTAACGCGTCAATACGCGGAGCAAAACAGCAAATTCGCCAAGCCCGAACACGGACAGAAACGCCACGCCGCGCAGCTGCGGCTTCTTGACGCGAATCGGTGTGATGTACAGCACACCAAGCAGAAACAGCCCCAGCGCGTAGACGACCGCGCAGTTCAGGGAAAAGTGCAGCGAGAGCAGGTAGAAGAGCGGCGCGAGCACGGCGCTCGCCGTGACCGGCACGCCGACGTAGTAGGCGCGGTTTTCGCTCGTGCGGTCCTGCCGCTCCTCTTCCGTCACGTTAAAGTAGGCGAGGCGGATGAGCGCGCAGAGCGCGAAAAACGACATCGTCGCAAGGAACCAGAGCCTATCGCAGTCCATGCTCCAGCCGATGGCGGCGGGCAGCACGCCGAAGCACACGAGGTCGTTGAGCGAGTCGATCTGGATACCGAAGCGCTTTTCCTGTTCGGTGCGGTCCTTTTTCGTGCGGGCGATGCGCCCGTCGAAGGCATCGAGCAGCCCCGCGAGCATCAGACACAGCATGGCGTCGAGAGGCTCGTTTTGCGCGGCGGAATAGAGGCCGCCAAGCCCCAGCAGCAGCGAGAGATAGGTTGCGATCACGGTGTAGTCGTAAACTCCGATCATAAAAAACCGTCCGATCCTTTTGGATTGCAGCACCATTATACCAGACGGCGGCGGGGAAGTATCGCTAAAATGCTGACAAGGTTATTGGCTGTGGTGTGAACGCTCGATGACGCGCGCAAAGCGCGCTTCGTCGTAGATGACCGGCACGGGGTAGACGGGGTTCGCCTCCTGCGCGGCCCAGGTGGCCATGAGGGGAATGTCCTCTTTGCGGATGCAGTTGAAGCGGTCGGGGATGCCCATGCGGGCGTTCATCGCGCGGATTTCGGCAATAAACGCCTTGGCGAGAGATTCTTCGCTCTCGCCCTTGAGGCCGACAAGTGCGGCAAGACGGGCAAGGCGCGGACAGGCCGCTTTGCCGTAATCTTCGAGCACGAGAGGGAGAAGCACCGCGTTTGCAAGGCCGTGGGGTACGCCGTAGAGCCCGCCGAGCGTGTGCGCGATGGCGTGCACATTGCCGACGCTTGCGCGCGTGAACGCCGCGCCTGCGTCGAACGAGGCCTGCAGCATCGCCGCGCGGTCGGGGAGCGACGTGCCGTCGCGGTACGCGCGCTCCAAATGCGTGAAGATGGTCACGACGGCATGTTCCGCGAGCAGGCGCGTCTGCTTCGTGTTGTAAAAGCGGCTCAGGTACGCCTCGACCGCGTGCGTCAGCGCGTCCATGCCGGTCTCCGCCGTGATGTGTGGAGGCAGGCCGACGGTCAGCGCGGGGTCTAAGATCGCGTAGCGTGGAATGAGGCAGAGGTCGGAGATCGCATACTTGTGGTGGTCACTGCCGGTGACAACGGCGGCGATGGTCGTCTCCGACCCCGTGCCCGCCGTCGTGGGCACGGCGATGAGCGGCGGAATGCGGCGGCGGACCTTTAAGAGTCCCACAAGCTGCGAAAGCGGCTTGTCCGGCCGCGCGAGGCACGCCGCGGCGGCCTTGGCTGCGTCC
>ENA-ORSG01000502-ORSG01000502.1-human-gut-metagenome-genome-assembly--contig:-NODE-502-length-36329-cov-15.198103_pt1 | contig 36329 bp, 23 predicted proteins | sample MGYA00242189_ERZ509156 | MGnify/ENA primary metagenome ERZ509156 (study PRJEB26280, sample SAMEA2338666) | human gut metagenome | biome: human gut; feature: human-associated habitat; material: faeces...
CGGGGCGCGTGAACTTTTTTCCCCAGAGTATCCATGACCACACAGCGAATAGCTCTTGTCGGTGCGGGGCTTGCCGGTTGCGAATGCGCGTTGCAGCTGGCCCGGCGCGGTTTCGCCGTCACCCTTTTCGAGCAGAAGCCGGAGGCCTATTCCCCGGCGCACTCCATGCCGCAGCTTGCGGAACTGGTCTGCTCCAATTCCTTGCGATCCGACGAGCTGGCATCCGGTGTCGGCCTGATCAAGCAGGAACTGCGCGAACTCGGCAGTGCGCTCATGGCCGTGGCCGACGCTACCCGCGTCCCGGCGGGCAAGGCGCTGGCCGTGGACCGCGAGCTGTTTGCCGGTGACGGAGCTTGTGGAAGCCGAGCCGAATATCACGCTTGTCCGCAAGGCCATCGCCGATCTTGATGATCCCGCTTTGGAGGGATTCGAGCGGGTGGTCATCTCAGCCGGGCCGTTGGCGAGCGAAAGCCTGTCGGCGTCCATTGCACGGGCCGGCGGCGCGGAGAACCTCTATTTTTATGCTGCCATCGCGCCCATCGTGGCGGCGGATTCCATTGATATGGGCATCGCTTTCTGGGGCTCCCGCTACGGCGAGCCGGGCGAGGGCGATTATCTGAACTGTCCCATGAACGAGGACGAGTACAAGGCGTTTTATCAGGGCCTGCTCGACGGCGAGAAGGTCGCCAGCCGCGAATTTGAGCAGGAGAAGCATTTTGAGGGCTGTATGCCCGTGGAGGCGCTTGCCGCGCGCGGCGAGAAGACGCTGGCCTTCGGTCCGCTCAAGCCTGTGGGCTTCACAGATCCGCGCACCGGGCGGCGTCCTTTCGCGTTGCTTCAGCTTCGCCCCGAGAACGGGAACAAGACGATGTTCAATCTGGTGGGCTGCCAGACCAAGCTGACCTATCCCGCGCAGGCAGTCTGCTTCCGCAAGGTGCCGGGCCTTGAGCACGCGGAATTCGTGCGTTTCGGCAGTATGCACCGCAATACCTATGTGAATGCGCCCGTGTCCCTGAATGAGGAGCTCGCCCTCAAGTCCCGCCCGAACGTGCATCTTGCCGGGCAGATCACCGGAGTGGAAGGCTATGTCGAGTCCACCGCCTCCGGCTTCCTGGCCGCCGTGGAGCTGGCCCGCAAGGCCGGAGCATTCGTCTTCGGCATCTGCAACGTCGTGGGATCGTCCATCGCCCGGGCGACCGACTCGGGGGCATACATCCATGTAGGGCCCGAGATCGGCGTGGCTTCGACCAAGGCCTTCACGGGGCAGGTGACCGTCATGGCGATGCTGGCGCTGGCCGTAGGCCGCGAAAAGGGCACCGTGACGGAAGAATATTACCGCGAAGTGGCGAAGGGACTGCTGGAGCTGCCCGCCGTGCTGGAGGACGTGCTCGGGCTGGGCGACCGGATCGCCGACCTCTCGAAGATATTTACCTATGCGCACAACTTTATCTACCTGGGGCGCGGCTACAACTACCCCACGGCGCTCGAGGGGGCGCTCAAATTGAAGGAGATCTCCTATATCCACGCCGAGGGCTACCCCGCCGCCGAGATGAAACACGGCGCCATCGCGCTTATCGACAACGAGATGCCGACCGTGGCGATCGCAACGCCGGACAACACCTACGAGAAAACGGCCAGCAACATCGAGGAGATCCGCGCCCGGGGCGGCAAGATCATCGCCGTGATCGCCCGCGACGACACGCATGTGCGCCGCAGTGCCGACTATACGATCGAGGTGCCGGTGGTCACCGACTGCCTGATGCCGATCGTCGTGTCGGTGCCGTTGCAGCTGCTGGCATATTACATCGCCGTCAACAAGGGCCGCAACGTCGACCAGCCGCGCAACCTGGCCAAGTCGGTGACGGTGGAATAACCTCCCGGCGCGGCCTGCCGGAAAAGAGCTGTCTGGACGGCTGTGCGAACTGACCCGCCCGAGAGATCCAACCAACGGAAACCCCCGCAGTCAAGGAAGTCTGCGGGGGTTTCTCTACACACAATTATCATTAACCTAAAACTGCGTCAGTCGTCGTAGCCGTTCGGCTTGGCCTTCCATGCGGCGGCGAAGACCGCCGTGCCGGCAAGCGCCATGCCGACCAGCGGGTAGAGCGCTACGCTCCAGTCGGTGTACTGCACCAGCATACCCATCCCCCAGCCCGAGACGATCGTACTGCCGTAGCCGAACAGGCCGCAGAAACCGCCTGCCGTGGCGGCGGCGCGCTTGGTGGCGATATTGGCCGCGGCGATGCCGACCAGCGCCTGCGGGCCGTAGATGAAGAATCCGGCGGCCATCAGAATCGCAACGGCCACGATCAGCGGCGTATGCTCGTTGAGCGAATAGAGTCCCACCAGACACACGGCGGCCATCAGCATGCAGATGACGCACGTGCGGGGCGCACGGCCGCCGAAGAAACGGTCGGTGGCCCAGCCTGCGGCCAGCATGCCCGCGATACCGGCAATTTCGAACGCCGCGACGGTCCAGCCCGCATGGCTGATGTCCATGTGCAGGTGCTCCTTGAGCATCGTCGGTCCCCAGTCCAGCACGGCGAAGCGCACGATGTAGACGAAGAAGTTGCCCACGGCGATGATCCAGATCGTCGGATTCAGGAAGACCTTGCGGCGCAGGAAGGCCTTGTATTCGGCCTTCTCCTCCGCTTTGGACTGCGGTTTTTCGGCCGTTTTGCCGGTCTTGAGTTCGGGAAGGCCCACCGACGAGGGCGTGTCGCGGACGAAGGCCCAGACGACGGCCGCACCCAGCAGGGCGATCGTCGCCGGGAGCAGGAAGCACCAGCGCCAGTGCTGCGAGAGCATCGACGAAGCGTCGAACCATGCGCCCCAGTTCAGGCTGACGACATAGCCGCAGAAGATGATGGCCAGTCCGGCGCCGATCGAGTGCGAGGTGTTCCAGACCGACATCTTGGTCGCCAGCCGTTCGGGGACGATCCAGTGGGTCATCAGCCGCGTGCAGGGCGGGACGCCCATGCCTTGGAACCAGCCGTTGAGAATCCAGAAGATGCCCAGCGCCAGCACCGAGGAGCTGAATCCGAAGAGCAGGTTGCAGATGCCGCAGAAAACGAGTCCCGTGACCAGAAAGTAGCGTGCGTTGCTGCGGTCGCCCCAGATGCCGTTGACGAACTTCGAGAGTCCGTAGATCAGTCCGTGGAGCGTGAGGAAGAGGCCGAGGTCGGATTTCGAAATGCCCATCTCCTCGTTGAGATACGGCATGGCGATACTCAGGTTCTTGCGCACGAAATAGAAGAGCGCGTAACCGAAGATGCACATCGCCATGGTGCGGAATTCCCAGTATTTGAAACGTTTGACCTGTTGGTCGGTCATGCCGGCATATGCCGGATTGAGTTGTTTTGCAGACATTTATTCAGGTTGGTTCGGGTTTTACTTCAGGTCGGTGGAGCTTCTGTTGCCGCGGATGGCGGCGTCCTGCAGGGCGTGGATCGCGTCGCGCGACCACGGCAGGCCGATGAATTCGGAGGGATAGTCGGTCTCGATGATGTCGGGTTCGGCCAGCAGTTCGCGCATGTAGGCCACGCGGCGGTCGTGGGGATTCTTCACCTTGTCGGACGATCCGGTGATCGAGGTCATCGTCATCACGCCCTCGGCGTGCAGCAGATCGTAGACCTGTTGGAGTTCGGGATTGACCGCCAGACGGATATAGGCCATGATGTATTTCCACGGAATGGGCGAAGCGTCGTACGCCCGGAAGTGCTCCATCGAACTGATTTCGACGCAGAACATGACGTTGCGGATACCGTGGTTCCAGTAGTAGAGCGCCTCTTCGATCGAGCGGACGCTCAGCATGATGTTGTGGTACATGGACCACTCGCCGCCGGGCCGGAGCTGCCTGATATAGTAGTCGAGACTCGCGCGGCGCACCTCGTCGCTCACGCCTTTGGTGTTGATGTACTTGTTGTCGAAGTTGAAGACCACCTTGTCCTTGCCCCACTCCAGCACATCCTTCAGGCGCGGAATCCTGTAGGGCGTGACTTTGCCGTCGCGGTCCACGAGGTTCAGGCGGCGCAGTTCGTCGTAGGTGTAGTCGGCGACGAGGCCCTTGCCCGTGGTCGTGCGGTCGATCGTCAGGTCGTGCATGAGCACCATGACGCTGTCCTTGGTGAAGCTGAAGTCGATTTCGAAGAAGGTAGGCATCAGCGACAGCGTCTTTTCGCACGACTCGATGCAGTTTTCGGGATAGCCGGGCATCATGCCGCCGCGGTGGCCGCTGACGATCACGTCGCGCGCGGGATCGTAGGTGAAATAGGCCTGCAGCTCCTCGATCGAATTGATCTTCACGGTGTGCAGCCGGGGGGCTTGGGCGCAGGCGGGCATGATTGCGGCGCAGCATGCGGCCAGCAGTAGCAGTTTCGTGTTTTTCATGTCGCAGGCGGGGATTAGCGGATGATTCGTTCTACTTCGGCGTACGCCTGCGCGGCGAGCGCGGGCAGCGGATCGCCGGCGGGCAGTTCCGCGATTTCGGCTACGGCCGCCGCCGCGCCGAGCCGTGCGGTCATGGCGATCATCTCCACGCTCTGCGGGTCCTCCGGATTGTCGTAGTGCAGGGCCGCACCGATGCCCAGCAGCAGGTTGGGCGTGCCGATGCCGTACTGACGGGCCGTGAGGACCGGTTTTACGAGCCGGTCGCCCGCCGAAAGCTTGCGGAGCGGTTCGCGGCCCACGCGGGTCACGTCGTCGCAGAGGTAGGGGTTCGTAAAGCGGCCGATGATCTTGTCGATATAGGCGAAGTGGGCGTCGCGGTCGAAGCCGTAACGCGCCACCAGCCCCCGCCCGCTCTCGCGCATGGCGGCTTTGACGACGGCGTGGATCTGCTCGTCGGAAATGCTCTGGCAGATGGTCATGTAGCCCTTCATGCGGCCCAGATAGGCCGTAATGGCGTGGCCCGTGTTGAGCGTGAAGAGCTTGCGCTCGATGTAGGCGATCAGGTTGTTGGCCGGATTCATGCCGGGGATTTCGGGTACGGCTCCCTTGAATGCGGCGCGCTCGACGTTCCATTCGAAGAAGCGTTCGACGACCACGTCGATCGGGTTTTCGCTCTTGACGGGCGGCACGATGCGGTCCACCGAACAGTCGGGGAAGCCGACGTACTGCTCGCAGTAGGCCTGTCCGGCGGCGTCGAGGTGCGTCAGCACCGCGGCTTTGAGCTGCGAAGTGGCGCGGACGCCGTTTTCGCAGGCGATGACGTTGAGCGGCTGCTCGACGCCCTGCTCCCTGCGGGCCTCGATGCCCGCGGCGATGGCTCCTGCGATGCGGGGCAGGATCGTAAGGCCGACGGCCGTGGTGACGATCTCCGCTTCGGCGATTTGCTGCGCGAGTTCGGGACTCCGCGAATCCACGGCCGAAATGTCGGTGATGCGCACCTCCTCGCATACGGTGTCCATGATCTGCACCGTGTAGCCCTTGTCCCGGTTGATCCGGTCCACGATCTGTTCGTTCACATCGGCGAACACCACATGGTAGCCCGCCTTTTCCAGCACGGCGCCGATGAATCCGCGTCCGATGTTGCCCGCTCCGAATTGAATAGCTTTTTTCATTCTATCTATGATTGATGATTACCAGAATCGCATGATGTGTCTGCGCCGGGGATGGGAAGACGCGGCGGCAGGTGCCGCCGTACTGCCGGAGCATGGCTGCCGGGGACTGCGCTGCGGCGTCCGGCGCCGGAAAGAGGTTTTTTCCCATCGGTCGTGTAGTTCGGTTGTGACATATTAAATACAACCGATCGGGCGAAACCACCTAACGGAATTACAAAAAAATTAAAAATAACACGGGGGATTGTTTCATAAATTCAGAATGTTTACTTTTGTGGCGAATCAGATTGTCCGATGGAGAAAATTCTGCTTACGACACGGATCCGCAACGGCGACCGCAAGGCTTTCGACGAACTTTGCGGCCGGTACTATGCCATGCTGGTCTCCTACGCCCGCCTTTTCATGAAGGACGACTGGGCCGAGGACGTGGTGCAGGACGTCTTTTACAACGTGTGGCAGAACCGCGCGGCGCTGGACGATTCGAACTCCCTGTATAAATATCTGCTGCGTTCGGTTTACAACCGCGCGCTCAACTATCTGGACAAGAACAGGCGCGCCGGCGATTACCGCGCCTACTATCAGGAGCGGATCGCCTCGATGGGCAGCGCCTACTATGCGCCCGACAACAGTCCGATCATCCGTAAGCTCTATTCCGACGACCTGCGCGCGAGTCTCGACGCGGCGATCGAGTCGCTGCCGCCCAAATGCCGCGAGGTATTCAAACTGAGCTACCTCGAAGACCTTTCGAACCGCGAGATCAGCGAGCGGCTCGGCATCTCGCAGAGTACGGTCGAAAATCATATTTATTCGGCGCTTAAACAACTGCGTCAGAAGCTCTCCAAGGAGCAGCTGCTGTTGCTGCTCGCCCTGCTGTTCATGCGATAGGAAAAAATTTGCCGTACCGAGTAGGTATTTTCTCCGGGGTGCCTGTATGTTATTATGCAAGCACCTAAAAAAGATACGCATTGGCACACACCGACGACACCGTATTGTACAGCATCGATTCTGTATTATACAAGCACCTGAATCACGAAACGACCGAGGCCGAAGAGCGGCGGCTTTACGCATGGCTCGAAGAACGGGAGGAGCACCGCACCTTCTATTTCGAGATCGCCGCGATCTGGAGCGCCCACAAAACCCTTTCGTCCAAACAGCTCGGCGAGCGCTGCGACGCCATGATGCGCCGGCTCAACGCGCGGATCGACGCCGACGAAGCGATGCGCCGCGAGGTGAAGCGGCGGCGTCCCGCATGGCGCCGCTGGGCGTTGGCTGCGGCCGCAGGGGGGGGGGCCCCCGTCGCCGTAACCGCGGCGTGGTTCGCCAGCATCGGTACGCCGGGGGACGAGCTGTTCCGTACTTATCTGAATGAAAGCGGCGAAATTGCGGCCCTGCGTCTCGAAGACGGCACGCAGGTGTGGATGCAGGACGGGACCGAACTGCAATATGCGGTCGGCGCGGGGTCGGAGGAGCGTATCGTGCGCATCGACGGCGAAGCCTACTTCGACGTGGCGCACGACGAAGCGCATCCCTTCGTGGTGAAGACCGAAAACCTGTCGGTGCGGGTGCTGGGCACGGCGTTCAACGTCAGGGCGCATGCCGCCGATCCGCTGACCGAAGTGGTGCTCGAACGCGGTTCGGTGCGCCTGCAGACCCCCGAAGGCTATAATCTCGTGCGGCTCCATCCCAACCAGCGGGCCGTGTTCGACGCCGCGAAGGACGACATCGAGGTGGAAGAGATCTACGCCGAGCATTTCGTGACGGAGCGTTACAACCTCGTGGCGATGAAGAACGCCACGATCGGCGAAATCATCGCCCGCATCGAATCGAATTACGGCGTGCGGATACGCATAGCCGATCCCGACAACCGGAAACGATACGACATCAACTACCTGCGCACCAACTCGCTCGAAGAGGTCATCGACATCGTCGAATTCATGACCGGACAGCGCTGCGAGGTCGTGCGCGGTAACTAGCTATCCTCTGTCCCGTCCGCGGACGGCCGCCGCGGACGGGGCTTTTCACCCAAATTAACCTTTTTCGCAAACCTTAAAATCATGAAGAAAAATTCCATCTTCCGTTGGGGAGTGGCGATGCTTCTTTTGTTTACCGGCTTGAGCCTGAGAGCCTATGCCGAAGACGACGGAGGCTCCCCTTTCCGGAAAAACCACGATGTGGACCTAACGGTCAAGTCCGCTACCCTACAGACTTTTACGGACGCTTTCACCAAGCAGACGGGCGTGCTTTTCTCCTACGAATCGGCGCTGGCGTCCATGCCGATGGGCGACGTGTCGGTACGCGAGAGCAACGCCCCGCTGGAGCGGATTCTGAATAACGTATTCACCAAACGGGGATTCCGCTACAAAATCGTGGACCGCACGGTCGTGCTGACATACGACCGCACTGCGGAGCCGCAGCGGAAGAACAGCGTGACGGGCCGTGTCTGCGACGCGGCGGGAAGCCCGCTGGTCGGCGCCACGGTGCTGGTGAAGGACTCCACGCGCGGCACGACCACCGGGGCCGACGGCACCTATTCGGTCGAGGCGGAGCCCGGCGCGGTCCTGCTCTTCTCGTACATCGGTTACACGGAACGCGAAGAGCCGGTCGGCAGCCGTTCGGTGATCGACGTCACGATGCAGGAGGACCAGTCGGTGCTGGAGGAGGTCGTGGTCGTGGGATACGGCACGCAGACGCGCAAGACCGTGACTTCGGCGATCTCGAAAATGGACGGCAAAACCCTCGAAAGCATGCCCGTGAACCTCGTCGGGGACGGTATGAAAGGCCGTATCGCCGGCTTGCAGGTCGCCACGACCGACGCTACGCCGGGTTCGGCGCCGAAATTCCTGATTCGCGGCGGTTCGTCGATCAACAACTCCAACGATCCGATCGTGCTGGTGGACGGCGCCGTACGCGAAATGGCGGGCCTGAACCCGAACGACATCGAGTCGATCGAGGTGCTCAAGGACGCCGCGTCGGCCGGTATCTACGGTTCACGCGCATCGAACGGCGTGATTCTCATCACCACCAAGAAGGGCGCGCCCCACAAGGGACCGCAGATCGTTTTCGAGGGGCAGTGGGCCTATGAGAGTCCGGCCACGAAGTTCGATCTGATGAACGGCCGGGATTACCTGCTCACGCTGCGCCCGGCGATCGCCGAAGGCTACTGCGGCGGCGCGGACCCGCTCAGCATTCTTGACGGCGCCGAATCGGCGGGAGCCGGCAACAGCGCCGCTTCGCGCTGGACGACGCGCTACCTCAATCCGGGCGAGTCGCTGCCGAAAGGCTACAAATGGATCGAAGACCCGGTGAACCCCGGCAAGATCATCGTTTTCCAAGACAACGACCAGCAGAGCCAGTGGTTCGACGACGCCTTCTGGCAGAACTACTATATCGGCGTGAACGGCGGCGGCGAGAACATCCGGTATGCCGCGTCGGCGGGTTATACGGACGACGGCGGCATCGGCATGGCCACCGGATTCTCCCGCTTCACCTTCCATGGCAACACCTCGTTCAAGGTGACCAGACGCCTGACGGCGACCACGACCTTCGACTATTCGCAGATCGAGCGGCAGATGCTCGACGGAGGGGCGCTCAACAAGCGCAATTCGGTGATCCGCGGCCTTTCGGTACCCGCCACCCACCGCGACTGGTACGACGCCGAAGCCGGGGAGGATTTGGCCGGAACGCCCGCCATGGGGCCGAACAACACCACGCTGCCCGCCGCCTACTACAACTATTACTACAGCGATACGGGCGAGACGACCAAGCGGTCGAGCGTGAACATCAACCTCGAATGGGCGATCGTGGACGGCCTGCGCGCCGTGGCCCAGTTCTCGAACCACAACCGCCATTCGCGCAGCCACTTCTTCGTGAAGAACAACCCCACGACGGGCACCAACATCCGGCCCACGAAAGAGGCCTTCACGGAGACCAACCGCATGGACTTCCAGACCTACCTGAACTGGAAGAAAACCTTCGCCGAAGACCACAACATCGACGTGGTGGCCGGTTACGACTACATGAAGGACAAGAACAACAGCATCGACGCGCGCGTGCAGGGGGCGGCATCGGACAAGATTCCGACGCTGAACGTCGGGACCTCCAACATCACCAACTACCCGACCAGCACGCGGACCGACGAGGTGCTGATCTCCTACTTCGGACGTGTCAACTACAACTTCCGCGAGAAATACCTGCTGTCGTTCACCATGCGCGCCGACGGCTCGTCGAAATTCGCCGCGGGCAACCGCTGGGGTTACTTCCCGGCGGCTTCGGCCGGCTGGATCGTGGACGAGGAGGCGTTCTGGCCGCGGAACAAGGTGGTCAGCTCGCTCAAACTGAGGGCCAGCTACGGTCTGACGGGCAACAACGGCATCGGGCTTTACGACACCTACGGCAGTTACAACTCGGCGTACCAGTACAACGGCATGTCCACCACCACGACCGGCGAAATGCCGAACAGCAACCTGACATGGGAATCCACGACGCAGGTCAATGCCGGTCTGGACATGGGGCTGGCCGACGACCGGGTGCGCGTGAGTTTCGACTATTACGACAAAGTGACGCGCAACCTGCTGTTCGACGTGACGCTGCCCAACACCACCGGTTACGGTTCGGTGGTCTCCAACGTGGGCAAGGTCCGCTTCTACGGCGTCGATCTGGCGATTTCGTCGGTCAACATCAGCCGCGGCGACTTCACGTGGACCACCGACTTCACCTATAACTTCAACATGAACAAGGTGCTGAAGCTGCCCGACAACGGCAACGTGCGCAACCGCATGGACGGCATCACCATCGGCGACGGCAGCCAGTTCGGGGGCATCGCCGAGGGCGAGCGCATGGGCCGCATCTACGGTTACAAGGTCGATCACATCATCGAGACGCAGGCCGACGCCGACGCGGCGATGTACGACGCTTCCTCGCGCGGATACCGCCGCTCGGACCGCAGGCAGATCGCCGGACGCAAGGATATCGGCGACTACGAATGGGTCAACCGCGCGGGATCGACGCAGCGCGACGGCCGGGACATCATCAACGAGGAGGACCAGTTCCTGCTCGGCTACGCCACGCCCCACTCGACCGGCGGCATCGGCAATACTTTCCGGTACCGGAACTGGTCGCTGAATATCTATATGGACTATGCGCTGGGCCACTCGATCCAGAACGAGATGCAGATGCGCTACTTCATGGCGACGATGGGCAACTGCAACTGGAATTTGGTGAACGACGTGAAGCAGTGCTGGTCGCAGCCGGGCGACAAGACCAAGTACGCCCGTTTCACGGCCAACGACCCCGACTGGGGCAACCGCAACTTCTCGCGCATGTCGGACGTCTTCGTCGAGAAGGGCGACTACCTCTGCATCCGCGACATCTCGCTTTCGTACAAGCTTCCCGTGCGCTGGACGAGCCGGCTGGGCATGAAAGACGTGACCCTGACCGTTTCGGGCAACACGCTCTACTACTGGACGGCCGTGCACGGCGTATCGCCCGAAGCGGCGACCACCGGGGGACTCTACAATTCGGCTTCGACCTATGCCACGGGTTTCAGCCCCTATCCGCCCGCGCGCAAGATCCTGTTCAGCGCCAAATTCACGTTCTAACCCCTTAAAACTACCAAACCATGAAATGCAAAAAGATACTGACTGCCCTGCTGGCTGCGGCGTGCACGATGAGCGGCTGCCACGGCGACCTCGATATCATGCAGGACAACAAGCTCTCGGCCAGCAACATGTGGATCGACGAAAGCGACGCCGAGACGGCGACCTACGGCATCTACCTCTACATGCGCGACGCGCTCAAGAGCGTACACGACATCTACCTCTGCTGGGGTGAATTTCGCAACGGTCTCTGGGGCGCGGGCACGAACAAAACGCTGTCGGGCGTGGACCAGACGCAGGTGCGCACCAGCACCATGTCTTCGAGCAACGCCTATGCCGACTGGAGCGTCATGTATAAGACCGTCAATCAGGCCAACCTGATTCTCAAGCACGTGCCGGAGATGGGAATTTCGGAATCGGTCCGCAATTTCAGTCTGGGCAACGCCTATTTCTCCCGCGCATGGTGCTATTTCTGGATCGCACGCATCTGGGGCGACGCTCCGCTGGCCCTTACGGGGTACGAATCCACGGGCGGCGACCTCTACCTGCCCCGCGCGCCGAAAGCAGAGATTTTCGCCCGGATCGAAAGCGACCTGACCGAAGCCGAGCGGTACGTGACCGACAATTCGGACAAGGCCGTAGCCACGCCCGCCGCGGTGCAGATGCTCAAGGCTGACTACGCGCTGTGGATGTACCGCGTCGCCGGAGGCGGTTCGTCGTACCTCACCATGGCCGAGAAGGCCATCGAGGCGCTGAACCTCTCGGCGTCGCGTCTCGAAAGCGACTACGCTCAGGTCTTCTCCTCGGCCAACAAGCTCAACAAGGAGGTGATCTTCGCCGTCCATCAGGCCAACGGCGAAGCCGTCAACGGACCGGGTTATTACCTCGGCTGGAACAGCAACTACGTTGAAGCGGCCTACCAGAACAACCCGGTGCCCATCACCGGCGGCAACCAGTGGTGGTGGTACACCGACCGCTACAAGGCGCTGCTGACCTCGGTCGAGGGCGACACGCGCACGAAGCTGACCTACAACAGGGCCGATTACGGCACGACGATCAAGTCGATCGAGTGGACCGAAAAGGGCGTCGGGCAGATGATAAGCGGCGCGCGCATTTTCGACTCCGACTTCATCCTCTACCGCTATGCCGAGGCCTTCCTGATGGATGCCGAAATCAAATACTACCGGAAGGACTACGGCGGGGCGCTGACGGCGCTGGGCGAAATCACCAAGCGCGCCTACGGCAACGCCGCCCACTACACCGATCAGAGCGAGGCGGCCGTAAAACGGGCCATCGTCGAGGAGAGTCTCAAAGAGCTGGTCGGCGAAGGGCGCACGTGGTGGACGCTGATCCGTCTGGACGCGGTCTGGGAGTACAACAAGGATGTCGCCGACAAGCGCGAAAGCAACGCCAACATTCTCCTGTGGCCCATCACGCAGGAGTCCATCATCAAGAATTCCAAGCTCAAACAGACGGAGGGCTGGTATTGATACATAACCCGAAAAACGAACGACAATGAAAATCAACTGTTATATTGCGCTCGTCGCCGCGGCCCTCGCATGCGCCTGCAATCCGCTGGCGGACACCGACGACATGGACAACAACGTGCAGGCCACACGCATCGCCTTCTCGCCCGAAGTCGTGACCCTCGACAACGCCGGGCGGAACGCCGAGGAGGATCAGGGACAGAACGTCATCGTCACGCTCAACCCCAAGGCACGCAGGTCGATGGCATGGAGCGCCGAGACGGACAAAACCGAAACGTGGTGCACGCTGACGGAGTGCAGCGTCACCGACGCCGACGGCGTCACGCACCGCGGATTCCGGATCACCGCGACCGAAAATACGGCCTACAAGCGCACGGCAACCGTTACCCTGACGGCGGCCGACGGCACGCAGGAGACGCTCCGGGTCGTGCAGACGGGCGTCTACCCCGACGCCGAAGTCACGGTGGACCCGAAGCAGATCGAGTTCAACGCCGACGAGATCGTCCCGGTCGATGTCAGCTTCACGACCAACATGGGCGACGTCTATGCGGTCTCCAGAGACGAGGACGCCGACTGGATTTCGTGGGAGGACTTGGGCGGCAATGTGATCCGCTTCACGGCCGCGCCGTGGGACGACGAGGAGCAGCCGCGCACGGCCAACGTCTATATCACGGTCGGCAGCGGGGAGACGAGCGCCGCTACGGCGAAGATTCCTGTCACGCAGCTGGCCAAAGACCTCTACTGCTATGTCTGGGGTGCGTCGCTGTTCGATTACGACCGGTTCGAACTCGCCCGGCGCATGACCAAGTCCGAGGCGGGCGTCTACCGCTTCGACGCCTATTTCACCGCCGGGAATGCACCCGAAATCCGCGTCAACACCGTGCTGCGCGCCGATTACTACCCCGCTTACGCGCTTGCGGCCGACGGGCGGATCGTCACGCTCAATTCGGCGGCGGATGCGGTTCCCGCGGGGCCTGCGATCGACATCGACGGCATGCGTACGCTGACCATCGACCTCAATGCGATGACCTACACCCTGTCGCGCATAGCGATCGCCAACTGCATGCCCGACGACGCGGCGGCCGCCTGCCCGTCGAAGGCGTTCCGGACCAAGGACGGCGGCGTGAAGATATGGATGACCCGCAACCTGAACTGGAACGGCGGTCCGGAGATCGGCGCGATGAAACTGGGGTCGCGTCTGGTGCCGGCCTATTCCGGCTCGGCGACGTCGGGCGGCTACGATCCCCAAGACCCCTACATCGAGCGCAATCCCGCCTACGACGAAGAGGAGAGCGGCGGATCGGTCAAGGGCGATCAGGCCGTCACGGACCGTCACGGACGTCTCTATACGCTCGATGAAATCCTGCTGGGCACGCCCGCCGGCGGATTGGGCCGCGGCATCACCTCGATCGAATGGCCCTCGGCCTACAACGTCGGTTCGACGTTCGTCGATGCCGTCGGCACGCAGATCACGGCGCGCGTCTTCAAGTCCGCGGAGATGAAGGCCGTGACCGACGACGAGCGGTTCTTCGCCGAAAATCCGGCGCTCTCGGTCCAGATTCAGGGCATCTGCCCCTACGGCTGGCATATCGCCAACTTCCGCGACTGGTACGATCTGGCCTATGCTGCGCTCGAAGCTTCGCGCGGCGATGGGACCTACCCCGTCCGGGAGGAGATGCTGACCATCGCCAAACTCGTCGCCACCAACGCCAACAACGTGGCTCCGTGGCTCCGCACGCAGGAGGGCTGGACGAGCACTCCCGCCCGTGCCGCGGGCGCCGACGCCTTCGACTTCAACCTCTATCCGACCGGATGGCGGCTCAACAAGAACGGCTACGGGCAGTACGGCGACACGGCCCATTCGTGGGTGCCGCTGATCGGCTCCTCGGCCAAGAAGACGTGGCGTCTGAACAACGTCAAGGCGACGAGCAACTACTGGTTCAACGACAACCTCGACGCCGGCAACCCGGCTGTGGGCATCCGCTGCGTGAAAAACTACAAAGTCAAGAAGTAATCAACCGACCGGGGTGCGGCCCGCCGAAGGGCGCTCCCCGGTCCAAAAACGACAAGAACGATGAAAAAGCTGAAATATCTGCTGATGGCGTGCTGTGCGGCCTGCGTATGGCTGGCGGCATGCTCCGACGACGATTACGAACCGCTGCCCGACTGGTGGTGGGAGCAGACGGGCGAACCGGCGGTCTATCCCGAACCCGAACCCGTCGATAACAAGGTCGTGGCGCACCGCGGCTGTTATGCCGAGACCGGATTTCCGCAGAACTCCGTCGCCGGGCTGAAAAAGGCCGTCGAGATGAAGCTCTTCGCCTCGGAGTGCGACATCCACCTGACCAAAGACGGCAAAGTGGTCGTCTACCACGACGATTATTACCTCGGCAACACCTGCTTCAAGGACGCCACCTATGCCGAGCTGTGCGCCAAGGGCACGCTGGCCAACGGCGAGAAACTGCCGCTGCTGGAGGAGTTCATCGACGTGGTGCTCGAAGGCGGCTGCACGCAGTTGTGGATCGACGTCAAGACGCTCGGCGACGAGGCGGGCGGCAATGCGGAAGCGAGCCGGACCGGCATCGCCGCCGCGCAAATCGTCCACGAGAAGAGAGCCAAGAATTTCGTGGGATTCATCGTCGGCCGTCTTGCCATACGCGACAAGGTGATTCCCGCGGTCCGCTCGGCGTGGCCCGTGTCGTACGGAGCGGCGGCCTACGAACCGGGCGACTTCATCGCCAGAGACATTCCGTGGGCCAACATGAAGCTCGCCGATTTCGGGCTGGACACCAAGCGGGCCAAGAGCTTTCCCGAAAACAAGGTGCGGCTGAGCCTGTGGCAGATCGACACCGACGAGCAGATGCAGTGGTATCAGGGCATCCGCAGCGATGTCTACGGCATCACGAACTATCCCCTCAGAATGATGGACAAGCTGGGACTCCGCTGACGGATTTCCGCATGAAAGGAATGCCGCGCCCCGGAAGGAGCGCGGCATCGCTTTTTGCAGGCCGGAATCAGAATCCGATGAAGTCGGTCTGAAGTTTCGACGTGCGGTAGGTGTTGCCCATGCCGTCCTCGACGACGATCTCGAAATCGGCCGTTTCGGGCGTCCCGGAGGTCAGCTTGCCGTAATAGAAGTGGTCGAGCTTCTTGCCCCACGTGCTGCCCACGCTCTTGCTGAAGTAGAGCACGTGGTAGGCGTAGGCCCAGTAGTCGCAGGTCGAAATGCGGGTCATATCCCCCACCTTCGCGCCGTTCTGCCAGAGCGACACTTTCCAGTCGCCGCCCGTGTCCGAATTCCAGACGTTGGCCACGATGCACTTCGCGTCGTTCATGGCCGAGGCGTTGGCGGCGAAGCCGAACGTCGTGCTGCCGGAGGTGCCGAACACCTGCTTGGCCGAGTAGGCGCGGATCTGGTGGTCGGCGGCCTTGTTGGTCGCTTTGTAATACTGGTTGGGAACGGTGCTGCCCGAAATCTCATACACGCCGTATCCGTTCGGCGTGCCGTCGGCGCAGAGGGTCGAGGTCCACCACGCGCCGCAGGCCGCTCCGTGGATGTGTTCGAAGATCTTCTTGCCGTTGCGGGTGTGGATGTACTTCTGCTGGTAGTGCGTGTGCCCGATCATGATGTGCGCTTCGGCGAACTCCGAGAGCAGGTCGAGCACCCCGGCGTGATTCATGTGGCTTTCGTCCGTTTCGCTCGTGCCGCCGCGGAACGGCATGTGGGCGCAGAAGATCACCAGCTTGTCCTTCGCCACGTGCGACAGGTCCTGACGGAGCCATTCGAGCTGCTGGTCGGTGATGCCGCCCTTGTAGTTGCTCGACGGGGTGCTGCCGCCGACGTAGAAGACGTTGTCCATCGAGACGATGTGGGCGTTGCCGCGGTTGAACGAGTAGTTGCGCGGTCCGAACTGCGATTCGAAGTTGGCGGCGGCCTTGTCGTCCGAAGTCTCGGTCTTCAGGTGGTCGTGGTTGCCGATGGTCTGGAAGATCGTCAGGTTGCGGTTGGCCATCGCCTCCTTCATGTTGCTCCACAAGTCGGGCGTGTCGAAGACGATGTCGCCGAGCGTGATGCCGTACACGGCGCGCCCTTTGGCCTTGAACGTTTCGACCGTCGCCTCGATGTCGGGGATGGTCTCGTTGACGTAACGGCTGATGTCGGCCGTGCTGGCGCACTGCGGGTCGGCGATGCAGAGCAGCGTGAAGTCGGTTTCGGGAGCCGCCAGCGGCTTGAGCACGAAGTCGTGGCGGTCGGCGATGTTCTTGTGGACGATTTCGGCATAGTACAGCGGATAGTTGTCCGCCGAGGTGTTGATTTCGTACCCGGCCGGCGTGCTGTACCAGACGAAGCGCGCTTTCTTGTAGCGGATCATCTGATAGACGCCGTTGGCGTCGGTCTCCACGCAGTTGTAGCCGTCCGACACTACCACGCCCTGCACGGGGTTGCCCGACGTGTCGGTCACCAGTCCGTAGAGGGTCGTGCCCTCGCCGAGCTGCGTGCCGTTGAGCTCGGTCTCGACGCCGGGTTCGCGGCCCTCGCCGTCCGATTTGTCGTTGCTGCACGCCAGCAGAAGCGCGGCCGCCATGCAGCAGAATAACATGATTCTTGTCTTCATATCTTGTCGTTTTTATTGTCCTCTTACTTCCAGAGCGCGTTCTGTTCGAGATTGGGGTTGCGCGTGATCGCCGTCAGCGGAATCGGACGCAGGTACTTCTTCTCGCTCCATACGCGCCGGTATTCCCAGACGATGTTGCCCTCGTCGTTGAGCGAGAAAGTCTGGTTGGCGCCCGTGTTCGAAATGGCGATCGAATGTTCGGTGTCCTCGCCCGGACGGATGTAGAAGTCGGGCACGGGATCGCCGTTGTCGTCGGTGCTGAGACCCGTGTAGTCGTAGGTATAGCTCGTGCTGCCGATGTAGATGCCCGTCCACGGGTTGTTGTCGCTCGTCAGCAGGTCGCCCATGTGCCAGCGCATGTCGTCGTCCCAGCGGAGACCCATTTCGAGACAAAGCTCGATGCCCCGTTCGCGGCGCACTTCGAGAATCCATTTGTCGGTCACCGTATTGAGGAAATAAGCCTCCATGTAGGGATCGGCCTTGGCGGGGATGACCGACGTCACGCCGGCGCGGCTGCGCAGCGGCGCGATGGTCTGATCCCAGACGGCGGCGTCCATTTCGCCCAGCTCGGCCTTGGCTTCGGCATAGTTGAGCAGCACCTCGGCGTAACGGATGATCGGCAGCGAGTTCCAGCTGGCCGCCTTCGAAAGCACGTTGTCGGCATCGTCGTCGATCGACCACTTGATCGGATGGTAGCCCGTGCGGGTCACCTTCCAGTTGGGCGAATAGGGCACCGTGCGGCCGCTGATCTTCATCTGGTACGAGGGGCTGATGACCGTCTGCGCCATGCGGGCGTCGCGGCCGTCGAATTCGTGGATGAAGTCGACGGTCTTGTAGCCGTCGATGTCGGTGAAGGGCGTGCCCTTGGTCGTGAGGTAGGTGTTCATGAACTTCTTGGTCATGGCGATCTTGGTGCCGTAGGTCGGCGAATAGTAATACCAGCTGGTTTCGTGGAAGGCCGAAAGCTCCTTGCTGTATTCGCGGCCGAAGATCACCTCTTGGGTCAGCAGCCCGGCGCTGGTGAACAGCGAGCGGTAGGCGGTCTTCACGTCGCCCGTCACGAGCGAGAAGGGACCTTTGTCCATGATCTCCTTGGCTGCCGCGGCGGCTTCGCGCAGGAACTTGTTGTCGGCGTTGTTGACGTCGTTCTGCCACGGCTTGTCGGACGACGGCTCGCGCGAATGGTACTTGCGGAAGGTGCCTTCGTAGAGACATACGCGCGACTTGAAGGCCAGCGCCACCCACTTGTTGATCAGGGCCGAGCCTTTCGTGTACTTGGCGTCGGCAAGGCAGTAGGTGCTGGCGAAGGTGAGGTCTTCGAGCACTTTGTCCATGACGTATTCGCGGCTGTCGCGGGGTTTGGTCAGAGCCTCCTTGTCGCTGGCCGAGATCGTGAAGTCGTACCAAGGCACGGCGCCGAAGGTCCGCACCTTGTCGTAGTAGAACCATGCGCGCCAGAAGCGGGCCACGCCTTCGTAATGGTTGTAGACCTCGTCGCTTACGCGGCCCCGGCAGCGGTGCATGTTGTCGAGCATGTAGTTTACGCGGCGCAGGTTGGTCCAGCTGCTTTCGGTCCAGCCGCCCTGATTGTCGGGCGAGACGTTGCCGTCGGGACGCAGCAGGTCGGTGGCGATGTCCACGGCGCAGTAGTCGGCGTCGATGTCGCCGCGCGTGATGGTTCCGTCGCCGGGGATCATCTTCTGGATGAATCCGTTGGCGTATAGCTCCAGATCGGTCTCCGATTTCCAGAATTCGTCGCTGCCGATCTGGTCGTAGGTGTCGCGCGTCAGGAAGTCCTCGCAGGCGGTCATTCCTGCGGCCGCCACGGTCATCAGCGTGTATAATAGGATTTTTTTCATGGTTGCAGTCGGTTAAAATGTTACGTTTACGCCCAGCGTCACGGTCTTGAGCATCGGATAGGAGTAGCCGTTACCCGTGCCGCCGAGTCCCGATTTCTGGGTGCTTGCGAAGTCGGAGTCGCCGCTGGTGATTACTTCGGGGTCGAACATGTCCGTATACTTGAACATCGGCGAGTGCGTGAAGAGGTTTTCGCCCGACACGTAGATCTTCAGCCCCTCGATGCGCAGTTTCTTGCATATGTGCTTGGGGAAGGTGTAATCGACCGTGATGTTTTTCAGACGGATGTACGAGGCGTCCTGCAGGTAGTGGTCGTTCTCCCACGTCAGCGGACCGTCGTTGCGGTTGGCGGCGAGCGACACCATGCGCGTCCAGTAGGGATTCTTGTCCATGTTCGTCACGCGCCAGTTGTCGGTGCTCTTGTCGATCTTCACTACCCTGTCACCCGTCTGCGTCTTCATCAGCGAGTTGTAGGCGCGGTTCCACTTGCCCCAGAAGAAGCCCGATTCGGTCCACGGATACCAGTCGCGCTTGCCCACGCCCTGCCAGAGCATCGAAAGGCCGATGCCGTTCCAGTTCAGCGACATGTTGATGCTGTACTGGTAGCGGGGCGACTGGTTGCCGATGATCTCCATGTCGCCGTGGTTCGACAGCGTGCGGTTGCCTTTGGTCATGATGCCGTCGCCGTCCACGTCGACGAACCGCAGGTCACCGGCGTAGGCGCGGAACATCTCGCCGTTCTTGAAGAAGTTGTAGGCAGGGCCGTTGAGCGCCTCGGCGTTGCTGGCGTAGATGCCCGCGGTGCGGAAGCCCCAGATCTCGCCGATCTCCATGCCCTTGTAGTAGGTGGTCAGGTCGCCGGTCTCGTTGTAGTAGTCCGTAATCCAGCTGCGGCTGTCCCAGAGCATGGCCCGGAGGCTGTAGTTGAAGGGCTTGCCGCCCAGCTTGAACGAATCGCGCCAGCCGAGGCTGACCTCCCAGCCCTTGGTCTTCAGGCTGGCGTAGTTGCCGTAGGGCGCCGCGCTGCCCAGCACCTGCGGGAGGTTGGGACCGACGGTGTAGAGGTCGGTGGTGTTGCGGCGGTAGTAGTCGCCCGTGAACGAGAGCCGGTTGTTGAACAGGTCGAGGTCCAGACCGATGTTGTAGGTGGTCACCTTCTCCCACGTGATGTCGTCGGGAATCAGGTCGGGAACCGACGTGTAAGGCACGTTCTGACCGTTGATGATGACCGACGACTTGGCGATCGAGGCGCTGTTGGTGGCCGTCATCGTTTCGAGGTACTGATAGGGGTCGATATTGGCGTTGCCGAGCGAACCGATGCTCGCGCGGATCTTGAAGTTGTCGAGCCATCCCTCCACGTGCGGTTTGAGCCACGGCTCCTCCGAGAGGCGCCAGCCCACCGATGCCGAGGGGAAGAATCCCCACTGCGAGTTGGCCGGGAATTTCGACGAACCGTCGTAGCGTGCGCTCAGCTCGACCAGATAGCGGCCCGCGTAGGCGTAGTTGATACGTCCGAAGAAGCCGACCAGCCCCCACGTGTAACCGCCCGACGTGGTCGAGTAATACTCGCCGTCCATCAGCGTGAAGCTGGGCTTCGAGGGATAGAGGTTGCCCTGCCGGTAGGTCTTCTGCGCGCGGTAGTCGTAATCTTCGAGGTTCCATCCGGCCACGACGTTCAGGTCGTGGTCCCGTCCCAGTTTGGGGGTGAGGGTGCCGACGATGTTGGTCGAGATGTAGTTCGAAATGTAGTTCCAGTTTTCGAGCGACGAGTAGCTGTTGTCCTGTCCCGAAACGTTCACGCCCGTATAGTAGGTGTAGAGGTTCTCCATGCGGTCGCGCGTCCAGCGTGCGCCCTTGTAGGTCACGTCGGCCGAGACTTTGAACACCTCAGGGACGAATTCGAAGTTGAACGTCGTGGTGTTGGCCACCTCCAGCCGGTTGTCCTCCTGCCACGAAGTGCCCTCGGCGAAGGCCGCGTATCCGCTCTTGGCGGCGGTCTGCGTCCATGTGCCGTCGGGGTTCTTCAGCAGCGCGAACGGAAAGGCGAACATGTCGATCTGACGCGAGATCATCTGCTGGCCGTAGTGCATCATCGGCTGATGGTACTTGCTGCTCATCAGACTGGTGTTGTTGTCGAGCGTCAGCCACGGGCGGATGCGGATCGAGCCTTTGGCGCGCAGGTTGTACTTCTTGTAGGTCTCCTCGCCCACCTTGTAGATGCCGTCCTGATTGTAATAGCGTCCCGAAACGTAGTAGCTCACGCCCTCGCGGCCGCCCTGAATGCTGACGGCGTGCGTGGTCGAGTAGTTCACCGACTTGTAAATCTCCTTGAGCCAGTTCGTCTCGCCGTAATAGCTGTAGTTGCCGTTGGCGTCGATGCTGTAGTTGTCCATCGTCGGATCGGCGCGGCGGCGTTTCAGCTCTTCGAACCATGCGTTCGAATAAGGCATGTAGTTGTTGAACAGCGACGGGACGGTGGCCGTCGGCGACGAGTTGAGATACGATTCGCGGAACGCCTCGACCCACTGCACGGGGTCGGTCACCACGTTGTCCTCCCAGATCACCGTGCGGCGGTGCAGCGACACCGAACCGTTGTAATTCACGCGCACCTTGCCTTTTTCGGGATTCTTGGTCGTGATAAGGATCACGCCGAATGCGCCGCGGGCGCCGTAAACGGCTGCCGACGAAGCGTCCTTGAGCACCGAGATCGAGGCGATGTCGTCGGGGTTCACCGAGCTCATGTCGCCCTCGGCGCCGTCGATGAGTACCAGCGCGCTGCCGCCCTGTCCGAGTTTGTTCTCCTTCTGCCCGTCGTTGACGCGGGCCTTGAAGCTGTTGTTCACGCCGCGAATGGTCACCTGACCTCCGTGGGCGGCCTTACCGTCGGTCTGCACGATGTTCAGACCCGGAATCTGGCCCTGGAGCGAACGGGTGATGTCGGCGTTCGGACGGTTTTCCACCGCGTCGCCCGCCAGATTCTCGACGGCACCCACGATGTTGCGCTTCTTGAGCGTTCCGTAACCCACGACGACCACTTCGTCCATCATCAGCTGGTCCTCCTGCATCGTGACGTCGATCTGGGTGCGCTGCCCCACCAGCTCTTCCTGATTGCGGTAGCCGATGTACGAGAAGAGCAGCATCGCGTCCTTGTCCGCCGGAATGGTGTAGCTGCCGTCCACGCCCGTGGAGACGCCGACCAGCGTGCCTTTGATCGTGACCGTCACGCCGATCATCGGGTTGCCTGCGGCGTCCCGCACCACGCCCGTCACCTGCGCCTTGGCCGGAGCGGCCCTGACGGTTTGTGCGGGATGCGCGCTGCGCGTCAGCACCACGACCTTGTCCACCACGCGGTAATCGATGCCGCGGGGCGTGAATACGGTTTTGAGGATGGCGTCGAGCGCGGCCCCCTGTTCCGTAACGTAGAGGTTCTCCATCGGATAATCGGCCAGTGCGATTTCATAGGAGAATACGATGCCCACCTGCTGCGTGATCGCGTCGGCAACGGTTTTGAGCGTCGTTCGGGAATAGGACAGCTTCAGGTCGTGCCCTTGGGCGTCGGGAAGCGTTCCCCCCCCGCATAACCCTTAAATGCTATGCAGCAGAGCGCCATGACCAGACAGAGTCCTTTATGGAATAAATTCTTCATAGTTTCAATTCGGTTAATTATGGTTACTTCCTGCGGCCGGTGCAAAATGAAATCCCGGCGCCGTCTGCGGGACGGGCCTGAGCGTGTTCGTTTTCATACGGTCTGCGGAACCTTGCAAGTCATCCGTCGTCCGATAAAAACCGTGTAGTGCCGATTGTGATTGATTAGGTAGGCATCGCGTGGGTAGTTTTTTAGGTTGTTTTCAGTTAATATTGCGTGTTTCAGTTGCTGGCGGTTCGGTTGGCGGCCGGACTTTTCGGGTCCGGTTTGCATTAGATACAAGCGACCGCAGAAAACTACCCAAACGAAAACCCTTTTTTTATCGTTTTGTAATTTAAATATTCATACCTATATTTATCAATATTTTACTTTTGCGCGGGAAGGTCGTAAAATTTTTCCGTTTTTGTTTGGAAGTCCGGAAAATTCGCTATATTTGTCGTGCAAGTCATTCGATATCGTTAGAAACCGCGTAGGAAATTGACGTCCGGCAGGACCCGGAGTCGGTTTCTGATTTTTTTTATCGGTTTAAAACAAAACTAACGATCAATCATTATGAAATTTTTTCACAAACTGACGATAATTCTCGCGCTGGCGGGGATCGGCGGTCTGACTGCATGCAGCGACGACGACAGCGGGTTCCTCAAACGCAACCTGCGCGAGATGAGTTTCTCGTACGTCGAGTCGAGCAATACGTTTACGATTCGCGCCACGGGCGACTGGTATATCAGCGATGTGCCCGACAGCCGGGAGTGGACCGGCGCCTACAGCTGGGTGCACGTGGACCGGTTGTCGGGAAAAGGCAGCCCCGACACCTATCAGAAAATCACGGTCACCTGCGACCAGAACGTCTCGGACGAACGCACGGCGACCATCTACCTGCACGGCTGCGGCGAGGAGAACGTCGCCATCGCCATCAAACAGGAGAACGGCATCTTCGAATGGAAGCCCTTCGACAACGGACAGCGGTTCGGCGTGTCGGGCCTGCTGAAACTGAACGCCGAATCCGAAGCCAGCCTCCGCATCCCCTACATCAAGGCTGTCGGCACGGAGAAATACACCGTTTCGGTGACCCAGACGGGCGGCAACGGGCTGACGGCGGCCGCAGGCAGCTATTCAATCTCCTCGCCGGGCAACGGCTTCATCGAGATACCCCTCACGGGCACCGCGACCAAACAGGGCATCGTGACCTTCGCGCTGAAAGTCACCGACGCCGCGGGCGTCGAAACGGACTTCGGCGAGATTTCGACCATCGTCCGCGCCGGATTCGACCAAGCGGGCGAAGAGACGCCGCTGCTGGTCCAGAACTTCAACAAATTCCCGTGGGGCGGCGACTGCATCGGCCAGAAAGCCGGCGTGACCTCGGCGGACAAGACCGTCGCCAACCTCAGCCTCGACAACGAGACGGTGAGCGTCACGGCGGGCACCAACGCCAGCATCGGCGGCATCACCTCGACCGTACGCAACGGCAATCCCTCGTTCTACCGCGCCATCGGCATGGAGGGCTGGACGGGTTACCTCAACTACATGTGCCCCGGCTACATGCAGTTCGGAGCGGCGAGCGACAACGCCGACGGACAGCCCGGCAACATCATCTCCCCGGTGCTGAACATTCCCGCGGGCTACGACATGCTGCTGACCTTCAAGGTCGGCATCTGGGCCGCCGCACCCGATCAGGGCATGGTCGGCATCTGCGAGAAGAACGACGGCTTCTGGATTTCGAAAGGCACGCTCAGCAAGATCGTCGCTTCGACCAAGAGCTACGTTTCGCTCGACATCCCGGCCTACACGTGGGTCGAAGTGTCGGCCGTCATCCCCAACCCCGGATCGCTGGCCAATCCGTCGCTCTTCATCTCCACGGCCGACAGCTGGTTCTCCGGATCGACGGTGAAGGCGGGCCGCTGGTATGTGGACGACATCAAGCTCGTATATTAAAACCGGACAACAACCATGAAAAAAAGCATCATATACATTCTGTTCGCCCTGTTCTCGTTCTCGGCCGCGGTTTCGCTCACGGCCTGCAAGGACGACGGCGTGGAGATTTCGGACGCCTACAAGTCGAAGACCCCGAAAAACGTGAAACTGCTCGAATACGGCAACAAGTCGCTCACTATCTGCTGGGACTTCGTCCGCGGCGCGACATCGTACACCGTGCAGCTCGTGGACGGCGACATGAACCCCGTCAGCGAAGCGCTCTGCATGACCACCGCCGACATCGACTACCATGAATTCACCGACCTGCCGACCGACCGGATCTATTACGGCCGCGTGCGGGCCAACTACCCCTACTCCGCCACTTCGGACTGGGTGTACGTCACCGAGCACGACAAACCAGCTATGCTGATGGCTTCGGTGGGCATCCTCGACCTCGATCCGCAGCTGAAACTCCATGCGGCGAGCGGTTCGACGCTGACCTTCGAGTGGTCCTACACCGACGACAAGGCGACCGACGCCGCGCGCAGCTACAACGTCGAGCTTTTCCGCGACGAAGCCTGCACCGACCTCTACGTCAGCTGGCTCGCCGACGGCAAACTCTCGTCGGGCAAAGGCATCTTCACCGCGCTGGCCGGCTACCCCGTCGTGCGCTACACCTTCTCAGGGCTTGATCCCGAAACGACCTATTACGCCCGGATCACCAACCTGAGTTTCGCCAATATCCAGACTCCCGTCGTGGCCGGAACCACGACCCAAGCCGGCCCGAAAGCCGCTGCGAACAACCCCGCGAAGGCCGGTGACATCGTGCTGGCGCAGGATTTCTCCGCCTTCATCCACGGCGGCGACATCGTGAATTCGGCGGCCGGTTACAACGCCGTTTCGGGCACCGACTTCCGCAAGACGTGGGAGAAGGCCGAGGGCGTGAATCCGCAGGCGGACGGCGACCGTCCCCTCTGCAACTGGGCGACCGAGTTCCACATCCACACGGGCGGCACGTCGGCCGAATACGTCGAAGCGCTCGGCATGAAGGGCTGGGGTTCGTCGGGCAACACCTCCACCCGTCCGGGCTACATCAAGTGCGGCGGCGGAAGCGGCGGCATCGGCATCCTCTACACGCCCCAGCTGACGGCCCTGCCCGCGAACACGACCGTCAAGGTCAGCTTCTCGGCCAGCGCCTATGCCGAAGGCGAAAACGTCTACGGCAGCGACATCATCGTCGAAGCCGTCGAAGGGGCGGAATTCGGCTCGAACAACGTCGTGAGCAAGAAAGGCACCGCCTTCGTGTCGAAAACGGTCGACATCTCGTCCGCCGTGGGCAGGTTCGAAACCTACACCGTGACGCTCGAAGGACTCACCCCGGCGTCGCGCATCGCCTTCTCCTCGAATCCGGCGCAGGCCGGCGCCAACAAGACGCGCTTCCTGCTCGACGACATCGTCGTCACCTGCGAGGGCGAAACGCATCTTGAGCAGCTCGCGGCCCCGGCGAACGTGAAATTCGACGCCGAAGCCGTTCAGCCCGACAAGCTGACGCTCAAATGGGACGCCGTGAGCGGCGCGGCATCCTATACGGTCGCCTGCTGGGCCGACGGCACCGACGAAAGCAAGGCTGCGCTGGTCGAAAAGATCGACGGCACGGCCTGCACGCTCGACAAGCTGACGCCCGAAACCAAATACAACGCCAAGGTCAAGGCCGTAGCCGGCCGCACGGCCACCGACTCCGACTGGTCGGCCAAGGCTTCGGCAACCACCGCCGAAGCTTCGCAGGGCAAGCTCGACGCACCCGCCAACCTGAAGGCCGAACCCGGATTCTCGACCGTGGCGCTGACATGGGACGCCGTTTCCGGTGCCACGGGATACAGCGTGACGGTCGATAACGGCACGCCGCAGACCGTGACGGACAACGCCTTCACGGCGACCGGGCTGACGGCGGGCACTTCGCACGACTTCTCGGTCGTGGCGCTCGCCGCGCTCGCCGCGGACAACTCCGATGCGGCGACGCTGCAGTCGAAGACGCTTTACGTCAGGATAGCCGCCGTAACCACGTCGAGCATCATCCTCGAATGGGAGCAGGCGGGAGACGTCTCGCAATATACGGTGGCCATCGAGGAGGAGGGCGATCCCTCCCGCAGCGCCCGGTTCACCTATGACTGGTCGAAAGCTTCGGGATACGGAAGCATCCCCCTACGCTTCGCCTTCAACTATGTAGGCACGGAGTGGGCTTCGGCCGCCCTGTCGCCCTCGGCAAGCTACAGGCTCAGGGTGAAGGCCGGCGCCGCAGATTCCGATTCGGCGTGGTCGAACGACATTACGGGCACCGTAGCGCGCCGCACGGCCCCTGCCGGCGAAGTGTTCTATGAAGACTTCGACCGCTTTATGGGCGGCGACGCCGTCATGACCGCTGTCGGCGTCAAATCGGCCAAGAAGGTGACCAGCGAGGCCGGGCTTTCGACCATGCTGACCGAGTTCACCTACACCGACTGGTCGGCAGGCGGCGGCGCCATGAATGCCGGCAGCGGCACCTACGGCGATCCCTACCGGTTGATGTTCTTCAAGGACGACGGCTGGGAAACCGGTGCGCTGGTTACGGGCAACGGAGTTCACAATGCCTTCTGCGGTAGTTTCCGTCTCGGCGGCGACAACGCGAACCAGAGCTATATCCAGACGCCCGCCATGAGCGGACTCACTGCGGCGGCGAATGTCACGGTGACCTTCAAGACCGCCGTAAACGTCTGGACCGCGGCTTCGACCACCGCCCCGGCCGTTGTCTTCAAGGCGGGCTGGTGCCGCGACCAGTTCGAGTCGATGGAGCTGTATGTGGTCCACGGCGACGGAACGAAAGTCAAGGTCTGCGACACGATCGCGGTCGGCGATGCCGGGAGCGAGCTGGCGTGGAAATCGCACAGCGTCGCGATCGAGGGGCTGCTGCCTACCGACAAGCTGATGTTCACCAGCGTAGGCGCCAAGAAGAGCCGTTATTACATCGACGAGATATCGGTCGTCAAGAACTGACGCCTTGCATTCTCTGACTGCTTCGGCGCCGGAATACAGCGATGTGTTCCGGCGCCGTCGTTTTGTGCCGGACGGTGAAAAAACCGGGTGCGGAGTGGCGAATACGCAAGATTTGTGTATCTTTGTAAACATGGAATCCATTCCGACAGACAACGCCCGGCTCACGGCGGCGATCCGCGACGGCAGCCGCGAGGCTTTCGACAAGATGTGCGGCCGTTATTACGCGCCGCTGATGGCTTACGCCCGTCTCTTCCTGAAGGGAAACTGGGCGCAGGACATCGTGCAGGACGTTTTCGTAAACGTCTGGATTCGGCGCGAGACACTCGATCCCCGGCAGTCGCTCTACGGCTACCTGCTGCGCTCGGTCTACAACCAGTCGGTCAATTACGTGAACAAAAACCGCCATGCGGGCAACTACCGCTCCTACCATCAGGAGCGGATCGAGAGCATCGGATACGCCTACTACGATCCCGACAACAATCCCATCATCGAAAAGATCTACTCGCAGGACCTGCGCGCCGGCATCGACGCGGCGGTGGCCGCCCTGCCCGAAAAGTGCCGCGAGGTCTTCACGCTGAGCTACCTGCAGGGATTCTCGCACCGCGAAATCAGCGAGCGGCTCGGCATCGCGCAGAGTACGGTCGAAAACCACATCTACCTCGCGCTGAAGGCCCTGCGGTCGAAATTGTCGAAATCGGAACTGCTGATGCTCCTGTTTTTCATTTTCCTCTGTAATAATTCGCAGTCCTTTGGGTAGATTCATCCTGAGGATTGTATAGTAAGTAGCAAAACCAAAATGGAAGATACGCTTATAATGGACGCAGTCATCAATAAATACTTTGCGGGGGAGACCAGCGATCGGGAGGAGCAGTTCCTCATGGCGTGGCTGGAGGAGTCGGAGGAGCACCGGAAATACTTTTTCGAGCTTAAAAGTATCTGGAACGCCCGCAACGTCTTCGCCGAAAGCGCCGACCTCGGCCGGTTCGTGGCCTTCATGCGCAGTACCGACGCCCGGATCGCGAAAATCGCCGGCGAGGAGCGCGCCCGTCGCCGGCGCGGTCTGCTGCGCTGGTCGATGAGCGCCGCAGCGGCCGTGCTGTTGGTGGTGTGTGCGGGATTCGCATGGCATTTCCTCGCAGGTCCCGACATTTACCGGGTCTATGAGAACAATACCGAAACCGTGACGACCGTCACCCTCGACGACGGCACGCAGGTATGGCTCAACGCCCGCACCCGGCTGACGCTGCCCAAGGCTTTCAGTCCGACCGAGCGTAACGTGAAACTCGCCGGCGCGGCCTTCTTCGAAGTCGCGCGGGACGAAGCGGCGCCGTTCACCGTGGCGACCGACGACCTGCGGGTCCGGGTGCTCGGCACGGCCTTCTGCGTGCAGGCCTACGAGAACTCCGGGCAGGCCGAAGTGGTCCTCGAACACGGTTCGGTGCGCCTGCAAACCCCCGAAGGCGTCAATCTGGTCACCTTGCAGCCCGACCAGCGCGCGCTGTACGACGCGGCGGCCGACAACCTCGAAATCTCGCACGTGAACGCTTCGCACCTCGTGCTTTCGCAATACGATCTGGTGACGATGGCCAACGCCACCCTGCATGAAATCATCTCGCATATCGAAACGACCTACGGCGTGCGGATTTCGGTGCCGGGCCGTTACGGCGACAAGCGCTATGCGTTCAACTACCAGCGTTCGAACTCGCTCGAAGAGGTGCTCAACATCGTCGAGTACATGACGGGCGAACACTGCGAGGTGATCTTCCGCCAGAAATAACGTCGCTCCGCCGCATCGCCGGTCGGGGTTGCAGCCGGATGCTGCCCCGCCGCCGGCATCCGGAGCAAACCGCATACAAAAAGCCCCGCTTTCCGGCGGGGCTTTTCATGTTTTTGCAACTGCGTTACAGCGTCGAGAGCCAGTCGAGCGTGGCTTTCTGCCAGTCTCCGTAATAGCGGAACTTCGGGTTCATGCCCCAGCCGTGGCCGCCCGACGGATAGATGTGGAGCGTAGCCTTGACGCCGTGTTCCTTGAGCTTCTGGTAGAAAAGCGCGCTGTTCACGGCAGGCACCACCTTGTCGTCGTCGCAGTGGAACAGCAGCGTCGGCGGGGTCCGGGCATCGACTTTCTTTTCGAGCGAGAACTCCTGCGCGACGGGTTTGTCGGCATCGTCGGCGCCGAGCAGCTGCACGAACGTCCCCTTGTGGCGTTTGTCGGCGTCGGCCGAAATCACCGGGTAGTAGAGGATCATGAAATCGGGCTTCACTTCCGAAAGCGTACCCACGCTGCCGGCGAGATAGCCGCCCGCCGAGGTGCCCGACACCCCTACTTTCGCCGGGTCTATGTTCAGCTCAGCGGCCATTTCGCGCATGACGCGCAGCGCCTCGTCGGCGTCGTTGCGCGGAACTTCGCTGTGACCGTTGGGCAGACGGTATTTCACCACGGCGGCCGTGACGCCGTTTTCGGCGAACCACTTGGCCTCCTTGTGGCCGTTGCCGACCGAAAGCGTCGAGTAGCCGCCGCCGGGGAAGAATACCAGCGCCTGTCCCGTGGCATTGTCTCCGGCCTTGTAGATCCACATTTCGGCTTTCTGGGTATTGGACCACTGGCCGGGTTTGGGCTGAATCTCCTCGCCCGTCAGGCCGTTGGAGGTGGGCGCCGTCGCGTTGTCCCAGAGTACGACATGGTAGTCCTGCGCATAAAGGGCCGGCGACAAGGTCAGGGCGGCCAGCAGGAGCAGTGTTTTTTTCATGGTTTGCAGTTTATTTTGGATTAAACGGGTAAATCGGGTTCAAAGATAGTGTAAACCGCGTGCCGCGGCAAATTTATTCGGCTGCACCGGGTGTTTTTCGCACCTCAGGCAGGTCCAGCGTCCGGATCCGCTCTTTGAGCGGCGCGACGGCGGGTGCGCTGACGCTGAACTCCTCCAGTCCCGCTTCGAGCAACCACGCCGTGGCTTCCGGGTCGGCGGCCAGTTCGCCGCACATGCCGGCTTCGATGCCCGCGCTGCGCGCCGCCGCGAGCGTCATGGCGACGGTGCGTCTCACGGCCGTATCGGACGGGTCGCAGAGATGCGCCACGCGCGGATTTCCCCGGTCTGCGGCCATGACGTACTGGGTAAGGTCGTTGGTCCCGATGCTGAAAAACCGCGCCTCCGCGGCCAGCAGGTCGGCGACCATGACCGCGGCGGGGGTTTCGATCATCACGCCCAGCTCGATTCCGGAATTGTAAGCGGCTTTTTCCGCGTCCAGCTCCGCCATGCACTCTCGCACGGCGGCTTCGGCCCGGCGGAACTCCCCGACCGACGTAATCATCGGGAACATGATCCGCAGGTTGCCGAATACGCTCGCCCGGAGCAACGCCCGCAGCTGCGTACGGAACACGTCTTGCATGGAGAGCGAAACGCGGATGGCGCGCCATCCGAGAAACGGATTTTCCTCATGTCCGAAATCCATGTACGGCAATGCTTTATCCCCGCCTATATCGAGCGTTCGTATAACTAACGGCCGTTCGCCGCACAACTCCGCCGCATGCCGGTAGGCTTCGAACTGCGTCTGCTCGCCGGGAAATCCGCCGCGGCTCTGCATGTAGAGAAATTCGCTGCGGAACAGCCCGATTCCTTCGGCTCCCGCATCGAGGGCCGCGCGCACCTCCGCGACGCTGCCGGCATTCCCCAGCACGGCGATACGCCGTCCGCCGCGCGTCACGGCGGGCGTATGCGCACCTTTCAGGCAATGCTCGCCGTGCCGTTTCCGCGATGCGCTCAAGGCGCGGTATCGCCGTTCGGTTGCGGTATCGGGAGCGACGATTATTTCGCCGGTTTCTCCGTTGATTATCAGCTTGTCGCCTGTTTTTATTTCAAGCATGCATTCAGATGCTCCGACGATTGCCGCAATCCCTTTGGCGCGGGCGATGATGCAGACATGGCTCGTGACGCTTCCGCGGGCCGTCACCACGCCCGCGATGCGGCTGAAATCCATCAGCGCCGTATCCGACGGCGTCAGTTCCTCGGCCACGACGATCGTTCCGGGCGCAAGTCCGGCGAACGGATTTTCGGCCGTTTCGCCCGTGAGAATACGGCGTATGCGGCCGCATACGTCCCGCACGTCGTCGGTGCGGCCTCCGAGGTATTCGTCGTCGAGCGCGGCGAGCATGCCGCACACCTCTTCGCAGGCTTCGTCCAAAGCCCGTTCGGCCGAAAAGCCGTGTTTCGAAATCCGCTCTTCGACCTGTTCCGCCAGCATCGGGTCGTCGGCCATCTCCAAGTGCGCCGCGAAGATGTCGTTTTCCGCCGCCAATATGCCCAGCTCCGTTTTCGCCTGCGCCAGCGCGGCATGAAAGCGGGCCGTTTCGGCCGCCGGATCTCCGGTCGCGGCGGACGGTGCGGCTGAAACGCGGCGTTCGAGGACGAACGCCGTTCCTGCGGCAATTCCCGCCGCCGGGATTCCGGTCCGAAGCACGCGCATCACTCGCTCATGTTTGCGATGAACGCCGCGACGGCCTTCACGGCGGCGGCTCCGTCGCCGCCCTCGGCGCATATCTCGACCTCCGTGCCGCACTTCAGCCCCAGCGACAGCAGGGCGAGCATGCTCGCGGCATTGACCTCCTTCGCGGCGGTGCGGAAAGTGATCCTGACGGGCGCAAGGCCCTTGACAAGTTTTGCCAGCTCTCCGGCCGGCCGCGCGTGCATGCCGTTGGGAGCCGTAATCGTTACTTTTTGCGATGTCATATAAGTCGTTGTTGGTTCGGTCGGTTTTCGGTTCTTCATCCGGGGCTATTTCAGCGCGTCGTAGATCACCTGCGGGTCGGTCGCGGTCATAAGCCGCTGCAACAGCTCCTCGTCCTCGAACGATGCGCTCAGCCGGGCGAGGATTTCCAGATGTTCGTCCCCCACGCCTGCGATTCCCACGATCAGGTGCGCTTTCTCGCCGTCGAAATCCACGCCGTCGGGGTATTGCAGGATCACGATGCCGGAGCGCAGTACGCGCTCCTTGGCATCGGAGGTTCCGTGCGGAATCGCAAGCCCCATCCCCAGACAGGTCGTCGCCAACTCTTCGCGGCGCAGCATTGCATCGACATACTCCGGCCGGGCATATCCGCCCGCGACGAGCAGTTCGCCCGCCCGCCGGATCGCCTCCTCCTTCGGCTCCGCAGGCAGTCCGATCCGGATATTTCCGGGTTGCAGGATGGCGCCGTCCGGAGCGGCGTCCTTGGGGGCGAATGCGGTTTCTTCGGGTTTCGGGTCCGAATCGGCCGCGGCGTCCCGCAGACCGGATTGGTCGCAAGAGAGTGCGGATTGTGCGGACCGGGAACCGGATACACCGCAAGAGGGCGTAGTTTCTGCAAGCCGGACGAACAGGGCGTCCAGACCGGGATCGGAGAGGAAGTTGTCGATTACGATCAGCTCGGCGCCTTTTGCGGCCGCGGCGATCCGCTCCGCCAGTACGGACTGGCATACGACCACGTCGGCATCGGACGGAATACGGTCCGCCGCACTGTTGCCCACCGCAACGCCGATTCCCGCGTCCCGGAGACGTCTGCGGAAACGGGTCGCGCCGAGGGCGCTCGATCCCATGCCCGCGTCGCAGGCGAAGATCACTTTGCGGACGGGTCGTCCGGCTGCATGCGGCGATATGCCCGCTGCGCTCTGCGGGAGCTTCCCGACGGCTGGATCGCCTTCCGTTTCGGTCTTGGACGCACGTCGGATAAAGGGTGCGGCGACGAGCAGCGACACGGCTGCGGAGATCACGACGCCCAGCAGGACGATGAGCGTCTTGCCTTTGGGGGCCATCGCCAGCACCGAGAGGATGCTTCCGGGCGACGCCGGAGCCACCAGCCCCGCATCGGAGAGCGAGAAAAACAGCAGTCCCGCGGCGCTGCCCGCGATTGCGGCAACGATCAGTACCGGACGGGCGAGTATGTAGGGAAAATAGATTTCGTGGATGCCGCCGAAAAACTGGATAATCACGGCTCCCGGAGCCGACTGGCGCGCATTTCCCCGGCCGAAAAGCCAGTATGCGAGCAGTACGCCCAATCCGGGACCGGGGTTGGTTTCGAGCAGGAACATGATCGACTGCCCCGTTTCGCGGGCCTGTTCGATGCCGATCGGCGAGAAGATTCCGTGATTGACGGCGTTGTTGAGAAACAGCACCTTGGCCGGCTCCACGAAAAGCGACACAAGAGGCAGCAGTCCGTGGCGTATGACCAGCTCGGCACCGCTGCTTATGAGCATCGTCAGGCCGGAGACCACGCTGCCGACGACATAGTAGCCCAGAACGGCCAGCAGCATGCCGAGAATGCCGATCGAGAAGTTGCTGACGAGCATTTCGAAGCCTGCCTTCACGCGCCCCTCGACCATGCGGTCGAACCGGCGGATCGCATATCCCGCCAGCGGACCCATGATCATCGCGCCGATGAACATCGGAATATCGCTGCCGACGATCACGCCGACGGCGGCAATGGCGCCGATCACCCCGCCCCGCTCCCCGGCGACGTTGCGCCCTGCGGTGTAGGCGATCAGCAGCGGCAGGAGGTAGGTCAGCATCGGCCCGACCAGCTGTGCGAGCTGTCCGTTGGGCCACCATCCCTCCGGGATGAAAAGCGCGGTGATGAATCCCCACGCGATGAACGCGCCGATATTGGGCATGACCATGCCGCTCAGGGTCCTGCCGAATTGCTGGATTTGTTGTCGCATAACTTCGTTTCTTGCTATATATACAAGCGAAACGGGACTATCACCTATTCGAAACCGAAAAAAACGGCGCGCTTTTCATAAAAAAACCGTCCTCCTGTGGAGGACGGTCGTATAAAACGGAACGGACAGCCGCTATTTGCCGTAATTGGCGTCGATATAATCGGAGAGCGTAAAGGCCTTCGGCAGTTCGGGGGCTTCCAGCGGCGTGACGTAGGTGTCGATCACCAGCGGTTCACGCTTCAGGACGAGCTTTTCGAGGAACGCGTCGATCTCGTAACGGTTGTCGTACATCGGGCGGGTCGCCATGACGTGATTGGTGTTGGCGACCGAGTAAAACCAATGCGGGATGCGCCGTTCGGTAAGCATATCGGCGATATGCTTCGAGCCGAAAAACCCGTTGCCGTCGTACAGCACGGCGTCGTAGGGGACGTTGCGGTCGGCGTCGCCGTGGAAGAGCATCATCGGCGCGGGAGTCTTGGCCCAGCGCAGCTCTTCCTGCGTGTTGAAAATAGCTCCTGCATAGGATATTACACCCGCGTAGTTAAAGTCCTGCGGGAGCTTCTGCCGCGCCAGCGGATGCCCGTTGCAGATGCCGTATTCGCCCATCAGCACCGTAATGGCTCCGGCGCTCGAACCGCTTGCCACGATCCGGGTTTTGTCCACGCCCCACGCGGACGCATGGTCGCAGACGTAGGCCGTAGCGTCGTAGAGGTCGCCGGTCGCCATCGCAAGGGTCGTGATCCAAGCTTCGGGGAAGGTCTCCTCGCTGAGCGTTCCGGCCTGCATGGCCTTCTTCATGCCGAGCCGGTAGTCGATCGACACGACCACATACCCTTTCCGGGCGTAATATTCGAAATACGAAAGGAAGCTCGCATTGTCGCGCCGGCCGCCCACGAAACCGCCGCCGAAGACGAACATCAGGCAGGGTTTGGTCCGGCTGTCGGGCGTGAGCGCCACGTAGCGGTCCAGCCGCAGCGTGTCGGTCTGCTTGACGGCATAGACGAAGGTCTGCTTTTCGACCGTCTGCGCATAACCCGCCGCAGCGGCGAAGAGCGCGAATAATACAAGAATCCGTTTCATATCGTCTGCATAAAATTACATCATCTCCTCGTAGGCGAACTGCACGGCGCGGTTCAGAATCGCTACGAACGGCTGCGTGCGGCGGAACTCCGCCAAAGTCTTCTCCAGCAGGTCGTCCGCGAGCAGGAACTCCTCGGTGATCCGCTTGGCGATGTAGAAATCCTTGAGCTTCAGCATGTCGGCGTACTCGCTGTCGGCGGGGAATCCCGTGGGCACCCGCTTGAGCTTGTTCTCCTCGACAAGGTCGAACCCTTTGGCTTTCCGGATCGCCGCTGCAATTTCCGCGCCGTTGTCCGTAATTTCGTCCCGCACGCTGCGCAGCACGACCGGTTCGGGGCAGTAAAGCCCCGCCGAAAGCGCGTTGCTCCAAATCAGGCTGTCGCAGCACGGTTCGATATGAAAATAGTAACCGGCGAATCCCGACTTCTTGCCTTTCGGAGCGACGTACGCACCTATATATGTCTTATAGGGCGACTTGTCGGGGCTGAACCGCGTGTCGCGGGCGATGCGGTAGGTGCAGTCCTGCACCCGCAGGCCGCGCACCGCAGGGTCGAACTCGGCGATTCCCTCGATCAGCCGCTCCGTGAAGGCGGCGAACCGCCCCTTCACGTGCGTCCATTCGGCGCGGTGGACGTCGAACCATGCACGGTCGTTGTTGTCGTGCAGGCGGCGGAAAAAGTCGATTACCTCTTTCATATTACCAAGCGAAAAGCGGATAATCGGCCATCAGGGCGTTCACGTCCCTGCGTACGGCGGCGATGTTGTCCTCGTTTTCGGGATCGTGCAGTACGCGGTCGATCAGCCCGACGATGTAGTCCATCTTGTCCTCCTTCAGGCCGCGGGTGGTGATGGCCGGCG
>ENA-ORSG01000523-ORSG01000523.1-human-gut-metagenome-genome-assembly--contig:-NODE-523-length-35327-cov-9.324110_pt1 | contig 35327 bp, 38 predicted proteins | sample MGYA00242189_ERZ509156 | MGnify/ENA primary metagenome ERZ509156 (study PRJEB26280, sample SAMEA2338666) | human gut metagenome | biome: human gut; feature: human-associated habitat; material: faeces...
GCGCCTTGGCGTATCCCACATCGGAGAGGAACAGCCGCAGCCGTTCGCCCTTTTCTCCCACAGGGGATTTCCACGACAGGACATCGAAAATAATCATGTGGCGGGTTTCGTCCATAAAGCGCTCCAGCGCAAGGATGCTGTGACCGCCGACAAAATCATCAGCGTTCATATTCGGCACCTCGCGCTCTGATCTGAAAGGCGGCAAGCCCGTAACGGGCGATCAGAGTGGCGTTGACGATCAGGCGCAGCGCCTCCGGGTCAATCACCTCCGGTTCCGCTAAGTCCGCCATCGTGACCGCCTCCGTCTTGTCGCAGAGATCGCGCGCTGCCATGAACAGTGCGTAGTTGTGCGGCGAGGTGTTTTTCAACACCGCATAGCCGAACTCGATCCCGTCCTTGCAGAAGCAGTTTACTGTGCGGCGGTAAATGTCGTCATTAGAGGTCAGCAGGTACATGGCCGCATAGTAGGCGTTGGTGTCTCTGCGGCGGCGATAGCCTGCCATTCATTCCAGTCCTCGCGAGTCTTTAAGTCGCGGAGCGAATACACTGTCCGTGCCGAGTATTTCTTTGCATAGGCTGACTGCGCAGTTTCACTTTCCATCTGGAACAAAATCTGATGTGCGCACTCATGGGCAAGGGTAAAGCGTCTCTTGCCGCAGAGCTTTTGGACTTGTCCGGGTTGAATAAAGCTGGTGTCCATCAGAATTTGATTTTTCCTGAGTGGGATGGTTCGCTTCACGCCCATCTCTTCCGTGATATACTCGGTATCCGCATAGGCGGTCAGACCACAGATGCTTCCATCCGGGGAAAGATGGGCAAACGACACTTCCAAGCCAAGGTATTCCTTGGCGAACTGGTCAATCGGTGTCCCTCGTGCCATTCGTCGGATGTCCTTGGTTTCGCTGCCGAAAAAGAACTCATTGAAATCCTTGGTTACGGCTACTGCAATTTCTTCGATTTTCTTCTGGGATAAGATCATCGTTAGGTCTCCTTTGCTTCAACAAACCACTTGCTGCCCTCCTGAAACAGATAGGATTCTCTGCCACGGATCAGCACCGTATAGCGAATGCCGCCGCCACCCACCTTTTTGGAAGAGGCACGGCACTTATAGAGTACCTGATCGATCTGAAAAATTAGGCCGTTTTTCCACCGGATGAAGCGCGGATGGAATACGCCCTCCTGATCCACATCCAGATTGACCGAGACATAGGCTTTCCTGCAGTGTGCACTCATGTTTCTCACTCCTTGCTACACATAACGGGCACCGGCAACTTTCTCGTTGCCCGGTGTCCGTTACCAATTTCAGTCCAAACGAAAACGAACATCACATTTTGGTCTGCGCACTCTTGACGGGACACGCAAACCGATATACAATAAATGCGTAAAGCGATTGCGTATTATCATTATATGTAAACGGATTGCTTGTGTCAAGCACTTTTAGGCGGAAAACGCAAATAGATTGCATATTATCACGCTTACAGGTAGGAGGATATACTATGAGGTTCGGAGAAAAGCTCCGCGTACTGCGCAAGGAAAAGGGACTTACTCAGGCGGAACTTGCGAAACTGGCGGGAGTAGGACTCAAGACGATCACCAACTATGAAAAGGGCAGCACATACCCCCAGAACCGCGAGGTGTATGGCATTCTTGCCCGGATTCTCGGCTGCGATGCAGACTATCTGCACAACGAGGGCGACGATTTCATCGCAATGGCGGGGCAGCAATATGGCTATCGGGGCAAGAAGGGCGCCGAGCGACTGCTAAAAGAAGTAAGGGTAGCCTTTTCCGGAGGCGAGATGGCAGAAGAAGATATGGATGAGATGATGCTTGCCATTCAGGAAGCCTATATCGATGCGAAGAAGCGAAACAAGAAATACACGCCCCAAAAGTATCTGAAACAGCAGGAAGGAACGAAGTAAGCCCGCTCTATGGGACTTTTCATCTGTTATATTGAAACAGTACCATTCTGCCCGGAAGGGGTGATACCACTATGCTGATTCGAGCGGAGGAAGCCATTCAAAAAGCCAACCGTATTGTGCGGCAATGCGGCACGAGAAATGCTGACCGGATCGCAAGGGAGCTGGGGCTGATCGTCATGTCTCGTGATTTCTCCCGTCAAAAAGGCGCATACATGGTCATTGAACGAAACCGCTATATCTTTATCAATAAACATCTCGACCCCGTGATGCACGACATTGTTCTGCTCCATGAGATCGGCCATGACCGCCTCCACCGTAAAGATGCAATCCGTGCCGGCGGACTGCAGGAATTCAATATCTTTGACATGAGAGACAAGCGCATGGAATACGAGGCAAATATGTTTGCCGCACAGATCGCCCTTCCAGACGAGGAAATTCTGGAATACATATACGGCGGCTACGATGTGGGCCAGATTGCGCGGGCAATGTCTTCGGACATCAATTTGGTGGCGCTCAAGGTCTCAGAGCTGAACACGAGGGGGTATCGCTTCCGTGAACAGGAACACCGAAGCGATTTCTTAAAATGAACGAGATGGTTTTGCCGGGACAAGCGAAAAGGAGAAAATCAAGATGAAATATTTGCTGTATCGTTCCTTCGGGAATCTGGACAAGGATGTGAAGAAGCACGAGCTGGTGGCTGTGGAGTATGGAAAAGACATCTACGATGTGACCGACGCACTCATCAAGGCAGCTGCGGATGACCTTGCCGGTCTGTCGGAATACGAAAAGTATGAGACCGCCGCCTTCGCTCCGGAGCGGACAAAGGATTTCCGTAAGACCAAGCGGTACGCCTACGAGATGACCGGCATTGTCTATCCTACCCATGCTGACAAGAATATTCTCATTGACTTTGGAATCGTGGAGGAAGCGGAATGAGCAGAGAGGAACCCTATTATATCCCGATGCCGGAGATATACGGGCGAAGAAAACTGAACGCCCTCTATCGGGAGATCCCGCTGAAGGACGCCACTTCCCGGCTCCTGCGGAAGTATTTTAATGCCGCCGCCAATCTGTACGGCATTATCCCCCTGCACAAGCTCTATGGGATCATCGCCTCCCAGAATAAATCCCTTGTAACCAGGGAGGAGTTTCTGGCCTTTGCCGAAATCGCGCGGCATGAGTGTGAGGACTACTACATCCTCGGCAAGTCTGAACTCTATTACGACGGCCCCGAAACGGAGCTGATGGAATATGAGGTCATCGACGTGCAGCTGATCGACGAGGATCTTGATCCCTATCACGAGGTCTTACGGGGCCATCAGGGAAAACCCTACTATGTGCCGGACAAAAAGGAGCTTCTGGCCTACGACAATCCCTTCTACTGGGAGAACACCCCAGAAGCGGAAGCATTCCGCACCTTCCTCCTGACCAAAACCACCGTGCCGGAGGACAAGATGGAAGCGGTTTTCGTAGACATCTACTATGGCCTCCACTGCATGAACGCCGGATTGGAGGATGTGCTGAACCGGTTGGATGAGATTGGCGTGGAGTTCCGCCGCAAAGTGGATGTAGGCGATTTTGCCGAGGTCTATACCCCCTTTCACAACCATGTGCGGATGCAATGCAACCGAGGGCATACTCCTGATGAACTTTTTGCCTTACTTCCCCCGGAAGAACGCATCCCCAAATCCCTTTCCTTTGGTCCGAACATCCGTCAGGCCATTGCGGACGGAACCATGAATCCCGAAGAGTTGCGGCAGGGGATCTTGACGATGGATATGCCAAGTGAAGAACTGCGTATGAGTTTATTGAAAGAGATTGCAGCGGCTCAAACTGCTGCTAAGCCGAAGAAGGTGGGGCGGAATGATCCCTGTCCCTGCGGCAGCGGTAAGAAGTTCAAAAAGTGCTGCGGACGGTGAGCATATGAAAATCAAGCTGCAAACAGTCATAGACGCAATCGAACAGGCCAGCGATGCCTACACGATGCTCTACGACACCAAAACCAACGAAACGGTTTATCTGCCCGATGCGTGGGTCACTGGTGAGACCGACGAGGCGCTTGCCGCTCTGGTTGAGAACGAACCGAAGCGGTTCCTGCATTTTCCGACAAAATATGATATCCACGAATACAGCATCATGGACTCCTTTGTGGACTACCTCCCGCCGGGAAGGATGAAAAACGAACTCGGCGCAGCGATCCGGGGCAGGGGTGCATTCCGGCGCTTCAAGCAGACCATCCGCTTCCACGGCATCGAGCAGCTGTGGTACGACTATCAGGCGGATGCCTACCGGGAGCTGGCAGAGCGCTGGTGCCGGGACAACGATGTGGAGTACGAATAAATTGGAAGCTGTATCAAGAGCAGAAAAGAGGTTCCGGATGAAAAACATTCTCATTATCCAAGGGGGCGGCAGACCCAACGGAAATACTGCCCAGTTGGTGGAACACTTTGCCCGTGGTGCGAAAGAAGCGGGGCATACCGTAGAAGTTATTTCACTGAGAAAACAGGAAGTAAAGGGCTGCATGGGATGCAACGCCTGTCGGTATGGAAAGCCTTGCGTACAGAAGGACAGCTTCAACGAGCTTGTTCCCAAAATTAAGGATGCAGACTGCATTGTCTTTGCCTCACCCTTACTGTTCTGGACGATTTCCGCTCAGCTAAAGGCGCTGATCGAGCGCTTTTATTGCATCGCAGAGGAAGATCCCAACCCGCCGTTGGGACGGTATGAGAAATACCCCTCCAAAGACTGCGCCTTGCTGATGACCTCCGCTGACAATTTCTTCTGGACATTTGAGCAAGCGGTTTCTTACTATCAGTTTAGGACGAGCGGATGGTATCCCCTCTAAAACGCAAATTCTGCTATCAAGGCGCCTGTCATTTTTAATAAGGGTATGCAAGTATTCCACACATTGAAAGGTGAGGATAACTGCATGGCCCTCAGTGCTCATAGATAGAAGTTCTTTTAATTCTTGCACCAAGGCCTTTTCGCCTTTTAACTTGAGGAAGCTCGTGATCTCACTGACAAAAAAGTTGGTATTCTCATGAGCAAGGCGTTCAAGAATGTTGGGGATGACAGGGAATTCATCAGGTTTGCAAAACGCCGCATCAGAGGCACAAAGAAAGACATTTTGGGGCAATTGATAGTGGAGCATGATGGCTTCCAAATCTGCCTTGTTTTGAACATCTACGATAAGAGGCTCGACATTATCTTTCTTCAGATAGCGGTCAATTTTTTTAATGACTTCTTGGATGGTCATTTTGCACCTCCTCAGTTCCCTTTGATAATCTCCATGCCAACAACCATGTTATCCCGAATGAGGTCCTTTAGATACTTCTTCACATCAGCAATATCCATCTCATCGATCTTGGCGAGGGCACGTTCACAACCACCCTGGTTATATTTCGCCTCTGCCATTTGACGAAGCTTCTTTTCAATTTCGGGAAGGCCGAACCACTCAAACGGCTCTGCTGTGATGTGAGAGTCAAGGTAATCTTTCACTTCCTGAATATTTAGAAGCATAACCGCATAGTTTCCGATGATACTGTCTCTAAACGCTTTGTCCAAAGCGGCACTATCATCCAGAAGGTCAAAGAATTTTGCAGACGCAAAATATTCCATGGCACGGTCGATTGCCTGTTCATCCGCTTTGGCACGGTTGACAGCTCCAAATGCAGCTTTTGCTTTTGCAACCTCGTTGTCAGGGATAAGACACAGAATAGGCATCTTGTGTTTTTTCGACCAGTCACGAGGAGAGTCAGTCCCAGTTTTCTCTCTCCACAGTTTCTTTAACTGTGTGTTTTTCTGGCCTTCCTTATAGGCCCCAACCTTCGCTTCAACCTGATTCAGATAGTCTGCTTTTTCGTAGGTGAATGAGCCAGCAGGCATCGTGTCAAACACATCCTTGATTTCGTCTTCTGAAAGCCCATCAAGATAGTATCCGCACACACGGTTGAACAGATCAACCTGGTTGTTGTAGAAGTTGCGGAATGCGCTTCCGTTTGCCTGAACAAGTTCCAGGAAAGACTGCTTCTGGGAATCCAGCAGCGTTCCTGCTTTTTTCAGGTTATAGAGCATTCCGAGGAATGGCCCAAGTTCATCAAGATAATTTTTTGCAGCTGCATAGGAGATGCGAATATATCCGCACTTGTCACACCACTCCCGTATGGTCGCATCATAGGAGATGCTTTTGGAGATAATCTTATTGCTTTCTACAATGATTTGATACTCCAGAATAACCTCACGGATTTTCTGCTGTGCGGTTTCGACATTCCAAACCCAATTCGCCGCATCCGCATCAAACTTCCTGCGGAGAACATTGAGGTATTGACCGCCATCGCCAACTGTTTTAGCAAGAGAGACAAGCGTACCATTTTCAAAGGTTTCAAGGTAGGCAGCCATACCCTGGGTACACTTTTCCTTGGTCAAAATCGTTTGCAAATCTTTTGCGGCATCTGGATTGGAAAGGGCAAGATTTCCGATTGCCATGGCAATATCGCTATCGCTCTTCGCTGTACCCATGTTATTGCTGTTGGCAATTCCACAAAAAGAATCAATGATTTCGGACAACACGGAGGTTTCCGTCTGAAGCGATTCTTTGTCCAGAATATACTTCAAAGTCCAAATCGGGAAGGAGAATTCCTTCATCTTGTTGCGGATGCGTTCTCTGGTGTTTGGAACCGAAGTACACATATTAAGCGGAATCCCAAATGCCACAGAAGTAATTTCGTTAAAAGCCTTCTCTGCGGGGGTCATCGCAACGATATATTTATCCTTATAGCGAGGATTCGGCGTGATTTCAAGGCGAATAACTTCGTCAATCATTTCCTTGAGTTTGCCAACATTCAAAATGTCGTTGGTAAGCCCATCGCTCCAGCTATATGTCCCAGAGGCGTATTCCTTCAGCACAAAGCCCATAATAAATGCAGACAGATTACAGGGCATAAAACCATAAGGTGCCGCCTTCAAAACGTCATAGATTTGCTTGATAGATACACGGCCACCACCGTTCTGGAAGCCATCGTTTACAATTTCATCAACACACAGCTTGATTTTGGAAATCAAGAGATGAGGCTTGGAAAGCCAGTATTCGGGAACCTTCCATGCGCCGTCAAGAGCGATTTCCAACTTTGTGGCGGGACTGCCGGACAGGAAGGTACCAGCTGTTTTCTCATTGAATGCGCACTCAACACCTTGCTTCAAGCTGCTCGGTGTATACATATTGGCAATGACATTGTAAGAGCCCTCAAGGCAGGACACGAACTTTTTCTTGTTGATTTCTGCAAGAAGGCCGTACAGAGCGTCCAGCGTAGTAGCACGTTCCCCATCCGGCTTATCTGCGGTGTGAACCATAAACTCACCGCCTGCAATGCGGGTTTTCCATTTCTTCAGAGAATCTTTTGCATTGTTGGCATATTGAGTAACTAATGCAGGGTCTTTTCCTTGCTGGGACATAGATAACGCCATATCGTGACGATACACGCCATAGCCATCCGCACCAAACGGAGTACGGCTGGCATCAATGAAAATCATGTTGTAGGTGCCAGCAGCAAGGGCGTCATGTATTTTCTTGCCCAGAACCACACTTTCTGCATCATCTTTCGCAAAGCATACAACAGCAACGATCTTATTTGCATACTTTTCTTCCGTGTTGCGAAGCTGCTTGATTGTAGAATCAAAGTCGGAAGACGAAACATATCCTTGCCGCCACTGAACGCCACATAGAAGACATCGACCCGATCCATGTATTCAACATAAATGTTGTATATTTTCTTTATTGTTTCTGCGGCCAGTTTCTCCAACAAATCCCGGTTCTTTTCGACCATAGCGGGAATATCAACAAAGCGGAGAGGTTGTCCATCGGGCTCTGGCTCGTCCATAATCACAATTTCAGGTGGGGTATAAAGACTGCCGCCTTTGGTCTTGGCAACCTGCCGTCCCCGGTAGAAATAATTGTTGGCTTCCGCCCACATATAGGGGTAGGAGTCATTCTTTGCATAATTCCAATACCGGTCAAATCCAAGAATATCCAGTTCTTTGTAATACACCGGACGAGGTTCCTTACTGAAGGAAAGCGGTGAGCTGTTCAGCAGCAGTCCGCCCGTCTCGGCATCCCAGGTATATGAGTACATATTAGTCGGTGTCCTTCCTTTGCCTCTGTGCTTTTGCTCTGATAATGAGCGATTCTATTTCTGAGTATCTACGGCGGGCAAGATATCCATTGTCACTCAGATATTGAAGCACGGGGGCTTTTTTCATCTCTATTTGATTGTTGTTGGCCAGCAGGTCAATGATCAAGTCATCAAAGCTGCCGATGCCTGCGGAACGCTTCACAATTGCACCGGCGCATTCAGTTCCATTAAAGCTGCTATGTAGGAGCAGATATTTCTGACTGTAACTTGCCACATAATGTTCCAACAAGAAGCTGTTCCAGGGAAATCCCACATAGGGGAGTGCGCCAAAGTTCGTTACTTCCGGCAAGGGAATATACTTTTCCGTACAGATTCGGTCCAGCACCTCATCTATGTCAGCAACGGGGAACTGGGCCGCTGCTTTCGATACAAATTGATCCCGGCTGATTCTCAGGCTGTTTTCGTAAACGGTATCAAAGTATATGGTCGTAGCGAGGCTATCCGCCAATCCCTGAAGCTCAGACAGCGTGAAACTATCATGACTTCTTGCATATTTTGCAAACACATCCACCATCGAGATTTCCTGACCCGAGCGGCTGATGATATTTCCTTTGAACGAAAATTTATCACCTAATTTTGCCTTTAGTGCATCCCGGAACCCATACACGGAGAGGGTGTGATTTTCCTCTATGATATAGGGATATTTTGCCCGGATTGCATCATAAAGCTCATTACCACCAATGAAATCCCTTTCGTCAATGGTCCTCTGGATGATTTCAGCAATTCCATCCAATTCTTCATCAGACAAATGGACAATACTTTCGTGGAAGTATTCGCTGCGGCCATTGTTGACGAATTCAACATTGCTGGCAAGGATCAACTTTATTTTACTCTGTGGAAGATGCGGCAGTGCAGCAAAAAGCTCATCATAAGTCGCCGGTCTTCCAAAGTTTTGCAAGCAAGAGCGAACTTCCGATAGCGGGTCCATGCTGACATCGGGCGTTTTCGATATAAAACTTCTGTTGATGAAAAATCTTCCGTTTCCGATAGAGGTCAAGTACGCTTTCAGCATATCGGCATCGTGAATATGGTAGTCCAAGAACACATCAGAAAATTCGGCAAAAATCGCTTGATAATAAATAGCTGCTTTCCCGTCTGCAAAGGCGCTCTCGATGTAATCCAGCAGTTCTTCCTTTCGATCTTCGCTCAACATGACATCTGGGAGAAAGGCTTTCCCCTCGTAAAGAATGCATAGTTGCTTGATTTTGTTGCTGATGTCATCATCAGAGTCAGTCAGCTCTGTGGCATGGGTTGCTGTGTAATACCTCTTAAATTTGCGTATCTCAAGAGGCGAATCCATACGGAATCCCTTCATGAAATATTCTCTGAGCACTTGCTCATAACCTTCATTCCTGTAAGGACTCGCAGAATCTATGTCCGCTTTTGTAGGAACAGTCTGTTGCGGCTCAGCCCCAATGAACATAAGAAACTTCTGCAAAGCCGCTCGGAAGCGATTATGCTGCCTCGCATTGTAACTCAAAAAATCCGCATCGTTTAAGAGTAAGCGAATCGTTTCCTGCGCAGCTTGCCGATCAGAAGTGTAAAGTTGCCAAGAAGGCAGTTGGTGTTCTCTTGCAAACACCTCACAATTATTTATTGCCGAAGAATAACTCCGACTGGTAGCATCGGCCATTTTCAGTGTTTCCGACAGGTATCGAGAAAAACTTCTGCTGTTTATCTCATCCGACTGTTCACTCGCAACAGATTTTGACATTGTATCGTTTGCGATATTATGTGTGTGTTGTGGCTGAAATGTCTGAGTGGCGGTGTTGGATTCCTCAACTGCTGTTTCCTCAATGCCAATACGAGAATAGAGCCCTTCTTTTATGTAGTTGTAGTAATATCGCCCTGCAGCAACAATTTTATTGATCTGCTTTCTGCGGGTTATTCTGAAGAATTTATTTTGTTCAATTGTGCGCTGAACTTTCTTTATGGTTTCGATGTCTGTTGTCTGGAACAACGGTTTTTGCAGGACTTTTATTTTCAAGCAAAAGGTTTCGATTTCAGAATAACAAATATAAAAGTCAGAAAGCTGGGCAGGAGACACTTGTTCGGCAAGATACCGCATGAAATCATCTTTAACGGTTTTTCCATCGATTATCATTGCTCTTGCCTCCTTCAGTAATTTTTGATACTCGTCATGGGAGTCATGATACAAACTTGCAACCCCTGTAAAAAGTCTGGTAGCCGGTTTGAAAACTGTGCGTCCCAAATATGCTGACTCCATGCTTTTCATTTGAAATGAGATTCCGTTTGTATTACGATACACCGCATCAATTTCTATGCCCCGATGAACTGCCATTGCTCTTAAATCGTGAGATACTGCCTTAACTGCGTCTGAGCGTGTGAGCTCGCCTTTCATAGAGGCAAGGATCCCTTCTAACAGGATAGCGGCTTCATATTTATCCCAGGACGGTTGCCTCTCTGCCATATACAACTACTCCTTTGAAGATGTTTGCGTGTTTGAACTATTTTTTGATTCTTTTACATATTCCATAATATCGCCGAAATCACAGTCGAGGGTCTCACATATACGGCCCAAAATAGCGAGATTTACCGTTTCATCTCGCCGTAGCTTTGTCATTGTATTCGGCGCAATATCTGCGGCTTTTCTCAAATCCGCTTTGCTCATTTTCTTATCTACAAGTAACTTCCACATACGGTTATAAGAAAGCGCCATGTACTCTCTCCTTCTTCCAGATAATACAGATATTTTGTAAGGTGATTCTCAAAGAACGGGCCTTAATGCACACTTGACTTATATTTTACCGCTAATCTCTATTATCTTCAAGAGCGTATCGCAATTTTATGCGAACGCACAATCTCTCCGGCAGAAGAAAAGCAGGGACTTTCCGGGAGCGCATTGCCGACAAGTCCCCGCCGTTCTTCCGTTAGTTTCTTTCTCTGCATTAAATCTCAGTTAGAGTGAGTCCTTCTGGGCGGTTCACAATGAACCGCCCCTGGGTCCAGCACATGAGCGCAGCCTCCCCTTGGTGGAAGGTTTTAAAAATTCGATTCCTTCAAAAGTGGTTTGTACAACTTTTTGGTACAAACCACTTTCTCTTTATTTTACAGTATAGAGATTGGAGGTACTGCTGCCGTTGGGACGGTATCGGGGGGCTTTGACCAGATATCCGGCTTTTTCCAAATCGGATACAGCCCGCTTGACCGTGGAGCGGGACAGCTTCATGTCCGAGGCGATGGTCTTGATGCCGGGCCAGCACTTGCCCTCAGCGTCTGACCGATCCCGCAGGTACATATAAACTGCCCTTGCTCTGGAGGGCAGTTCGGTGTCGGCGTAGATGGTTCCAAAGTAGCTCATGTGTTTTCTTCCTCCATGGATTTGATACTTTTACCCCGCTTTCGGGTTCTCTCCTGTACTGGTTCATGCGCCATACCGCCGTGTCCGGACACCGCATAGCCCCGGTGTTCCGCTGCTTCCTCTGCCTTGGCAGACTTCGGAAGATTCCGTTCCAGATCCACACGATTGGCATAGGCCACCGCTCGGTTTGCCCGCTCCGGCACAGTGTACGGCTCCCCGAAGGTGATGCCCCAGTTCAGGAAGAGCTGGAGCCGGGTCCGCATGGGATGGGTACCGGTTTTCATGACAATGAAGCTGCCCTTGGGGATGGATTTCAGCTCGTCAGGGGTGAGTAGTGCCCGTTCCATCATCTGCAGGCTCTGGCTGGGATCGTTCTTCCCTCGGCTCACCGAGCCGGAGAGGACGGTGCGGCTGCCCAGGGCTTTGGACAGGACTTCCGCAGTCTGGCTGTTGGGGGCGAAACCGCCGAAGATGGTGTCCTGGCAGTTGTCCTGAATGATTTCGCAGCCTTCCTTGCCGTAGTTTTTCTCCAGCTGCGCCAACGACTGGATGATGGGTACCAGCGTCAGCCGGCGAGATCGACCGGCGGAGAACAGGGGCAGAATATCAAAGGGCGGCATGGTTCCAAACTCGTCGCAGAACAGCACCACCCGGTTTTTCAGCTTGCCGCCGTTCTCATCGGCCACGGCAAACAGCTCCCGGCTGAGATTCTGAATCATCAGACCGGCCATAAAGTTCTTGGTGGTGTCCTCCTCCGGCAGGATCAGGAAGATGGCGGACCTCTCCGACGCAAACTTCTCGGCGTCGATGGCGCTGTCAAAGCACAGGATCTGCTCCAGTTCGCTGTCCAAGAAGGCATTCAGCCGGGACAGGACCGTGGACATGACGGAGGCCATGGCCTGCTCGGCGCTGTTGAGGGCGGCTCCGGCGAACCACCGCGCCTTGTGGTCCGGAGGCAGCTTGCCCATCAGAAGCTGGAAGTGGCTCTTGCCCTTGACGCCACTGGGTTCCAGAAGATCCTGCACCAGCTTGAACACGGAGACGATGTGTCGGCGCTCCTGGGGATGGTCTTCGTCGGGCGGCAGGAACTCAGCCAGCATCAGGATGACAGAGGTGAGCAGACCTTCGGCGGCATCGTAGAAGAAGGCGTTTTGCCCACGGTTGCTGTCATCGCCGTCCGGGTTGACAATGGTCTTGGACAGGATCTTGGCGTATTTTTCTGCTTTTGCGCGGGCCGCCAGATTCCCCGGCTCCTTTCGGGCGATATCCATGTACCGGTTGACCAGCGTCAGCAGATTGTTGCCATCCGAGCGGGTGGGATTACGCAGGTCGATAACAGAGATATTGTACCCATAGCACTCCTTGGCGATGGTTCCGTAATTCCGGGCAAGGTCGCCCTTGCTGTCCAGCGCCAGCCAGCTCATGCCGCTGGCACAGGCATATTCCAGATTGGGATAGAGGAAATAGGCTGTCTTGCCGATGCCGGAAGCGCCGATCATGAGGCAGTGGATATCGTCGCTGTCCACCAGAGCGGTAAGCTCGCCCTTCTTGCCCTTGCACCCCAGCACCAGCCCCTGCTCCGCGGGGCGGTTGTGGCCGCTGCGCCAGTCCCTGACCCGGAACGGGACATGGGCATAGATCTTTTTGATCTCCTTTGCGGTGGCCCACCTCGCGGTACCGTGCTGTCCGTCGCCCACCGTCCTGGACTTGATGCCGCTCAGGGTGTAGCAGTGGGACAGCGCAGCAAGTCCTCCGATGACAAGAAACATTCCGGCGCCGGCCAGAATCAGGAGAGCCACCTTTGACTCCTTGAGCTGCTCCAACAGAGTTATCCAAAACTCTGGCATAATGTGTTCACCTCGCATTTCTGTTCTCTGACTGTAGTCAAGTCATCGTTCCAGTCCTTGTTCTCCGGAACGAGCCGTTCCACGGTGTAGTCCGCTTCCAGCTGGGCCATCATGCGCTGGTTGGCCAGGTGGCCAGCCTCGTCGTTGTCCAGACAAAGCAGCACGGTGTGAATCTGGGGCATCCGCTCCAGCATCTTCGCCACCGGCTGGATGGAGGTGCCGCAGCAGGCCACATAGCTGTGGCGCTGCCAGTCCTCCGGATGGAGCGTGATGTAGGAGAGCATATCGATGGGCGCCTCGAACACATAGAGGCTTTCGTCTGTTCCCATATGGTGAAAACTGTAGCGGGGATTGCAGCCCTCCACATTGAGCCGGAAGGCTTTTCCGTAGCTGTTGGTACTCCGTTTGTGGGCGTGACGCGGGACGCCTTCCTCATCTGTGCCCACAAATACTGCATTGTGGTATTTCGCATCTTCGTACAGGAGCCTTTCCCTGGCGAAGTGGGCTACCACACTTCGGTCAATGTTCCGATGCTTCACCAGATAGGCATAGACCCTGCGCATATCGGAGTGGACCGGCGGCAGGACAAAGGGCTTTGGCGGCTCCACCACCCGCTCTGCGGCAGAGGGGTAGATGGTACCCACTTCTCCGCCCAGCAGCATGGTCACCGCTTCGGGATAGCTGAGGTTGTAGAAGCGCTGCACAAAGCTGACGGCGTGACCGCCCCTCTCCTCGGCATGGTCGTACCACTCGTTTCCGCGGACGGTGACGCTGTGGTCCTTGGCCAGCCGTTTCTCTCTGCCGGACGGAATCAGCTTCTCGCCACGGAACCGGAGGAACTCCTCCAAGTCCACAGCGGCGGCACGCTGCCTTTGCTCTTCTGTAAAGTGAATATAGGTTGACATGGTTCCCTCCTGTTACATGGTCTGCTGATACGACACCTGCTCCTCGTGATCGTCTGCCTTGTGGCCTATGGCCATACGTTTCTCCATCAGGCGTGTGCGCCGTTTGGAGTCAATGCGGATTCCGGCCGGGTTATGAGGCGGTACAGAATTATCCCGGAAGATCCGGCTCATGTGATGGAGCAGCTTGGTTGCCGCCAGCATCACGGACGGATCACGGAACTGGTCGAAGCGGTCGAGGAAGAATTGAGCGTACTGGTTGCCCTGGGCGGCTGAGCGTGTGAACCACTCCCTGGCCTGCTCCCGATCCTGCTCCACATCCCGGCCCAGGAGATACAGCTTGCCCAGGGTATATTGGGCAAAGGAATTTCCCTGTTCGGCGGCAGCGGTCAGGTACTCCAGAGCTTTTCTCACATCCTTCTTTACAGACTCGCCGGCGAGGTAGAGCTTTCCCAAACGATATTGGGCAAACTGGTTTCCATGCCCGGCAGCCTTATCCAGCCAGCGCAATGCCTCCGCTGTGCGTTTCTGAGAAAGGAGCAGTTTCCCAAGGGCGTATTCCGAGAAGTCATTTCCGGCCTCTGCGGACAATCGAAACCACCGCTCGGCTTTTTCATGATCCCGCATGGTGGAGAGGTCGTCCCGGTAGAACTTACCCAGCTGGTGGGCTGCCACCGTATATCCCTCTGCCCAGAGCTGCTCCAGCTCCCGAACCGCTTCCGCGTGTTCCTCATCCAGCGCATAGACATCCTGCAGCACGGATTTGGCGGCACGGTAGCGCTGTGCCTGATCGTATACGCTGGTGGATCGATGTTCCTCCTGTGCTTCCTCCGGCTCAGGCTCGTCCTGCAGTGCTTCATCTTCAAAAGTTGGGAGGCCGAGACGGATGTTCTCGGCCTCCCGGATGATGTCGTTCTTGATTCTGCGAAACTCCCTCTGCTGGGAGAGCGGGAGATGCTCCCGTGGTGTGCGGCTGCCGTAGCACTCGTTCAGCTCGTCCCGGATCTGATTCCAGATTTCGTAGCACTGCGCTACTTCCGGCTGTCGGGACAGCTCATCCACGATGGTGTCCACCAACGCTTTCAGTGGCTTTTTCAAATAGCCATACTGCTTTTTCCCGGTGGTGGTTTCCAGAGCCTGCACCAGCTGGCGCATCTGCTCCTCGATGACGGGGTTGTCGCAGAGCTGGTGATTCATCCTGTGGATCAGCTCCCGCATGGTGTCCTGGGCTGTCTCGACCAGATCTTTGTAGGCTACATCCTTCCGCTCGTAGATCTGATTCATCTCATCCCGGAAGATAGTGTTGGTCAGCTTGGAGCGCATGGCCGCAATGCCTTCTCTGGTCAGGAAGCCCTCCTTGGGATTGTCCGACCAGACCATCATGTGGATATGGGGGTGATGTCCCTCATTGTGGAAGGCTGCGTACCAGCGGAAGTGATCCACCGGTATCCGCATAGCCCTGGCCAGATCCTGTGTGTGCATCATGAGCAGAGTGCGCCACGCATCCGCGTTGTCGTATTCCAGGCGGGCGGCATCTTCCCGGCGCAGGGAGTAGATGATGGTCCACACATTTCCTTCATGGGCCTCCAGCTCGGACATGGCTGCATTCAGGTCAACTGCCGGAGCGGAGCTGAACAGGCCGTGTGCGCCGTGACGCTCCACACGAGGACGGGTGGCAATGTAGGACATGTATCCGCTCTCTGAGTTCATCTCATGAAGGTTTGCATCCAGCGCCATGGTGATGAATGCGGAGGCAGTTCCAAGCGTTGGGGTCTTGCAGTAGTCCTCGTACTCGAACAGCTCCGCAGCATCGGGAAAGTCATGGAGCAGCTTTTGGATCAGCTCCCGCTGGCCTTTGGTAACCGGACCGTTTCCGGACAGCTTCTCCACGCCTTCACGGGTGGCGATGTACTTCATGTACCCGCCGGCCTTGTCCGATTGGATATAGCCGCTTTTCTGTACGAGCTTTGCCATGGGTTACACCGACTTCTGGAAGTCCAGTGCGTCCTTGAAGGAGATGCGCCCGTTGGTGCGCTTCATATCCCGGATGGCTTTTCCGCGCAGGCGCTGGTATTCGCCTTCGTCGATGTCGGTGTCGTAAGCGATGATCTGTCCCAGCACATGGAGATCCACGCCCTGCTTGAACAGGAGCGAGCCCATGCGCCCGGTATAGTAATCCAGTGTGCCGGTCATCATGGCAGAGAGTGCTTCGGGCAGAAAGGCGCCGGCGTTCTTGGTATGCAGATAGCCAAGATAGAATTCCACTGCTTTTTCGATGAACTCACTTTGGGTTCTACAGTTATCTGACCGATAGGTGTCCTCAATCTGCTCCTTCACAGATGGGGTCATCCATACAGTTACCTTCTGTTTTCCTTTTACCATAGTACCTCCTTGTTTGTTGGAACCGCTGTAAAACCCTTGGTACAGCGGCGTTCTCGTAAAATGGAGCGTTCCTGCTGCTGTTTAGGCTCAAAAGGAACGGCCTATCCAAAAGCCTGAAACTGCCCGCACTGCGGGCAGTTGTGAATGGCTCGGCGCACAAGGAGCGTCGGGCCTTTCTCCTGCTTTTTTTTCGTCCCCCGTCCCCTGGTGGAAAAAGCCCTCAAACGGGGGGCTAACCTCCCGATTAGGGTAGGTGGTCTACCCCAACCCATAGGAGGGCACACGGGGCCTCACAGCGGCCAACACGGGGCGATTATGAGTGGTTCGGCGTTTGGCTCATATGCATCGCTGTCAAACCCTTGTTTCCGGCGCGTGATGGGATCCAGATCCCATTACATGGTCTGGCCGTCCGGGAATGAGGAAGAGCACATCTCTTCGTCAAGATACTGTGCGCGATAATCGTCCAGACTCATTCCCGTCTGCTCCATGCAGTAGTCATTCATTTTGGCGCGTAGGATTGAGCGATCCTCTTCGGTCAGGGGGTAGCGGTAGGTTTCCTCAGAACCATCTCCACAGACCTGGATCACAGTGAGTGCGTCACACACTTCACCAACATCCAAATCAAAATCCGCATAGACATTGAGATAGTCATCATTGGCATCAGTAGCCACATTGGTTCCGAACACAGCGTCAGGATCGAATGTGACTGGCACATAGAAATTCAGCAGACTTCCGCACTCGCTCATGTCATCCTGGAAAGAAATCTCGTTCATAGAAAGCCGCCTGGATCCGGTCAGCACCATAGCCTCTGCGCTTGGTGTGAGTTCCTTTCCATCGAGTTTGTCCAGCAGTCTTTCCCACCTCTGATCTGCAGAGATGTTCTGTTTTCGGAATGCATGATAGGCTGCCACACTTACATCATGGATACGGTAGGTGTGCCAGCCGTCCATAGCATTGGCTGCGGAAAATATATCTCTGTCAAAGTCCATTTCGAATACTCCAGATACCTTTCCGGTATTCTGCAGCCGTTGGTCCAGGAGTTGATCGTACTCTGCCTGAGTGATTTCAATGCGGTCTTTGAGCACGGCTGCAAAGGAAGCTGGCTGAGGATTATCCTCAGCAGTGAGATATGTACGCAAGCGCTTTGCAGCGACGAGCAGTGTATCTGCTTTAGATGTTTTGAAATAAAGATCCTCTCCACCGCCGGTGATATGGTAGGCTGCCCAGGTGGTGTTGGCCATTTGTTCCGCCACCGCCTCGGTATGTTCAGCGTCAATGCGCTCCCGGATGGCTTGCTGCTCCTCGAACGGAACGCACTCAGAATATAGATCGATCAGCATCTCCTGCATTGCTTTTTCAATGTCACGCCCGTCCTGGGCAAGCCGATTCTCCAACGCTTGGTATTTGTACTCATGAAGCCAGAGCACGATCTCAACGGAGCCGCTCATTGGGACACCCCCTATTCCGCCGCTTGGCAGGCTTTTGCTTGCTGTAGGTGCTGGGTGCTGGACAACGGATATCTTTGTGGTGGCGAAGACTTAACAGCCGATTGGACGAACGAAGATCCTGGTTCAAAAAATCACACTTTTTCATCATGTCTACCTCCCATGTCATAGCCGGCCGAAACATCTTGGCCGGGATTGTTCTGGTCAATGTTGTTATCCTGTGTCTGTGCAGTGCGCCCGCCTTTTGCTGTACGCCTGGGGCGTGGGCGAACTGCAGGCTTGTTCTTACTGTCCAGATACTCCCGAGTATCCGCTGGCACATATTTTTCATAGAGCTCTTCCAGCAACCGCTGCAGTTCTTTCTCTGGTGTTCGCTTTTCCTTTGCGGACAAAAAATACCGGAGCGCATCCAAACGCTCCGGCTCCATCGTCACTTTCAATTCAATCTTGTCCATCCTGACCTCCTTACATTGAGTAGAACTCAATCCGCAGGGCGTCCTCTACCTCACCTGGTTGGAAGGTATCCGGCTTAGCAAACACTTCACCAAAGTGTTGTATCTGCTCTTGGGTAAGAGAACAAAGATCACCGGATTGAGTATCGCCAGCCAGAAAGAATGTGCCGACAATGATGTCGTTGCCCAAGCGCCGGTTTCCTTCCAGCCCCATCAATTTGCCGTCCTCATTGCAGACCAGGCAAACATCGCTCAGGGGGAGCACCTCGATGTAGCCACCCACCATTTTCTGCATAGCGTCCAAAGTGTTTGGCATGGTTACCGTTTCTGGTGATTTACCAGGTTCCACCTTCAAGACAGCAATCTCTTTTTCTTTCATCAAATCGCCTCCTTTAATTTGTGGGCAGGTAGGAGCGTGGATTTACACGCTGACCATTGACACGCACTTCAAAGTGTAAATGCGGACCGGTTGATCGTCCCGTGGAGCCGGACAGAGATACGGTGTCACCCGCCTCCACGGTATCTCCAACACTGACCAACAGTTTCGAATTGTGAGCATACAGTGTTACCATTCCATTGCCGTGGTCAATCATTACATAGTAGCCATAGCCACCAGCATTGTAAGAGAAGTGAAAATAGCCTACAACAGCAGCTCCCAGTACGGCCAGCAAAGCCACCGAGATCATGAGTTTCTTTTTCATTTGCATTCCTCCTAATCCATCAGGTGATGCTGTTCAGTATTCTTTACTTTAAGCAACATATAAGCCATCAGTTATACCAAGAGAAAATTGACTGCCCGAGTCATTATGAAAGGTATTCCATCTCTAACGTATGTGTTTCCTCAGAAAAAGGGCTGCTGCATCGGCGGATCAGGCCGAACTCGGTTCGCCGGACTCCTTCCTCTGCCATAATGTCCTCGCCCAGCTTCTCAAAATCCATATACCCGTCGATGGTATCGATTAGCTCGTCATCAGCGCCAATGCGCCGAAGGACGGTTTGGCCATATTCATAGGTGTCCTCCGTGATACGCTCATAGTCGTCCAGATTCATGGCATATCGAAGAGCATCCTGCATGGTTTCCGGCTGCTCCACAGAAAGAACCGACAGGTATTTCATCAGCTCGCTGTCTTCAAGCTGCATCCCCTCGATTGCCCAAGCCAATTCGTTTGCATCTTCCACGCATACTCCCGTGGTGGGAATATACTCGTTCAAATTGGGAACAGCAAAAGAAACCTTGGTAATTGCGGCCTCTGCAAAACAATCGATCCCCAGCAACTTTTTTACTCGCTCCAATTCCTCCTTCAATGCCGGAAGCGATACACTCGCCTGCGCTTGGGAGGAGGAGAGGTCAAGCCGGATCTTTGCCGCCTTCTCTCTGACGGGTTCGGCATCCTGCTTGAGAAGCACATAGCCAGCATGGGTGTACGCACCACCATGCTCGGCATAGTACTCCGCACCGATTTTCGCGAAGTCCAGGTAGGGCCAGGCCGCTTCGGGGAACCTGGGATCGCCCTGAATCTGGCCGGCAACAGCGACATACCGGCCAAGCGTCACATCCGAATTGACATTAGGGATGAAAATGTAGTCCGATACCTGTTCCGCCACACGGATCATATCGTTCAGATCATTGATGCTGTTGCCATCCAAGGCGCCGGCATAGATGCTCCGTTCACGAGAGTCCATTTTGGCAATGATGCTCGAAAGCAGATTCAGCTGTGCAAGCTGCGTTCTGGAATCAGGGTCGAGTCCGCCGAGATATGACGGCAGGTTGGCAATCACACTTTTGATCTCAACGATCTCTGTTTTTCCTGTTCTGTTAGCTTGTTCAAGCTGGCTGTACGCTTCTGTCATAGTGCCATGAGATGCGGGCAAATTGAGCGGGACAATGACAGAACTCCCGCTGCGGCTCATAAAGAGTTGGATCATGTCATCCCTCCCATCTGAAAGTCCTGCTCCCGCTGATAGGACTCTGCCGGGTCGTCTGCCATCAGTTCCTCCAGACTTACTGTACCGACATAGGCGATGTAGCCGCGGTCGGTAAACACGCCCGACTGATAGTCCATGTGCTGCAGGCCATACCGCTCGTAGTCATAAAACTCGTCCAGATTGGGGTCATACTCAAAATGGCCGGATCTCTGAATCATGTATTTCCCATATTCCTCGGGGGTGTGGGCGCCGGGGGCGAATTCAAACAGATCCAGGTTTTCCGCCAAGCGGCGGATCTGGCTGGCGCATTCCGGTTTAGCCATACTTACTGCTGCTCCCAGCTTTCTGCGGTCGTCATACGAGAGTTTATCTGCGACCAGCGCCAGCTCATTGAGCTCGTAGATGTTGTCGCACCGGAAGTCCAGTGCTACATCCACTTCCTTCGGGAATGAACTGTCTGCCATAAAAAGGCGCATATCCTTTGGGTCAGCAATGCCGGAACGCTGCATGGCGCGCTCAATTTGTCCTTTTGAGGCAGGGAGATAGATCCAGGTCACATTCCTGCTGTTCTCCGGCTCCCACCGGGAGGATATCCCGACAGCGGTCATATCGGCCTCATAGTGATAGCAGGGCAGGTGCTTCCCATCATAGAGCTGTGAAAGCTGCATGCCGTTGTCATAGACCACTCCGTAGCGGGTGATAGTCCCCTCATTGTCCTCAATCAACAGGACAGCGGTTTCCACTCCGTCCAGCTGTTCCAGTTCTTCCATGCTGGCACACCCGCCATGGATGTTCATGTAGTGATCACGGCCAACCTCTTTCAAATTTGTGAAGTCCGTGATCACCGTCGCCTGCTGGCAGCAGAAGGTCAGGTTGATGAGATCCTTCATGCTGGTGAGATGCAGTTTTTCAACCATCGCCTGAAATTGCGAAAACTCGCCCACAGTAAAGCTGTCCAGCCGCTTGGCCAGATAGTCCAGCTCGTCCAGGTTGACCTTGGTGCTCACCAGCCTATTCAGCACGGGCCATGCGCTGTCGAGGGAGTCCACCCGGCAGTCAGCTTCAGAGGCATCGCCGATCTCCAGTGCCTCCAACAGCGCAACGCAGTGGTCGTATTGATTTCTGGGAATGGGAAGAGGAATCGTCGCAACACCGTATTCCGGGTGGTCGGCGTTGCTCAGAACTGCTTCCATCATCACATTGCATCACCTTACTTTCCTTCAAAATTCAAAATCGCATCTCCGTACTTGGCCAGAAGCAGAGTGCAGACAATCAGGTGGAACGCCTCATCTGTGACCAATTCGGGGGATGCGAGATCGGCAAGAGTGATATTGTGGCTGCCGGTGGAGATGGCTTTGGCCGCCTGGTAAACACTGTACAGTTCCGGCTGGATGCCGGAAAGCTGGACGGACTGGAAGTCAAATCCGCGGGCATCAAACTTCCAGATCATCCTGCGCCAGATATCCTCATACGCCGTGAGGAGAAACAGCGCGGCCAGATTACGGCCTGACATTCGATAGTAGCGCTCGCGCCAGTGCTGCCAGCGCTCACGATGGCACTCATTCAGAAAAAAGCTGATGGAGCAGCAAGTGAAATTCCTCTCTAAGCGGGCCAGAAGCTGTACCCCCGCTTCAGGGAAGAAGCAATCCCTGACGAACTCATTGAGATTCAGTGCGCCGGCCGCGATCCGTTCATCCAGGCAAATGCACAGTTTCAGCGGACAAGGCTGATTGCGCCTGAAGTTTATACAGTATGGGCACTCCGTGTCCTCGCTGCTGTATTGGAAACCGGGAGAATACCGGCCGTGACCTCTGGCCTTGAAATTGGGCGGGGTCATCATCTGCTGTTCCAGCTGGCACAGCGGCGTATCTCGCATGAAATAGCGTGTCATAAGGTCATGTTCATCCCTTCCTGCTTGATTTCGCCATTGTCTTCTCTGATATCCGCATTCTCCTCCATGTCGTTCTTCTGACCGAGGACAAGGTATTCGCCCGGATAAAGTTCCATTTCGTAAAGCACGCTGCCATCACTGCTTCTGCGGTCAAGGACCTTGATGGTCGTGCCCTCAAATAAATAGTTGGATGCCTTTTCGAAATCAGAGCGGAATCCCTTCCCGTAATTACAGGTCGAATATTGATGAGTCGGCTGATCCTTGACCACGGAATAGTAAGCGTTGGTCTGAACCTCAGTCACCACCCGTACAAGCCCGACCAGGGCAGGGTGCTTGCTATGGCTGGTTGCCACCAACTCTGTCCCGGGGCGGATACAGCGTTTCAACTCAGCCAGATTTTTGATGCGCAGCGGCGCTTTTTGTTCGTTCTTTTGCTCCAATCTTCAATCCTCCTGTCTGGTTTGAGGCAATAAAAAAGCGCCGGAGTCTTATTTCCAAAACTCCGGCGCCTGAATATTACAAGATCGGTTCTTGGTTGTAGGGTTCCATGGGGTGCTGCTCCTGCTCTCTTATGCACTCCAGAGTATCGGGAGCTGCAATGGCAATCTGCTCCTGAACACTCCGGATGCACTTTTCCTGCTCGGCAGTCAAGTCAAAACCAGCGTCCAAGGTGTCAGAGCAGCACCGGTAGATTTCAACAAGCTGCTCCTGATTGAAAATTTGCTGTTTGGAAATGAGGCCAGCGCGGATGGCGAAGTCCTGCTTGGCACCTACATAGTTTTCCTGAAAGTAATTGCCCTGGTTGAGACCTGTGCGGTCGAAGCTCCAGCCCCATGTGACGAATTGGACGCCAAGCCGGGTGGGATGGGCAGCCAGCACGGCTCCGTTGAAGTCAGCCAGCAGGCGGTAGTCACCGGTCAGGCTTTGGGCTTGCAGGGGCGGAGCCTGTTCCAGCAGCGTCATGTACTCACGCACGGTACAGGCCAGATCGGTGGCTCGCTCACAGGCTCGTTCCCGTTCCGGCGTCGCTACATCCTCCTGCCAGTAGCGAACGCCTCCGTCCGCTGTAATCCGGCAGAGGGGGAGACCATCCCACTCCACAGGAAGCAATTCGTCCTGCTCAGGCTGGGAGGTGAAACCCTCCCGCGTGAGCGCAATATGTAGTTCTTCAAAATACTGTTTTCGATCCAAGTTAATTTCCTCCTGTGCGTAATGCCCTTTGGGCTCTCATTTTGATTTTATCTGAAAAGAAAAAAGGCCGTCACCTTAAAAAAGTGACGGCCAAGATGTGTGGAATAGAAAAGTGGTTTGTACTACATTTTAGCACAAACCACTTTGTTCACAAAAATTTAACAAAATAATTTTCGAAGAAACAGAAATTTTTCCGTGTTGCTCACTCAAAATTGGGCGCAAAAGCCCTCAGTTTTAATTCAAGTCCTCACCGCACGTGGAAGAGGTGGGAAGATATCTTTTTTTCGTGCAGTCAAAAATGGACGCGAAAAAACCCCGAAACCGTTGCGGCTTCGGGGTTTTCCGGTGCGATATCTTTTTTGGTCGCACAATGTGGTTGCGGAGGCAGGACTCGAACCTGCGGCCTCCGGGTTATGAGCCCGACGAGCTACCAACTGCTCCACTCCGCGATATGAAATTAAGAGAATACTGGTGCCGGTGACCGGACTCGAACCGGTACAGTATCGCTACCGGGGGATTTTAAGTCCCCTGTGTCTACCAATTCCACCACACCGGCAGATATCGGCAACAGATAATATACCATACCTCCGCCGTGATGTCAACACCTGTTTGCAAAAAACTTCTCCGTCCACGTTTTGTTCCTTTGACTTGTCGGCCTTGCTATGCTATACTATACTTGTATTGTTATCGAAAAGAGGCGGACTATGCAGATCGGAACGGTAAAAATTGAATCGAAGCTCGCGCTCGCGCCGATGGCGGGCGTAACGGATGCTGCATTCCGCCAGATCTGCTCCGAAAAAGGCGCGGGCTACACCGTCACAGAGCTTGTGAGCGCCAAGGCGCTGTGCTACCACGACACGAAGACCGCGCAGCTGCTTCGTCCGTTTCCGGGCGAAAAGCCGTTTGCCGCGCAGATCTTTGGCAGCGATGTGAACTGCATGGCCGAGGCTGCGCAGATGGCGATCGAAATTTCCGGCGCGGACATCTTGGATATCAACATGGGCTGCCCCGTGGGCAAGGTCGTCAAAAACGGCGACGGCAGCGCGCTGATGAAAGATCCCGAAAAGGCCGCGCGCATCGCTGAGGCGGTCGTGCGCGCCGTCAAGGTCCCCGTCACGGCGAAGATGCGCCGCGGCTGGGACAAGGGCAGCATCAACGCCGTCGAGCTCGCCAAAATGCTCGAAGAAGTGGGCGTCAGCGCCGTCGCGGTGCACGGGCGCACGCGCATGCAGATGTACGGCGGCGAGGCCGACTGGAACACGATCCGCGACGTCAAGCAGGCCGTCAGCATCCCCGTCATCGCCAACGGCGACGTTTTTTCGCCCGAGGCCGCGGTGCGCATCCTTAAATTCACGGGCGCGGACATGGCGATGATCGGCCGCGGGAGCTTCGGCAATCCGTGGCTTTTCGAGCAGTCCGCCGCCGCGCTCTCAGGGCGCGGCATTCCGCCGCTGCCGCCGTTTGCCGAGCGGTGGGACACCGCCGTGCGTCAGGTGGAACTGGCCGCACAGTATCAAAACGAGCGCGTCGCCATGCTGCAGGCGCGCCATCACCTGTGCTGGTACCTAAAGGGCATCAGCCACGCGAATTATTATAAGGAGAAGATCGTGCAGCTCTCAACGCTTTCTGAGCTGCACGCGCTCAGCGCGTCGATCAAGCGGGATCTGCGCTGAGGATCAATAAAAAGCTATGAACGAACGGGAACTCATTGCGCGCCTTCAAAAGCGGGATGAAGCCGCCTTCGAAGAGCTGATCCGCCAATATGAGAAAAAAGTGTATACGCTGTGCTTCCGCATGTGCGGCAACAGTGAGGACGCCGAGGAGGCCGCGCAGGATGCCTTTCTTGCGCTCTGGCGCGGGATCGACCGCTTCCGACAGGAGTCATCGCTTTCGACGTGGATCTACCGTCTGGCGACGAACGCCTGCATCGACACGCTGCGGCGGCGAAAAAAACAGAGCGGCAGCGTCTCGCTCGACGACGAGGAGCTGTTTGTCGACGCGGTCGACACCTCGCCCCAGCCGCAGGAGACGGTCGAGCACCGCGAGGCACAGAAATTATTGCAGGAGGGCCTCTCCGCCTTGCCGGAGGAGTACCGAAAGGTGCTCATCCTGCGCGAGATTGAAGGCTTGAGCTACACCGAGATCGCAGAAAGCGCGTCGATCGAGCTGGGCACGGTCAAATCGCGCATCAGCAGGGGCCGATCACTTTTGCGCAACTTTTTATCCGGAAACGGGAACTTTTTTGAAATTGCTTCGTCAAAAGTTACAGAATGTAATCGTGAGGAGATGAGCGCCAAATGAAATGTTGCGAACAGTACGCCGCCGCGCTCTCTGCCTTTGTGGACGGAGAATTGAGCGAAAACGAAAAGGAAGAGGTGCTCTCGCACGTAGAGCACTGCCAGAACTGCCGGGAGTATCTCTCGGAACTGATGATCGTGCACACGATGTTCGAGGAAATGCCCGAGCTCGACGCGCCGGAGGGCTTTTCCGAGCGCGTGCTCGAGCGGGTGCATGAGGAAAAGCGCGCGAGATCGCGCCACCGCCGCGCATGGCCGCGCGTGCTGGCCGCGTGCTTTGCGCTGTTCGTCATCACGGCCGCGGCGTGGAAGCTGGCGCCCGCGATGGGCAGTAACGGCGACAGCGCCGCAGACTGCAACACCAGCGGCAATGACACGGCGAGTGCGCCCGCTGCGTCCGGCGACACGGCGGAGGACTTTACCTACAGCTATTCCGCCGTGCAGAAGGAGGGCGTGCAGGCCGACGCCAGCCCGTTCGACACCTATGACGCGGAAGACGGCGCAGACAACCGCTCCGCCGACGCAAGCGGCGGCTATGCCATCATCACGCTGGATGTGCCCGCGGCGGCGGAATTTCTGCACGAGCGCGGCATGGCCGTGTACGCGGAAAATGACGAGTACGTCAGCTACCTCGTCGTGGCCGAAGCGGCACATGACTTAGCAGACGCCATGGAGCTGCCTGAGGCTGAGCGCACCGCGCTCCGTCAGGCAGACGATATTCTGATCGTCGAGGTCGCCAAGACCGCACCGGCGATCGAAGAGCCTGCGGAAAATACCCCCGCAGGAGAAGAGGAGAGCGAATGAACGATATCGGCGTGATCGGCGGCGCGGACGGCACGACACAGATCGTCGTCTCCGGCAGCATCGGAGGGCCGATCCTGTGGATCTTTTTCGGCGCGCTGGCGCTGATGGTGATTTTATACGCTGCATTTTACCGACGCGGCAAGGGCAAGGCGGTCTGCCTTGCCCTCGCGGCGGTTTTCTGCGTGGCGGCGGATCAGGCCGTCAAATTCCTCGTCGTGAACACAATGTCGCCCGGCGAATCGGAGCCGCTGCTGCCGCCGCTGTTACAGCTCACGCGCGTGCACAACTACGGCGCGGCGTGGTCGAGCTTTTCGGGCGCACGGTGGCTGCTCATCGCGCTGACGGCGGCGGGCATGTGCGCCATCGCATGGCTGCTCGTCAAGATTGTGCGCCATCCGCTGGGCCAGTGGTCGCTTGCGATCATCCTCGGCGGCGGCATCGGCAATCTCATTGACCGCGTGCGCCTCGGGTACGTCGTTGACATGCTGGACACGATGTTCATGGACTTTCCCGTCTTCAACGTGGCGGATGTGTTCGTCGTGTGCGGCACGGTCTGCGCGCTCATTTACTACCTTGCCTTTTACAGCAAGAGCGACGAGAAAAACTGGGGGAACAAGGTCGATGGAACCGATCCTGCTGCAAACAAGTGAAGCCGATGCCGGTACGCGGCTCGACGCCTGCCTCGCCCGCGCAATTGAAGACCTGACCCGCTCCGCCGCGGCGAAAGCCGTCGAGGACGGGCGTGTCCTCGTGAACGGCAAAGCGCCGAGCAAGAGCTATAAGCTCACGGGACACGAGCAGATCGAATTCACCCCCGAAGAGCCCGCGCCCATCGACGCCGTTCCGCAGGACATCCCTCTGGACGTTGTCTACGAGGACGACGACGTCATCGTCGTCAACAAGCCGAGCGGGCTCGTCGTCCATCCCGCGCCGGGCCATCCGGACGGGACGCTCGTGAACGCCCTTTTGTATCACTGCGGCGACAGTCTCTCCGGCGTCGGCGGCGCGCTGCGCCCCGGCATCGTGCATCGCATCGACCGCGACACGAGCGGGCTCATCATCGCGGCAAAAAACGACTACGCGCACCAGTTCCTCTCCGCCCAGCTGGCCGACCACACGCTCGCGCGCACGTATGAGTGTATCGTGGTCGGCAACTTACGTGAGGACAGCGGCACGGTCGACGCGCCCATCGCGCGCGACAGCCGCGACCGCAAGCGAATGGCCGTCGTTCCGGGTGGACGCCGTGCGGTAACGCACTGGGAGGTCATCGCCCGTTATCCCGGCTACACGCATGTGCGGTGCAGGCTCGAAACGGGCCGCACGCATCAAATTCGCGTGCACATGGCCTACCTCGGCCACCCGATCCTGGGCGACACGGTCTACGGCGCAAAAAAGGCCGTTCCAGGCCTGACGGGTCAGTGCCTGCACGCGGTGGGGCTTCAGTTCATCCACCCGCGGACGAAGGATCTTGTCTCGCTCACATGCCCGCTGCCCGAGGAATTCACCGCCATGCTGCGCAAGATCGACCGATAGATCAAAACCCGCAGGCGAGGGCCGACGCCTTTGCCTTATTCTACAGGAAATACAGGTGAACAATGTGAAAGACCTGCAAACCATTGAGGAGACCCTCAAATATCTGCAATTCGACAACTGGGAGCAGAGCGCGCCGGGCCTTGCGCGCTCGCGCGAGCTTCTGGGTCTGCTCGGCAATCCCGAGCAGAAGCTCAAATTCGTCCACATCGCGGGCACGAACGGCAAGGGCTCTACCGCCGCGATGCTCGCCTCCGTGCTCCGGCGCGCGGGGTACCGCACGGGGCTCTATACCTCGCCGCACCTGCTGCGCTTCCACGAGCGCATGCGCGTGAACGGGGAAGAGATCGACGACAACTCCCTCATTTCGCTCACAAACACCGTGCGGAACGCAGCGGAGAACATGAGTGAAATGCCCACGGGTTTTGAGATCATGACGGCCATCGCCTTTTTGTACTTCGTGCAGGAGCAGTGCGACATCGTCTCGCTCGAGGTCGGTCTCGGCGGGCGCATGGATTCGACGAATGTCATCCCCGCGCCGGAGGTCTGCGTCGTGGCGAACATCGGCTTGGAGCACACGGCCATTCTCGGCGACACGGTCGAGAAGATCGCCGCGGAGAAGTGCGGCATCATCAAGCATGGCTCGCACGCCGTGCTCTTCGGCCAGAGCGAGGGCGTGGAGAACGTCGCGCGCGAAAAGTGCGCGCAGGAGGACGTGGCTCTCACGATCACCGCGCAGGAAAAGCTTGAGCGCATTTCGTCCTCGCTCGACGGTCAAGAGTTCAAATACCGCGGCCGCGGGCCGTACCACCTGCGGCTTCTCGGCGAGTATCAGCTCTTGAACGCGCTGACGGTCATCGACGTGTGCAACGCGCTGCGCTCGCACGGCTGGGACAAGCTCACGGACGAGGCCATTGATGAGGGCCTTTCCCACGCCCAGTGGCCCGGACGGCTCGAGCTCCTGCGCCGCGGGCCGGACTTCATCGTTGACGGCGCGCACAATCCCCAGTGCGTCGACGCGCTGATGGATTCGCTCGCCGCGCTCTACGGCGACAAAAAACTCATCTTCCTCACAGGGGTGCTTCGCGACAAGGACTGGCAGCAAATGCTGCGCCGCGCGCTCCCGCTCGCCAAGGCGTTCGTCGTCATCACGCCGCCTTCTGCCCGCGCACTCGATGAAAACGAGCTCGCCGCGTGGCTGAACGCACAGGGCGTGCAGGCCGTCCCCGCCAAGGACACCGACGACGGCGTCCGCCGCGCCCTGGAGCTGGCAGGCGAGGACGACGCCATCTGCTCCTGGGGCTCGCTCTACTTCACCGGCGAGGTCCGCCGCGTCCTGACGGAACAGTAAACACGATAAAAAGGCCGCTGCGAAACGCCGCAGCGGTCTTTTCATGATCCCCATGCCGCATTTGCCGCGACCAGCGGCAAACAGGCCCCCACACCCCAATCGGCACAAAGAGGCATCTTGCCCGCCGCATTCGCTGCCTCCGGCAGCGAACAGGCCAGAAGCAACATCCTCCGTCCCCCACCCGCCGCATTTTCTGCCCCCACGGGCAGAAAACAGGCACCAGCGTCGCAGACTTTCGCGTCCGCAGACGCGAAATAATTTTAATCATAAATCGCCGCGACATGCGCGTGGCGATTTATTCTTCTCGCTTCGCGCGTGTCGCAGCCGCCTACGGCGGCAAGGCACGAAGCGAAGTGCGATCCCCTAAAATCAAAGGGATCCCATCCATCGGATGGGATCCCTTTGATTTTAACTTAGATAGTTGAGCGGGTTGACGTAGCTGCCGTTTCTCTGAATGCCGAAGTGGCAGTGGACACCGCTGGCGACGCCGCTGCGGCCCGCCTTGGCGATCTGCTGGCCCTTATAAACAGTCTGTCCCGCCGAGACGAGCAGCGAGCCGTTGTGCTCATAATAGGTCACATAGCCGTTGTTGTGGTCGATGATGACAACATAGCCCATCGCGCCCTTATAACCGGAGAAGATGACGCGTCCGCCGTCGGCAGCGTAGATCGGCGTGCCGCGCGCGCAGGCGATGTCGATGCCCTTGTGGTTTCTCGTCGCGCCGCGGATGCCGGTGTTGCGGTAACCAAAGCGCGAGGTGATGCGGCCCGAGCACGGCCAGCGGAAGCTGCCGGTAGGGTACCAGGTCGGGCGGACCTTCGTGCCGCGGGCGCGCGTCTCGGCCACAGGGTCGGAGAGCGTGACGGACGAGATGACCGTGCGCTCCTGCTCCTCGCCGTTGATGTAGGTAACGTCCGCGACGATGTCGGCCTTGCCGAACGAGCCCTTGGAGATCACGCGCTCGTCGCCCTGATACATGGACGAATCGCTCACGTAGTTCACGTCATAGTTGACGTCCTCGACATAGTTCTGCCGCTCGGTGACCTTGACGGTCAGATACGGCACGGCGTTCGAGAGCGTCAGCGCATCGCCGATGTGGATGCGGTTGATGTCGTAGCCGGGGTTCAGCGCTTCGAGCTCGGCGGCGGTCATGCCGTTGTTGTTGGCGATCTGGCCCCAGGTGTCGCCCTTGACGACGGTGTAGGTCACCTCGCCCGACTTCGTCGAATTCAGGATCTCGGCGATCTCGCCGAGGTTCATCACGCTGTCGGTCGGGACGTAGCCCTCCGCGATGCGGACATTTTCGACAAAGTCGACGCTCAGCGTATCCGCCGAGGCGTAGACCTGCTTGATCTGCTTGAGCAGCTCGTCCAGCGCGCCGGCGTACTGCGTCGAACCGATAAGCTCATCGTCGACATAGAGCGAGTAGCCGTAGGTCACCTGGCCGAGCTCGTCGGCGAGGTCCTGCTCGAAAGTCGTCGAATCCGTCACATCGCTGCGGCGGACGAAAGCCGTCGAATAATGGATGGCATCCTTTGCGATCTCGTAGGACTTGCCGAGCGTCTCGGTCGTGATGCTCTCGAGCTTGGAGGCCGCCTTGCGTGCCTGCGCGGCGCTGGCGACGGTGTCGACCACGCTGCCGTTATACTCCACAGTCGTTCCCAGCGTGTAGAACGAGAAAAACAGCGCGATCGCGGCCACGACCGCCGCGCCGCCGATAAAGTAGAACGGATTCACGCGCCGCGCGTGCCTGCGCCAGCGGTCCTCGTGCTCGCCGGCAGCGTGGCTGCGCTGGCGGCGGTGTGCCATCACCCTTTCATGCAGCAGCGAGCGCCACATCGGGAACATCCCGCCGATGACGAGAAAAACCTGCACCAAAAAGCGGTTGGATTCAGGAAAGTTGCGCGCCCTGCTCTCGCGCATCACGGTGCGGGCGCGTGGGCCGATGCGGCGGATGCGCGCGCCGAGCGTGGAAAAAAACAGCGCCATGTGCTCGAGCCAGCCGCTCAGCCATTGCGGCATGCCGCCGCGCCTGCTCGGCCGTCTTCGCGGCGAGGAGCCCGAGCGGCGGCGCTGCGTGGGTGCCTCGCTGCGCTGCGGGGTGGATCGTTTTTGCTCTGACATATCAAAACTCCTTAAAGGATGCAAGTAAAAATAAAAGTTACAATTTGTAACCGTTGACCAGTATACTTGGTTTTCAAGGCTCCGTCAAGCCTTTTGGGGAAATGATACTGCTAATATGTTGTAAGAGTTTGGAAAATTTGTAAACTTTTGCATGAATTTTGCGTTATTTTTCCTTGAGAGGGTGAAAAAGTGGGTGTATACTATATCCGTAAATCTGTGCCCGCTTGACCGGCACATCATATATCAGGAGGAATCAACATGTTTGCACAACTGATCAACACGCTGAAAAAGAGCCCCAAGACGATCGTTTTCACCGAAGGTACCGACCCCCGCATTCTCGAAGCGAGCGCCCGTCTGCTGTCCGGTAATTTCTTAAAGCCCGTGCTCGTCGGCAACCCCGATGAGATTGCCGCCGCCGCTGAGGACATCGGCTTCAACATCCGCGGTGCCGAGATCATCGACCCCGAGAATTTCGACGGCATGGACGAGATGGTCGACGAGATGGTCGCGCTGCGCAAGGGCAAGATGACCGCCGACGAGTGCCGCGCCGCGCTCAAGAAGAGCAACTACTTCGGCACCATGCTCGTCAAGATGGGCAAGGCCGACTGCCTGCTCGGCGGCGCTACCTACTCCACGGCCGACACGGTCCGTCCCGCGCTCCAGCTCATCAAGACCAAGCCCGGCAACAAGATCGTCTCTTCCTGCTTCATCATGGTCCGTCCCGCCGCTTCCGGCGAGAACGAAGTGCTCGCCATGGCCGACTGCGCCATCAACATCAAGCCCAACGAGGACGAGCTCGTCGAGATCTGCAAGGAGACCGTTTCCTGCGCCAAGATCTTCGGCGTTGACCCGAAGGTCGCTTTCCTGAGCTACTCCACCCTCGGCTCCGGCAAGGGCGAGGACGTCGACAAGATGCGCAATGCCTGCGAGAAGGCCAAGGCCCTCATGCCCGACACCCCGATCGGCGGCGAGTTCCAGTTCGACGCGGCGGTCTCTCCGGCTGTCGCCAAAACCAAGCACATCACCGACGCGGTCGGCGGCCACGCCAATACCTTTATCTTCCCCGACATCAACGCCGGCAACATCGGCTACAAGATCGCCCAGCGCCTCGGCTCCTTCGACGCCTACGGCCCGATCCTGCTCGGTCTGAACGCGCCGATCAACGACCTCTCCCGCGGCTGCAACGCCCAGGAGGTCTACTCCATGGCAATTATCACCGCGGCGCTTGCCTAACGGCTTCAAAAAAAGAGGACGGCCTTTGCCGTGTGCCGATAAGACAGTAATTTGAGGAAACTACAAAATCGGCATCTGCCAAGCAGGATTGGACAACAAAACAGGCGGCACTCAACTTCGGTTGGGTGCTGCCTGTTTTTGTACAGCTAAGGGTTGATAATCGCCTATTTTCTGTTCTGTAAGGTAAGGATAGTGAAAAGGGTGAAATAGTTGTCATCTCGGTAATGAAAGCACTCCTGAATAGTGAATCGCGCTACAATAAACAGCGTTCGCTGAATAGAATGAACTTTTCCGTTTGCAATAACTTTCCCTATAAATCGTAAAGCTGATAGATCAAGGATCGATGCGAAGTACACACGACTTCATCAAAAACGCGCAAACGCCGAATGCTTGTAGCAAATGACCTGCTATAAACGATAAATTTCCGCAGACAGCTTGAAAGAGCTCTTGTTATTGTGCTATAATATGTGTACACACTCTGACGATTTTGGAGGGCTATTCTATGAAACGTACTATCGCATTGTGGCTATCCATAATGTTGTGTTTGTTATTAGCTGCTTGTTCGCAGGATTCCTCGGATCTTCTGAAAGTTCCAGTGTCTGCAAATGATTGCAAAGGCAAAAATTATCAAGATGTAGTGAACGATATATCTGCGGCAGGATTCGTAAATATCCAGGCAAAAACAATAGAGGACCTCGTTACGGGATGGCTGACGAAAGATGGGGAAGTAGAAGAAGTAACTATTGACGGAGACGGTTCGTTTCGTGCGGGAGACACGTTTGATAAAACTGCTGCAATCATAGTTTCTTATCATACTTTTCCGAGCAAGAACGAGGAGGTTACAACCGATTCGGCGGGACACTCAGAAACAAGTACGCCCCCTGAAAATTACAGCACTGAGACAGAGAAGTGGCTTGCGTCAAGCGAATATGCCGATTGTGTAGCAGACGGAAAATTTCCTGCTGTTCCGGGAAATAATCCTTACGGCAGCGGTGTAAACGAGAGCAGCAGGAACCCCAACATTTACTATCTTAACTCTTCAATGAGGGGTCCTTGGGGCAAAGAAACGGAATACGGCGATTACGAATATTATATCCCCAGTGGAAAGTATTTAGTTATGAATGCTTCTAACCCCAAGCAATACGATTACGTGGCAACTGCCTGTAACGTGTATGTTGGCAATCCAGAAAATGACGATGAATATGCTACTTACTCTTTTTCACAATATGGTGAAATTCAAGAAATCTTTATTGGATAAAAAAATTCGTGCTTTTAATGGCTCGATTCTGATTTTGAGGTACAGTTAATGTCAGAAAAGCGAAAACCCGCAATCCGTCAACGACCGATACAGGTCAAATTCTTCGTAGATGAAAAAGAACTCAGCTTGATAAAGGCGAGGATGGCGCAGCTCGGGATAGAGAATATGAGCGCTTACCTTCGCAAAATGGCGATCGACGGATATGCGGCAAAACCGGATTTGCCTGAATGTCGTGAGCCAAAAAAACCTTGACTTACTTTCCAAGATGGAGTGATGTTCAGCTCCGCAGGAGCGCAGTCGATTTCTCTGAAATCGTTCAGGGGTTTGGGGGTATTTCCCCAACAAGATTGCACGGGTGTATAAACACGAGCATTGCTTGCTAAGTGCGTTTCGCAGTTGGCAGGTAATGAGAAGTGGGTACCGCCGTGCATTGCTTGCCAGAATGGTAAGCTCCGGTGTGGGTACTCACCGGATTTGCTTGCTATTCTGCAAGGAAATCCCGGTCGTACCACGCCGGTTTTCGCAAGTGTAGCTACACTTGCTGTGCTTGCTATTCTCCGTTTCCCATGTTAGCAAGCGCCATTTTCCAAATGGAAATCGGCGGCAACCGCCGCCTTGTCTGCCAAAAAGCGAAACGGACGGGCGCTGTCAATGGCGGCGCAGCCGTTCATCTTGACCATTGACGGCGTTCGTCCGTTTTGCTACTCCGACTATAATTTTGAATGAAATGAACCGAAGCGAAGGAGGCTTGACAAAGTGAATCCGAAAGAAAAAGACAATGAGATCATCGAACTGACTGACGAGGAACTGAATGAGATTTTTGCCGATGATGATTTTGATAACGGCGGGGAGGACGGCGAAATCCGTTCGTTCTATTTCTCCAATCCTGACCCGTATGCCAAGGTCAAGCCACGCCCCGACGATGCCCCCAAGCGAGAGTTTTCTTTCGATGACAAGGGCAACATTGTGGTGAAAAATCCGTCCGCCTATTGGCTGCCCGACATCAAAATCGTGGACGAGCATGGCGGCACGGAATACACGGTGACGGGCAGCTATGAGGGAACAGAACCCCTCGATAAAAAGCTCAAACGCATCATGGAGCAGAACGCCGCCGATGATGAGATAGATATCACGGAGGACGCCGATGAGTAACGACGCCGCTCTTGATATAAACCCAAAATCCAATCCTGTTCAGACAGTTGCCCCACCAAAGGAGGACAACAATATGTTAAGGGCAACCGACAAAATCACAGCGCTTTATTGCA
>ENA-ORSG01000530-ORSG01000530.1-human-gut-metagenome-genome-assembly--contig:-NODE-530-length-35156-cov-121.929204_pt1 | contig 35156 bp, 25 predicted proteins | sample MGYA00242189_ERZ509156 | MGnify/ENA primary metagenome ERZ509156 (study PRJEB26280, sample SAMEA2338666) | human gut metagenome | biome: human gut; feature: human-associated habitat; material: faeces...
TTGAACGCAGAGGGCTTCCCTTTGTACGCTATGCAGATGACTCGATGATATTCTGTAAGTCCAAGAGGGCTGCAATGCGAGTAAAGGAGAGCATAACCCGATTTATAGAGAATACTCTATATCTCAAAGTCAACAAGGACAAGACCGTAGTGTCGTATGTGCGCGGAGTGAAATATCTCGGCTACTCCTTTTATGTGATGAAAGGCAAATGCCAACTCACGGTGCATCCAAAGTCCAAAGCCAAGATGAAGTCACGGTTGAAAGAACTGACAAGTCGCAGCAACGGATGGGGATATGCCAAGAGAAAGCAAAAGCTGAAAGAATACATAAGAGGTTGGGTCGGCTATTATCACCTTGCTAATATGAAGCGTCTCTTGCTTGAAACGGACGAATGGCTAAGGCGTAGAATCCGCATGTGTATATGGAAAGCTTGGAAGAAAGCCAAGACAAAAGTGGCAAACCTCATCATATGTGGAATCAATAAATGCCAAGCATACGAATGGGGTAATACTCGCAAGGGCTATTGGCGAATAGCTGAAAGCCCTATTCTAAAAAGGGCGATAGATAACAATAAACTGCGCTCCGCAGGGTATGTTACTTTAATGGAGGTGTATCTCGAATGGTATCCAAAATAGGAACCGCCGTATGCGGAACCGCACGTACGGTGGTGTGAGAGGTCGGAAAACGAAAGTAGGAAGAAAACTGCTTCGTTTTCCTCCTACTCGATTCATGGAAGTCTCATAGGCTTTTTTAATCCTATTTCACCTGTAGATGTTCTATGGTTGTGTCAATATAATCAGGATAAGTCATGGTGATGTGTCTTCTTTTTTAGTTCATCAGTTGGTCTCTCTATGCCCTCCGGTTGGTCTGCTTGTGCCCGTTACACGGGCATCCGCAGCCCACCACGTGGGCATTGACAGCCCGTGTGCTGGGCAACTATTGCCCATAGTATGGGCAACGAATGCCCAAATACAGGACTTATTTTTGGGCAATATTCTTTAGGGTCTTTGCGCTGTTTAAACAATCTTTGTGCGCTGTTTAAACTGATTTTTCTCGTGTGTCGTGCAGTCTTTTATGATACTTCTATAGCATTTCATGATACTTCCATGATACTTTTTTCTGCTTTTTCCGAGAAGTCTCATTGATTGTAAATATCTATATATCAGTAATATAATATGGATTTTCCAGCGAAAAATGAGACTATGATACTTTTTTGTGGAAAAAACTTTTATGTGCGCGTAATCGGATAGATGCTATTTCTTTGTTTTTTGCGTATCTTCGCGAAAGTTCAGAGTGAGTCGGAATAATGCCGTATCTTTGCTGCGCGATTCTGGAGGACAAAAAACTGGGTGAAAACTTGGTATATTCAGATTTTCTTTGTAATTTAGCAGCGCAAAACATAAAGTAGATAAGATTATGGCAGAAATAGTGAATAAATATCCTGTGGGCATACAGACTTTCGACGTGATTCGAGAGGAAGGATACCTCTATGTGGATAAGACGAAATACATTGCAGATTTCAGGCAGAAAGGAATGAAGTATATTTTTCTAAGTCGCCCTCGGCGATTTGGAAAATCGCTTTTTGCCTCTACTTTGCAAGCCTATTTCGAGGGCAAAAAGGAACTCTTCGAAGGACTTGCCATCGCTGATTACGAGAAGGATTGGGTGAAGTACCCAGTGCTTCATTTCGATATGAGCGGTGCTAAGCATGTTGACGGTGAGGGCTTGAAGCATTATCTCGACTTGCAGCTGAAGCCATTTGAGGAACTCTATGGCAGTGATGAGGATGAGTTATACCCCAACGACCGACTGGATGGACTCGTAAAACGTGCTCACAAGCAGGCTGGCAGGAAGGTGGTGGTTATCATCGACGAATATGATGCCCCTCTGCTCGACGTGGTACATGAGAAGGAAAACCTGGCAGAACTTCGTCTCATCATGCAGAACTTCTACAGTCCGCTGAAGAAGCTGGGTCCTCATTTGGAATTTCTCTTTATCACGGGCATTACTAAGTTCTCCCAGCTCAGTATCTTCAGCGAGTTGAACAACCTCGACAATATCAGCATGTTTGACCAGTACTCCGCCATCTGTGGTATCAGCAAGACCGAACTTACTACTGTAATGAAGCCGGATGTTGAGGCTTTGGGTAAGGCGTTAGGAGTATCTTACGAGGAGTGTCTGGAGGAATTGCGTCAATATTATGACGGTTACCATTTCAGCGAGCATTCTGAGGATGTGTTCAATCCGTTCAGTCTGATAAGGGCTTTGTCTGGACAGAAGATTGGTGCCTACTGGTTTGGTTCCGGTACGCCAAGCTATCTCATCAAGGGTTTGCAGAAATATCATGTTAACGTGACTGATATTGAACAGAAGAGTGTGAGTGTGGATGATTTCGATGTGTCGCCCGAGCAGATGACTTCAGCCCTGCCTCTACTTTATCAGAGTGGTTATCTCACTATCAAGCAGTATAAGCCATTTACCAAGAGTTATAAGCTGGGGTATCCTAACCAGGAGGTGAAGATAAGTATGGAGAAGCTTCTTGCTGTGATTTACGATAGCACTCATCGTACTATCAGCGACTGGATAATTAAGGAGGGGTGATAAAACTGAAACCAATTCGTGGCTTTTCTGAATTTGAAAGCCACGAATTGGTTTTTGTGTTATCAAATTCCTGTTTTTTTTATTAAGTATTATCTATATTAATACGCCATTTTTTGTTTTTATAAGCAATTTTGATTAAAATATCTTAAAAACAAATCTTGTTATTGAATTTTTTTTCATTTTTGTTTTGTTCTTCGATTATTTTCTATATCTTTGCATTTGGACTGTATAGCCAGACCGTAGTTGTCAATGTTAGACGAGTTCTTGCGAGATAACCGAGTCGGCAGCCTACGCCGTGCTGAGTGTAGTGAAGTCAACCATGATATATCTATACGAAAGCGGGCTTTGGGTGGGAAGACAATCCAGACATAATAGAAGGCGTTTATCGACGCTGTGTTTAAGACTTCCTGTAATCTTGCAAATTCACAGTAAATTGTTGTCTTGAACGTAGTCAACGGTAGATGTCCCGGGTGTGATTATATCAATCCCGTGGAGACCTGTAAGCATGGATTGTGTCCTTTCGGGCGCAGTCTAATGTGTTATTAGGTCTCTTTACGGACATGATTTTCATATCGGCGTGGGCTCTGACGTTGTCTGTTCAACAACAATAGGCAATTGCAAGAGCCTCAGGAAGTGGAATGGACAACAGGACGATTCCACGCTCTTTTTTTCTGTCGCAATTTAACGGATTTCTGTCTAGAAAAAAGTTAGCACCGATATGAAAGTCGATGAATGGACATCAGAAGATGTACACACCTCAGGAGGTGGTGAACACCCTCCTTGCGCTGGACTTACCTCCAACGCCCTCCCCGAAGCTCAAAGCACCATGTCTGTAGAGAGTTCACAAACAGGGGTGTCCACCAAAAATGCACTTTTGGTAACTAAGCCCAAAGCACCACGAGAGGCAGATATTCCTCACTGGTATGCCTTACGCACCACCTATGGTAGAGAGAAAAAGGCATACGACTACATGACAGCCAAAGGCATCACGGCTTTCTATCCTACCACTAATGTAGTAAAACTTATAAAAGGTAAGCGCAAAGTCGTTACCGAATCACGGTTGCCCAACATCTTCTTTGCCTATGGTACAGAAGAGCAACTCAAAGAATATGTTTACGATAACGTAAATCTCCCCTTCCTCCGTTTTTATTATCGCCACATCCACGAAAGAAACAGAATCATAAAGACTCCATTGATAGTTCCAGATAATCAGATGGACAGTCTGAAAATCATCTGTGTTGCCGATGCAGATAACACCTTCGTATCTTTAGTCAAAGTTCCAAAGTTTGAGAAAGGACAGCTGGTAAGGGTTATTGATGGTGCTTTTAAGGGAGTGACAGGAAGAGTTGCAAGGTGGCATGGGCAGCAGAGAGTCGCAGTGATAGTTGATGACTTGGTAACAGTGTGTACTGCATATGTGCCAAGTGCGTTTTTGGAAAAAATGTAAAATAATAAAAACACGTATGAATATTTCATTAATTGCAAATACTGGCATTCATTTTCAAACGGAAGATTTTGAAATAAAGGCAGAAGATAGTTTTATTGACAAGGAGGGCAATTTCTTAAATCCTTTGTCGATGAAAGACGAAAATGGTTATTTGATGCCATTGGTATTCCATGAAAGCTATAATGTAATGGACGACAATTGGACATTGGAGTTAGCTGTCAATTTTTCTGGTGGTCAAATCGTGCGACTAGATGAATTGAGAAAACATACTCCTATACCTTATATATATACAAATCCTAAAGGTGAAGAAGTTTTAGTGGATGAGTCTAAAATTGATTTTGCCACATTGGATGTGTTCTCTGATAAGGAATGTTATTCAGACTATTGCTTTGCAGGTTCCATCAATGAACATTTGTCTAAAGGAAATTGCCCATTAGATACAATAGAAAATAAATGGTTGCCTATTCCTTTATTTGAAAAAGATAAAATGGGACATGAATTGTTCGGTCCTACAGGATGGTGTAGAATGAAAATAGTTCCTGTCTCTAGAATAAAAAATGTGAGACGTTATCATCTTGTTTGGGCATTTGATACAACAAGTGCTCGAAATGCAATGTCTAGTGTTCAACCGTTTTTCTACGATGGTGAACAAGACAAGCATTATGTAGTAAGCGAAGATATGTCATTGCTGTTTAATTATTTCTCCCCTAAACCATATAATTGCGAATGGGTGGATGATTATTTGGCAGAGCTTATTCATGGTTCGAAAGAAAATACTGAATTAGAATCACCAGATGGCATATCAACACATTTCCGCTATATAGCTTATTACATAACCATTATTTCTTATTTGCAGAAATTAGGCATGACACCTGATGTAACTTTATATACGGATGCAGAAGAGAAGAAACCTGTTGATTTGGTTTTGGATATTGGTAATTCTCGAACATGTGGTGTTTTGTTTGAAGATGGAGATTTTACAAAGGTTGATATGCTTGAATTGCAAGATCTGACAGAACCTTGGAAAGTTTATAAAAAGCCGTTTGATATGCGTCTTGCCTTTCATCATTGCAATTTTGGTGAAATAGATTTGCCAGATCAGTTCTCTTGGCAAAGTTTTGTGCGCATAGGTGAAGAGGCTATAAAACTTATTTACAAGTCAAGACCTGAAAACGGAGTTTCACAGCGGACAACCAATTATTCTAGTCCGAAGCGTTATTTATGGGATGGTAGAAAATATGCTGGTCAATGGGATTTCTTAATGACGGAAGATGATGAGCAAACCGTCTTCAATCATTATGTAAACATTAAAGGACTGTCAGAGCAATTTGATAGTGATGGTTCTTTGCGAAAGACAAATGACGGTGGAAGCTTTAGTTCTTTTTCTCGTCGTTCTTTGATGACTTTGGTGTTAATCGAAATTTTTCAGCATGCCAATTGTCAAATCAATGGTTTTGCATATCGTCAAAAGAGAGGTGAAATCAATGTCCCTCGTTCTATTCGAAGCATAATCATTACTTGCCCAACTGCTATGCCGAAAGAAGAACAAGTGATATTGCGCCAATGTGCGGAAGATGCTTATGTCGCCTTGCTGAGAAGCAAAGATCCAAATCTTTATTATCAACCATATAAAGTAGAAGAATGGCAAGATAAGATCAAGATAATTCCTTCGGTAAAAGACTTGATGGTAAATCCAAATAGCATAAATGGTCAACGTACAAGAACCGAATGGGGATATGACGAGGCTACTTGTTGCCAACTGGTATATTTATATGCGGAGGTAGCACAAAGATACTTAAATCATAGTGAAGACTTCTTTAATCTTTATGGACATGTTCGTAAGGAGTTTTTAGAAGATGGATATGTTAAGAATTCTTTAACTATTGGTTCTGTGGATATTGGTGCTGGCACTACCGACTTAATGATATGTGCTTATAAGTATGATCAGAAAGGTGTGAGTAAACTGACCCCACAGCCTCTTTTCTGGGATAGTTTCTATTATGCAGGAGATGATATTCTTGAGGAATTAGTTCGTTCTATCATCATAGAAGGTCAAAGCAAAGAAATCAAAGCGTTGTATGAGGGACCTATTTTCAATGCCGTTTGTTCTACCTATATGGCGTTATCTGATGCCGATTTTTTGGAAGCGTTAAATCTAAAAGGAAAAGTTTCTTTTGCGAATGTAACTGAAGCAGAGAAGCAAGAACTCAAGTACTTATATGCTTCTCGTGAAACCTCTGAAAGAATCCACAATTTCTTTGGAAAAGACAAGGCTCTGATGGATTATAAAGATCGTTTGATCCGTCAAGACTTTAACGTTCAAATTTCTGTTCCGATGGGATTGAAACTGTTGGATATGTTGCGATTGGGTCGCAAATCGATCTTGTTGAAGTATGAGGATTTCTTCGATGAATTGCAACCTGCAGATTTTATTTTGCAACATTTTACAAAGCATTTCAGTTTGGAATCTAACGGAAAAGTATATGTAGAGTTTGACTTTAAAAAGATAGTTTGGAACTTTGATGTTGAACGAATCTCTCAGATTGTCGTATCAAAAATAGAACCACTGATGAAGCAACTTGCCATCGTATTGAATACCTATAATTGTGATATAGTTTTGTTGGCAGGAAAGCCAATGTCTCTGAAGCCTATCACGGATTTGTTCTTGAAATATTATCCTACATCGCCAAATCGTCTTATTCGCTTGAATGATTATAGAGTAGGTGAATGGTATCCTTTTGCTGATGGATTGGGCTATTTTAAAGACCAAAAATCGTTAGTTGCAGTTGGAGCGATGATAGGATATATGTCGTCGAATGGTGGAATCAATGGCTTCCACATGGATATGAGCCATTTGAAGAAGGATATGGTTTCTACTGCCAATTACATGGGCTTATACAATGTGGTAAACCAAAAGGTTGCCGAGGCGATTCTTTCTCCTGAACAAAACTCCGCAACTTTCGAGGTACATGGTTTCCCTTTGTTCATAGGATGCAAACAATTGGTGTCGCAATTCTATCAAGCTCGTCCGATTTTTTCTTTGGATTTGGCTGATGATGTAGAGTTAAGTACGATATCTTTGCCTTTGAGAGTTTCCGTTGTCAGAAACTATTCGCAAGATAAAGAAGTTTTAAAGATAGTTTCTGCTGTAGATGCTACAGGAAAACCAATTTCCATGCAAGAATTGAGATTCGGTGTTCAAAGTTTGGCTAGTGACGGTGCCTATTGGCTTGACAAGGGTGAGTTTGTCTTGAGTATTAATGGTTAATGATGTAAGTGATGAACAACATTATAGAAAGTAAAAATCAAGAAATGGTTCAGAATATTACTGAACAGATTGATTCTTTAAATAGTTTTGCGAAGTGGAGCGATAAGAACCTTCAGGAAAGTCGACGTGAAGAAACCTACAAGAAAATAGTAAACTTACGCCGCCAACTAAAAAGATTGCGTAATTCCTTGGAGAGTAATCCTGCGATTGCAGCTTTTGGCGAAAGTCAAAAGGGCAAAAGTTACGTTATCAGTTCTTTGTTAGCTCGAAAAGGTCAGCAGTTTATGGTTGTTGACCCAAAGACAGGCAAACAATATAATTTTGTAGAGGAATTTAATCCTATCAGCAGAGATGTTGAAGCTACTGGTGTCGCTACACGATTTACTGCTTCTTACCAAATTATAGATGATAGTTTCCCCGTTTTAGTAAAGATTTTGAGCATAGCCGATATGCTAAACATCTTGTGTGATACAGCATATAATGATGTGGTGGCTCATTCTGTAATTAACAAGGAAGATATTGATGACTTTATTCGTTCCCAAGAGCGACGTTATAAGGGTAATGTCGTTGTACAGGAGGTCTTGGATGAAGATGATATAGCCAATATTAGAGAATATATCAGATTGCATGTGGGAGAAATAAAGGCGAAAGAACTCTTGGACTCTTGCTATTTTGATGTATTGACTCGTATTATAAAAAGTGTTCAACCTGCTGAGTGGCCTCAGGTCATGTCCAAGTTGTGGTATGATAATCCTGATATTACCAATTTGTTCGTAAGATTGCTTCAAGGTTACGAAACATTGCATTTTGCGAAGAAAGTCTATGTTCCAATTAAGGCACTTATCAACAAGACAACTACATTGATGAGTTCTATGTGTTTGCAAACCTTGGAAAACAACACTCCAACCACAGGAGTGACCGATCCTAACTTTGGTACAGACTTGCTTACTGAACGTAAAGAAGTAATTACTGGTTTCTCAAAAAGTATATTGTCTGCGATGTGTGCAGAGGTCATCTTCCAAATTCCTGAAGAAACGATTCAAGAAGAATTGGAATATCATTTGGAAGGAATTCGCGATGAGGAAACCAAGCGTAGATTGTTGTCAAAGGGGTGGAACAAAAAAGTAAGTAAGGATTTTCTGAACACTGTGGATATTCTAGATTTCCCTGGTGCTCGTGCTGCTTTGGAAATCGATGAAAGTCAAGTAAAGGTGGAATTGAGCAAAAAGATGATGCTTCGTGGCAAGGTGCGCTATTTGTTTAATAAGTATAGCGATGAGCGTCTGATTAATGTTCTTATGCTTTGTCATGACTATATGCAGAATGGTCCTACGGTAATGCCTGGGTTGGTAGAGCAATGGTTGAAACTGAATGTGGGTGCAACCATAAAGGAAAGAACAGCTTATATCGATAAAAGCATCATTTCCCCATTGTTCCTTATTGCTACTAAGTTCAATGTAGATATGAGTCATGCTGTTCAGTCTGGGGGAGATAGTCAGATGGATAAACGATGGGATGACCGTTATAAGGTGGTGCTGTATGACCAAATCTTGGAGGCTGCTAGTAGAAATTGGTTTAGTAAGTGGACAGAGCATGGTGGTTTTAAGAATGCATATCTGTTAAGAGATTATAAGTATTCTGGCATCAATGGAAATCGCTTGTTTGAGGGATACGATACAAATGGGTGTGAGGTTTCTGAGATAGATGCACCTTTTCATGAGGAATTAAAGCGAAGTTTCATCGCCAATGCTCATGTCGGGGTATTTTTTGAAGATCCTGAGCTTGCTTGGAATGCTGCTGCAACCCAAAATAACGATGGTGCTACACGTATTATCGAGAATTTAGGAATAGTGGCTATAAATGCTAAGGAAAGTCGGCTTTATAGAGCCCATATGGAGGTGAAAAACTTGCATACTCAGGCTTTGCAGTTGATGCTTGAATACTATCATGACGAGAGTGACGACAACATCTTGCAAAAAGCAATCATGAGAGGTGGAGCTATCGTGGCAGAATTTGATGTTGTTTGTGGCAAGGATAATTATTTCTTTGGTCGAATGATACAAAATTTGCAAATTAGTGAGAACTATGTGTTTGACTTCTATTATAACCAACTGAACAATTCTAAATTGTCTGTGGAACGTGATATGAAGGAGTATGACCTTATTCTTTCTCGTTGTCATGGTAGATTGTCTGCTGATAATTCTTTTGAAGGTAATTTGGAAATCTTGCGTCAAGAGTATCATTTCCCTTCTGTAGAGGGATGCCGTGACTTCTTTGAGAATATAAAAGGTATCTCTTTGGATAAGTTGTTTGAATGTAACTTCAAACAAAAAAGTAATTCTGAGCAATTGGCAGAAGGTATTGTCGCTAAATGGCTTGATGATATAAAGTCACAAAAGAATTTGAAATTTTACGAGAGTGAGGGTGTCAATACTTTGACTGTACTTGACCTTGTGGAGAATATGGGAGCTGTTGCAGGGACTATCCAGTTGGTAAATGTGATAGCCAAACGCATAAGTCCTTTTGTGGATGCTATATCTGTTCCTCATCAAATTTTGGATATGATTGCTGATACGACAGCGGAAATCATCAATGAGTTTGTAGTAACCTTTGGTTATGCTTATTATTCTCCAGAGAAGATAGAGGATTTAAAGCTTATCAATGAAAAGCAGAACCTACATATTGGTTTTGATTATGGCTTGGCTGATAACGTGCCTATGTCAAACGAAGAGTTGTCTGATTTGTTTGATGACATAAGACCTACGGAAGAAAATACGATGTTATCCGCTCTTCCATCTTATGTCAAATATAATAAATGGATAGAGTTGTTGCTGATTTCCTTTATTGCATCTTATGATGTTCCTAATTATGATGTGGAAGCCAACAAGCAGTTGGGGCAACTTCTATTGCATTACCGTGAGTTGATTTAATAGAAGTGTATTTGTGTTAGATAACAAATTAAAATAGATAAACAATTATGGAAAAATCAAAGTCTGATAATCTTTCTAAAGGCGATATTATTTCATTCATCGCTCTTTTATTATTGGGAGTAACAGTTTTCTTCGGCATGAATTTCAGCACATTGGGAGATAGAATCCAAAGTGTGGTCGTCTCTGTCGTATTGGTTACTTTGATGGTTGTATTTGTTTTTTTGGCAGCTTTTGCTAAAGCGCAGAATCGCAACCAAGCAATGTGGACGAAAGTAGAATATGCTATGCTTTTCTTGTATGTGCTAGCATTGATTCCTTGCTATTTGTATTCTTCTAAGTTTTATGATATTCAGTTTAACAAGACTAATATTGTGAAGGAAGTACAAGCTAATATTGATGACATCAATAAAATGTTTGGTGATTATGACAAGAAATGCCAAACTCGCAGTTTCTCTTATAAGACGGCATTGCAAGCTATGTCTAGAGATGTTCAAGGAAGGCAGAAAGCTGCTGGTATTTTGGGCATTAGTGCCAGTCATGTAAATGCACAGGCAATAGATCAGGCGAGTGAGAGCTTTTTGAACCATTTTAGAGGAAATGACTATAGTCAATTGTTGAGCGAAAAAACAGCCTTGGAGAATAGTGTACTTAATAATTTTAAAAATTGGAACATTCTTTTAGTACCACAATATGCAGAAGAATTAGGTGCTGCTAAGGAGAAGTATGCTACAGGATTACAAGATATTTACGACAGGTATAAGGGTGATATAGATGGTGCGGAAATTCCGTCATTTAAAGCTTCTGATTATATGTCTAGTGAAAGTGTGGTAGAACATTTTACAGATAAGGGGAGTTTTTCATTGTATGGTATTTTGGGTATCCTTGTATTGGGTGGTTTAGGACTCATTAAATATTTCTTGGGTGAGAAACGAACCGTCATAGCACTTAAGCAGGGAGATTCATCGGTGATTATGGAAGATGGTGGCTTTTCTATTTAAATAAAACGTAAAATTATAACATATTATGCCAAGATTAACAGAACAACAAATCAATAATATATATTTAAGATGTAATTCGGTTCCTTTGGATCAATTGTTGGAGTTGTGCCTTGATCCAGAGTCGGGAGTTACGGTGGAAGGCTTACGAGCAGTAAAATTTGCAAAAATTGATTTATTGGAGAAGCAATATAATGCCCAAGCTGAGGATATTATTTGGGCAAAGTCGCAGAACTCAGTTGATGCTTTAACGGCATTCATCGAAAAATGTAAGCAAGGAGTGTTCTCTACTGCTCACCTTTCCCAAGCCAATGAAAAATTGCGTGAATTGGCAATAGCTGCTGAAGAAGATGATTGGCTGCAAGCAAAGAACTCTAATGATATTCATGTGTTGAACAACTTTATCAAGAAGTGTACGGATAAAATTTATTCTGATGTTCACTTCCAGCAAGCTAAGGATGCGGTGGAATTCTTGGAGTGGCAAACAGCTAAAGACTCTCATAACCCTGTCATTCTAAATGGCTATATTCAGAAATGCAAGTTAGGTATCTATTCTAATGTGCATGTAGCTGAAGCTAATGCATTGTTGGAAAAATGGGAAAATGGGACAATCCAAGAGGATTGGGATGCTCTCCTTGCTGTAAAAGATGTAAGCGAGAGAAAAAGCAAACTGAATGAATTTGCTCAGAAATATGCTAACAATTTTTCAGCCACTGCTCAAAAGTTTCTAGCTGAGGCTGCTAAACTTAATAAGCGTTGGGAAGATGAAGAACTAGCTCGTCGAGATTGGATTGATGCCAAGGATAGAAATACCATCTTGGATTATGTGAACTACATCAAGGTGCATCCTTATTCTGAATACAGAGAAGAAGCAGAGCAGAAGGTCAAGGATATGAAAGGAAATCTCTTGACGGATATGAAACGTTTTCCATTCAGGTATAATAGAGACATGATGTATGCTTATATCAGTTCTAATGCTCTTACCATGGAGGATTTGGTGGATAACAGTGATGTCTTGACAGATAGAGGTTATAGCCATATCAAGAAATATCCAAGGCTTCAAGATGAGCAACGACAGCTTCCTGTTTCTAAGCTTGAGAACCCTCACAGTGAGGATGGTAATACCGATATTTATTTCTTTGGTGTATCTGGTTCTGGAAAAACATGTGTCTTGTCTGGATTGATGAGTTTGACAGGACAACTCGGTTTTAGATTTGACCCAAAAGGACCAGGTGGAGGTGGTAATTATGCGATAGAATTGCGTAATTATGCAAGAACAAGTATGTTGCCACCAGCAACAGACCAACAATATATTCAAGTAATCGATGGTCAAATCAATGATGAGGATGGTAATATTCATAAAATTGCATTCATAGAAATGTCTGGTGAAAAAACAGCCGAATTTGCAGGTATGGATAATCAAGAAAGTTTTGATGATTTAGGACCAGGAGCAGCAAGTTTGTTATCCAATGATAACAACAAGGTGTTGTTTTTCGTCATAGACCCAACGAATGAGAAAAACATAGAGATGGGATTGGGAAGTCAGCAATGGGTTATGCAGAGTGATGTCCTTAATTGTGTTTCTGCTCTTCTTTCACGTAATCCTACTTTGATGAAAAAAGTGATAGCTATACATATTATCCTTACCAAGAGTGATACGTTAGGCGAATATGTAGATCAAAATGTAATAGAAGAACTTTTGAATTCGCAGGGTTATCAAGCTGTTTTGGCTGATATAAAGGCTATTTGTGAAAGATATGACATCAATAAACAGACAGGATTCCATGTGGGGTTGTACCCTTTCTGTGTTGGCAAGTTTATGCCAGGTGATGTATATACATTTGATGAGACCGACTCTCTGAAGATACTTCGTGTTATTCAGAAAAATACTGTGGTGGAGCGAAAGAAGGGGGGCTTTTTCGACTCATTGGCTCATTGGTTTAATAGTTAATGGTTAGGAGCATGAACAAGTTAGAATTAATTATATCAGGAAATCTTACTGGATTTTCTCGTTTTTTTGTTACTTCTGGAGCTAATGACCTTTTGAAAGATGCAAAGATAGATTTTGATTATCGTAACTTTGTATCTTTTATGGAAGAAGGAGACAAAACTTATGCCGTGTCTTTTGCTCCTCAAGTTATTGCTTTGAGTTTGGTTTCCAGAACATTGGATTCTTTCCGACGTCCAGGAATCTTGGTCGTTTCGCTTTTGTTACCTCGTAATACAAAGGTAGAGTCTATTAATAATCCTCAGAATGAACAGTCTATTTATCAATTATTGAATGCCGTTAATGACAAGTTCAATGAAAAGAACTTACATAATGGTATGTTGAATCAGAACCCGATAGTTTTGATGCAGGACTATTATTCTGAAATTCTGGCAAACTATAGACTTGTGCAAGATAATCAGCGAGGTGTAAATGTATCGATAGATAATTCTGCGTTTAATAAGAATGTTGGATATGTAAAATCAGCCGAAAAGGATATTGTGTCGTATTTGAATACGCCATGTCGCAGAAACTACGAAGGTTATCAAAGTATATTCATATCTCCAAAGGCTCCACAAAACATTAACGAGCCAGTGGAAGAGCTAAAGCTTTATAACGTCTATGTAAACAATACGGAGCAAAGGCTGTCCAATGTCACAATTGATTCTGTGATACAGACAGTTTTCCCTGAGCGTGGTGAAATAGATGTTCCCGATAATGTAAAAAACATAACTTATCGTCAAGCTCTAGATGGTCAAGGTGTACCATATGTCAAAGCCAATATGAATGGTGATACAATTCATTTGGCTTATCGTTTTGAGAAAGAAGAAAGACAAGTTACCTTCAAAATAATGAAAGAAAGTGATGAGGTAGATTTTTCACTCGTTACTCTTGTTTTACAAAATGATGACGGTACATATTATACGATTTCTAGCAATCCATATATTTTTGTGGGCAAAGAAATCTATAAGGCAAAAACTCTAAAAAGTGGAGATGATAATTATAATTTCTCTCAACCTTTGGATTTGTCTAGAATTCCTGATGGTGGCACTATTCCTGTGAAAATATTACCAGCGGTTAGTCATCCATCTAATACTCGGGCTGTAAATTCTAAATCGACCCCATTAGTTCCTCCTGTAGGAGATCATGAGAAAACTCTTGCAACTAATGCTTATAGAAATGTAAAGAATGAATCTCCTATTAGAAATGGTGGAGTTCTCTCATTTTTTAAATCGAAAAACGATCAGGGTAAGTCGAAATCAAACCATGAGATTCGTAAGGTAGTTATACCTCTTGTAGCTTTATGGTTGGTATTGGGAGGTATCTATGCTGCTTGGACATATTTTAGCAAGAACACAGAAACTAAAACTATGAACGTAGAAACAGATGAACTGATAGATAAGACTATAAGTTTTTATATAGCTGATACTAGTGGATCGCAAGGGGAAGTAAGTGATAGCTTGAAAAATAAAGTATGTGATAAGCTTGGAAATAATAATATTATATTGGAAATGACTACTTCTATAAATGGTAATCCTATAATCAACACGTTGAAATCAGGAAAGTCTACAAATGATACGATTCTTTATGCTATTGAAGTAAAGGGAAATACTACTGATACTTTGAAAGTAAACTTGAAAGTGAAATGGAATGGTGGTCAAGAAACTGTTTTATTAGAAGAACAAAGAAGTTTCTTACTTTCAGATTTGGTAAAAGAGAAATATACAATCCAACTTCCTGTTGCTTTTAGTGATTTGATATTCTATAATAGCCTGAAAAAATCCATATATAAGGAACAAAATACTTATGATAGAATTAATACCATCAAGGATAAGGATGAATTATTATATCATAAGATGATGGATGAATATCAGAAGAAAATAGAAAAAACTATTGACGAGAAAAAAGAAAAAAATGACGAGAAAAATATAAAAAAAGGCAACGAAACGGATGCATTAAATGATATAAACAATAATCAATTTAATGATGTTGACAACTATGAATGGAATAAAGATAATGTTAATAAAAATCGAGCAAAAAAATGGAAAAAATTTTCTAAGGAAAAGAGAGAAGAATATAAAGGTCGAATTACAAAATGGAAAATTTTGGATACTATAAAATAATGAAAATAATTAAGTTATTATTGCTTGCCATCGTCGTATTAGGAGGCATCGCAGGCATCGTTTATATTTCGGGAAATGATGATGAAACAGTTTCTGTTTCTAGTGTTAAATCAGTAATAGGTGAGAAATGGAAAAATAAGATAAATGACCTCTGTAAAGAGAACGCTTGGACAAGTACTGGCTATCAGACAATAGAGACTGGTATGCAACTTGATGCCAACCAAAATAATTTGGATATGAGTGAACATGCTGCTTTGAAAAAATATTTGTTTGCAAAGTCTTGTGAAAGCATCAAGGATGGTACTGACAAACTTTTTCAGCAGAGCAATTATCCTAGTGGAAGACTTTCTTATTTTGAGAATGCAATTAGTTTTCTCAATTCACACAAGAACGATCCTAATAGCAACCTAGGTACTGCTTCTAGCTTGTTTGCTGCTTATCACCAAATAATGAAATCGTTTGGTGGTAATAATGTAACAGCTAGTTATTCTAGACCATTAAGAGCTTATTCTGGTAGTTCTGCCAGTGGACGAAAACAGAGAATTGTGAGTATGCCATATTACAAAACTCATTTTTCAAAGAATGCATCGATTCGTTCTAAAGTCGAAAGAATGGGCAATGATTCGCAACAATCTGAACAAGCCTATTATGCGAACTTGGAAAGATGTATCGAGGCTCATTATAGAAGTTCGGGGGACATTACGATCTTATTGGAAGACCAAATGAGATTTAATGAAATTTCTACGAACTCTTCTGCAAAGGAAAGATTGAGACAATTTATTGAAAGTAATTAAATGCTAAAGGTATGAAAAAAATAGTATTCTTTTTAGCCTTGTTTTCTTTCTCGATGGGGTGTTTTGCACAACAAGGCTATGAAAGAGAAATTAATGAATTAAAATCTCGTTATAATAGTTTGGTTATCTTAGTGCAAAAACTAGAGAAAGAAAATGAAAGCAAGAAGGCAGAACTAGAAAAGAAGAAAGATGAATGGGAGAGAGAATGTGAACTATGCATAGAATATGCTGATTATCTGTCCGACGAAGATCTTGATTCTTTGATTGCTCAAACAGATTCTGTTATAGATGGAAAAGATTTGATTGCGAGTTTGATTTCTGTAAAGAACAATCGTAATGCTAAACCTGTAATCGGTGTTAAGCCAACAATAAACATAAAACAGCCAACTTCCGAAGAAACCCATACTTCAACAATTATTGTAGAAGTAAAAGATGAAAATAATTCGGAGAAAGATGAATTCAGTGAAGATGCCAAATTTAGAGATAAAATTATTTCAACGCCTAATGATACTGTAAGAGTAAATCGCTTACACCACAAAAAGTTAGCAGGTGGAGTCCAGAATAATAAAAATATCATACCAAATGAAAAGAATAAATAGCAAGTTTCTTATAACTCTTGTATTCTTTATGTTTACGATGAGTGTGCAAGCACAGATGAAAAAGAAACAATACAATCTAAAAAAAGATTCGTTGGAAAAATGTATAGTCAAGAAGCTAACTCAGATGGAGAATTTGGAAAATGAGAAGAATTGTCAAGATGCTTTAATAAAAAAAATCTCTGAACGTACTTTTCATTTAGCTAATGCCCAAGAGATTGAAAAAAAGTTCCTTTCTCATTATGAGAAACTAAACGACTTGATAGCAGATAGTGTAAATGTCCGTAAATTTTTGAAATGGTTGCCAAAGAAATCTGATCATGCTGATGCTTATTTGAAAGTTCTCGATATGGCAGCAAGTTTAGATACCATTTATGATGCAAAGAAAAATGAAGGTTATTGTGCAGGCATTAACGGTATGAAGGGAAAGTTATACAAACTCCATCACACAGGTTTTGATGCTTTGGCAAGTAACGTGAAAGACTATAATTTTGTGATGTTTGAATTGTCTAGAGTCTTTGATATTGTTGATAAGAAAAACTATTCTTATCCCACTTTGCATAAGAATGGAGAAACGAAGTTTATTGACAATATTCCTTATGCAAAAAGGCAATTGAAAGACTATATAAACGATTCTAAACAGAGAAAAGCAATAAGAGTTAAGTTGAAGGAAGCATGTCCTGAGGCTTTCTAGTATAATCGTTTTAATCTAAGGTTAATGAAACAGCTACTAAAAATAAATAATAGCGAGTTAAGTTTTCCATTGAGACTTAACTACAACAACGTGTATGCTCGCTTAAAAATGCTTTTAGGCGAAAAGGCATCCTTGTTTGCCGACTTAAATATTAGATCGGCCTATACCACTTGGTATGTAAATGACAATGAGGACTATCAGCGTCTTTCAGAAGCTCCCAAATCAGAGTCGCCTCAGTTGAAGGAAAAGTTGGGGCATGAAATGGCTGAGGCTCATAGTGTATTGATTACTTCCCAAGAACTAAAGAACTTTGTAGATGCCATTCTTGATGTTCCTGATGAAAGTTTTATCTTTTATGCACGAACAGAGCGAGGAATAAAATTTGTATTGACAGCTTGGGGATGTACCTATACGCATCAGAATAATGCAGGAATCGGTTCTGGATTGATAAAGAGAATAGCAGGATCAAATGCGGCATCAGATATGCCTTTAAAGCCAACTGTGGGACAAAAGGAGGTTAATAAGGATAAGCCAACTGATATTGACAATCCTGTGAATCCCCAAAAGGCAACAGGGATAGACGAACCTGAAGTTGTAAACAAAGCGAATGGTTTTGAAGAACCGAAGGTGTCTCCAACTTCTTTTGGGAATGATACCCCAAAGACTTCCGAGAAGCCAGCTGGTAAAAAAGAGCCAATAGAACCGGCTGACCCTGTATCTATAGAAGAACCTATTGCGCCTAAGAGCGCTAATAATTCTAAGGGTGTAAATACTGAGAGAAAGAAACAGAATGTTGTTCTTCGAGTCTTGACCAATAACAATAAAACTGTTGTTGGGGAAGAGGTCGTTGTTCGTAAGGGGATTGAAGAGCAAACTTATTACACCAATGAACAAGGTCTTATTTTGCTTGGTGAATTGCCAATAGGAGATGCTTTTGTAATATTTTTCCCGTCAGTTCCTGGTAATAAGGAACGTGCTTTTGAAGTAGAGCAAAATGTCGAGGTGTATGATGCCTACATCAAGAAAGTGGTAAAGTATTCTCCTATATTGTTTATTGAAGACCAACAGGGAAATATCGTGCCTAATTATGACATAAAAGTTATAGTCAATGGGCAAGATTATGCTTTTAATAGCGGTGTTGATGGAACTATACAGCTTCCAACAATGAATGAAGGGCAGAAGTTTATAGCCATTGATATGGCTAATTATGCCAATACGGAAGAGTATCTTGTGACTTCAACAGATGCAAAGTCTCCTTATCATTTCCATATTAAGACCCAGGGGAAAAGAAAGGTCGCAATTAATGTTGTTGATAAAACAGGCAAGGGTATAGCCAATGCAGATGTGGCATTGATGATAGAAGATACTCCATGTCAACAACGTACAAATGAAAATGGTAGGGCAGAGTTTCCTGCGAACTTATTTAAGGAAATAGACATACCTGTTGAAATCCAAGCACCTCTTATAGGTTTGGTAAAATCCACATTGCATTATTCTTCGTCCATAACGGAATATACTATAGAGATCAGTTCTAAAAAAACAAGCTTTGATTGGAAGAAATTAGCTATCATACCTTTGATTTTACTTATGGGATGGGCAGGCTATATGGCTTATGATAAGTTTATAAGAAAAACTCCAACGATTGCTGAAATGGAAAGTGGAGTTGTTATGACCTTGTCTGCAACTTCATATTGGGTGGATTTGAATGTAGATGGAATACAAATTGATGGAAAACCAATGGAGGCTTACTACTTTACTTTTGAACCGAATGAAGGTAAAATAGATAATGGAACTTTCGATCCAGACAAAAGAGTCTATGGTTTGAGTTGTGGTACAGGCTTTTTGATATCAAAGGATGGGTTGATTGCTACTAATCGTCACGTTGCAGACCCAATTCCACCAGAGGAAGTGTCCAAACTTTTACGTAAAAACTTCCAAGAAGAAAAGGAAGCATATCAGAAAATGTGCAATAACATCAATGATACCTTGCAGATTTATAGTACGCTAGGTATTGTAGATGGTAATTTCCTGGCTTTGCGTCAAAAATTGAAGTATTGTCAAGGACAGGTAGATGTCCGTGACAAGATATTGAATACAGGTGATTTTAAGGTGAAAGTAGACTGTCGGGTTTCCGTAGCGTTTACTGGTACTCGTGTTCATACAGAAAAGGATTTTATTCCAGCCTCTCTAAGAGCAAGTGGAACTCCTGGTACTGTTACAGAGAATGATGTTGCACTCATCCAAATAAATAAGAAAAGTGATATGCCTGAGAATGCCTATATTTTCCCTATACCAGAAAAAGATCCTATAGATGATAAAATTCCTGATGATTATGATGTGACAGTATTGGGGTATAATGCTGGTGTTACTTTGCAAGATATGAAATTGCAAGATGGAATTAAGCCACAGGCTCAGCATGGAAAAATTACTAATACGAGTGAAGAGTATCGAATAGGATATGATGTTCCAATTTTGGGAGGAAGTAGTGGCTCTCCTGTTTTGAATAAGCAGCATCAAGTTATTGCTGTAAACAATTCTAGTTTCGGTCAAAAACAAGGCTTTAATTACGGTGTCCGTCTCAAATATCTAATCGAATTGATTAACAAAATTCAAAAAACTAAAAATTAGGCTTATGAGAAAGTTTTTATGTCTAGCAATCACATGCTTTTTGTCTCTCTCTTGTTTCTCGCAAGATTACAACTCTGCACAAGAGAGTCTTCGTAATCAAATTAAGACTTATTTGACGAATAAGGGATTTAACCCAGAAAACCAAAGTGATGGTCTGAAAATAAAGAGTGAAGGAGTGACTTATTATGTCGAAATTTCTTCTGAAGATGTTTCGCCTATGTATATTCGTTTGGCTCGATATGTCAAGTACTCTGACGATTTGACACATAAGAAATTGTACGCAAACATTAAGCAATATAATGTTAAGTTTTGCGCCAAAGTTACGCCACTCAAGAATAGTATTTTGATTTCGGCGGAAATGTATCTAAATCAAGCGTCAGAATTCAATGTCGCTTTCGACACTCTTTTAGAGCAAGTAAAGAGTGCAACTGAAACATTAAAAGATTAAAAGGATAAGAGTATGAAAAAAGTTTTATTTATAATAATAGCATTTACCTTGTTGGTGGCAAATGTAAATGCAAAGGACTTGACCAAGGGACAAATGGAATTGCGCCTGAATATAGTAAAGTCTTTAGCAGCTAAAAGGCTTCAGCCTAAAGTAGATACAGACGGAGATGTTTTTTTTGTGAAGGATGGTAGTAAATTTTATGCTATTGTGAATGAGAATTGGACTTCTCCTTATATGGTTACTTTATATAAGGAATATAGTTATGATGAGGTTTATACTGAAAGGGCGATAAAAAACTGCATAGCAGAAGCTGGTCGCTTCAAGGCTGTTAAACTGTATGCTTATTCTAAAAGCTATGCTTATCGTATAGATGTTGTTTGCCAAAATGCCAATGTCTTCACAAACACTCTTGATGTGTTGATTGGTCAGATAAATGCTGCAGAAAAAAGAGTGGAAAACATTCTTGTGGCAATGCCAGAGATTGACATCAACAATAAAGAAGCTATCTACAATAAATCTTTGGCATATTATGACAAAGGTGATACGGATAAATCTTTTATTCTGTTTGAGATGCTTGCAAACGAAGGATATGAGCAGGCGTATGGCTATATGGGATTGTCTTATCAGTACGGTTATGGCGTAGCAAAAGACGAGAACAGTATGATAGAGTATTATAATCTTGGTATAGAAGCTGGCTACCCTGTTTGTGCTTATCGCTTGGCAAGCTATTATTATTTAAAAGGTAAATATGAACAAGCCTTTGCTAATTTTATGAAATGTGCATCTAATGAAAACAACTTGAAATCTGATGCTTGGTATTGGGTAGGTACTATGCAAGAAAAAGGTCAGGGAACAGACAAGGATGTTACAAAAGCTGTAGCTAGCTACAAAAAGTCTGTAAAATATGCAACTGAATTGGAGTGTGATGCCAGATTGGCATTGATGCGACTTGGGGAAACGGTAGAAGACAAGAGTGACTTTGTGGATGCTTCAAAAACTATGCTAATGGGTATGAGCGTGAGCGACATGTACAAGACGGGTGAAGAATATGAGTATGGATTTAACAATCGCTACGTTTCTTTGCCAAAAGCTTATGCTTATTATAAGGCTGCAGCTGATAATGGGTATTTGAGAGCTTTTACTAAAATGGGAGATATTTATGTAAGTAAATATTATCCGTTCAACAATAAGAGTCAGTCTGATAAATATTATGCTAAAGCCTTTAAGCAATATAAACAGAAAATTGATTCGGATGGAGATGCGTGCTATATGATTGGTTATATGTATCAGTATGGTAATGGAGTAGAAAAAGACATTGAGCAAGCGAAATTCTATTATAAATCTGGTGCGTTGAAAGGAAGTGCTGATGCGTCTTGGCATTATGGCTTGGTTTGTAAGGATGATATGGAATATGCCGATGCTTATAAATATTTTAAACTGGCTGCAGAAAAAGGTCAAGGTATGGCTATGTTTGAATTGGCTAAGTTGTATGAAGACGGATTGGGTGTAACTCAAAGTAAGAAGAGTGCCATCGAGTGGTATGAAAAATGTTCTAAGAGTCAATACAAGGCACGCACAGATGCTTTGAAGGCTTTGAAACGTTTGAATGTAAATTAAAATACTTATGAGAATTCATTTTGTTATGTGGGTCATTGGCCTTTGCTTAGTGGGAAGTAATTGCTATTCACAAAGTAAATTAATGAATGCGGCTAAAAGTGCAAAGGTAGGAGTTGTTCATGCTCCTACTACCAAAAAGTCAACTGTAAGCCCTAGCCAAAAGAAAAGAAAGACTACTTCGGTAAAACCTAAACCAATCCATCGTTCTACAGTATCGGCAGATCAGAAATTTGCCAAGACTGCATATATGGAAGTCACAGGTATGGTTTTTGCTAATATTGATAAAAAATCACATATTATAGACGATTATGGTTCTGATCTATATGCCAAGGATATAAGTTACTTGAAACCTAAATTGTACTATCGTGGACTTTGTCAGAGTGAAAAGAATGTTACGTTAGATGTAAAGTTCTTTAAAGAAGGAACTCTTATGTCTGGTTCTGCTTCTCCTGTCGGTTATACTTATTCTACAGATGCGACTGTAAGTTCTGGTGACGGACAAGAACTTGAACTTTCTGGATGGGGAAATCCTTCGTTTACGATTTATGATGCAGGCTACTACAAAGTTGAAGTGTGGTATGAAGGTAATATGTTATATCAAAAAGGCGTTCATATAAAGTCAGGTTCTTCTCCTGTTATGCGTAATGATATATTGTCGATAAATAGTGTAGAATTTGCCAATAGCGATGAGGATAATAAAAATCTAACCCAATATGGTAATACTCTATATAAGGATGATATGAGATATTTGAAAGCGAGAATAAACTATGACGGATTGGCATCTTCAGAGCAAAATGTAAAATTGCTAGTTCGCATTATAGACCCAAACGGAGTGTTGTGTAGGGGAGATGGCTCTCCTGTGGGATTTACATTTACAAGTTCTATAATGGTAAAACCCGGAAAGAACCAAGCGACACTTTCTGGTTGGGGCAATTCTTCACAGAGTTCTTATGACGAGGGTGTCGGAGTCTATCAGATTTGGCTTGGTGAAAATAAAATTTACCAAGGTAACTATGAAATCAAAAAGAAGAAAGGAACAGCTTCTTTCTTGACCGTAGATAGTAAGACTGAATTGTCAACAACTTTTGGAAAGGCTGGAGGTACTGAGACTTTTTATGTTAAAACCGATGGTGAATCTTGGGTTACATGGGGACTACCAACATGGTGTAAGGTAAAAAACAAAAAAGAAAATAGTTTTGAATTGGAATGTGCCAAGAATACGAAGGGAAGTTTTCGTAGTGATTATCTAAAGGTAAAATCTGGTTCTAAGGAAGTTAAAATTATTGTTAGACAAAACTAAGAAGAGGTTTATGAGAAAAGTTTTTTTATTTATTGTCCTTGTGGCAATATCTATGGCAAGTTATAGTCAAAAGAGGTATGAGAATAATTATGTGTCAGTGGTAGTTCCTAATGGATGGGTTGTGCAAAATAAGGGTGATAATGGATTGGGGACAGAACTCATGTCTTTTTATAATGATGAATATGATGCCAATATTTATAACTTTGGTATGATAATTGGATTTAACCAGTTTCAGAAACCAGAATTTCTGTTGGAGACTCAAATGAATTTAAAATCAAGTAATCCATTGTTTGAAAAGGCAACTTTTGGCAAAATGTATAATTCTTCTTTTATGGGAAAGTCCGTCAAGGCTACTGATTTTAAAACGCAAATCTTTGATGAAACCTTTAAAGGTACTGCTTATGCATTTAATGAAGGTGGATGTACAGTTTTAGCTGTTGGTAGTTATAAAGTTGGAACTAAGTCTGATTTGCCACAGATTTGGAGAACGGTAAAGTGGAAAAATATCAGAAAGGATACCCATGTGTATGATAGTTTTCGAGAAGAGATAGAGGCTTATTGCGCAGCGACTAATAAGACATTGAAACAAACACCTATTGTGTCAAATGGAGAACGCTATGTTTCTGTCTATTTAGAGCCAGATGCTAATATTATAACAAATACTTATAAGTTTGTTGATATGGAGAAAAGTTCTTTTGATGAAAATAAGATAGAGCAAATTAAGCAAAATTTGCGACCTATATTATTGAATATCCTAAAGGCAACAGCAAAAAATGCAGAAATTGCAGCAAGGGAAATGAAAGAAGGTTACATTTTTAAATATACTTATATAGATAAAAATGACGAGTTCCTTTTTTCTGTAAAACTTACTCCAGATGATTATCAGTAAACGGATAGCTATGATGGCTACTAAGCCTAAGAAGATTATATTTTTCCTCTTGGCTTGGGTAGTTGTCATAGTCATAGTTTTATTTTATAGCATGTCATTAAGGGATTTGGAAAGAAATGAAATTAATAATGATGATATAATGTATGTTATTCCGCATGTGTCAGAGAAAAGATTAGACCAAACTTCGGTGACAATAGAGGAGGTCGTTTCTTTTGAAAAAGCATATAATAGTCAATATGAAATCGACAAACGAAATATAAAAATCGTAAAAAGAATATTTGCACTAAAACATCTTCTTTTAGGAGGGTTGATGCCCGAGCTCCATCGAGCGGAAGATTTGAAAAAAATCATATTAATACACTCTGGTGAGTTCTCGAACGAACAACAGGAAGTCTTGGATTGGTTTTTGTCTTTGGATCAATCCCAACAAGAATATTGGAATATATGTAGTAATGTAAAAACATTACAACAATTTAGAGACAGATTGAATGGTGCAATTCGAATCTATAACCAAGAAGATTAAAAAGAGAGTATTAACCATAAGTTGGCTTGCTTTTGGGGGTGGTTTTCTTATGGGACCTTTATTGTCGATATTTCAAAACGGATTGTTGGCTTTTGATATAAATATCGAGGATAGCCCTAGTTCTGGCTATGAATCTTGGATATCAAGTGATGGTGTTATGTTTGCAGGCAAATGGATGAATGGAGATTTGGAAAAAGGAATGATGATAACAGGCAAGGGTGTTTATGAAGGTGAATTTCGAGACTTGCAACCTCATGGATATGGAGTAATGTATTATAATAATGGCAATGTTTATCAAGGAAATTGGAAATATGGCAAGAAAAATGGTATAGGTTTAAAAATCAATAATAATGATACTCTGTACTTTGGTGAATGGAAAAAGGATGACTTGGTAAGTCGGCAATCAAAAAACAGCAAGAGAAATGAGCCTGTTTATGGTATAGATTTATCCAAGTATCAACCAAGTGGTTCTTTGGAATGGAATAACTTTTCCTTATATTCTGATGAAAAAGGTAGGATTTACTCAAATTTGAATATCGGTGATAATTATTGCCTGCAACCTGTTTCTTTTGTCTTTATAAAAGCAACACAAGGTTCTGCTAAAGATCCTTGTTATGAGAATCACCTAAGGATGGCTAGAGAATATAAAAAAATAATAGGTGCGTACCATTTCTTTACGATTTCAGTTGACATAAACCAACAAGTTATAAACTTTATAAATACAGTAAAATGGCAGAAAGGTGATTTGCCTCCTGTCCTTGATTTGGAAAGTGAATATTCAAATCATCAAGCATATATTCAAAAACTTAAACAATATGGAATCAAACGTATGCAAAATGAAGCTTTGAAATGGCTAGAGATAATAGAGAGATATTACGGAGTTAGACCTATTGTTTATACTTCTGAAGTTTGGAAAAACAATTATCTAAAAGATGATAGATTTTCCAAGTATGATTTTTGGATTGCTCGTTATAATCAAGTGGGTCCTTCTATGACTAGATGGAAATTTTGGCAAAGTACATGTACAGGAAAGCTTAATGGATACAATCGGCATATAGATGTAGATGTTTTCAATGGAAGTTACCATGACTTTTTAAATTATCGAAACACAATAGTAAATTTATGAAAGACTATAATTTGCAGAGATTTTTAGATGCTCAAGAATCCAGTGGATTTGGAAGTTATAAGCAAGCTATAAATGAGATACAAAAAGGTAAAAAACTATCTCATTGGATTTGGTATGTTTTCCCTATATTGCGATTGAATGGGCAAGATAGCATCAATGAGAAGAAATACGGACTTGTAAATTTGGAGGAAGCTAAGGCCTATTATGGGCATTTGAAATTGAGAGAACGATTGGAAAATGTCAGTGATTTATTGCTCCAAAGTGAAATGAAAAGCATTGGAGAGATCTTTGGTGTTACAGATTCTACTCGTGTTAAGTCATGTATGACTTTGTTTTATATTGTTAGCAAAAATACTTTGTTTTTAAATGTTTTAAAGAAATATTTTCATGCAAGACCTTGTCAGCAAACATTATTTGCTTTGAATATGTCGGCACAGGATTGGCAAGTAATAGCTTCTCAAAGTATTCAAACGCAAGATGCTTTGGAAAAGTCTTATAGGCAAAGTTCAAAAGAAGTAAAGGCAAGTAAAAAACATCATCTTAATTATGCAAAAGTGTTTGTTGTCTTGTTCGTGTTATTTATTTTGTTTGCAAGTGTCTATTGGGGCTTGCAATTCATAAAACAAAATTTTGAACAGAGTCCTGTTTCGGAAAACATAGAAAAATCAAACGTCCCATTATCCTTGATTTTAACAACTGCTGATGATGTGCCTTTGACAACTGCAGATTTGCAAAGGTTTTCTATCCGTCTAGAAATAACAAGCGGTCAAGCTTCGCTTAAACTTGATACTATAGGTAATAAGCCAATAGAGGTTTTGGGGAAAGACAATATTGAAGATTTGCAAGTTTCAGTGAAAGTGGATGGCTGTACGGTGGGAAACAAAACTATCAAGCAAAATGGTAAAATAATGATAAGTGATGATGCCAAAGCGTTTGCTAAATTGCAAGTTAATTATTCGGACTTATGCATCTTTGAGGAATTAGCATGGTATTCTTCTGTTAAAAGAAAAATTGCTGAACAGAAGTATTCTAGGTATATAGAACGAATAAATAGAGTCCATAATGATTCATTTAAAAACTTTTTATTAGCAAAGTTGAAAGTTATAGGAAAGGACTGATTTTACAAGAAATTATTAACTAAAAATATAAGCAATGGAGAATTATAAGGAAAGACACGGATGTGTTAGTGCATGGCTATGGATTGTCATTGTCGCTAATCTATGCTTTTGTATTTATTATTTTATGACAATGTTGGATTCTGAAAGTTCGCTAAGCTTTGGGTACGGATTGCTTTCAGCTCTTTCTGTTTCCTTAATATTGGGTGCTATACTTTTAATGAGATGGAGTAGGTGTGGCTTTTATTTAATGATAGTTGCATCATTATTGACGCTTGTTGTAAATCATTTCTTATTGGAGATAGAAGTGGCTTATAGTATTCATGGAATTTTAGGAATACTATTTTGGTGGGCGATTTTGCAGATAAGAAAAAATGGCGTGTCTGCATGGAAACAGATGGATACAACTTGGGACTACAAGCATTGCCGTCATCTTTATCAAGTCTTTTTGGTTATTGTATTATTGATTGTTCTTGTTTCTGTGTTTCATTCGTCTAATGGAGGGGCAGTGGTAGATAATCAATCTAAATCATATGCTTCTATTGGTAGTGCATCTAAAGAAATATCAGAAGAAAGCGAGAATAATATAGAATGGAACCAATTCATAGCAGATGATAAGTCTTGCAAGATAGAAGCTCCTGTGGATTTTCGTAAGGCAAAATTGAATGATGACCAGTTGTTTGCACTTATTTGTACGGATTATGATCCTGCGTTTGTTGCCTTTTCCGAGCCTTTAAAGAATGCTACAGCTGTAGGTGTCAATACAAGTAGGCAGTATGCGCAAGTAGTTGTGAAAAACAATCGTAATGCCCCTGGCGCCGAGAAATATAAGAAAATAGCTGAAAGACAATTATCTAATGGTGGTTATGTTATTTGTTATGACCTAACAATTGATGGAACAGCTTTTAGGTATAATTTAGTAGCGATAAAGTCTAAAACAGCTTTTTACTATGGACTTATTTATTGCCTTGAGGAATATGCTGGAAAAGTAGAGCCTATAATGTTGCATATGGTAAATAGTTTTCAGATTATGAAATGATATTATCAGAATTGGCAACATTTTGAATAACATTTTTTTGTTCACTTTATAAAGTGTCTTCGTTTAAAGTTTAACTATCATTGTTCCTTTTCCTGCTGGAAACTTTTGTCGTACTTGTGATAATGAAGAAATGTATCAACCTGGTTTATATATATATCCTAAGCAACTATGGAAAGCAATTTTCAGAGACCTTCATTAGTTTGAACAATAATGCCATCAAGTTTGTTCTTTATTGTTTTGGGGATAGAATCAAAATATTTATATGAGTAAGAAATGTTATGTTGTGGGTGTGTGCGTGTTTTGCCTTATCATATTCTGCTATTTGATATGCTTGGGTTGTGCTGGCTGCATCACACTTCCAGTAATTACGATTGAATGGAAAAATATAAAAGATGCCTCGGATTGTTGTTGTGGTGATGGAAATGGAAACCTTTGGGCAGCAATTTCTTGCATAGCATCTTTGGTTATGGGATTGTTGGCTTTTCTTGCATGGCGGCAGTCAATAAAAGCCAGATTATACACTTCTTTTGAGAATCTTTATGCAAGTTTGTTGGCACAACAGCGTAATCTTTTTGAAAACTCTTGTATAAGTCAAACTCTGTTAAAGCCGAACCCAACATTGACTACTCTGATAAATAGAACAGGCTTTCATTTCAACATTGAAGATGATCAACCGGTAACGACGAACTTTTGTCGTTGTTATAGTAATATAGCAAAAGCATGTAGTGGACAAACTTTTGATTTCCCGACCATATCACAAATATGGAATGATTTTGTTTCCCAACTCGTTTACCGGGCAAATTTCCTGAATTGCTTTAAATTCTTATATAATATTATAGATACGATCGAAGCTTCTGAATTAAGTGATAAAGATAAAGCACTGTATATGGAACGAACACAGGCTTTGTTAAACCAAGACGAATTGTTATGTTATTACATTAATTTGATAGTCAGTTCTGGTGGATATGAACAGAGACATCTTGCTACTTTGCGGAAATATCATTTCTTTAGGGATTTGATTAATTCTGATTTGTATAAGGATATTCTGCATAGCAGTATAGCATCTTCTTTAAAACAAATGATGAGTAGTGATTCTTAGCAATATATATACTTAATGAACTAATTTAAAATGACATCGTAACGTATCTTGAGATAAACATTCAACTATCTTAAGATTCTTTGTCCAAGCAAATTTTTTTTTTAGATAGTAACGTATATATACTTATGGACACCGAATGAGAAAAAAAATCATCACATACCTTCTCCTATTGCTCTCTTTGTCTGTCACCGCACAGACAAAGAGAGCTTTGGTTATAGGGTTAGGCGAACAGCAGGATATGGCTTGGAATAAAATCAATGGTGATAAGGATGTGCCGCTTGTGCAAGGAATGTTGAAAAGTGCAGGATTCAAGTCAGTAACGGCATTGGTGAATCGGCAGGCAACAAAGACTGGTATCATTGGGGCATTCCGGAAAATGGCGGCATCTTGTAAGCAAGGAGATGTGGTGTATATCCACTACTCTGGACATGGACAGCAGATGACGGATGTGCATAATGACGAGAAAGACGGACTGGATGAGTGCTGGATTCCGTATGATGCCTATCGAAAAGCAAGCGCAACATATCATGGGGAGAAACAGCTGACAGACGATGAACTGAATGTTTATCTCAATGCCATCCGTCATAAAATAGGTGCAAAAGGGAAACTGCTTGTGGTGATAGATGCTTGCCATAGCGGTGATGGTACTCGTGGTGATAATGACGAGGTGGTGCGTGGTGTGGAAGATACTTTGGTAGTAGATAGCCTGAATGCTCGTGGTTTATATGAGACTTTCGAAATGCTTAAATCCCTCTTTATGGGTGACTATGACAAGGAAAAAATCATTAATGATAAAGCTAAGCCTTTGGCGGAACGATGGATCACCATCAGTGCTTGTAAGAGCGACCAAGTGAACATCGAGATGAAAAAGCCTGCTGTCGGCAAATTGACATACGCCTTGTGGACTGAGCAGAAGAAGAGTGAGAAGGTAAGCAATGAAGAGTTTATGAGACGAATCAGAAAGTTCGTGAACCGCAATACCAGTAGCAGACCACAACAGCCAGAAATGACAGGCGAGGATATCAACAAATACAATATAACTGACATACTGAGTAGATAAAGAATGGCAAAGACAATACAAATGCATGCGTCGCAACAGGAGAAAGAAGCCCGACTTGTTGCTGGCATGTATGATAAGGATAGAAAAATACAGTCGGAACTGTATGCTTATTGCTCGAAGTACTTTTGGACAAACTACCGTGGCGTGTTCTTCGCTGATGAGGAATCTGCCACGGAAATTTTCCAAAACACATTCATAGCAATGTGGGAAAATATCGAGCGCAGGAAGATTTACGTGAGCGATGGCAGAGTGATGGGCAAGAACAACGAGCCATTGAGTGGCAGCATCCTCACCTATTTTATGGGGATTGCTCGTATCAAGTATTTGGAATGGGTAAGGGAGCATCCAACCTATGCTGACCCAGAAACAGAAATGGGACGAAAGATAAAGGAAGAAGGATTTGATGCCCAGCAATACATCAATATGCTGTATGATTCGGAGGACAACAAGATGCTTGACATCATTGCTGATGTCATATCACATATGTCGGAGCGGTGCTGTGAGATATTGAGCAAGTTCTACTATGAGGAGAAAGACTTGGACACAATCCTGCTAGAAATACCGACAATCGACACAAAGAACGCTCTCAAAACGAAGAAGCATAAGTGCATGGAGTCATTGCGCACTTCGGCAAAAAACATTTATTGCAATTATTTGAACTCATAAAACGGCAGATGAATATGGACAATATTAATTTTCAAGACAGGATAGACGAGTTCCTGCTTCATAACGATGCTATGTCAGAAGAAGACAAGGCACAGTTTCTGAAAGAGATAGAAGATGATGTGGAAAAAAGGGAGCAGTATGAGTTTACGAAGAATGTTAAAATGGCGATGGTGAGCCGTGAAGAGAAGCTGAAAGCCATGACTGAGTTTCAAAAGGAAATGAAACACAGTAACAGAAAGACTTGGCTTTGGATTTCGAGCATTGCTGCTGTGATGGTGGGTGGCTTCTTTGCCATCAATCCGTTGTTGGTGGAAACATCTTCTCATGACAATGTGCGTGGCGATGAAACCGATGTGTTTGAAATGACCGTACCAACAGATAGTATTAACAATGACTCAATATCAACAGATACCATATCATTGCATCATGAATAAAGCATTGCTATTGTCGTTAGTCCTATTCTGTTGTGGTTTGCAGATGCAAGCGCAGACATTGACCGAGGCGGAAGTCACGGCTAAAATGAATGAAGCCTTTGCTTTGAACAATGCCAAGAAGACCGCTGAAGCACTGGATGCCTTTCTCCTTGTCGGAAGAAATTCGGAACAGCAGCGAAATGAAGTTGAGCATCAAGTGTATGTATGCAGTCAGACGATGGCTTGCATGTGTTATGAAACCTTGAAACGCTATAAAGAGGCGTATCTATTGGCTAAAAAATTGATGTCAGGCAGTCTCACAGAGAATGAGAAGAAAGATGTTGCTCATCTGTATGCCATGAACGGATATATGTATGCCACCAGTTTTATGCACGGAAGCAACAGGCAATTAGTAAAGGCTCGTACCATATTGGAGGAGATTATGCCATACGCTGATGGAAAGGTAAGAGAATATGCTTTGCCAAAGATTCCCTTGGCATGGTATTTTGAAGGGGCTGAATATCATTTGTCCCAACAGTATGACAAGGCATTGGCATGTTACCAAAATGCTCTAAAAGGTTTTATAGAACTCGGGAAAACAGATGATGAGATTTCAGTCTTACGGCATATCGCTGAAATAAAAGAAATACTTTATGATGTGACAGGTTCTGAGAATGCTTACAAACAGGCTTTGGTCTTGGCAAAACAGATTGGCAAAACTAATGTTCAGATGGAAATTCTGAAAGGGCTGTGGAATTTGGGGAATACAATAGGTAACGTACAACAGGCACAGACTTATGCAGCGAGTATAGATTCATTGGTGGATGTAACGGCTGATTTACAAACTAAGTTCACTTATTATAATCAGAAAGGCAATGAGGCAAGAGACTTGGGGCAATACGGTATTGCGGAGCAATGGTACCTGCGTGGAAAATATATTGCAGAGTGTGCAGATACAAAATCCGTATCAGCCAACAAGCACCTGAGCTATTCCAACTTGCGAAATCTGTATGCAGCCATAGGACGGTATGACGATGCTCTGCAATATGCCAGGAAAGCAGTAGAAGAATTTCAGGCACATACCCCAATGGGTGATGCCACTTACAATATGCCTTACATGGCTTTGACTGATATTTATCGGCTGATGGGGGACAAGGAAAACTGCTATAGGAGCCTTGATAAGATTTTTGAAACGGCTTCACGAATAGTAGATCCTAAAGAACTCAATCACTTATATACAACAAGAGGCAGATGCCATTTTGCTTTCAAAGACTACCAGTCAGCCTTGAATGACTATAAGAAAGCAGACGAATTGCTTGCTACAAAATATCCGCAAACGGATGGCGACAGAATATCCTTGTTAGCTCTAATAGGAGGCGTTGAGCATCAGTTGAGGAACTACGCAAAATCTGAACAGTATTATCGGAAGTATGCCGAATATACCAAGGCACTATATGGTGAGAAAAGTCTGGAACATATCAATGCGCAAATATATCTTGCCAATGCTGAAGGTTTTGCAGGAAATGTAACGTATGGTTGCAATGATTATACTGCAGCGGTGCTGCAATTAAAGGCTTTGATGAAACAAAGCATCCCATATATAAGTAGTACAGAGCGTGAAGGTTTGTGGAATCCTCTATCCTCATTGTTTACTATGATGACACCATACGCTTTGGAGGCAAAGCAGACACGGACGCCTTTTACAAAGAATTGCTATGACGCTCTTGTTATGTCGAAGTCTTTTCTCTTGGAATCGGAACGGTCTATGTATGATGTCTTTAAGAGGATGGGTACGTCTGAGGACATGCACGACTATACTACATTGGCAAGTATGAAGAATCAGGTGAAGGCTTGGGAAAAAGACTATAAGGCAAATACTGACAGCATCCTAAGTGTGTCAAGAAAAATAAGCCGTTTGGAAAATCTGTTGACTAACAGATGCAAGGAATATAGCGATGGCACAGACTTCATGGATGTGGACTATGATGCGGTGAAGCACGCTTTGGGACAAAACGAAGTGTTGATAGACTTTACCGACTATATTTCACAAACTCAAGGAAGAAAGTATGCAGCTTATATTATAAATAAGGTGCAAGGCTATCCGCTGCTAAAAGCATTGTTTGCTGAAAGGCAGATTGATTCTCTTGGCATCGTGAGACCAGATATGTACTATAGTGAAGATTATTCAGAAGATGTACTGAAATTGTTATGGGTGCCATTGAAAGAGAATGTATCAGAAGGTACTACCATATACTATGTTCCATCGCAGCTACTGTTCCAGATTTCATTGGAATCTTTACCATTGCCAGACGGTTCACTCTTAGGTAGCCATTATCATTTTGTCAGATTGTCTTCGGCTCGTGAATTGGTGAAGATGAAATCAGAAAGTAAAGGCTATAAGTCAAACTCAGCTGTTCTGTATGGCGGTCTGCAATATGACTTGGAAGATTCTGCTATGGTTGAAGAAGCCAAGAAATATGATCTGTCGAATTTGCTTGCCTTGCGTGGTGAAATTACTCGAGGTGATTCCGTATTCCATGAATTGCAAGGAACAAAAGAAGAAATCTTGAAGATAGAAGGCTTGTTGAAAAAAAATAATTGGCAAGTCTCTTCGTATATGGGCAAAAACGGCACAGAAGAGTCTTTCCTAAATATGCACGGCCAATCGCCTAAATTGCTTCATCTTGCCACTCATGGATTTTACTACACTCCAAATAGAGCGGAGAATGTAGATTATCTCAAAGGCTATACAGATGCTATGTCTCTTTCAGGACTTGTCATGTCAGGTGGTAATGCTGCTTGGTTAGGCAAACAATTACCAAAAGGTGTGCTTGGTGGTATATTAACAGCTAATGATATAGCACGTTTGGATTTGAGCAACACGGATATGGTGGTATTGTCAGCTTGCCAGACAGGACAAGGCAAGGCGACATCAGAAGGATTATATGGTTTGCAACGAGCCTTCAAAAAGGCTGGAGTTGGAACAATCGTTATGTCCTTGTGGAGTGTGAGCGATAAAATAACTTCCGAGTTTATGACCACGTTCTATGAACGGCTTGCGGACACCCATAATGCATGGAACAAGCGCAAAGCTTTCGAGGAAGCCAAAGACATCATCAGAAAGAAGCATCCCGGTCCATTCCATTGGGCAGCGTTTGTAATGTTGGACTGATGGAAATGGTTACTTTTCTCCCTCTTCTATCATAAATAGTAAAACAAAACTATTGTGAATATGAAACAGGAAGAAATAGTAAACGAGATTCGCCGAATGTGTGGTCAAACGATACCGACACCTTCTTTGGGTTGGCATTTTAAGTACAAAGAACAAATATATATTTATGTGGTTGGTAAAGATGAATCCATGATTCGTTTCTGTATTCCTTTTGTAGCAGGACTTCTGTCAAATGACAAGGAGTTGCTAAAGGAAGCCGTGAATGAGACGAATAGAAATGTGAAGTTCATCAAGGCTCTTTTGTCTAAAAAAGATGATGCTAAGGTATCCTTGGATTACGACCACAAGATTACAGATAAGGAATCTGCCAAGGATATAGTGCCACATATTATTAAGGCATTGGATTTTGCTGCAAGATATTTTATGGAGAAGAATAAAGGATAATCGTTTCAAAGAAAGGACAAAGCTATAAGGAGCAGAAGATTGTGTATTGCAAATGTCATGGTCTTCTGCTTTTCTTGTTTACGATGCAGATAAAACAAAAAATATTTTCTGATAGAAAATGGTTACTTGACGATAGCGCTGTATCGGTACCACGCGTAGCGGTGTAATCGGTACCATGCTAT